>ERZ795047.983-NODE-983-length-32265-cov-198.545328_pt1 | contig 32265 bp, 29 predicted proteins | sample MGYA00375131_ERZ795047 | MGnify/ENA primary metagenome ERZ795047 (study PRJEB30176, sample SAMN05720228) | activated sludge metagenome | isolation source: Anaerobic digester | place: Japan | collected 2015-05-20 ...
ATTCCGATTATCGATCATAATCCAAGAAGGAAAGACTCACGAGAGGCTTTTGATGCAGTAACCAAGGAACACTATAAGAAGCGCACAGTGGTAGAGCGAGCGAATTCCCACCTGAAGGATTGGCTCTTACCGGAGAAGCTACTGGTGCGTGGTATCAAGAAGGTGAGTTTTGAACTCATGTGCGGAGTAATCTGCCTTGCTGCAATCAAGATTCTTGAGCAGTTCATTCTACCTAGCCTCATCTAAAGACGAATAGCATAAACCATAGAAGCTCTCATTACCCATCGAAGAGAGAGCTATAAGCTCGTACCTCGTAAAAAGCTCACTTAAAGCTCTTTTTCTTACTTTTTTGTACTTGTTAATCCTTGCTCCATGTCTTATCCTGCAAAATCCTGTCCCTATTTTTTATTCTTACAATTCATGCCAGAATATTTTTAGACTTTTGAAAGAGGCTCAGTTATTCTATGATTTTGAGAAGTCATATTCGAGTTCGCGCTTTAGTGCATATTGTTCTAATGCAAGCTCTATGAGCTTATCTAGCAGTTCAATATAGGAGACTCCTCCATTTATGCACATTCGAGGGTACATCGAAATGGCAGTAAAACCAGGAATAGTGTTGATCTCATTTATAAACACCTCGCCAGTTATCTTCTCGACAAAGAAGTCAACTCGAGCCATACCTTTTATCGATGCATATTTATATGCAGAAAGCGCGAGGCTCATTATTCGATTCTTTGTCTCTTCCGATAGCGAGGCTGGTATTAAAAGGGTAGCGCCCTGTGGATCCTTATACTTTGCTTCATAGTCATAGAATTCGTGAGATGGAATTATCTCTCCTGGAGCAAAAACAACAGGTCGCTCATTACCAAGCACTGCACATTCAATTTCTCGAGCATTGATGAATGCCTCTATCAATGCATGCTCAGACCAGCGAAGAGCAAAGAGTATTGCGTTTTTTAGCTCCTCAGAATTATTGACTTTAGAGGTTCCGACCGAGGAACCTGAGCATGAGGGCTTTACAAAGCATGGCCAGCCAAATCTAGTTTCCACTCTTCGTGCAAGTATCTTTAGGTTTTCATCTGAGACATCTTCTTTTCTTACTGATATATAATCGACAACTGGCAGACCTGCCGACAGCCATAAGCGCTTAGATACTTCCTTGTCCATGGAGACCGCCGACCCCAAGACATCCGCGCCAACATAAGGAAGATCGACTGTTTCTAGTAAACCCTGGATCGTACCGTCTTCGCCAAAAGTTCCATGTAGCACAGGAAATACAACATCAATATCGAGTTTTTGCACTCCTTTCTTGGTTTCTAGACAGAGTCCTTCACCAGGGACAGCTAAGACGCGTTCAGTTTTTTCGACAGGAGGAAGAGAGCGCATTTGCCCTTTTTCAGGCGGTAAATAAGCCCACTCTGGAGGATACTGGAGGAACCATTCTCCTCTTTTGGTTATTCCAATTGGCACAATCGAATACTTCTCTTTGTCGAGGTAGGCTAAAATGCTGCTCGCTGAGATAAGCGACACTTCATGCTCACCAGATCTTCCACCATATAGCACTGCTATGTTCTTCATGTTTTATTTCCTTTCGCTCTTAATCCCAATCCCATGTCAGCTAGAATCGAACGCGCTTGGGTTTCTTCATCATAGGGGATAGTTCTGTCGGAATAAATAATAGAATTCTCATGGCCTTTGCCTAGAAGCAAAACAAGATCTCCAGGCTTAGCAAGGCTAAATGCCTTCCGAATTGCCGCCGGTCGATCCGGTATGAGATATAAGCGATCTTCTTTTGATAGCTCAGGACAACCCGAAGCAATCTCCTCGAGTATAGCCATTGGCTCTTCGCCCCTGGGATCTTCGTCCGTGAGAATTAAGATGTCACAATAATCCGCAGCAATGCGACCTTGCCGTGGTCTCTTTTCTCTATCTCTTTCACCAGCCGATCCAAAAACGCAGATGATTCTACCTTTCCTTTCTCTTCGAAGAGTGGGGAGTATTTCTTTAAATGAGGATGGCGTATGAGCATAGTCGATTATAACTTCGAAAGTTTGCCCTTCAAGAATTCGCTGCATTCTACCCTTTATTGGTTTGAGATACGGAAGAAAAGGAACAAAATTGCGCCAATGCAAACCTGTTGCGGTGGAGGCAGCGAGAATTGCCCCAAGCGCATTTTGAACATTAAAGTTGCCTGGAAGGTTGATTCGGGCTTGTAATGTCAGTAGCGGTGCAGCTTTAAGCGCTTGAGAACCTGTTATATGTTTCGGTTGAAGGCCATTATCTATAGCCATTTCTAGAGGCCCTTCTATGTCGAAGGAGGCGCCATTGGGATCTCCTATTATATTATGTGCTGAGAGATATGCTGGAGCACCTTTGCTCGAATATGTCAAACAATTAGCAGCAGATTCATGAGCAAAGTATGATGCATTTGGATCATCGGCGCAGATTATTCCAACAGGAGAGAGTATTCTGATTTTTTTATGCTCTTTTGCCCTAAGATCGACCCTATCGAGATTCTTTACTCCAGCCTCACCGAGGCGCCTAAATAGGTTTGCCTTATCGCTGCGATATTGCTCCCATGAGCCATGGAATTCTAGATGTTCATGAGTTACATTGGTAACAAGCCCGATATCGAAATGCACATGGGCAAGCCTTGCAGTTCGTGGAGAGAGGCCATGGCTTGAGGCTTCTACCACTGCAAAGCCTAGGCCATGGTCGCGCATTTCTGCCAACATCTGCTGTACAGTGGTTGCTTCGGGAGTTGTCTGATGTTGAGGATTTGGTTTTTCTCCCTCTCCAATATCGGACATTACAGTTGAAAAGAATCCTGCTTTGAAACCTGTTGCATTTAGAAGTTGGTAAATAAGAGATACCGTTGTGCTTTTACCCTCTGTGCCTGTTACGCCAATAACGCATAGGGAATCAGAGGGATTTTCAAAGAAACGAGCAGATATTGCAGACATTGTCCATCGGCAATCTATGACTTGAATCAGTGCGGGATTTATGGCTTTAGTCAATGGTTCTTTCAGCAGAAATTCCCTTAAGCGCTTCTCTAGCATGCCTTCATAGACAACTGCAACCGAACCATTTTGTATAGCTTGGATGATATATTCCTTGCCATCTGTATGAAGGCCAGGAAGTGCAAAAAACAGGGATCCAGCTTTACATTCTCTTGAATCATAGGAAAGATCCGATATCAAATGATGAACATCTCCTTCTATTGAGCTGATATCGAGTCCTTTGATTAGGTCTGATAGCTGTTTCTGCATATTGTTTTGAATTCTATCATAGGACTGCAGAGAGCTGCAATGAACTCTGGGGTAAACATTGATTAGGGGTCAAAGACAAGATGTTTTCCAAAGAATCATATATAATAATATAGATATCGCAATTTGAGCATCACAAATAGGATTATTTTGAGCTCAACAAAGGAAGGGAAAATGTATCATATTAGGGTGGAAGCCGAGTTTTCAGCAGCTCACAGGCTTGTTCACTATAACGGAAAGTGTGAGCGTTTTCATGGACATAACTATAAAGTAAGAGTTTGGGCTTCAGGTAAAGATCTTGGAGAGGGTGGAATGCTAATTGATTTTGGCATACTCAAGTCCGCATTAAGAGAATTGCTTGATAAGGAATTCGATCATCAAGATTTGAATCAGATAGCAGAATTGGAAAATGATCCAAGTGCAGAGAGAATTGCTGCTCTTATCTATACTCGATTACACAATGGCTTTCCTTGCTTGCCAATCTCAGCGGTAGACATTTTCGAAACAAGCAGCACCATGGCGCGTTTTGTCCCAGACGAATGACCTAATGCTTAATAATTGACACCAGACCTATATTCTATAAGTTCAATAGGTTTTGTCTTTTCAAAAGCCGCAGTTAAGATTTGCTAAGATTTAAAAGGCTTTAGAGTCTCAATGATCATCTAAATCGAGGGCATTCAAATCCCAGCCTTCGATTCGAAATATTGTTTTTTCGATGGTGCATTTTTTATAGAGAATATCTGCTAGCAGTCGTAGATTAGCCTTCTTGCCTATACATAAAGAAAGGCAAATATTGGTAGATATTGTCTTATATTTTATATATTTTAGAGCTTTATTAGTCTTATTAATTGATGATGTATAATATATTATACTATCTTCATCTTTTTTCAATGTAAAATGTAGACCCATCTCAGAAAGCCATTCCTCAAGAGCCTCATTGATCAATCTGCTTTTATCTGCAGGAATACAAGCCGAAAGTCTACAAACTTTTGCTGTCGGGAGCTCCTGAATCAATTCTATATCTTCCAAAAAAAGAGTCGATCCAGAATAGGCGCTTGAATTCGAAATTGATTCAATACCTCTGACATTCTTTAGAGCCGTTGCGGTAAGACTTATGACTTTTTTCATATTAGTTATATCTGGACCATAGATAGCAAAGTATTTTACCCCTGATATACCAAGCCTAGATCTATAGACCAAGGATGGAGAACTTATTGGCATAGAACTTTCCCAATCCAAATTTGGCAACTGAAGGTTACAATAAAAGAAACCCAGTTCCGAATTAGGGACCAAAGCTGATAAAGTTCTCAGAAGCCAGGTTCGTTCATAAGCAGGAGTCGAAAAAGCTAAGGCATTGTTCTCGCTTATTTTTATTAAAATTGAAGGGAAATGGGCTTTAGCTTTTTGTTGGGCCTTGATAATGTCTATGGTTTTTTTTGCTTCTATAGAGATCGACGAACCAGAATGATTCTCTATATATGAATTCCGAGAATCTCGATTATGCAAATAATTGAGCGATTGATCATAAAGCGCCGCAAGCATTTGCCAGTGTCTATCGCTTTCGATAAAATAAAAGTCAGGGCGATATGTTTTAGGTTTTTCTTCCAATAGTTGGTTAAAGATAGGCTGTTTCTCAAAGTAAGCACAAAGGCTCTCTAATGCTCGACTAGGAACATGAAGATCATAGAAAAACCCATTCTTAGGACAAGTTTGGAGCCAGTCATGCGCTATCGAACCCCCAAGTGAAAGAAGCTGATCCATCCAATAATCCTCGAAAGAGGACGCTAGTCGAAATTCTAGATTTGCTTGCTTACAACTTTTACAAAGGGCAGATGCAATGCTCTCCATAAGAGCCCTGTTTCCTTGCAATGGGGCAAATTGTAGAGGTGTAAAGGGTAACCTAACAAGATAGCCAGCTGAAACGATTACTCTTGTAACCGAGTGCGTTTCGATTTTGTGGTGGGCTAGTCTATCGCAAAAATGCGCGAATTCTTCTAAGTCACTTCCTTCCTCGAATCCTGAAATAATGAAAAAAAGCTTGATCTCTCTTGCTCTATTTTCGAGAATTCTTGTTATAGAAGTCCAAATTTGTTCTTCCGATATTCCCTTTTGGTAGTAGTTGCGAATTCTCTCAGAGATTCCTTCTATGCCAAGAGTAAAAGAGCGCTTCCCAGCAGCTAGTTCCGCGGCAAGAATTTCAGGTTTTTTATATAGTATATCGAGGCGTTGGCTCATCATTGAGACATGCATAAAATACTTGCCAAAAATCTGGATCAGCTGAATTATGTTTTTATGCATGTTGAAGTTGTAGCTGAAAAGCTCTACATCTGAGGCGCCACTTGCTCTTTTGAGCATAATTGCAGATTTGGATAAATGGTCGACAGGCTTTTCGATAAAAGGTCTTCTATCCCAGCCTTCGAGACAAAAGGTGCAATGGCCTATGCATCCAGCAGTAATTGCCAGCTTGATGCTATCTGCATTCTCACTATTTAGCATAATAGGCGAGGTAAGAACTGCTGGACGTTGGGTAGAAAGCGCTCGTTTACAGGCAAAACTCGAATCGCAGGGCCAGAACCCTTCGATTTCTGAAGCTATATGGGCGATGATCGACGATTTTGATAAGCCTGATCTTGAATCTTCGGCTGCAATGCGGACAATCTCCGATATTCTGCCCTCTCCTTCGCCAAAAAACATAGCATCGACAAGGCTATCGATTACCCTATTATCGGCTATTTTTACGAGCGAACCAGAACAGACTGCGCTCGATCCTCCAAGAAGAAGAAAAGGCAGACTATCGTTTTCCATCCTTTCTTGTCTTGAAAAAGGGATTCCAGATTGAGTGAGAAGCCAAGGGATGTTCAATAGTTCGAGGGAAAATGCACAAGAAATTAGAAGCATATTGAATTCTAAAGCACTTCTATTGGATGCGCGCCCTAAAAACCAAGGTCTGTTTTCCATAGAAAGGGCTTTTTTATGGGGCAAATTTGGCATAAATGCAAAATCGATATAGGCGGCGGGAAGAGCGCGCCTTGTTTCATCGAATAGCACCAGATGGGTATATGAGCTTTCGACATCCCGAAAGGGAGAGAGTCTTACGATTAGAATCCTATATTGAGCATCCTCGAAAAGCGGATTGGCCATATCGGCAGCTACAGCTTCTGTGATAATTTGAGGTTCATGAATTGCAGAAGCACTCATAGATGGCTCTTCGAGCGCTTTTGTGTTTCCATATCTTCAATTCTCTCAAAAAAGGCTTCGACCGAAGGTTCCACCACAGTTCCGTATTCAAGCCATTTTGTACGAAACACAAAGCCAAATCGTGTTGCGGTCCTTGAGGCACGTTCAAGTTCGAGCTTATCTGCAACCAGAATGCTTATTCCTTTTTTGCCTGCTCTTGCCGTACGGCCTGCTCGATGCACATATACTCCGCCATCTTCTGGCAAATCAAGGCTAATCACATGAGTTATATCAGGGATATCGAGGCCTCTAGCAGCAAGATCAGTTGTTATGAGCAGAGGAATACTGCCGGTTTTGAATTGTTCTATTATGGAATGTTTAGATTGCTTTTCCATTCTCGACACAAGGCTAGCGCATACCAGCCCAGAAGAGCACAGACGATCGGCGGCCCTTTGGACGCGATAGGCTTCGGACGCAAATATCAGGCAGCGCTTTGGATGTATGGCAACTATTATTTTCTTAAGAAGATCTATTTTTTTTCTGTGATCGGAATAGAATGCCCAATGCTCGATGGCTTGAGACAAGACTCCCTCACTTTCAAGTTCGATTACTATAGGCTTAGGTATCCATGGTTTTGCACTATTACGGATTCGTTCTGGAATAGTAGCTGAGGCCATCACGCGCGTGCAAAGCCGAGGAGCATTGGAGAGAAGATACTCCACAGGCTCAATATATTCTCTGGAAAACAACCTGTCTGCCTCATCGAGAATAAGAAACTCGAGATGAGAAAAATCGAAATAGCGTAAGCGTAGTAGGTCTGCAAGGCGCCCTGGTGTCCCTACTATTATGTGAGGATGCATTCTTAGCGCTTGTTTTTGGCGCGAAAATTGAGTTCCTCCTAAGAGAACAAGACTCCGAATCTGTGGAGAATTTGAATGATTTGAAATTGTTTTAGGAGCTCGAGCGTTTCCTTGGCTTGATTCTTGCAACTGGCTCGAGCCTGATTCCGATATTGCGCCCTTATCTTTTGCCTCTAGAGCCATGGCTAGCCGGGTCGAATGATTGGCTACTTGTACTGCCAGCTCTTGCGTAGGACATATTATAGCCGCTATCGGCCATCTTCTGTTAGCTTCCTCAATGTTTGACAATATCGAATTGTAGATGGGTAGAAGGTATGCGAGCGTCTTACCTGTTCCTGTCTCCGATTGCATGCTAAGATCCTTCTTTTCTAGAAGGAGAGGCACTGTGTGCTTTTGAACTTCTGTTGGTTCATGAAAGCCAAGTATCTCTAAAGCATTTATGAGATTCGCATTTATGCCTAAACTCGCAAAGTCGTTCATGCTATAACGCTATACGAAAAGCACTGACTTTTGCAAGACTTCATTGTATCCCTTTAGATTTTTGCTTGCCCGATGAGATTTGTGAGAGTATAGTAGATTGGAGGCCTCCCGATATGCATGCTTTGATATCGAATAAAAATTCTCTTGAGCTGGATGCCCTAACAAGAACCGAATTCAATTTTTCTGTAGACCATCTCATGGAAATTGCTGCAATTCGCTTATGGCAGACTCTTGTAAGCGAAGTATTTCTTAAAAAAGATATTTCAAATCTAATCTCCGCAAACTCGGTGTCATCTCAGCAGCTTAACATAGCTGCTGTATGCGGGAAAGGCGATAATGCTGGAGATGCCCTAACCATGTTGCGGCATGCAAGATTAGGAGGTTATTCTCGGCTCACTGCATATATACCCGAACCCTGCACCATGAAGCCAGATGTCATCTTAAATTTACAGCGGGCAGAGCGATGTGGGGTAAAAATCATATGTTACGAAACAGTTGACCCAAAAAGCATTAGTGAACAGCTTTCCACAAATGATGTTATTCTCGATGCCTTGTTTGGAACAGGAATAGATGGACCAGCTAAGGGGAAGTCCTCAGATTTAATCCGACTTCTTCGAGATATAAGAATATCCCGCAACGAAATGGGCAAAAAGAATCCTCTCATTGTATCGTTAGATGTTCCTTCTGGGCTTAGTGATGCATGGAAACCGGAGTTTCCGATCGTTTGTGCCGATGTTACGCTCTGTATAGAGCCTATGAAAGAGTCGCTATATATGCCAAGCGCAAGGCCATATGCAGGAGACATTTTTCCAGTTGGAGGCATTTTCCCTCAATGGACGAAGTCATCGACGCAGAATACATGGCTTTTGGAAGAAAGTGATATGAAGAGCTTTTTACCCCCGATCTCTCCATGGGCATACAAGATGCAACGAGGGCGAGTGGCTGTGTTTGCTGGAAGCTCAAGCGGAGCAGGAGCCGCTCTGCATTGCATACATGGGGTAGCATCTGCTGGGGCAGGATATATCGCCCTTTTCTGTGATAAAGAATTATTTTCGGCCTATCTCGCGTCTATAGGAGAGAATGCTATTGTTCGTGTATTTTCGAAGGACTCATTTTCGCCAGAATGCTGGGATGTTGTAATTGCTGGCCCTGGGTGGGGAATCGATTTGGAGAGGGAGAGAATTCTTGCTATGCTTTTCCAGACAGATATACCACTTGTTCTCGATGCAGATGGCGCTCGGATGTTTGCAAGGATCGCAAGCAAAAATCAGGATTCTAGCTTTTGTAGAGCGCCCATAATTCTGACTCCACATCCTGGCGAATTTAGCGAGATGCTTCCGATTTTGAAGTCAGTTCCTTTAGATCCTTTAGCTAATGTTTCGGAGACAGTAGCATTGGTAACAGCATTTGCCAAGAAGTACGGAACAACGCTTGCTCTAAGGGCCTCCACAACTCATGTAGGTTTACCAGATGGCTCTTGTTACATATATGATGGAAGCACACCTGGGCTGGGCATTGCAGGGTCAGGAGATGTATTGTCTGGAATGATTGGAGGTTTTCTTGCTCGGTGGTTAGCTTTCTTAAAAGAAACAGGAGAGAACCGAGAATCGACAAATGCCGCTATCCCTTCTGATAATCCTATGACAAAAGCATTATTAGGGGCGATATTAGTGCATGGCTCAGCAGGAAAACAGCTTTGGCTCAAAAAGGGATGGTTTACGCCTATAGACCTTGCAAATGCTTGTGCTCGTATAAGTAGCGGAGTCATGGACACTAATGTGTATGATGATAGATAGCAGTGAGAAGTACAGATGTCTGGACAAGATGATACTACCGATATGATTGAATATCTCCGATCAGTAGCGGGCATTGCGATTCAAAGCGATCTATTATTCATTGCCAGGCGTAAGCAGGATCATACGGAAATGAGCCACCGCTGGGAATTTCCAGGCGGAAAAGTAGAAGAAGGCGAATCAGACGAATCTGCTCTAAAGCGCGAATTCCTTGAGGAGTTTGGCGCTGATATTGATGTGATAAGGTTTCTAGGCGAGAGCGTTTTCCAGAACAAGGGAAAGACTCGGACTCTTGCCGCCTGGCAGGTCTCGCTTAGTTCAGGACAAATCCAGCATCTAAATGAGCATGTCGAAGTAGCGTGGCTTCCTATAGAATATATTTCGAAGATGGAACTCGCCGATTCCGATCGTTCTCTAATTCCAATAGTGGAAGCGGCTATGAATTCCAATAGTGGAAGCGGCCATCAAGTTGGGTAATTAAGGCTTATTGTTGCCCTTACTTCTCTTCTGAGTCGATTTGAGATTCGGAAGTCGATATATCGAAGTTGGCAATGTTGGGCACTTCAGCCTGATCGTTTTCTCTAATCTCAAGGCTATTGAGGAGAATCTCAACCTTGCCCTGAAGCTCATCTAGTTCCTTCCTAAGCTCTCGGGCGAGCACAACAGCTTCCTCGAAAAGGCTGAATGATTTTTCCAAAGGAAGATCCGGCTCCCTCATTTTTTCTGCTAATTCCTCGAGATGTGTAATCCTTTTTTCAAAATCTTTCATCCCTGACTCCTTTTGTCGCTAGCATTTCTGATTGATCTTACATCAGCATCGGCTTCGCCTTCGTAGAACATGATATTGATAAAATCTCCTTGTGCGAGAGTTCTGGAAGATCGGACAATATCTGTCCCATTTTTCTTGACAACTGAGAAACCACGTTTCATTACTGCCTTAGGATTAGCTATTTCTATGGCGCTCGAAGCAATAACTAAGCGATGATTTAGGTCTTCGATTCTTTTCTGAAAGCAATTCCTTATATTTTCGATAGCAGCATCAAATCTCTGGCTTGCGACAATATTTTTTCGCAGTATGATGTCTTCCAGAATGCGAGGAGAAGATGAGGAGAGCCTTTGTCTCGCACTCGCAAGAGCATGCTTCATCGATTGCCCCAAGATGTTCTCAAAATGAGTGAACTCTTTATATATTAAATCTAGATCACTACATGCCATCTCGGCCGCAGCCGAAGGTGTTGGAGCTCGTAAATCCGCCACATAGTCGGAAAGAGCCCAGTCTGTCTCATGACCTACTGCGCTTATTATTGGAATGTGCGATTCTGCGATTGCGCGAATCACTACTTCTTCTGAAAAAGGTAGCAAATCTTCGATAGAACCTCCTCCCCGTCCAACAATGAGCACATCTGCCAAATTCCAGCGGTTCGCCTGTTGAATTCGTGCCGCTATTGAAGCTGCCGCTTCTTGTCCCTGTACCAATGTTGGAAGTATCAAAATACTCACTTTAGGATTGCGCCTATGAAGCACCCGAATGATATCGCGTATCGCTGCGCCCGTAGGACTCGTCACAACTCCTATTCTGGTAGGGAAAATAGGGATTTTTTTCTTTCTAGACTCATCAAATAGGCCTTCCTCGGCAAATTTTCGTCTGCGCTGTTCTAGCATAGCAAGAATGTCGCCAAATCCTGTTTGTCTCATGCTTCTTGCAATGAGCTGATATTGTCCTCTTTGTGCATAGACTGATATAGCGCCGCGTGCCCATACTCGCATACCGTCTTTGGGTACAAAAGCAAGGGTCAGCAAATCCCTACGAAACATGACTGCCTGTAACACAGCATCTTCATCCTTGAGAGAAAAATAGAGATGCCCCGAAGCTGCAATCTTACAGTTTGAAACCTCTCCCTCGATGATAACATCAGGGTATTTACCCTCTAAGTCTTTTCTTATAAGAGAAGTGATCTGAGAAACAGTAAGCGGAGAGGATAGGTGGGTTTCGGCATCAAAATTATAATCGAAGCTCATAATCAGATTTTACCAAAATGTTTACCTTAGGTGAATGTCGCATACTGGCTGAATTTTTATCATAGCATTAAACTGAGAGTTATGATGAATCCCCATGATCTTCCTATATATCAGCAGAAAGCTAGGATCCTTGAAGCTTTATCGAAGAATCAGGTTATTGTCGTGGAGAGCCCTACAGGTTCCGGTAAGACTACACAGCTTCCAATTATACTCTATGAAGCCGGATATGCTGCAGATGGAAAAATAGGAATTACACAGCCAAGGAGAATTGCGACTTTGTCTGTAAGCGATTTTATTGCTCGTCAGCTCAACACCACTGTACCGGGAGTCGTTGGTTACAAGATGCGTTTTGAAGATGTGACAGCCCCTAATACAGCCATAAAAATAATGACAGATGGCATTCTCTTGCAAGAAATGAAATTTGATCCATATCTTTCTTCTTACAGCATAATAATGGTAGACGAGGCACACGAACGAAGTCTGAACATCGATTTTATACTTGGGCTTCTTAAAAAAGTCATTGATACGAGAAACGACTTTAGGATAATTGTATCATCAGCGACAATAAATGCTGAAGTTTTTTCTGAATATTTTGGAGAATGCCCCATTGTAAGGATCGATGCTCCCATGTTTCCAGTCCAAATCCGCTATGATGCAATTCGGCCAGCTTCAGATATAGGATCAAAGTATATTTCGAGCACCAAAGAAAGCGAAGAAATATATTTTCGATCTTCGGATGAGGCTCTTTATGAAAAGATTCTTTCTATTATAGACAGAGTACTCAGAGGAGAAACAGACGCTGAACCCGGAGATATTCTGATTTTTCTTCCCGGGGAGAAGACGATTAAGGAGTGCCTACAAGTTTTGATGACAAGCCGTTGGGCCTCTCAGCTCGATTGTATTCCGCTATATGCGCGCCTTGGCAAGGATGAACAGGAAAGGGTTTTTGAAAGCCCTCCGCCGGGAAAGATCAAGGTGGTAATAGCTACCAACATTGCAGAAACAAGCGTCACTATCGATGGAATAACTGTTGTTATAGACTCTGGACTAGCTAAAATCAATTATTACAATCCCAAAACTTTTACAGCTAGCCTAATCGAGACTCCTATTTCCAAGGCTTCTTGCAATCAGCGCAAGGGCAGGGCAGGACGTACACGCCCTGGTATCTGCTACCGTTTGTATTCCCTTAAAGATTTTGAATCGCGTCCTCTCTATCCCACCGAAGAGATTAGAAGGACAGATCTATCAGAGGTTCTGCTACGAATGGCTGAACTGGGGATAACAGATTTCGAACACTTCGACTTCATAACAAAGCCGCCAAAGAGCGCAATTCGAGGAGCCATAGAAGCGCTCAACATGCTAGATGCACTAAATCCAGATAGATCTCTTACACATATAGGCGAAATGATGTGTGCCTTCCCGCTTTTACCAAAACTGTCGCGAATGATTGTGGAGGCAATCCTCAAGTATCCAGGTGTTCTGAGTGAGACGCTTATAGCTGCGGCTTTTCTATCAACCACGAGCCCATATGTTCTTCCTCCAGGTGAAGAGACTGAGGCACGCGCCGCTCACCATCGCTTTCGAGATCCTATGGGTGATTTTGCATCATATCTAAAGCTCTACGAGGCTTTTTCCTCAGCCAGGGATAAAACAAAATTCTGTGAGCACAACTATTTAGATGAGCGCACGCTTCGAGAAATCCTTAGAATCAAGGAGCAACTCGATCTAATCGTATCGGATATGGGTATTCCTATTGGATCAGGCGGTTCTATTGGCGATTATTTATGCGCTGTCAGTAGAGGGCTTATTCAATTCGTATGTGCACAGCAAGGGAGAGGTATGTTTAGTTCTCTCACCGCTGAAAAAATCCATATTCATCCGGGCTCGGTAATGTTTCGACAAGATGCAGATTTCATCGTTGCAGGCGAGATTGTCCGTACTACCAGAATGTATGCAATGTCCGTTTCTCCTCTTTCTAGATCACAACTATATAGAATATCTCCAGAACTAGCAGAACAGATTATTGCATTAAAGCAGAAGGAACCTATATCAATCTCACGTAGTAGAGAAGACCGAGAGCTAAAAGAAACCATCTCTGATAGAAAACATTTGCCAAAGGAGAGCAAACTAGGGCAAATCTCCAAAAAAGACAACAAGGTTGAGCGACGAGTAAAGGTAATCGGCTCAGGCCAGAATGAGACTATCTTGCTGGGCGGAGAGGTTTTTGAAATCGATAGCAAGAAGCCAAAAAGGACTGTAGTGCTCGACTGGGTTCAGCTCACCAAGATTCTTAACAAGCTCGAGCCTTCTGATAAGTTGATAAGCAAGGGACTCAGGGCGCGTGTAGAATGGAATGGCATGATATTATTCAATGGAGAAAAATTCTCTACAGTTGTAAAAGCTTCGAAATGGATCGACCCCGATCGAGATATGAATGCAGCGTCTCCTCCAAATATGAATTTTTCTCTAAAAGAAGGCACTTCCGAAGGATTGCAGACCCTAGATGCGCTTGTTGCTTCTTTTGACCAGATCCTACGAGTTGTCAGGATAGGAAATTCTAATAAGCTCAAATTTGTTGGATTGCATTCTGATAGCGCTGGGAACTTTTGGTATCAACCAGCATCTCATTTTGCCGATGCTATAGCCCAGAGTCTAGCAAGCATGGAACTTCTTGTGGATTATGCAAAAAAGTACAATGCGCCTTTGTCACTCAAAGAGAAGATTAGCATGTACTATAGGCGACTTAGCGACTTTTTCAACATGATCTAAATCACTAGTTCTTCTTGTAGAACAGCTCGAAAGGCTCGCTACCAGCCTCTTTCGCGAGGTTTTCAAATCTGGTTTCCGGGCGCCATTGCTGATGAGGTGCGAAGCTCCCGTATACATTTTCGAGTAGCGAGCAAGCATCTAGTGAATCTTTAGCAAAACAAGCATACTCTTCTATGTCAGTTACGCAATAAAGATAACCACCTTGTATAAGTTTTTGAGCCATAAGGCAAACGATTGGATACTGCATGAGTCTGCGTTTATGGTGTCGTTTTTTTGGCCAGGGATCAGGATAAAAAACATGGATGCCAGCCAGGCTTGCAGGCGCTATCATGTGCTTCAGTACAGTGATAGCGTCTTGTTGCAATATGCGTACATTCTCTATCACATGAAGTTCGAGGTCCATTATAAGCCTTCCTACGCCAGGCGCATAAACTTCAATTCCAAGATAGTTGAATTCAGGTCTTTCTTTAGCAATCCGCCATGTTGCTTGTCCAGATCCAAAGCCAATCTCTAAGATTATTGGTTTAATCTGAGGGAATAATGTTTCTGTAACCAGAAATTTGTCCGAATAGGGAATGATATATTTCGGTCCTAATGATTCTATGGCTCTGCGTTGGCCTTCGGTGATTCTTCCAGATCTTTTCACAAAAGAATGAACGCTTCCATCAATAAGGCCAATTTCTTGGCTCATCGATTGATATTTCTTAGATTTTTGGCCTTGGCCCTTTTCTTCCATTTCAGGTCTTAACATTCAAGGAGCTCCTGATGGATTCACAGAGGCTATCGAAATCCAAACACTCTATGTTCTTCCGCTGAGCTAGAATCCTTAGATTATACGGGCCTTTGGCCGAATTAGCAAATAAAGCGAGCGGAATATGTTTTCGCTCAGCATAGGTATACTGAGCTAGAGTTTTTTTCTCCTCAGGGAATACCTCGCAGGAAAAGCCAGCATCTCTAAGATGTGCTGCAAGCGCATGAAGCTCTGATATCGCGATACTTTCTGCATTTCCTTTTTCTTGATTCATAATGAGCACTTGGGTCGATATTACTGAGTCGTTTATTTTGCCGATTGTCTCTAAAGCTGCAATTAGTCTATCCAAACCAATTGAAGCTCCAACTCCAGGCATTTTTCTTTCGGTATATAGGCTTGCGAGTTCATCGTATCTTCCTCCAGAGCACACAGAGCCAATTTCTGGCAGAGCTCCAAGCGATGTCTCTACAACCATTCCAGTGTAATAATCCAGCCCGCGGGTGATGCTCGGATCGAGCACTATCCGATTATCAAAGCCTGTTGCAGCCACACATTCCATAATTTCCAGCAGGCGACTTTTTGCTGATTGCGCATAAACATCATTTTTATTGCAAAAACTTATCATTTTTTCTAAAGTTGCCTCAAAACTGTCTTCTTTTTTAATAAAAGAGAGAATATCGGCTGCCAATTCCAAGCCAACCAGCTTGGAAAGCTTTTCAAGAGTATTCTCAAAACCTATCTTTTCAAGTTTGTCTACAGTCCTAAGAATTTCAGCAGACTTATCCAGAGCGCCAATACGCGCCAGAAATCTATTGAAAAGCGCGCGATGATTGATTCGGAGCGAGAATTCTCCAACATCGAGTACAATCATCGCTTTTGCCGCCGTAAGCAGAATATCAGCATCTGCAGAACTTGAATCTGTACCTACGATATCGAAATCGCATTGCATGAATTCTCTATATCTTCCACGCTGAGTATTCTCTCCGCGCCAAACCTTTGCGATGTGGTATCTCCTAAAGGGTAAGTACAGTTCTTCGACATGTTCTGCCATAAATCGTGCAAAAGGCACTGTCAAATCGAATCGCATGGCTATATCTCGGTCACCATGATCAAGAAAGCGGTATACTTGCTTGTCTGTTTCCCCGCCTCCTTTTCCAAGCAAGATATCGGCATATTCGAGGACAGGAGTATCTATAGGTACAAAACCGAATAATGAAAAGACTTGCTCCAGTTTTTTTACGAGAGAGGAGCGAGTTATCTCCGCATCAGGAAGAAAATCGCGAAAACCTTTTAACACTCTCGGCTTAATTATAGGCATTAACCAGCTCCCTCGATATAGAATTGAACGATATCGCAATGAAAAGTTAAGCAATTATGAAAATAATTCGCAATGGATGCAAGAGGTCTAATTGTACGCAAAAGAGATGTGGGCAAATGGGGGTGCACGACAATTTTGTGCAAAGGTAGCTACGCAGCATTTTCTGTGCTTGTCCTTCGCATTCTTTTGTGATATATAAATAAAGCCCTCTTTATCCGGTTCTTTCAACCGGATCATCAGCACTCGTATGAGTGCATATGTCCACAGGGAGGATTTAATGAGACAGTATGAACTTGTCACTGTGCTGAACTCAGAAGAAGAAGAATTCAAGTCCGGCAAACAGGCAATCGTTGATCTGCTTTCGCAGTATAAGGCGATTGATGTCAAAGAAGAAGATATGGGAGATAGGCCGCTCTCATATCCAATCAAGAAAAAAACACGCGCTCATTATGTGCTTTATCGAATGAGTTTTGACCCTGCTTCTATTGCTTCGCTTGAGCGCGCAATAAAGCTAAACCCTTTGGTATTGAAACACTTGGTCGTAAAGATTGAAGAATAAGGCCATGTCCCACAAGGACTAAAGGAGTATATTGTGAGCGATATCAACGTAGTAGTGTTAGTTGGGCGTCTTACCCGCGATAGCGAATTGAAATATACGCCATCTGGGCTTCCAATATGCCGTTTTTCTATTGCAGTGAACCGCTCTAAAAAGCAGGATGATCAATGGGTCGATGAGCCGCATTATTTTGATATCGAGTTTTATGGGAAAAGCGCAGAAGGGCTAAGTAAATATCTTCTCAAAGGCCGACAGGTTGCTGTTCAAGGTGAACTTCGCCAAGACAGGTGGGAAAAAGATGGCCAGCAGCGCTCAAAAGTCGTTATTGTCGCTGGAACTATTCGACCATTGGGAGCTCCTCCTCAAAATAGTGGTGAAATGGGTGGTAGAAGATATGCCGCAGATACTATTCCATCAAAGACAGAATCTGCCAATAATCAGATGCCTATTCCTCCGGCAATAGACGAGTTTACTGATGATATTCCATTTTGACAGGAGATTAATATGGATGAAGTAAGAGATATCGATGAATCAAGAGCTTCGAATGCAGAAGCGGATCAACAAGAATTACACAGAGATCAGGATGACAGGAATGGCGTTCGTAAAGGGAAGGGCTTTTTCCGCAAAAAAGTCTGTCGCTTTTGCACTCAGAATGTAAAGATCGATTACAAAGACGCCGAGCTTCTTCGGCGTTATACGACTGAACGCGGAAAGATTCTTCCTAGGCGCATTACCGGTACCTGCTCAAAGCATCAGCGTATGCTAGCAGTCAATATCAAGAGGGCTAGAGCCCTTGGGCTTCTTCCCTATGTCATAAAATAGCCTAGCGTTTGGAATCTGATCCAAAGAGTGAGCGACATTGATGGAAGCATCTCAGAGCATAAAGTCAGCATCGTCTAGCAAGTATTCATGGCGTGTCTTTATTCCATTTGGATTTTTGTCTGGATTCTTATATGCAAGCGGTTTTCTTGCATTCGCATTTCTAATTCCCATTCAATATGTATTTCGAAAGGAGAACAAAAAAGAGGGTTTGCTCTCCATGCTAGTATCTCTCTTGATAATAGCAGTAATAAGTGCAATTGAACTTTCTAAGATGAATTGGATAGAGCTACCCATGTTGCTTCAGACTCTAATACTGCCAGCATTGCTTCTAGCAACAATAGGAGCCATGAATCTACTCAAGGGTGATGCCTGGGTAAAAATCATAGCTGCCACAGTAGTTCTCTCTATACTCTTTGCTTATATTTTTAGTATTAGTCTAGGCACGCCAGAAGTGCAGAGATCGATGGCAGATATAATAGCCAATCTTCTGAGCTCATCAGGCATTCAAGATTTAGATGCATCAACTATAGAACAGAGCTATGTAATTCCTGCAGTATCGATCATTATTAGATTGATTGGTGCAGCATCGTGGTTGTTGCTTTCAGGTAGTTGGCATATAGGCAATAGTCTTGCATCTAGTAGATCATCCAAGCAAGAAGGAGAGACAAAGAAGAAGGCATTTGTATTCAATGTGCCTTCATGGCTTCTGTGGCCAAGCATTTTAGCTTGGCTTGCTCTGCTCTGTGTGCTTTATGGGAATATAAGTGGTATCTTTGCCATAATTGCTTGGAATGCTTCTCTAGCCGCTGCTTGTTGGTATGCATTTCAGGGATTTAGCTTAATTTCCCATTTTTTTCAATCTAGAAATATGCCGCGCATAACTAGCTTATTATTGGTTTTGCTCGTCATACTCATGTTTTTCGAAGCTAAGATCAGGATTGCCGTTGCAATTCTGGCGCCGATGCTTGGTGTATCGGAAGTGTGGTTGCAATATCGAATACATAAAGGAGCCTGAATATGAAAGTTATATTAAATCAGGACATACCCAATTTGGGTGAAATAGGAGACATCAAAGAAGTTGCGTCAGGATATGCGCGCAATTATCTTTTGCCAAAAAAAATGGTCATGGTTTACAATGAAAAGACCGAAGCAATGTTTTTGAAGCGACAAGCGGAGATTCAGGCTATAAAGGAGCAGAAAAGGCTTTCTTCTCGCTCTCTAAAAGAGAGAATAGAGTCAGAACCTCTTGTCATCTCGATGCCTGCAGGCAAAAATGGAAAGCTGTATGGTGCAGTTACTAGCCACACAATTGCAGAAGAGCTTTTAAAAAAGAATATAGAAATCGATAGAAAGAGAATCGAAGTACCCGATCGCACGATTAAATCTGTCGGCAACTATAAGATCCTGATCAGGTTGTATGAAAAAGACGAAGCCATACTTCACTGCAATATAGAAGCTCAAGCATCAGCGAGTATAGAGGAGAAAAAGCCTTCCGAAGAAGTAGGGAAAAAGCGTAGAAGCCGCAGGCAACGTACAGAATCTGAACCAGCCAGCCCTGAAGAGCAGGCAGCGGCCTTCGAAGCAGCCGTAAATCGTGGTCATTTGAGCTGATCTAGTATTTAACCCTATAAGAGGGTAGGGTATATCTAGAGGATTTTTAGATGGCAGGTCCATCGCTTAAAGACAAGTTGCCGCTATATAATGGAGATGCTGAACAGGCATGCTTGGGGGCTCTTCTTTTAGACCCCGAGTCGATAAACAATGTTTTAAGATATCTGCGTCCTGATAGCTTTTATGATTCAGCCAACCAGGAAGTATTTGAAGCGCTTCTTGCCATGCATGAAAAGGGACAGAAACCAGATCTCATAACACTATCAGAAGAGTTGCGAAGCCGCGGTAGCCTTGAAAGGATTGGGGGGAGTGCCTATATTGCCAGTCTAGCCTCATTTACTCCTTCAGCAGCGAATATCGAATACTATGCGAAAATTGTGCAAGAAATGGCTACAAGGCGGCGCCTAGTACATCTTTCTGCCGAAACTGCAGCCATGGCTCACGAGGAAACCAAGGATATAGATGCGGTTCTAGATGAAATACAAGCTAAGATATTCGAGATATCGCAGAATCGCAGGACTGCCGACTATCACTCCGCCAAAGAGATTGTAACGGAGACAATGCTGCTTATAGAGAAGCTCAGCACTGATCCCAGCGCTTTTACCGGTATACCTTCTGGGCTCACTGATCTCGATGCTATAACGAATGGTCTTCAAAAATCTGAGTTCATTGTTATAGGGGCTAGGCCTTCGGTAGGAAAGACCGCCTTGGCTCTTACAATGGCAGCTCATGCCTCGATTAATCTCAAGATTCCAGTTGCATTTTTTTCTTTGGAGATGTCGGAATCAGCAATCATGCTGAGGCTTATTGCTTCTGAGGCAAGGATTCCTGCCGACCGCATAAGAACAGGCCGAATAAAGACCACCGACTATGACAGCCTAATGGAGGCAGCCTCGAGAATCTATGAAGCTCCTCTCTACATTGTAGACCTGCCAAATATGAAACTCCTTGAGCTCAGAACAATGGCGCGAAGGCTAGTCCTCGAACGAGGGGTCAAAATAATATTCATCGACTATCTTACCCTAATAACACATGAAAACGCTGATTTGCCTCGTTGGGAACAGATAGCAGCCATCTCGCGGTCACTAAAGGCTCTCGCTAGAGAACTTGATATCCCTGTCGTGGCTCTTTCGCAGCTAAAACGCGAAGCAGAGGGAAAACAGCCGACTCTTGCTGATTTGCGTGAATCGGGCTCGATTGAACAAGATGCAGATCTTATAATTTTTCTTCATAGAGATCGAGAAATTTCCAAGACTTATGAGTCACAATCCGATCAAATCGAAACAGATATTATTGTTGCCAAACAGCGCAATGGACCAACAGGTAAGGCCCCGGCCTGGTTCAAGAGCAGCTATGCAAAATTTGTGAACATGGAGCGCAGAGATCGCACATAAGGAAGTGTCGATTTTCCATAGCAGAAAGCAAGCGGTTTTCCAGATATTATATCTTAAAGAGCCTACCTTTGGATTATTTCCATAAGCTAAATCCTCATTTACCCAAAAAGAAGAAAATATCGCTCATTGTGGCTATAAGTAATAGCAAAAGAATAGAAGCCGCCCCAATAAACTGATATCGATAAAGCGACTTGGCATTAATTGGGCGTCTTCTAATAAGCTCTATCAAATAAATAAGGATACGACCACCATCTAATGCAGGAAGCGGAAGAAGGTTCATGATGGCAAGCCCAATCGATATAAAAGCCAGGAAATCAAGAATTGGCACAAGCCCTGCTAGACCTTCAGTCTTTATTTGTTCGGATGCGGCGGTTCCAATTAGGTATGTCAATCTGGCTGGTCCGGAGATGGCTTTGAAGACATTTACACCGCGAAAAAGAAGTCCTATGCTCTTTATTTCTAATGAAAGAGTTGAGAAAGTCTCTTCTACTCCCATCGAAATAGCCTCTGGGAGCGATTTAGCTTTTTCAGTTCTCAAGATACCTTCGAATCTAAGGCCCGTCTCTTCAAGAGATTTTGCCACGACGACCATTGAGAGAGTCTGATCTCCGCGCTTTACCCTGAGACTAACAGAGCCATTTGCATTGTTGAATACCTGCATAAGATCTATTGTATTTGAGATGACTTTTCCATCTGCTTCGATAATCATGTCACCTGGATGAAGATCTGCAATTGCTGCAGGGCTCTTTTCTTGCACTGATTCTACGATAGGATCTATCCAAGCATATACGCCAATTACGCCAACACCAGTATTTGGATCGAGCCGGGGAGTTATAAGGAGAGAATGAGCCTCACCGTTTCTTAATACCTCAACAGACATGGTCTTTCCAGGATTAATAGCAATGATCTCCTGGAGATCGCTGTAATCACTTATTTCCTTACCATCAATTGAGATAATCTTATCGCCCGTCTTAAGGCCTGCGATATCTGCAGGATTGGGCATTTCGTTTTGAAGAGTGGATCCTATTTCGCTCGAAAGAATGATCTTATTCGGTGCTGTTACAGTTGTAGTTCCTATAGATACGGCTAAAATAAAAATAAAAGCAGCAAAAAGTACACTGAAGAGGGGCCCAGCAGATGCAATGAAAATTCGCTTCAATGGAGAGGCCGAAAAAAAACTACCTTTTTCTGAAGGGATGTATTGAAGATTTTGATCTAGCGCTGCTTGAAATCCCTCTTCTCCCTTTAGCTTGCAATATCCTCCAATAGGGAAGGCACAAAGCTTCCATTCAGTCTTTTTGCCCTTGTGAGAAACTATTGAAGGTCCCCAACCCACAGAAAAGGCCTCTACTTCTATGCCAGACAAGCGAGCAAAGACAAAGTGGCCAAATTCATGAAATATAACAACTATTGAAAGACCAATAAGGCCTAAGATAATGCTAATCATTCAATATTCTCCGAGAGATGGGCGGCAATTTTGCGAGCCTTGATATCTATATCGAATATATCCTCGAATGATTCGATAGGCAAATTCCAGTCTCGATCGAGTACCTTTGCTACTAGGTTGGCTATGTCGGTGAATCTAATTTTTCCATTATCGAAGCATTCTACTGCGATTTCATTGGCTGCATTGAACACAATGCACTGAGCTTCTCCCTCGTCGATAGCTTGGCGTGCAATCCACAGCATGGGATATCGATCTTGCGTAGGTTCATAGAAATCGAGACTCATACCTGCCAAGTCTGCAAACCCAAAGGAAGCCTGCACACTCTCCGGCCAATATAGCGCCATTTGTATTGGTAAGCGCATATCAGGTTTTGAGATTTGGGCGAAAATAGCTCCTTCGATTGTACGAACCATTGCGTGGACATAGCTTTGAGGATGAATAAGCACCTTGATTTGCTCTTGAGGCATGTCAAAAAGCCTAGAAGCCTCTATCAACTCCAGCCCTTTATTGGCCATTGTTGCAGAGTCAATACTAATTTTTCTTCCCATTTGCCATATAGGATGCTTGCAAGCTTCGTCTGCCGTAACAGTATCAAGCAATTCAAGAGGAAGAGAATAGAATGGTCCACCCGATGCAGTAATTATCAGTTCGGAGACAATGCTTTTGCCAAATCTCTGAACAATTTGGAAAATTCCTGCATGCTCAGAATCTACAGGTATGATCTGGCATCGATTTTCTTGGGCAATGCTTTTTAGAAGTCTATAGCCCATGACAATCGATTCCTTATTTGCAAGTGCTAAGTTTTTTCCATTCTGCAATGCTAGAATTGATGCTGATAACCCAGATGCTCCTGCGATTCCATTTACGACTATTTCTGCTTCGGTTTCCGATAGAAGATGCGATATAGCATCGATGCCATTCCAGTCCATTTCTTTAGGAGCGATAGATGTATAGCCTGTCCAAGCTCCTTTAGCTTGAGGAAATTCTCTCTTGAGCTTTGCTGCGGCGATGCTGTTGCTATGAATAGAAAAACCAACAAGCTCGAGCTTTTTCTCAGAATCTGCGCTCTTTCTAATCACATCAAGAGTCTGTCTGCCAATAGAGCCAGAAGCCCCCAGTACGATGACACGCTTCAGCTTTTACCTCCAATACTCTTGCTTTTATAGATTAAACAAATGAAATGAAAAAGAAAAAGCAACAAAAAAAGGAGCACTAAAGTATAGGCTATCAAATGAGTCCAGAATTCCTCCTCTGCCTGGTACGATAGAGCCTGAATCCTTCATTCTTGCCGATCTCTTGAGAGCGCTTTCAAAGAGGTCGCCCACGATAACAAAGAATGCCATTCCCAACCCAAGAGATAGGCTTAGCAGTGTATATGAGGCTCCAGAGGGCTTCCAAGTACCAGCCATTGGTCCTAATCCTATAAAAGCAGCGATTATCGATCCAATCGTGCCTCCTATGAAACCCGCAACACTCTTGTTTGGTGACACATCCAGAAGATTTCTTTTCTTAGCAAGGTATTTACCAAAAAGCCATGCGAGGCTGTCGTTTCCAAATGTAAGCATAGCAAAGGTGATTATTGTATACTGTGAATTAGGAAACCCTGAAACAATGAATATTAGAAATCCTGGAAGAAGTGCTGTATAAAAGTGAACAAGCACGATTGATGCCGCTTGCTTGATAAGCTCTGGAAATGAATTCTTTTTTTGGAATGCAAGCGGAACCAATATCAGTATTAGGCAGAATGACCAAGCAATAAACAAGACAAATGCAGTCTCTAGGGGCGATCCTGAAAGAAAACATGATATATATGTCAATACTGATGGAATTAAGCCAATGAAGGTTAATGAATCTCCTGAATCTGGCATAGCAGCTCTAGTTAGCATATTTCGCAATTCCTTGGATGAAAGGAATTGTACAACGAAAATAATTCCGGAAATTATTATATAATGAGCAAATTGAAGAAAAAAAAGTGAAAGAATGAGTAAAGGAATACCTATAAAAAAAAGAAGAAGTCTTGCCCTTGTATTTTTCTCATTCACCGCGCATCTCCAAAACGCCTTTCACGGTGCATATAGTCGACAAGAGCCGCATGAAGATCCCCTGGAGTAAAATCAGGCCAATATTTTGGCGAAAAGTATAGTTCGCTATAAGCAGATTGCCATAATAGAAAATTGGATAACCTCATCTCGCCACCTGTTCTGATAATGAGATCGGGATCAGGTATATCCGGATGATCGAGGTATTGCATGACTGTCAATTCATCTATCGGTTTTTTGTCGCCATTTGCCTGACTTGCTAGAATTCGCTGCATTGCTCGGACTATTTCGTCTCTACCTCCATAGTTGATCGCCAGGTTGACTGTCAATGAACGGTAATGAGCCGTATTCTCAATCGCCTTATCGATTTCAGAAAGTACATCATGTGGTAGTCCACTTCTTTCACCAGAATGGACAATGCGTATCTCATTTTCTCGATAGAAATCCAATTCTCTTGTGATATGAACTCGAATGAGAGACATAAGAAATCCGACTTCCTGTTCAGTACGTTTCCAATTCTCTGTGGAAAAAACAAATAAGGAGAGAAACTTGATCCCTTCTTTGTGTGAGGCAAGTACTATACGCTTCGCTGTTTCTAATCCTTCCTTGTGTCCTTCTGTCCTAGAAAGGCCTCTTTGTGTCGCCCATCGACCATTGCCATCCATAATGATCGCAACATGAGAAGGCATGCAGTTCTCTTTCATCTCAAAGAATCCTTAGACTTCCATTATTTCTCTTTCTTTCATTTCGAGAATTCTTGCGATTTGGGCAATGTAATCATCAGTCATTTTTTGGAGCTCCGCTTCTTCTTTCTTGAGGGCATCTTCGGCAACACCTCCTGCGTTCTGTTGCTTTTTAAGCTCTTCTAGAGCATCGCGTCTTATATTTCTGATTGCTACACGCGCTTGTTCGGCGATACTGCGGGCTGTCTTAACGAGCTCTTTTCTTCTCTGCTCGGTTAGAGGAGGTATCGCTATCCTAAGCACTTTCCCGTCATTTGAAGGATTAAGACCTAAATCCGACTTGAGGATTGCCTTTTCGATTTCGCTGAATAAGGAGCGGTCCCATGGCTGAATAACTATGAGACGAGCTTCAGGAACCGAAATTGTCGCAACCTGGGAAAGAGGCATTTTTTGACCATAGTAGTCGACTCTAACCTTGTCGAGAAGAACAGAGGAAGCTCTGCCTGTGCGTATGCTATTGAGCTCATCTTGAAACGCAGCGATTGTCTTTTTCATCTTTTCTTCATGGGCAGCTTTGTTCGATTCCATATCTTCTTCCTTGATGTACTATTTTGAAGGTACAGAAGGGCAATCTCAGTAGATCGCCCTTTTATGCCCTTGCATTAGCTGGGCATATTCAATCTTGTCCGACTTTTGCAAAATAATAGTCTATGATTTCGAGTTGATAGCCTGTTTCCTTGGAGACCTGAGCTAGAACGGCAGCGACAGATGACTTCTCGTCTCGCACGAATCCCTGGTTTAGAAGACAGACTTCGGCAAGAAGCTTCTTGAGCTTTCCAGATAAGATGCCTTCAAGGACTTTTTCGGGTTTGCTCTTTAACTTTTCGTCGAGCTCGAGCTGTTTTTGGAAAATTTCTTTTTGTTCTGCAATCCAGTCTGTGGAAACTTTTGATTCATCGAGGAACATAGGGTTGAAGGCTGCTACATGTAGAGCTATATCATGTATAAAGGCAGTGATCTTCTCATTCTCGAAAGCCTTAGGGTTGTTCGCTCTAAATTTTACGACAACACCAATTCTGCCTTCGCCATGTAAATAGGCGTGCAAAATATCGTTTTCTTCGGCATAAAAATGAACAACGCGCCTCAGCGCAATATTTTCCTTTATGAGCGAAGCTATTTCCTTTACAATTGTTTCTAAGCTCTCATTTGTGCCGGATGCTTTCTGTGATAGGGCTCTTTCTGCAATTTTTGTGCCCGCTGCTATAAAGTCCTTATTTCTAGCGACAAAATCAGTTTCGCAAGCTAACTCGATTAGCTCCAATTCTTTAGCATTTTGAGCAATGAAAATTCGACCTTCATTTGTTGCACGGCCAGCTCGTTTTTCGATTCCAGCAATTCCCCATTCGCGCAATAACTTTTCAGCTGCAGAAAAATCACCATTAGCTTCTATGAGCGCTTTTTTACAATCCATCATGCCTGCACCAGTTTTTTCGCGCAGAGCTTTTACATCATTTGCTTTGATTTCCACGATCTATTCTCCTCAATTTTCTCAATTTTCATCATAAAGGCGATCTTCATCAATTATGGGTTGTTCGACTTCCTGCTGCTCATCTGTTTCTTTGTTGCTTTGACTGGAGGATTCGGCATAATTATCTAAATCGATCTCAACCTCATCTTCCTCTAGTTTTTGAGGAATGACCAGTTCTTGCTCCTCTTCAGGAGGCAGGGTTTCGATTATCTTTAAGCCTTCGGAAGCACCTGCTTCGATTACCGCATTTGCTATGATTTGAGTGAAAAGGCTTATAGATCGAATAGCATCATCATTGCCTGGAATAGGATAAGTAATGCCTTCTGGATTGCAGTTGGTATCAACTATTGCCACAATAGGAATGCCAAGGCGCTGAGCCTCTGCAACCGCGATTGCCTCTTTGCGCGTATCCACAACAAAAAGGATACCTGGTAGGCTCGTCATCTCCTTTATTCCGCCGAGGTTCTTCTCAAGCTTGGCCTTTTCCTTTTGAAGACTTGCGATTTCCTTTTTGGTAAGACTGTTAAAGGTTCCGTCTACTTCCATACGCTCAATCTTCTTGAGCCTTTGAACAGATTTTCTTATGGTGGAAAAGTTTGTTAACATGCCACCTAACCAGCGATTATTTACATAGAATTGCTCGCAGCGCTCGGCTTCTTTTTGTATAGCTGCCTGGGCTTGTTTCTTTGTTCCGACAAATAGCACGGATTTCCCAGAACTAGCCACCTTCTGCACTGCGTCATAGGCTTCTTTTATAGCCTGGATGGTTTTTTGCAGATCTATGATGTGAATACCATTGCGCTCCGCGAATATGTATTTTTTCATACGCGGATCCCAGCGCTTGACCTGGTGCCCAAAGTGCACGCCTGATTCAAGCAGATTTTTCATGGTCACTACTGCCACGTAGACCTCCCACTACCGGAATAGATTCCGGTTCCCTTCCTTATGTCTCGTCCTGCTCTCTACTAGAAAGACAGGCGGAAAATGCCCAGCATTAAAAAGGCTGGATTGTCGATAATATGTGTTTCTCCTTGCTAGGGATCCAAATACCCCGACTCACGGAGAATGCCATATAATTCATGAATTGGCAAGCCCATTACTCCTGAGGATGAACCTCTTATTTCTTCTATGAAGCATGAACCAATTTCTTGGATTCGGTATGCTCCTGCGGCTCCGCTCCATTCCTCGAAGCAAAGGTACCACGAGATTTCTTCAGGTGTCATGGGTGCAAACTTGACTTCGGAGATAGAAAGAGCAGGGTAGTATCGATTGCTTGCCATATCGAGCAGGCAAAGTCCACTAAAGACAGTTTGTCTTTTACCTGCTTCCATCGAAAGCATTTCGAAAGCTTCGAGTTTGTTAGCTGGTTTGCCAAGCGTTATCCAACCCTCGGAAATCTTAAAAGCTACCAGCGTGTCAGCTCCGAGTACGAATCGAGGTTCTCTAAGACATTCTCGATCAAAAGATCCCTTTTCTAAATATTTCTCGATAGAGGACTTAACTACTCTTTCTCTTTGGGTTTTCTCAAACCAAATAGAATTGCCACGTTTGGCTTTTGTTGTTGCAAGAGCTATGACACGTTCTCCAGGATCTAGGTCATCAAACGCTGTCTCGTCGATTGAAGGCATAACCCTAATAAATGGTATTCTGATCGATTCAAGAATTGAACCCCTTCGCGAGGATTCACTTGCAAGCAAGATAGGTTCGCCATACATGATACAAGGAAATCTAATGAGAGATGAATACTTTGCCAAGTCTTGAATCGATTTCTAAACGTGCTTTTTCAAAATAAGCGTTGGCTTGACGCATATCGATCTAAGTCTTAATATGCAAAAATATGAGTTCAAGCTAAATCTGCATCTCACAAGAGCGATTAGCTCAGCTGGATAGAGCGTCGGCCTCCGGAGCCGAAGGTCGCGCGTTCAAATCGCGCATCGCTCAGAGAAAAGTCTTCGATTATTATATCTTATTTCTCATTTCTATCTTGCAAAAACATTAAAGCTGTCCAATAATAATAGCATGAAAAAGACATGGTTTTTTAGCAAATATCTTATGGGTGCTGTGATTATTGGTCTCCTTATTATCAGTTGTGCAACGCCTCCTCCGGCAGAAAAACCCAGTTCGGAAAGTCAGAGAGCAAAAGAAATTGTTCAGGGTACGTCGACACCAGAAATGCCGAGCACGACAGCTCCTGGAGACGTTCAGTCTGCTGCAAAAGCGGTTGTAGAAAGCCAGCCTATACCTGGCGAGACTCAAGCGCCATCAACGCCTTCTTCTAGTCCGCAGGCAAGCGCAAGTTATTACACGCAACCAATGACCGCAGAAGAAAGCAGGTTCTTTCAAAATTATATTAATAGACTCAGCTATCTAGTATATTACAATGAGAATAGTGGCTTGGATCCACAGCTTGCAAAAGCTGCTGTCTCACAGGCGAATCGATACCTCATCGAAAAAGAAGGGCTTTCTGTCATCGATTTCGATCAGATTCAAAAGAACAAAAAAGATCAGATAAGCGCTTATCAGGCAGAGACAGGTGGCTCTATCGATATTATCACTTATATTGCACAAAAACTAAATGCGGACATCTACCTTGAAATAGATGCTAAGACAAGCTTTGGAGGAGTACCTGGAGCTTGGACTGGATCAGCACAAGGTAGCATCAAGATTTTTGATGCGTCGACGGCAGCCCTCCTCGGATCGATTTCCTTTTTAAGCCCACAGACATTTAGCCCTGTATCTCCAGATGCAGCGATGATGAATGCTATATCAGGGATTATCTGGCAATCGATGCCAAAGGTAACAGAACAAGCAAAACATCTTATGAGCACCCTGACCGCAGCTCGAGGAGTTCGATACGAAATTATTCTTCAGAATACTCCTGATGCAATGGCGGTATCTCAATTTGAAAGGAATTTAGCCAAAAGAGTGCGCGAGGTTGAAAGACTGTCCTATTCGCCAGGGGAAACTCGCTTTGCACTCTATGCTTTTATGCCAGCGTCAAAGATTCAAGATACCATCTATGATGTTGCTTCGATGTCGGGTTTTCCAAATTGTTATCTTCTATATATGAGAGGAAGGTCCTACACATTCAATACGGGAATTTAACGTATTTATATAATGTTCATTATTAGGAGGAAAAGATGAAAGCTAGGAAGGTAGTATTGATCGTTCTAGTCGCCGCAGTCGTAATCTCATGCGGTACAAAGCCCCCTCTTCGGAAGGGAGAAGTGCTTATTGAGGATAAAGGCACTGCATACGGCGTTAAGACACCTAAATGGGTAGAGCTTGCAATCGTAGGTGGCTACCGGGATATTGAAAAACTACCAGATTATAAGGATAAAGTAGTTTTCATAGCTCAATTCGAAGCTCAGAATCTCCAAAGTGCACAATTGCTCGCTGAGCGTATGCAGGCTGATACTGAGATTGCTCGCTATCTGTCGACACGGGTCAAAGATGCATTCAAAGGTGCGAATGTCGCAGATGCGGACTCCAAGAATTTTGGTGCATATGGAGAACGCTTTGTAGCGAGTGTGGGTGAAGCTAAATTCTCTGGCTTTAGAATGGAGGCCGATTGGTGGGTTAAAGTTCAAACTTATACTCCAGAGAATAAGCCTGATAAGCAAGTATATCGGGTAATTCAGCTATGGGCGATAGACAAGGATATGTTGCAAAAACAGTTCGATATACTCTTCTCTCAGATGGCAGGGGGCGAGCCAGCAACGCCTGAGCAGAAGCGTGCTATGGATCTGGTCCAAAACACAGTAGCCAAAGACTTCTTTGGTGAATCTCATTGATTCAAAAACGAATTAATAGAAAGCCTCGGTTTATGTATGTAATGCGAGGCTTTCTTTGATTTCTACTAGATTTTATCACCCCAAGAGGAATTATGAATGAAAAAGAGCATCATTATATGGATGGTGATTTTTTTCTTGCTTGTGGCAAGCTGTGCTAGTGCGCCCAGCATTCCGGAATGGGTGAAAAAGACACCAAGCCCTGATGCAAAATATACTTATTTTGTTGGGTCATCTTCGGCAAAAGATAGCGCAACAGCACTTAATGATGCAACTGCAGCATTGATTGCGGGTATTATGCAGTACATGGGAGTATCGATAAGCGTAGAATCTAGCGCCGAAGCAAAAGCTTCTCTCAGCGAATATGAGGCACAGATAACACAGACAGTCAAGACAGAATCTAAGGGTCGGCTTTCGGGTTTTGAGGTGGTCGAGAAATATATACAGAGTGATAAAAAAACTGGGCTGTATACCGTGCATGTCCTAGCTCGATATGAAACAAAGGAGCTTAATAAAGAGAAAGCTCGAATCGAATCCTTACTAAAGGAAAAAGCCGATGCCGTTGCAATACCAGAACAGAAGGGTGATTCTGCAGCCAACGAGGGGCACTTGATCGATGCCATTCGTGCTTATGCGGAAGCTATGTCAGCAGCAGGAAGTTCTGATATAGAGAATGCACAGATAAAACTTGAACGCAATGCTAAGAAAGCTTCTGCGTTAGCCGCTACTCTTAAACTGGTAGTATTGTCTCCATCAAATCAAGAAATACCGCTAGGCAGCACTAATGCTCCATCATTTGTGGTGAAGCTTATAACTAATCGTAGAGGAATAGAAGAAGGAGTGCCTGGTGCTCCCCTTGTTGTAACCTATCCTCGAAGACTGACTTCAGGACGAATGGGTACTACTACACAGCAAGTCTTTACCAATCAAGATGGCATCGTCTCATTTGATGTTCCTGTTGTAGAATTAGCTGGGGATTATCAGGTAACCGTGCAGCTAGATTTCGGAAGTATTGCTGATATTTTAGGAGGCTTACCTGGATGGGCATTGCCATACATGGAAGCATTAGAAAGTGATTTGTCAGGCATAAGAGTATATATGAGTTATAAGGTTGTCTCAGCGGCTAAAAGTGTTCCTACGGCGATTGGGGTCTATCTCAAAGACCAAACACAGAAAGGTAGCCTAGATCCCGAAACATTTGTAAAGAGTCTTGAAGAAGCTCTCGTAAAGGAAGGTTTCTCTATTTTCACGACAAAAATCTCCGCTGAATATGGAAAGCCCGATATTGCGCAGCTCAAAGCCATTGCCCCAACTCAGGCTAAGCGCTTTATTTTGGCCACTGTTGAGCTTGTCTCGATTAATAAAGAGGATAGTTTTTTCATCGCTTCGGTCACAGGATCTTTGAGTGCAATTGATTTAATAGAAGGGAATACTCTCTATTCGGGGAGCAAGGGCGCTCAAGGAATGGGGTTTTCTGAGGCAGAGGCGATTTCTGCAGCACTCAGGACACTCGGTGGTCAAGTGTTTGCCAAGGAACTATTGGCTGCTTTGCGCTGAGAATTAACCTAAGATTGATTATAAATTTAAACCAAAGAATCATAGTGGCACAACTATCGAAGTCCCACTTTCTTTCTGGCGGAGCATATCCTCTATAGCAAGGTGAACCAATTTGTCACATCGTTCGTTGTCGATGTTGCCTGCATGTCCTGCTACCCACTCGAAATGAGGTTCAAGCTTACAACAAAGGCTATCCAATTCTTGCCATAACTCAAGATTCATGACAGGCTTTTTTGCAGAGGTTTTCCAGCTACGTTTTTTCCATTCTGCGAGCCATTTTGTAATACCATTTTTAACATACATCGAATCGGTGAATATATTGATTTGTGCTTTTGTCCAAGATGGTGGAGATTCCCATACTTTTCCAGTTGACATAAGGGAGTAGGGGAAATAATTCCTTTCAG
>ERZ795047.986-NODE-986-length-32116-cov-7.286859_pt1 | contig 32116 bp, 27 predicted proteins | sample MGYA00375131_ERZ795047 | MGnify/ENA primary metagenome ERZ795047 (study PRJEB30176, sample SAMN05720228) | activated sludge metagenome | isolation source: Anaerobic digester | place: Japan | collected 2015-05-20 ...
AAAATTACTCTTAGACATTTAAATTAATACTTCCTTTCCATAAAAATTTTCAAATCACCTTCTAAATACTGTATCAATCTATAAGTTAAACCTGAATTTATAAAAGTCAAGAAAAGAGAAAGAAAAAAGTAAGAAAAAATAAAAGAAATATGCATTAAAAAAGAAAAACGATAAAAGAAAATAAATCCTCCATATATATAAGTGTGGTAAAAAGAAGTATTCTGTCACTCCTAAATGCAAAAAAATATTAAAAAGTCTGGATTTCCAATAGATACACTTAGAAATGACGGTTTGTACTATGGATCCTCGATAAAAGATTTCGAGGATGACAGAGACTGTGGATTCTCAGTCAAGCTGAGAATGACAAAAAAAGACAAAAAAAAGAAGAATGGATTCCCGCTTTCGCGGGAATGACATTAGTGTTGTCATTCCGCACTTGATGCGGAATCCAGGAAGTATTTCTTTTTCTATAAGAAAAAAGAAAAAAAGGCTATTCCTTACTACCCTCTATTATGGGTAAGGCTATGATTTCAGGCGTAGTATAGGGATGTGGAACTGCTAACTATAGGACCAATTATCTGTGTGCAACCAGCTAATTTTTTTGAAAGGACTATCTTTGCAATCTCATTAGCATTTTCTTCGCTATCGGTGGTAGTAAATACCTGAATATATTCCTCCATAATTTGAATCGCCTCCTCAAAATATTTGCATTTAAACCTATTAAAGATTTTAATTTTATAGTAAAATTATAAAAAATTAGTCTAATTATCTGGAGTGGAAATTGGGTAAAAAGAAAATAAAAATTAAAAAAAGGTTAGCGGTAGTAATAGCAGCTTTAATAATTATTTGCATTGTATCTCTTTTAGGTTTTGGTATTTATAAATTAGGCGTTTATGTTTTTAGCCTCTTTAAACCGCAACAAGAAGATGAAACAATGTATAAATCTCCTGCTTATGAGGAAATCCTTTTTTCAAGAGAAGATCAGGGCATCTGGATAATTGACTCTGTTGGTAAAAACCTGAGACAGCTAACATCAGGAGATGATTATGCTCCATCCTGGAATGAAGATGGGTCATCTTTTTACTTTTTAAGGAGAAACGCTGATGGGTCCGTATCATTAATGAAGTTCAATTATACAGAATCAAAACTCGAGCCCAATCAGTTGCAAACATTTTCATATATTACTATTCCGAATATACAGAATAGCTTTATAAAGATTTCTGAAAGTGGGGATAAGATTGCTATATCTTCATTTGACTGGGGAATCTCTTTAATTGATGTAAAAACTGGGAAAGTCATATCTAATAGTTTTAGCGATGTCTGGAAATACTACGACATATTCTCAAGAAATTCTAAATTTTTTCTCTTTAGTGAGTATTATCCTTACGACTACAATTTTATTAAGGGTATTGATAAAAGAGCTAAAAGATCAGTCCTAAATTTTGCCACAACTGATTTATTAGAAATTCAAGAGATAGATTCATCAGACAATCAATTTAGGGGTTACTCATTCTCAAAGAATTCTTATACATTCTCCTATTCAAAAGATGGAGCTATAATGTATGTTGAATCAATCGACAATATTAAACCAATAAAGCTAACTGATGGTTTTTATCCCTCAATTAGACCACAACCAAAATATAAATATAAGATTATGGAACCATTCTGGAAAAATGTGGATTTCACAAATGTTACAGGAAGAATCGATTATGAGGCATATGGGAAAAAGTTTATCCTGATTGCTACTCCTCATGAAATAGCAAATATTGATGTGCCCTTAAAAAAAATCAGTTTTTGTAAGGATAAAGAAACAAACAGCACATACCTTGGCTGGAAACTTATTGATTTTGCTCTAATCGACATAAATAATGATAAAATGAGTGAACTCCTAACATCATTCTGGGGAGGCGGAGAAAATATTTCTGCAGAAAGAATATCCATATTTAAGACTGAAAAAAATGGATCATTTAAAGAGATATTTCTTTCAAAAAATAAGCCATTAAATCGAATAGAAATTATAGATTTGAACGGAGATGAACTTTCAGAGATATTAAATGTATATAATGATATGGTGCATTTTGGTAATAGTTTAATGAACTCCTTAATATGGGAGGATGTATATAGCTGGATTAATGGTAAATATGAGTTGAGTAATAACGATTACAAGAATATTTATCTTGAGCTTGCTGAATCATATAGAGCATTCCTAAAAAATGCTCTTTCCAATCCAGATAAATTTGGAAAGGATCTTTATATAATTAAGGAGCTCTTAAGAAGAGCTGAAACAATATTAAATGAATAATTATGAAATTTGAGGTGATGTTTTATGAAGAAAAAATTAATATTATTTTTAATAATAACAATTTTACTGCCTTATAAAATTGGTTTCGCTGATCAGGCTAAATTAGATACCCCCACTGATCTAACTGCTCTTGCAATGTATAATCAGATAAACCTTAGCTGGATAGATAATTCAAATGGTGAAGAGGGATTTTCAATTGAGAGAAAACAGGGATTAGAGGATTTTACAGAAATTGCAAAGGTGTCCCCTAATACAGAATTTTATCTCGATATAAATTTAAAAACTTATACTACATACTATTACAGAGTGAGAGCATTTGCTGGAAGTGAATTTTCTAATTACTCAAATGAAGCTTTTGCAACAACCGAAGGGATGCCTCAAAGTGGTGGTGAAGGCTTAACTGCTCCCTCAGACCTTAGAGCAATAGTCATTTCCGAAAGAGAAGTCGAGCTTCGCTGGAGGGACAATTCTGATAATGAAGAGGGGTTTAAGCTCGAAAGAAAGGCATTAAATTCAGAATATAGAGAAATTGCTAAATTAGGAGTCAATATAAATTATTATCTGGATAATACTGTCACACCAAAAATGTTCTATTACTACAGAGTAAAAGCATATAATAAGAGCGGCGAATCTGCTTATTCTAATGAAGTCCTTGTTGAAACAAAGGTTGGCGAGACACCACCAGAAGAAGAAAAAGTTCCTTTAGCACCATCTGACCTTGAAGGAGAACTTAAAGAGGAAACAATCTACTTTAAATGGAAAGATAATTCAGACAATGAAGAGGGATTTAGACTATATATATCCATAAATGAAATTGATTCTTATGCCCTGTATGCACAACTTCCTACAAATGAAACATCTTACGAAGATTCAAGCCTTTATATACCAGGAAATACTTATTATTTTAAATTAACTGCATATAATAATGTCGGCGAGTCAAGCCCTTCAAACGAAATAATGATAAGGATAAAAGGATTATCAGAAACTGATCCTCCCCTTCCTCCTACTGACCTTAAAGCTGAAGAAATATATGAGAAAGATATAGTCCTTAGCTGGAGGGACAATTCTGACAATGAAGAGGGGTTTAAGCTCGAGAGGAGAAAAATTGGAGAAGCTAAATTTGAAATAGTGCAAACGCTACCACCAAATATGACTGCATTTAGAGATGAGGGTTTAGAGCCAGGAATGACCTATTATTACAGAATTTTTGCCTTCAATACAGCTGGTAGTTCCCTTCCATCAAATACGGTTGAAGTAAAAACAAAAGGTGGTATGGAACCTCCAACACCTCAAAAAATAGTAATAATTCTAAAAATTGGTTCAAAAGTAATATCTGTAAATGGTAAAGATTCATTAATGGATGTAACTCCCACAATAATTGAAGGGAGGACTCTTCTCCCTATAAGATATGTCGTTGAAGCATTAGGTGGAAAAGTTGATTTTGAGGCTAACACAAAGAAGATCACAATAATTATGCGTGATATTAAAATTGAGATGTGGATTAATAACCCAGTTGCTTATGTAAACGGGAAAAAGGTCCAAATTGACCCTGATAATCCTAATATAAAGCCACTTGTTGTACCACCCGGAAGAACGCTTGTTCCATTAAGATTTGTTGCCGAAAACCTTGGTTGTAAGGTTGATTGGGAGCCTAACGAAAAGAAAATAACGATTACTCTTGCTTTTTAAAATCTCTCTTTTTAAGAGGTGAAAAAAATGAAGAAATTGATATATATATCTATTGTTTTAGTTACTCTTTTTTTGTTAATTTCTCAAGGATTTGCCTACATTCCAGCAAACTCATTTACATTTAAAGGGAATTTCCAAAGAACTGGTTATACTGATGCTTTAATCAAAAATAATTCAGTAAAGGCATGGACAATCGAAAACATTCCTAATTTAAAAGAGATAAACTTTATTAATAATTCTTTGGTTGCTGTAACCAAAAAGTGCGAAATCATCTCAATTAATGAATCTACAAAGGAATGTTTGTGGATTTATAAAACTTACTCCGAAATAACATCCAGTCCCACTTACTATGACAGTAGATTATATTTTGGGACAGCAGAAGGAAGGATTATTTGCCTTGACTTTGCAAGTGGAAAAGAATTGTGGAGTTATCCTATTTCTGGCTCAATTTACACTTCCCCTCTCATATTAGGTAATTCTTTAATATTTGGTTCTGATAATGGTAAGCTTTATTCGCTTGATAGAATCAGTGGTGGAAAGCTATGGGAATATAAGACAGGTGGAGCTTTAAAATCCTCACCTGCAACATGTGGTAAATATATTTATTTTGGTTCCACATCTGGAATATTTTACTGTCTAACACAGAGTGGATCTTTAAGATGGACATTTAATACACCTGAGACAATTGTCTCAACTCCTGCTCTAATAGAAAATTATTTGATATTTACAACCTATGAAGGGAGTATTTACTGCCTTAACTTAAATGGAAAGCTCATATGGAAAAAGCTAATAAGCCCTTATACTCAAAGTTCTCCTGTTGCCTATGATGGGATTGTGTATCAGAATTTTTCTGATGGTAAATTATATGCATTTAATTTAAAAAATGGTTCGATTTTGTGGTTTTCTGAATTGCAGAAAAGCAATTCTACCCCAGAAATCACAAAAGATTTATTAATCTATGAGAGCTCTTTAAAGTGGCTTAATCTAATTGATAGAAAGAGCGGAAAACTGAAGAGGCAATATGAAGAGCTTTTAGAGGGAATTATAGATTTTACTGTATCCGATAATTCAATATTTGTACTTACTGGTTATAGCACAATCATAAAGTATGACACCTTTTAAATTTAAAGAACCAATAAATCTGCTATGTTGTACCTCTACAAACGATATAATAAAAGATTTATCTTCATTGGAAGAGGGTATTGTTATAACATCTATGATACAAACAGCTGGAAGAGGAAGAAACGGTAATATCTGGCAATCAGAGGTGGGAGGGCTCTACTTTTCTTTTCTCCTAAAGCCCCCATTTAGTCCAAAGCAAAATGAAGCATTATCAAAGTTAACTGGCTTAGTTTTAAGAGATATTTTGGTGGCTTATTCAAAGTCTAAAATTATTCAATTCAAAGAACCTAACGATATTCTAATAAATGGTAAAAAGGTTGCAGGAATATTAATTGAGGCAAAAGTAGCAGAAGAAAAAAACATCTATATTATTGTGGGAATTGGTGTAAACATCTCAAATGAAGTCTCTCCACTCGCAACATCCCTTAAAAATGAAGGTATAGCGGGAGTAAGCAGAGAAGAGTTATTAAATGCATTTCTAAAAGCTTTCGAAGAAGCCTACAATAACTGGCTTAGTGCAATTGCAATTAATAAATAAAATTGATACACTGGTTTTTGGCTGCTTAAGTTTGCTAAAAAGCATCTTCTGATATAATATAATTGGAGTAGGTTAATGGCATATATTACTAACCAAAAATTGTTTCTTTCTGAGATAATTAACAATATATTACCACTTTCAGAGAGTCTTAAAATTCTTGTTGGATATTTCTACTTTTCAGGATTTGAGCAAATTTATAAAGCAATTGAAAATAAAGATGTAAAAATCCTTGTTGGCTTAGACATTGAAGTTGATTTAATGAATAGAGTGAAGGAATATGCAATAATCAATTACAAAAACAATCAATCGAGAGCATCCGTAAGAGACAAATATTTAAATTCACTAAAAGATGCTATCAATGAAACAAACCTATTTGACTCAATTGAAAAGCAGGAAGCATTTGAAGTATTTCTTAAAAAAATCCAGGATAATACTCTCCAGATAAAGAAAACTTTAGATCCAAATCATGCTAAATTGTATTTATTTAAGACTCTTCCTGAGTTTAACCAGCTAAATACATATCCAGGAACGGTTATAACTGGCTCAAGCAACCTTACTCTTTCAGGGCTTAAAAATCAGAAGGAGATAAACCACATTAGTAGAGAACCAAGTTTTGCATATGACACAAACAAAATGTATTGTGAAGCAACAACTTTTTTGATGACTGGAAAAAGTTTAAAATATTTAATTGCAATTCTAAATTCAAAACCTGCAACATTTTTCTTTAAACAATTTTATGCAGGTGGTGGTCTTGGAGAGAGTGGCTATAGATATAAGAAGGCTTTTTTAGAACAACTTCCAATTCCACCTATCACTCCTAAAAACCAGCATATAGTGAAAGAAATAGAATCTCTCGTCAACCAAATCCTTCAATATTATCGCAACACAGACAAGTGTAGCTGTAACACAGACATTCCTGTCTGTGAAGATGAAGATCAAGACATTCCTATCTGTGAAGATGAAGATCAAGACATTCCTATCTGTGAAGGTCAAAGCACTTCTACCGCCAATCGCAACACAGACAAGTGTAGCTGTAACCCAGACAAGGATAGCTGTAACACAGACATTCCTGTCTGTGAAAATATAGGTCAAAACAATCCTGTCTGCAGAGAGAACTATGAATACAGTAAAGAAAATCTTCATATAACTAATCGCAATTTACCCCATTGGACAAAGTCAGGAGCTATTTATTGGATTACCTTTAGACTTGCAGACTCTTTGCCACATCAAAAACTTGAAATGTGGAGAGCGGAACGCGATTCATGGTTAAAGAAACACCCTAAACCATGGAGTGAGGATGACACGGAAGAATATAATGAAAAATTTAATGAGCGACTGGAAAAATGGCTTGATAGCGGATATGGATCATGTATATTAACTAATCCTGCTATTAGAAAAGAGGTTATAGAAAGCATTTTGAAATTTGATGGGCAGAGGTTAAAGGTTCATTCTGCAGTTATTATGCCTAATCACGTTCATCTACTTTTAGAACCTTTTACGGGATATTCACTTTCTGAGATACTTAAAGGAATAAAAGGAGCGAGTGCGCAGAAAGTGAATAAATTTCTTGAGACTAAAGCTAATAAAATCTGGATGGAAGAATCCTATGATCATATTGTTCGCAGCGAAAAGGAATATTTTTACTTCATTCGTTACATTGTTAACAATCCTATTAGGGCTAATTTGCCAAGTGATAAATACTGGCTTTATATATCTAATAACATTACACAGACATTCCCACAAATCGTAACACAGGCATTCTTGCCTGTGGATAATAAGTACACCCAGACAAGCATTGCACAGACAGGAATGTCTATGCTACCACAAGAATACGAACACCAAATCGACCAACTGGTCTACAAATTATATGGTTTATCAGATGAAGAGATAAGATTAATTGAAGGTAATAGCTAAAAATGCGATAATTATTCCCCTATTTGTTGTTTCCGACTACTCTCTTATTATTCCTGACCTGATTGGGAGATCGGGAATCTATTTTTCTCTCAATAAATCCTTGATTCTGTAGTAAGTGCAGAATGATAAGAAAAGTGTCATTCCCGAATGTATTTATCGTGAATCCAAATAATTAATAGATGAGTGGATTCCCTTTTTCAAGGGAATGACAAGAGCAATGAATGGATTACTTCATTCGCTGTGATGACAGAGAGAGCGGAGATGACAAAAAGGTTCTGGAATGATAAAATGGAACAAAGAACAACAAAACGCCTGTCATATAATATTAAATCATCATTTAAGCATTAACTCTTTTTAAATATATAAGTTGATAAGTTCATAAGCTGAAATAATTTTAATATTTTCATACATCTTTAATTTTAACAAATGTTTGTCTCCACTAACAATATATTCAGCTTTTACCATTAATGCACATTCTAAAAATTTATTATCCGCTGGATCTTCTTTTATAATATCCAATTTAAAAGATGGCTTTACTACTAACGCATTGAAGCTTAATGTTGAAAAGAAATCATTTAAATCTTCTTTGACAACATTATGTTTTATGAGAAACTCCTGTATTTTTGCTGAATTTAAAACTTGTTTAATTTCTTTTATGATGGGTTTAGATGTAGTCAATACAAATTTGTTTTCATGCCAGGCTTTTAATGCTTGGCCTGGAGCACCTTTACTATTTAGTATCCCACTTACAAAAATATTAGTATCCAGAACTACTTTAATCAATTATTAGACCTGATTTTTGCTATTGCATCTGTGATATCTTCTTCACTTATCTCATCGGTGTCTATTTTTGTCCAAATATTTTTTAAGGCAGCGAGATTCTTTTTCTTTAGTTCAGTTAATATTTTGTAATCTTCTAATGAGATTATTGCAGCAATTTCTTTTCCTGCTCTCTCGATTATAAAGGTATTGCCTTGATAATAAGCTTTATCCAATAGTTCTCCCAGATTCTTTCTTGCTTTCAAAGCACTAACTATTTCGGTCATTTTTTCTTCACCTCCCTGTATTATAATAATTGTATCAATTATTATAATATTATTAACGTAAAATAAAAGTTTATATAGAATGAGAAAATGGAATAATTGTAATAACTGTATACTTTTATTTTATTGAAAGATAGGTTTAAAGTGAGGATAACTTATGACTCAGAAGTTGATGCTCTTTATATTCGCTTCATAGATACAACTGTAACGACACAGCATATTACCGAAGGTATTGCAGTTGATTATGATGCAAATGGCAAAATTGCAGGAATAGAAGTTCTGGATGCTATAAAACGGTTTGGTAATAAGGATGTTTTTAAAAAGGTAGTAGAACTAATAAAGACTAATAAAGGTTATAAAGGAAACAAGGAGTATAAATCTCAGTAATCAATTATTAAGATGATTAGAAATTATACTTATTTTATACAATTAATTGAAGAAAATTGATAAAATAATATAATGAAATCAAAAATTTCGGAGGCAAATTATGTCTGTTAGGGAAAAACTAAAAAAAGAAATAGATGTTCTTCCAGAAGATATACTACAAGATATATATGACTTTGTGAAATTTTTAGAATTTAGAAGAGAAAGGGATATATTTAGAAAGGTCTCAGAGAGGCTTTCTGAGGAATCATTTAAGAGAATCTGGAATAACGAAGAAGACGCCATTTATGACTCACTATAGTCGTGGTGATGTAATATTAGTCCTCTTCCCATTTAGCAACCAATTTACTACGAAGAAGAGACCTGCAGTAATAATTAGTTCAGATAACTATAATGCAATATCATATGATGTTATTATTATGGCTATTACAAGCAAGATTGAAAACCTTTTGCCTTTCGGAGAGAGATTGCTAAAAGATTGGCAATCAGCAGGGCTTTTGAAACCATCTGTAATTAAAGCTGCTATATCTACAATTGAGCAAAAGTCGATTCTGCAAAAACTTGGGTATCTTTCTAATGATGATCTTGGATCATTAAATGATGCTCTTAAAGAAATATTACTTTAGCAAGACACCATGTAACCTAATAGATTTATAAAATAAAATTGGTCGAAATAAATTAAATTTTATAGAAGAAAAAAAATGAAATAATCGTAATAACTGTTTACGTTTATTTTATTGAAAGGGAGGTGTAAAGTGAGGATAACTTATGACTCAGAAGTTGATGCTCTTTATATTCGCTTCATAGATACAACTGTAACGACACAGCATATTACCGAAGGTATTGCAGTTGATTATGATGCAAATGGCAAAATTGCAGGAATAGAAGTTCTGAATGCTATAAAGCGGTTTGGTAATAAGGATGTTTTTAAAAAGGTAATTCTTGAAGATATATCTCTTCATAGCTAAATAACTATTTTTGATCAAGTTCTTGCCTCTACAAAAGATTAAGAGTGCTCTGAAAATCTTCGAAAGCACTCAAAAGTCCACGACTTCAAACACCAAATCGACCAGCTGGTTTATAAATTATATGGTTTGACAGATGATAAAGTAAAAATAATCGAAAACAATGTTTATTATATCCACTTAAGATTGGTGACTAAAGGATAAGAAAGAAATTTTAAAGAGGTTTCTGATCAATAATATAGGTAGTCTAACTATAACAGATTTTTATTTGCGCTCTATTTGTATAATCTTATTTAAATATGGTAAAAAAGACATTTTCCAGAAACTTATTGAATATGATGTAACTCATACCAAAAATCTCTCTTTACCAGTAGAATTGTATAACAATGCTGTAGAAGTAGGAAAAGCTTAACTTTAGATTTTGATGATGCTTACCAATATATAATAGCTAAAACAAAGTTAAATTCTTCTTTTTTTGTTAAAACTTGCATATACAGTCTTAGTAAGCTTTACATACAAAAATTTGTGATATAATATAATTAGAGAAGATTGATAGTGTATAAAATAAGCAAAAAATTGTTTCTCACTGAAATGATTAGTTTTAATCTATCAGCATCAAAAAAACCTTAGCAAATATAATAGTAAATTTAATTAAAACTCTATAAAAAATTTTTGGAGGGTGGAAATGAGTAGTAATCAATTCTTAATTTTTAGCGATGAATCAGGTTGCTGGAAACCAGATCCAAATGGCAATTCAGAGAATTATTACATTAGGGCTTGGATTAGACTCAAAGAAGAAGATTTAAAACCATTAAATCAGTTAATTGAGAAAATATTTAATGAGCTAAAAGAAAATAATTCAAAGAATATAGAAGAGCTTCGTTGGAAGTATATGAAAAATGATGTATTGTTGAAAAGTCTTGATGAGACAAATTTAAAAGAATTATTTGATATTAATTTTCAGACATTTATTACAATTTCTGTTCCCTCTTGTGCAATTGAGAGAATTAGGGAAACAAACACATATTCGATAATAAATAAAATCGATGAAAAACTATTGACAGGATATATTTCTACCAGTAGATATAAAAATGACAACAATTTAGCTGAAATCACAAGAGATAAACTTATTAAAACTGTTGAACATATGCTTTTTATGGGTATATATGAAAAATGCCACATTGAGAATGCAAAAAAGGCTTTTGACTTATGCGAGACAGTGGATTATGAATTTATTATAGATAAACCCCAATGCGATAAAGAAATGTGGAAAGACATAGCGAATATAAAAAATGTTGAACTCAAAGATTCTAAAGATAGTCCAGGAATTCAATTGGCTGATGTTATAGCTGGTTGTTATCAAGATTTACTAAAAGACAGAGAGTCAGGCGAGTATAAAAAAGCTTTTGAATTTTATGGGAAGTATTTAAAATCAAGACAGGTAAATAAAGGAAAAGAATTACCAAATCCTAATCTCATTTTTGCAACTGATAAATGTGTTGAGTCTGTAAAGGATTTAATCAAGAGAAATATTTGGCAGACATGAACGGACCCTAATCTTTCAACTGGTTTAAATCTATCAATTTTTATGACACTCAAGGAGGTTAGCATATGAATTACTTTTTATATACTATTATTCCTCTCTTAATAGCTCTATCAACAAATTTTATTTTAGAGATAATAAAACCTTTAACAGTTCGTCAAATTAAAAAAACTGAGAACTTTCTGGATGCTAAAAGAGATGCTTATTATAATTTGATTGATGCTCTTACACAACATTTTGCCCCGATAACTTGGACAAACGAAAAAGGAGAAACTACAGGAGAAAATAGAGGTTAATCATGCAATTAACTTGATTGAATTATTATTGAATTTTGCTTTTTAACCCTAAGATTTCATCAAGTTCTAAATATATTCTGTTAAGTTCTTTATTGAATTTTGGCGAATTATTATCACATATCCAACCATTTTTATACCAATGATGGTAAGATGTATTAACTATTTTCCAACCAGCTCTTTTTAAAGTTTCGATTCTATCAAGATGTTCTTCTGAGTATTCTTTTCCATTATTATTAAAGTGTGATTTTCCGTCAACCTCTAAAACAGCGGATTTTCTATTTGATTGATTATAAATAACAAAATCAAGCCTATAGCCACATGCTTTAACTTGATTATATATTTTTAGTTTATGTGCATTTGACTTTGACTCAACATACATATTTAGGTAATGATATACAATCCTTTCAAATTCTGATTCAAAATTCTGAGGATTAAAACGCCAGCTTAAAAGATTTTCAATTTCTTCGCTAAATTTTACTTCTGCAATATTTGGTTCAAAATTAAAGTGTCTCACATAGCTTAATATTAAATTGAAATTATCAGGAATATTTGAATAGACTAAAAAAGTAAAATATTTTGCTCTACTTGTAGTTACATTTAGACGATTTTTATTTTGATAGTGGTTTGAAGACTTGAAACAGTCTTCATCCAAACAAAGAGAAACAATCATTATATCTCTTTCATGCCCTTGTAATTCCTCTGGTGTTCCAGCTTTTAATTCATATTTATCAATAATATCAGAGCTAAATTCGATTTCGATCCTTTCTTTTATTGCTTCAACTTGATTTCTTATAGGGGAAATAACCCCAATACTATAATCATTATTTAAAAAATAATTCAACTTCACTTGGGGTAAATATTCCTTTTTTTCTCCTTTTATCAAAAAATTAAGGAGATCCATTACTGTATTTACTTCTTCAACAATTATCTTTTCAATACTTCTTTTACCACTAACTCTTATCGGATAGAAGGTGTTAACTAAAACTTTATCAGCAACCTCAGTCATAACCTTTAATTTTCCTTCATAAAACTTCTCATTTGTGAATTCTGCTAAAGCAGGTAAAGATCTAAAATGTTCATCAAGCATAACTTCACGAATATTAAAATTGTTATACTCAGATCTAATAAAATCTAAAATGGAAGATTTTGTTACAACCAAATTTTTTGTTATGCCATCTTGATAACTCATCTTTCCGGGTCTATATTTCTCCCACGTAAAAGCATCTAATTTTGAGTTTAGCTGGAAAGTCAATCCTGTCGAAATTAGGCTTAACTGTTTATGATCGCCTACTATGCAGATATTTTTTCCTCTGTAAAAAACAGGAAGTATTTCTGCAAGATTTACTTGTGACGCTTCATCTACTACAACCATGTCAAACATATTTGGCTTCATTGGAAGAATCTCTCCAATATTTCTTATCTCTGAAATCCAAATTGGAAAAATATCCAAAACTGATTTCCAATTGATATTCTTCATGTAATTATTAATTGTTGTAGCTTTTTTATGGCCAAGCATTCTTGCAAATTTTCCTAAATTATCGTAGTTATCTTTAGACAAAAGAGATGAATAAATCTTTTTCTCATAAATCAATTTAATGAATTGTTTTTGTAATTCGTTTCTCTCTTTGAGGAGATAATCATATTTTTTTCTTAATTGTTCGTTGTTTTCACTTATTCTTTTTTCAGTATCTTTCAAGTCATAATACTTTTCATTTAATTGTATTAAATCATCCAGATAAATAGTAATGTTTTTTTCACGTAGGGCTTTCAATAAATTTTCATATTCAGCACCATACAATTTTTTAAAAGCACTATTTAAAGTATTTAATCTATAAATAATATTCAACCTATTATCATGTGAGTATTTTTCCATTTTTTCAATTTCTTGTAGTCTATTTCTGATCTTCTGGACTAAATCAGGATTGATTATAATATCACGATCTTGATCAATATTAAGTTTATGATAAGTATTTGAAAAGTATTTAATAAACTCTAATAGTTTTTCATTTATTTGCGTATATTCAAACTGAATACTTAAATTTTTTTCTAACTCTTCTTTAGTAGTATTAATTTCACTAGTTTTTTTATTTAACTTTTTATCTATTTTCTCAATTTCTAATTCTAAACTTATTACTTTTTCGTTGAGTTTATATTTATTATCAGCAATATTTAAATTTAAAATTAAATTAATTGAGTCTTTTAAATTTTTCTTAAAGTTCTTGTCGAAATACACTATGGACATTATTCCAGGAAAAACATTAAGAAACTCTTCAACTTTTTCTTTAACTACTTCTACTGCTGGTGTTTTTTGTGATACAACCAAAATTTTTTTCCCTAAACATACTGAAATTAAAGTTAAAGCTGATATAGTATGGGATTTTCCGGTGCCAGGTGGACCTTGGACATAAGATAATTCACTTAATAATGCGTTTTTTAATGCTTTTTTCTGTGCAATAGACAATGGAACTGGTATCTTTTCTTTAATAGACTGCTCAACTTTATTCTCATTTTCATAATCAAAGGTTATTCCTGAAAAACCTTTATCAGAAAAAGCATTCATAAAAAGCTTCATTAAAGTTTCATTTTTAAACTTATTTTCTTTTATTTCATTTGAAAGGGTGTTTAAAGCTTCAAATGTAGATAATTGATTAGGTACTCGACTTACAAAAATGTGATTTGCAGCCACATAATAAATATTTTTGCTGCAAAAAATTGAATCTTTGTGTTTACTGGAAGTAAGATAATATTCTATTTCTCTCTTATAATCATAATTATTAGCATCAATTGTAATAATATCTTTGAATTCATCTAGTTCATCGTGCAAAATATTGAATATTTCCTTACTGACTTTAGATAATTCCTTCTCGGTTTTTAAAGATTTACTCAAAATTGATTCAATTTTGTCTACGATTCTTCCTTCTTTCTCAAACGCAATATTGAATATCTCTTCGTCATCTTCTGATTTGAAATATTTACTTTCAATAATGCTCGATATTAACTCGTAATTAACATAAACTCTTTCTTCGTTTAGTCCGGGTTTAAAATAAGGTTCATTCTCATCCTGTTTCAAATCTAATTTACATTCTGCAAAAATTAGTGGAGATGCATATTTACCCTGTCTGCCACATATTAATCCAAAACCATAAAATAATCTAAGATCAGGATTTCTATCTAATAGATTAAAAATAGTTTTTAATTCATCAAATAGAAGAAGATTTAAGTAATCATAAACTTCGATTTGGATTTGGTTTGTATGACTATTATTTCTTTTATTTGCTTTTAAGTATATCTTTTCAAAGTCCGTCTTTATGCCAATTTTACGGCTTACTTCTTTTAGATAACTAATATATTTAAATATTATATTGTTTTCTGCTACTTTTTTAACCATTCTTCAGGATCTATGGGCTCAGTTAAAAAGCTTTTTAATTCATCACTTTTATTATTTATTGACTTTGTGATATTTTCGCTAACTCCCTTGATTTCTGAGTTGATGTTGGTTTCTAAATTTTTTATATCTATATTCATTTTTTCTAATTTATCATCAATTTTCTTGATTTCTGAGTTGATATCTGTTTCTGAGTTTTTTATACCTTCATCTAACTTTTCTACTCCATCCTTAATTTTCAAAACTAGAATAGTCAAAAGTATAATGATACTCATTAAACCAACACTAAGACATAAAATAGCGATTTCCATCTTTTTATTTCTCCTATTCTATTTATTATAATATAGTATAAATTAACTTAAACCATATAGTCAATAATACAAATAAATTCAGCTTAAATTTAGAATATAAACAATGAGGATATTTTATCTTTTGAAGAAAATATTGATGCAAAAGGAGGTGAAATAAATGCCAAAAAGACCAAAGGTAAATCAAAACCCAAAAAATGAAAACAATAAACCAAATAATACACCTAAACCTGATCCTGACCCTATAAGTAGAACTAATAAAGGTTATAAAGGAAACAAGGAGTATACATCTCAGTAATCAATTATTAAGATGATTAGAAATTATACTTATTTTACTCTCTTGATTTTGCTTTTTTGTTAACTAAAGTAATTATATTGGACAAAATTAGTAATTTTGTCCATAGAGGAGAAAATTAAGAAGTGGATTTTCATTTTAAGGAAAATCTATATAAGTATTGGAAAAGTAAGCAATTTAGAGAGATTAAGGTTTACTCTGATCCTATTGAGAACAATAAAACAATAATTATTACCCAATTAGACATACTTAACAAAATTGCTGAGAATATTAATTTAGCATTAAATAATAAAGGATTTAGAGACATATTTATCACTGCCAGCACTGGTTTAGGAAAATCGCTTCTTTTTCAACTACCCGCAATTGATTTGCATAAAAATGGGCATACAGTGATTGTAATAACTCCATTGATAGCATTAATGAAGGATCAAGTTGATGAACTAAAAAGAAAAGAAATTAATTTTGCTACTTATATAAATAGCGAAGATACATTTCTTGAAAGAGAAGAAAAACTTATAGGCATAAGAGAAGGCAAATATTCTTTAATATATGTATCACCTGAATTTCTTGTCAGATTTAAGAATTTATCATCATTTTTTAACATAAACAAAGATAGAAGAATTGGACTGTATGTAATTGATGAAGCTCATTGCGTTTTTGCTTGGGGAACAGGATTTAGGCCTGATTATTGGTTTCTTGGAAAACGGCTAAAAGATTGGAGAAAAAAAGAAGAATGTAATGCACCCATAGTTGCCCTAACAGCTACAGCAGTAAATAGTGGAGATTTTGATTCTGTTTCAGAAATTATAGAAATGCTTAATTTACAAATAAATCCTGAAGTATATCCTGAAGATGTGCTCTTATCTTGTATCAAAAGAGAAAACATTGAAATAAACATTTCTAAACTTGAACAAGATACTTCAAAATCAAAGAAAAGGAGTTTTGTCATAGAAAAAATTAAGGGCCTAAAAAATAAGCATAAAAAACTTATAATTTATCATCCTTTTAATAGCGAGGCACAGCAATTAAGTGATAAGTTTAAAGATTTTGGAATAAGGTCTGGATATTATGTTGGAAAAGGTATGTCTAAAGAAGACAAAGAAAATATATTAAATGAATTTAAAGATGGAAAGTTAGATTGTATTATAGCTACTAAAGCTTTTGGTATGGGAGTAGATATAAAAGATATTGATTGTGTCTATCACTATGCCATAAATGAATCTCTTACAGAGTATACACAAGAAATAGGAAGAGCTGGTAGGAAAGACGGAATTAGAGCTTATGCTTTAAGTGATTTTCATAAAAAGGATTTAGATTATACAATATGGCTAAATAAATCTTCCAGTCTAGCTCAGTGGCAAATGAATGAAATTTTGAAGAAGATATTTAAAATTTACAAGGAGCTCAATAATTATGAAAGCTTCAAATCTATTTTAATTTATCCAGACTCATTCTTTAATCTCATAAAAAGAAGAGACAAAAACGATATAAATGTTAATAATATTGAAACTGCTCTTCTTTTGCTTGAAAAGGATATATTTAATAGATTTGGTGATCAAATATTAAGTTTTGATATTCCTGAAACTACTGAAGTTTTTTGTTTTGTACGAAATGAAGAAATTTTAAAGTTGAAAACCTCAACTTATTTTAAATGTTTTCAGCACTTGAAAGATGAAGCTAATGGTATTGTCTTCAAACTGAATTTAGAGGAATTCTGGAAGAAAATCAGTAAAAACGAGAGTTTAGGAAATTTAAAGTATAACTTTTTTAAAGGTAAACTTTTAGAAGTAATAAAAATTGAACCAAGGATAGAGATAAAGGCAAATTTAATAAAGGAATTTGAAAAATCTAAGCTAGAATTGGAAAAGATTTTAAAGAAAATTTGTGATTTAGCATTGAATTTTGGTAATTCCACTTTTAAAGAGAAGGAATTTATAGATATTTATAAAAAAGAATTTAACACAAAGGAAGATACTATACCTGAAATCATTTTAAGTCTATTTTCTTTTGAGCAAAGCCGGAATTCGCAAGAATTTAATTACTACAAGTTTATCAGAAAATGTGATTTCGGAAAGTATAGAATTACTACAGTGAGCAAAATTAAAGGATTTCATGATTTTATAAAAGCTAACTTTACAGAATTATTTAAAGATCAGCAAATTTTCCATGAATATTTAACAATTAATAGAGCTAATCAATTAAAATTAGTTTTTGGTTTTTTAGAATTATTTGATATTGTCAATTTTCAGGTAAAAGGAAGCGATAACTTAGCTTTCAAAATATTCATTAAAGATCCAAGAAAAATAGATAGTCTTGTTGGCAAATATTTTAATAATGAACTAAATAATAATGAACTAAAAAAAGTTGAAACCAGAAAAAATGAAGAATTATTATTGATCAAAAAATTCTGTAATGAGTATAAAGATTCTAATCAAGCATGGGAATTTCTCGAAAACTACTTCTTGGGTAGATATAGATACTCTTCAAATGATGAAATCCACTCAAATTTAGAAGTTAAAAATCAAGAATTCTATATTAAGGAGACTTTGCCTACTAAAATTAATTTAAGCGAGGATCGTAAATCCTCACCCACAGAATACTCGGAAGGTGATATAGTAAACCATGAAAGATGGGGAAACGGGAAAGTAATTAAGATCTCTTCAGATAAAAAAACAATGACAGTTAATTTTGATTCTGTTGGTGAAAAAATTCTTGATCCTCGCTACGCTCCTATAAAGAAAGTTACAAGTGAAAACAAGGAAGATGTAATATACCCTGGTACTTTGGTTGAATTAGAAGACTTGGAAACAGAAAATAGAGTTACATACTGTATAGCAGAAATTAATGCTCCTTTGTCTGAGATTGATGGTGAGACAACAATTAGTGTTGAATCTCCCTTAGGAAGAGAACTATTAGGTTGTAAAAAGGAAGATGTTATAACAATTCAATTGCATACTGGAAAGTATAAAAAATATAAAATCATTGAATTTGTAAAAATGTAAAAATTAAGGCTTTTCTAAAATAAACAGTTAAAGAATTCACTGAAAATATCTCTTTTGAACAATTTAAATCCGATAAGAAAACTGTTATGGCTACGATAAGATGTCTTGAAGTATTAGGTAAAGCTTCAAAAAACATTCCAGATGATATCAAAAACGAATACAAAAATATTCCATGGAAAAAAATGACAGGCATAAGAGATAAATTAATACACGATTATTTTTGTGTGGATTTAGAGAAATATGGCTAACAATTAAAGAAGATCTACCGACTTTATTTAAAGAATTACAACCTATAAAACGAAAATATATAGATCAGGAGACAGGATGGAGCAGTGAAATTCCTTCTCGCTGGGATTACTTAAAGAGGGTACAAGTATCGCTTTATACAAATGTGGATTCTTGCAATTGCTTGAAATGAGAGAAATAGTTTCATTAAAGAAATTAAATGAAGCAACTTGCAAAATGAATTGGCTGTAGATTTTTTGTTTTTTGTCCAATATAATTATTGTATTGAACAAAATTGGTGTTTTTTGTCCAATAGAGGTAAATAAATGATAAGAGAAATTATACAAAGGCAAAAATTTGAAAAGGAACAACTTATAAAAGCCAATTATATAGAAAGAGAGAAATTTGTCTTTGCAAAAAGTTGGCTTAGTACTGATTTAGTGAAAGTTATAATCGGTCCGCGAAGAGCAGGTAAGTCAGTTTTTGCTTTGATGCTTCTTAGAGAAGTTCCATTTATTTATTTTAATTTTTATGATGAAATCTTTATAAGCAATAATCAGGTAGATACTGATGAACTGATTAAAGAGCTTCATGCTGTATATGGTGGGATAAATACAATTCTATTTGATGAAGTGCAGAATCTGCCGAATTGGGAACTATTTGTTGAACGGCTTAAACGAGAGGGATATAATTTAATTATAACTAGCTCTAATGCAAAACTTTTGAGCAAAGAGCTTGCAACTTCTTTAACTGGTAGGCATATTCCAATTGAGATTATGCCATTCAATTTTAAGGAGTTTTTACTTGCAAATAATTATAAATTAGACAACGAATTTATATCTGTTCCGCAGAAGAAGGGTGAACTTTTAAATTTAATTGAAAAATATTTAACTGAGGGGGGCTTTCCTGAAGTTGTTGTCAAGAATTTTGGTGTAGAAGAATATCTTGGTGTATTATTCGACTCAATATTATTTAAGGATGTAGTAAAAAGGTATAAAGTGAGGTTTTCGAACCAGATACAAAATCTCGCATCTTTTCTTGTGAATAATTTTTCAAGCTATTACACTTTAAGAAAGCTAAAAGAAGCTTTGTCTTTGAGAAGTGTTACGACGGTTGAAAAGTATATTGAATATCTTGAAGAAGCTTATCTAATATTTCACTTGGACTGTTTTTCTTTTAAATTTTCAGGCAAATCAAAGTCTCCAAAGAAAGTTTATGTTGTTGATAATGGTTATATAAATGCAAAAGCACTTAGATACTCTCCTGATCATGGCAAATTAATGGAAAATCTTGTTTTTACTGAACTTGTAAAAAGAGGTTTTATGCCCAATCGCGATTTATTCTACTATAAAACAAGGAATGGCAATGAAGTAGACTTTGTAATCAAGAAAGATTTAAAAGTTACAGAATTAATACAGGTCTCATATCAAACAAATAATATAATTACAGAGCAGCGAGAGATCAAGAGTCTTGTTCAGGCAAGCAAAGAATTAAATGGGGATTTACTCACAGTTCTAACATGGGACGAGGAAAAAGATGTGCATTCAAATGATAAAGTTATACACTTTGTCCCGCTCTGGAAATGGTTAATGGGCTTACCTAACAAAGCAGGATCAGAGTAACTAATAAAAAACTTTTTTCCATAAATTTACCAGTCTATTATAATTATTGTAATAGGCAAAATTGGTAATAATTAAGGAGAATATTAAATGAAAAATGATGAAATAAAAAAACTTATTAAGAAAAAATATTCTAAAGTTGCAACAGGCGGTTGCGGATGTGGCAGTACATCCTCATGTTGCAATACTTCACCTTCGGTTAAAGATATATCTAAAAGCATCGGTTATACTGAAGAAGAAATTAATTCTTTTTCAGAAGCTAATTTAGGACTTGGCTGTGGGAATCCAGTAGCTCTTTCCAGTATCAAAGAAGGTGATGTTGTTTTAGATTTAGGGAGTGGTGCTGGTTTTGATGCTTTTTTAGTAGCTAAAAGAGTAGGTAATACAGGAAAAGTTATAGGTTTAGATATAACCGATGAAATGATACAGAAAGCTAAAGAAAATGCTCTGCGTTATGGTTATAAAAATGTTGAATTTAAATTGGGAGATATTGAGAATATGCCAATTGAGGAAAATTCTATAGATGTCATTATAAGCAATTGTGTTATTAATTTATCTCCAGATAAAGGAAGAGTTTTTAGCGAAGCACACAGAGTTTTGAAGAATGGCGGAAAAATGTTCCTTTCGGATATTGTCTTATTGGAAGAATTGACAGAAGAGCAAAGAAGTGATGAAGATTTAATTGCAGGATGCGTTGGTGGTGCATTATTAAGAGATGATTATCTTACAATAATTCAAAATGCAGGATTTAGAGTCAGGATTTTAGGTGAAGATAAAGAAATTAGTAAAAGACAATATAATGGAATTAAGCTTGAAAGCATAAAAGTTGAAGCAACAAAAATATAATAAGCTATAAAAATAAAATAAGTTGGAATAATGACTTACTTTTCATATCTCAATGGTTTGCATCTAAGCATTTGCGAGTGAGTGTTAATAAATATTAAAGATTCAAACTTCACAAATGTTTCTGACTTCATAGATTTTATTGAAAAAGAGAGCTATTTAGTCTCGCCCTTACCAGTAACTCTCAAAATGAACGATAATAGTGATATTCCATTTATTGAAGTTGCTCTCTACAGAAATATCCCTGTAATTACGGGTAATAAAAGACATTTTAATATTAATTTTAATATTGAAGGTGTTCAGAAATTAGTTGTTTACTCTCCTAAGGAATTTCTCAATCATTTTATACTTTAACAAACTTAAGCCATTAAGATAGAAAAGATAGATTTGGCTGTCTTTCTTGAGGAGCTCTGTCAAAACTTCATACAATCCGAAGATATTACATAATAGAGATAAAAATTTTTGACAATTTTACAAAAATTATTAATATGAAATTATGAGCCAGCAGAAATTTAAATATACGATAAAAATTTCAAAACGGGGTAAGATGGAAAATATGAAAAGTATAGTTAAATTTGAGAGGACTCGTAACAAAGCGTCACTTCGGCTATCAGCGGATGAACGGCTAAATCCCAAACGCCCCTTCGGGATACTTCAATCATCCGCCACTCTGTTATGCGAAATTTTGACTAAAGAGGTGTAAGAGAGATGTATTTCGATAGGAAAAGCTATAAGACATATCTTTCCGATGAGGATATTGAAAAATTACAGAAAATTAAAAAATATTTAATTGATAAAGTTGAACTTCCAAAATTGGGTTCTTATTTATCTCTCGATGATAAAGAACTTTGGATGAAAATAGTGATCCAATTCTGTGTTATGGGCGGAACAAGAATGATTGACTACTTGGAAAAGGATAAAATAAGATATGCTGAGTTTAAGAAAAAAATAGATTTGAATAATTTGATGTCAATTGTTGAAGGAGATAGATTGAATTATATTGATAACATCTTGAAAGATTTTAAAGCAACTCGCTTTCATTATCATCAAGCGATAAAAATCGATAATATTCTGAAAAATCCAAGAGTCGTCAACAATGGACACATTATTCTTCTTGATGGACTTTCGCATACACCTCCAGATTTTATGAAAGTTCGATCTGAGCTTATGGAACGAAACCCGTATTTTAAACTTAAAAGTGCATCTGATTTTATGATTGTGGTTGGTTTATCGCATGATGTCATTGCATTTGACACAAGGGTAGTAGGAATTTTGAATGATTATTTTGGTCTAAATCTCAATGTAAATAGAGTTCAAGGTAGCAAAACAATTTATGAATCTTTAGAGAGCGCTCTCCGTGATGCTTGTGAAAGGCTCGGCATCTCTCTTGCACATTTAGACAGGATGTTGTTTAGATTTAAGGACACAATAGTTTCACGTATAATGATAAAGCCATCATATCATATAACATAGCATAAAAGGTTCGTGCCTTGCAGATCACATAGAAATTATCAAGAATGTTAACTTCCCCCATTTCTTTGGACAGAAATTAGTATAAATTCCTCGCAATAATGAGAAAATGATTAATGGGAATAATCAAGCAAATAGTACATAAAAACTACCTCAACATAGTTATATGAATGCCCTTTCATCGGTGGAACTCCGTGTCCTACCCCTTTAACAGGATAAAATTCATAATAGATGTTATTTGCTTTAAGTCTCTTAACTAAATCTAAACTCATCTGAAAGGGTACGGTTTTATCTTCGGTACCGTGAATTATAATAACTGGTGGATCTCCAGGATCAACCACTTTTAAGTCAAATAATGCTCCCCATAAATCAATGATTCCTTTTATACCGCTCTTATCCCACTTTGTATCTTCATATCCAAGATGGAGAGCAGTTATACCGCCTGCGGAGGATCCACCAACAAAAATATTTTCTGTATCAATCTTATATTTAGAGGCATTTTTTCTTAGCCAGTCAACAGCACTTCTTGCATCCTCTGTTGCATCAGAAATCGCATCCATAATATTATTAGTGTAATCTCTGCTTAGCCTATAATTGATTGTTACAGTTACATATCCCATTTGTGCAAATTCACTACATCTTAATGCCAAATTATTTTTATCGCCATTTCTAAACCCACCACCGTGAATCCAGACTATTAACGGTCTTTTATCAATTGTATCATTTTTTGGCTCATATATATCAAGGCTGAGATCGACGATTTTACCCGTTCTATCTTCAACGCTTTTATATATTATATTTTTAGTTGTTTGGACTTCGTCAAATACCTTTGTTAGATATCGCAAATCGTTTTGAGAAGCCTTAATTTCAGGGAATGATATTAATGATGCCGAAAGTAACCCTATAAATATAAATGCCAATAACTTTTTTGCCATTTAAGCCTCCCTAAAAAGTAGTTAAACATACTAAAAATACTATATTCAAATAAAAAAGTTACAAATATTTAATAAGAATCAAATTTTTAATTTTTAAAATTTGATTTAATAGATGGTTAAATTATAATTTTTATCATAGATAGATTTATCAAGAAAAATTTAGCGGCTTTATTTTAGATTCACCAATATATCCTTTAATAGGAGGATAAAAGTGAAAAGAGTCATCTCGTTAATTATTCTTCTTTTATTCATTTTTGCTTTGAGTGCCAATTACTATAAAGTCAGAAGTGTCTCTTACGAAACATTCTATGATTTTGTTTCAAGCGCCGATAAAGCAGTGTGGGAAAGTGATGCAGGAAGACTAAAGTTCCCTGGTTCTTCATCTGATAGTAAGGGGTTTGCTATTCTACTATCAAACCCTGTTATGGAAGATAATTCAAAATATCCAAAAGTTCTTGAGACACATCCTGAGTGGAAATCTGATGGATGGATAAAAGGAACTTATCCTGATATTGTTGTACCTGAAAAAGCTATCATTTCCTTAAAATTAGGTTTCTTAAAGGACGCCACTCAAACTGATGGGATTACCTTTAGGATATATTTTAATTTTGCTGGTAAACCTGTAAAAATATTTGAGAAGAGTAAAACTTATTCTCAAAAACTTGATGATGCAACTATTGACCTATCACAATACAAAGGAAAAAAGGGAGGATTTATCCTTGAGGTTAGAGCTGGAAAATCTTCAACTCAGGATTGGGCTTGTTGGGTCACGGCAGCACTTAAGTATGAAAAGCCTGAATATCCAGACCTAATAATAACTGATATATATGTCCACAAAAAAACTGAATATTACTCAGTATTCTATAAAGTAAAAAATATTGGTAATGCTCCTACAAGCTCCCCCAATCAAACACCTATAGAATTTACAAGCGCGCTTTACTTAGATGATTATTATGTTAGTGGTGATACAATCTCACAGATCCTTAATCCTGGAACTGAGTTAGAGCGTTACTTTTTTGAATATAAATATACTCCTCCTGATAAACCTCATACTTTAAAGGTATGCACAGATATAAAAAATAAGGTTAAAGAGAGTAATGAAGGAAATAATTGCCTTGAGAAAAAATTTTATCCCTCTTATGGTGGTATTAAAGTTTCGACTGAATGCCCTTCTACCAATGTAGGAATATATGATGAAAATGGTAAATTAGTCAAAAGTGGAATAAGCGATGAGAAGGGAGTATATTCCACAGACTTAACTCTTCCTCCTGGAAATTACAGGGTTGTCCCGGAGAAAAAAGGTTGCACATTCGACCCTCCCTATAAGTTGGTTAAGGTAGAAGCTAAGGAACTAACTGGAGCTTCTTTTAAATGTAACTGTAAGAAGGGTCCAGACTTAATAATAACTGAAATTGTTAACCTTGAAACTGAATCAACAATACATTACAAGATAAAAAATATAGGAGATGATAGGACTAATGCTTTCTTTACTAATTCACTTGAAATTGATGGAGTGCAAACTTCTACTGATTACATTGATCTTTACTTAGAGCCAGGACAAGAGGAATCGAGAAAGTTTAAAGACTACTTCTACAAGCCTTCTCCTCCCCTTGATAAGATAAGAACATGTGCAGATTATAAGAATGATGTAAAAGAGAGTAATGAACAGAATAATTGCCTTGAAGTTGTCAGAAAATTCCCTGACCTCGAAATGATTGATATAAACTGCGATTTTGATAAGAAACTTGTAAGTGCAACTATAAAAAATTCTGGAGAAGAGAAAGTTGATAAGCCATTTAGTATTTCTCTCTACATTAATGAAGAAATTAAAGATTCTTTTTCCTTTGATACAACATTAAATGGAGGGGATAGTAGAGAAGTATTTTTTAAAAGCTATACCTTAGAATGTGAGAATTTCCAAGTAAAAGTAGTGGTTGATCCAGAAAACCTAATCTTAGAGATAGATGAAACAAATAATACTCTTATAAAGACCTGTGAATGTGAAAAGGAAGAAGACCTACTCCCACCAAAAATTATAGAGGGACCAACCGTTACAAAAATAACACAATCTGAGGCAGTAGTAAGTTGGATTACTGATGAAGAGAGTGATAGCCTTGTAAGATATGGAAATAAAGGCTTAAAATATGGATACAAAGCTGGAGATTCTAAGTTTGTTAAAGTTCACAACATAATTTTAAAGGATTTAAGCCCTCAAACTGTTTACAGCTTTATCGTGGAATCAAAAGATTCATCAGGCAATTTAGCTCAAAGCAAAGAAAAGCTATTTTGTACTCTCCCCGAAGATGACTTTGAACAACCATCTATCTCCTTAATTCTTCCGGAAAAGTTACAGGGTGTTTCAAAGATAAAAGCTGAATGTAGAGATAATAAGGGAGTTAGTAGAGTTTTATTCTTTGTAGATGGAAAGCTAAGATTTACTGATTTTTCCCTACCTTTTGAATGGAGTTTTGACACAGGGATATTCATCGATGGCTCTCACTCATTTTCAGCAGAAGCTTTTGACTTTGCAGGAAACTTTAGAGAAATAGCAGTTTCGGGAAATATTAGAAATCGTCTTCCTGAAGAAGAATCTCCAATAATCATAACAATTGAAGAACCAACTCTTAATAGTGAAGTTTATGGTACCGTTAGAATTTCAGCAACAATTAGCTCTAAGGATGAATATGAATATATCACAGAGGCTGAAATTCTTATAGATGGTGAAAGTAAAGCAAGGGAAGAATATATGCGATGTATGGTTCCCATTTATCCAGCGTGGGGGGAGAGTCACTGTGATAGAAGTATAAGTTATTATTGGAATACTTTTGGAATTCCCACGGGTAGCTATGTAATTGAAGTTAAAGCAAAGGATAGTTATGGTAATGAAAGAAAAAAAGGAATATCAGTTAGAAAAATAGAAGAACCTGATGTAACTCTGCCATTAAATATAACAAGGTACATCACAAGGAATGGAAACTATTTTACTGTTACAGTAACAGTGAGGAACACTGCTCCAGCTGATAATCCTGACTATAACGTTTCGGATTTCAAAGTTTTAGATTGTGCTAAAGGCTTTCAGTGTGCTAAAGGTAACGGTATAGATGTAACTTACTCATTAATATCCCAAGAGACGGAAATTACATATACCAGATTTGGTTCATTTAATGGTAGAACATCATTCACTTTTTCTTTTGATCTTGTTCCTATTCTCTTTGATCCAAGATTATCAACTTCGAGATACTATATTGGAGAAGAAGAGGTTACAATTACCTATAAAGATAGGTGGAATAGACTGTATTCCTTAGAGTGTCCTGTAAGCGTTTCAGCTGCTCTAACAACCACAAATCTTAATAATGCCTTCTCAAGTGCAGATTATCTAATTGTTACAAATCCTACAAATCTCTTTGGTTCTTATGTCCTTAATGATGTAAATAGCCTATTAGCAAATATGGCAAAACTTGCTAAAGAAAAGAACGGAGTTTTAGGATACCTTCCTTTAGGTGCTACAAATCCAAGTTTTGATAGACTGATTGATGTAAGAGAATCAGGGTTAAACAGTTGGTTTCTAAAACTTAAAGAAGGCTGGAGTTCGTCAGGGTATCTTTTAATCGTGGGTGAAACAGAGATAGTTCCATCATCTACTGCAACAATTGGCATTAATAGTGATGGTAATCCTATAAATGTTCGCAACTGTGATTTACCTTATGCTGATAGTGCAGGAGGTCGTGATACACCTGAACTATCTATGGGGAGAATAATTGGTAATAGTGCAGGGGCTTTACTAAATCCTATTATTACAAGCCTCGAAGTAAAAGCTGGCAGAGGATTTAGGAGAAGTAATGCCCTTACTACAAGTGGCGGATTAGGCACATGGGAAATGTTTCTAAAAACAGCAAATGATGCTGCTGTTGACCTCGAAACTAAAGGTTACACAACAGAGAGACTTCACTACTCAAAAGAACTTGTAAAGTCCCTGTTTAATGTACGTTTCACTCATTATGATGCCTTTGCCTTAGGAGATATTGATAGCGATGATATAGATGAGATCTTAATTGCAATTGATGAGGATAGTAAAATCTATGAATATGAACCGGATGGAACTCTTATAAGAAGTATTAATGTGCGATACACGGAATATGATGGTTTTGCAACAGGAGACTTCGATGGAGATGGACAGGATGAAATAGTTATAGGAACTGATGAGGATGATAAGCTTTATCTTTATGAACCAAATGGCTTTCTTGTTGATGATGAGACATTTAATTTTACCCACTGGGATATAATTGCAACAGGTGATACTGATAATGATGGGAAAGATGAAATATTAATTGCAAAAGACGATGATGGCACTGTAACAGTGTATGATGTAACAGATGGAAGATTTTCATTCAAGGAAAGACTTACCGGAATTGAATTTACCCATTATGATGGTTTTCTTGTTGGAAATGTTATGGAGGGGGACAATAACGCAGAGATTATAGTGATAAGAGATGATAATGAAACAATTCGAATTTATGATCATACAGGAAGAAGAGTAAGCACAATTGATGACATAAATGTAGATGGCAGTGGTGATGTCTTTTACACACATTATGATGGGTTTGCATGTGGAGATCGCAATGGTAATGGATTAGATGAGATTTACATTATAAGTGATGATGGTATTAACGATGAAAGAAGAGTAATACAAGTGTTTTATAGATATTCTGATGATAGAGGGACATGGAAATGGGGAAAAGGCGATATGGGAAGCTATGAATACAAATTTGACGGAATAAGATACACCGATGGCACTACTCGTCACGATGCATTCGCAATTGGAAATGTCCTATCAGGTTACAATGATGAGATGGTTATTGCTTACAATAGAAATGGAGCAAGTAGTACCATATATACAGTAAGTGAAGAAAGAGCTCATGAAATATTTATTGATAGATTTAACACATCTGCAAGAAATAAGGATGTAATAGTTATGAGGGGTCACGGTAATGAGTGTTACCTATCACCAATGGGACCAGGAGACATAACAGCAAATATGGTAAACCATCCATTTGTTTTAGGTTTATCCTGTCTTACAGGATATTACGACTTACCTGGTTGTGGAGATTACAGTATGGGAGAGGCATATTTAGACCATGGGGCAGGAGTCTATATTGGTGCAACTGAAGGATCAAGTACAGCATTAAATAACGAAACAGCAAGAGTCTATTTTGACAGATGGAATATGGATACAGTTCCAGCAGGAAAAGCATTTCTCGACTATAAAAACTATAGAGCGTCTTCTTCTGACTGGAAGATGTGGGTATATGAATATAACTTTTATGGTGATCCAAAGTTTGGAGGTGAATAAATATGAAGAATAAAAGATTTTCATTAATTTTATTGGTTTCAATAATAGTGATTTCTTTTTTTCTCATGCTTCGAAATATCAGTGTAGGAGGCACAGAACCGCCATCTTTTATTAAAATTGATATTCCTGATTACACAGTTGAAAGAGTAGAAGGGTTGGATTATGTTGAAATACCCGGAGGAGATGTAATCTTAGAAGATGGCAAACCAAGAGTTCCTTATTATTTTAAAAAGATAAACTATGATAGCATTTACAGAGTTCAGGATGTTATCCTAAAAATTAAAGATGGCTTGATTACTGCAAAAGATTTAAAGCTTCCTACTGTATGTATGCTTCCAGACTCTTCTTCCTTTAATATGACAGAGCAGGAATTAGCGAATGAGTGGTTTCCAGAGAAGGATTATGATTGGCAGATAACTGAAAACCCAGATGATACAACAACTCTTATACTAAACATTTATCCCTTCTTCTACAATGCTTCAACTACTGAAGCCAAATTCTATAAAAAATATGAATTTGAGATAAAGTTCATAACTTCTACTGTTTCAATAACAGGACTATATAAAGAAAAAGATTTCTATGATTTAGGTGAAACAGTAAAACTAAATGTTCTATTAAATAATAGCGACGATGCCCATGATGTGTACATTAATACTTTGGTAAGATTAGGTGCAGCCCCTGAAGTAATTGATAGTTTACAATTAATGTCAATAAAAAGTCTCACTGGAGATGGTCTTGTAACGCAAGAGTGGGATACAAAAGGGTTTTATACGGGAGAATATATTTTTGAAACATCTTGTTTAGATACTTCAAATAACACCCTCGATAAAGAAGAAGTTAGTATAAGCCTTGGGAAAACATTTATAGAAATTAAGAACTTCTTTGTAAATCCTAAAAAATTTCAAATTGGTGAGGATTTACTTATCTCAATAGCTTTTAAGAATGCTGGTTCAGGAAATGTTTCGGGAACATGTATATTTAAAGTTATTTCTGATGATGTCGTAAAGAAAGAACTAAGACATGATTTCAATGATTTTAAAAAAGACGGTTCCTTAACTATCTCTGATAAATGGTCAACTGTTGAAGCAGAGAGAGGAAAAACTTATTCAGTTATTGGATATATAATATATGAGAGCCAATCAACCGAAATCAAAAGGGAGTATATAAGCACAAATTCTCCTCCTTTTGCCAATTTCACAATTACTCCTGAAAAAGTTTCTGCTCAAAAAGATATAACTTTTGATGCTTCTAATTCTACTGATTCAGATGGGGAAATTGTAAAATATGAATGGAATTTTGGTAAAGGCGAAATTGAAGGAGATAAAGTCATAATCCATAGATTTAATAAAGCTGGAAGTTATGATGTTACTCTTAAAGTTACTGATAACGAAGGAAGTAGTGGGAATATAACTAAAACAATAACAGTCTCAGAAAAGATTCCTGAAGTTCAAAGAATAGAAATCAAGCTCTACATTGGAAGCAAGAAATATTATATTAACGGTTTAGAAAAGGAGATGGATGTAGCACCAATAATATATGAAGAAAGAACCCTACTTCCAATTAGATATGTTGCAGAGGCACTGGGAGCAGAAGTTTCCTGGAATGAAAGTGAACAAAAAGTTACGATTACTTTTAAAGATATAGTAATTGAACTGTGGATAAGTAAGAATAATGCAAAAGTTAATGGGGTTTATAAATTTATTGATCCAGAGAATCCTAAAGTCACACCAATAATAATACCTCCAGGAAGAACAATGCTTCCTATAAGATTTATAGCTGAGAATATGGGATGTAAGGTAGACTGGGATGCAAACTTACGAGAAGTAAAGGTTACTTACCCCGCAGAGTAAAAAAAATACAATTTTTTTAAGTTTAGAAAAGTGAAATAATGAAAGTGCTTCTTTTTAGCGATGAAGGGGCTACTCTTTCCAACCTTCTCACTTTTTACACTTATTATAATCCGAGCTATGATAGAAATTATATACTCTATCATGATTTTAATTAAAACAAACCGTTTAGTCGGATTAAATAATATGATTACATTAAATAATAAATGCAAACTTTTCCAAGTTGTTGGTAAATAATAGTTTTTCAAAGAGAAAAGATTGAAGAAAATCTATCTCAGAGAGAAGATCCATGGAAATACAAAAACAATAAATATTGACCAGTAGAAGTAAACAGGGATGTAATTTGCTACAAATTTAAGACACATAGAATTATCTGCCTTTTTTGTAAACCATTTAATATAATTAATAATCATACCAATGAGATGAATTAAAATAATAACATTCAACCCTATCAAAGCTACTCTGTTAGGAGTAAAACCAAAGGTAGTAAGTCTTAACAAAACATTAACTGACGCAAATATTTCCACAATGAAAGAAGATATTAACAAGATAAAATTGTTGTAATCAGAGAAATTAGTTTTTTGGTTCGGCATTTTATGGATTAATACTAAAGTACTAATAACTACAACTAACAAGAGAAAAAGATTAACGAAAAGTAAGAAATCACGATTCGGGAAAGGATTTCTTATATGAGAAAATATAAAGCCCAAAAATACTAATAGTGTTAAAGAGAATAAAGGAGCGAATATTCTTGAAAGGAGCGGTGCTAATTTAACAATCTTTTCGTTATTATAAACAAGATTCATTGCTACTATTGGGGATGATACTAAGCCGATTGGTAATACCCATTTGGTTAATACATTAGTTGCATCGAGCCCACCTGCAGAAAAGAGTAAATATGTAGAGCCAGATAATACAATTAATCCTGCGATCATAAGTGCTGTGTAAACAAAAATTTCTCCGTTTAATTTAAGAAATTCAATTCTTTTTCCAATGTTTTTTAATTCAGGAAGTATAAAACCAAAACCACTTATGAACCAT
>ERZ795047.990-NODE-990-length-32030-cov-7.626083_pt1 | contig 32030 bp, 45 predicted proteins | sample MGYA00375131_ERZ795047 | MGnify/ENA primary metagenome ERZ795047 (study PRJEB30176, sample SAMN05720228) | activated sludge metagenome | isolation source: Anaerobic digester | place: Japan | collected 2015-05-20 ...
ACCCGTCTGCCGTTGAGATCGATGGGATACAACACCTCTTCCTCAACACGGAGATCATCCGCCAAAACTCCGGTCAAGCTAAAAGTCCCCATTTTGAAGTTGTAGGCAACTCTTCCCGTGCGAAGTTCACGCAAGACTTCCCGTGATAGCCACGGCGCAGTCCAATCCGTTTCCTCGGGATCATTGCCTCCGTACAATGGTCCGAATGTGCGGCCACGTTCAAGCCCTGTCAACTTCCTCACAGTTGGGGTAGGCGCGGTGCCGTCCGATCTAGGCCATACCCATCCTATCTCCACCCACTTGGGGTATTCGGACGATTGGACAGTCACCTGCCACTTCGAATCAGTAACAGCCTTTCCGATCACCCGTCGGAACGACACGTACATACCCGCATGGATCCTGTATTCTGTCTTGACTACTTCATATTCTCCAGGAGCCAAACTGACTGGAATTGGTTCCATCGGCCGTACTGTTTGAGCTTCCGATGGCCCAACGCATAGCACGCACACTGAAGTCAAGCATATCAAAGCCAGCAAAACCCTTTTCTTCAAACCAATCTCCCCTTGAACGGTCATAGTTGCGGCCTGGCCCAAACAACGTACGTCCAGACCGGTCCCAATATTGACACACTCTCCACTTCGCCTCCGGGCCATGCCCATTCCTCGCTATCCGCTCAGCCGCGCCAATGCCTCGTATGGCAGCGCCCAGATGCTTGCCTAGATGGAGTCTCTGTAAACAAATTCCCCTCCCACCATGGTGCCGACCACGCGCACATCAAGGATATCGGATGAAGGAATTGAAAATATGTCTTTTGACAATATAGCAATGTCGGCATATGATCCCGGAACCAGAACCCCAGCTCCCATTCGCTCGCCCGAAGCCATCGCCGAGCCAACAGAGTAGGCCCTAATGGCTTCTTCCACTGTTAGCCTCTCCTCAGGATACCATCCTGAATCTGGCGTCCCGTCCAGCCCTCTTCTGGCGACGGCGGCGTATATGCCGCGGATGGGGTCAGGAGTCTCAACCGGGGCGTCGGAGCCGAAGGCAAGTGGCGTTCCGGCCTTTGTCAGGCTGCGGAAGACATAAGCCCACCTACTCCTCCTGCCCCAATACTTCTCGGCTACGGGAATGTCAGTGAGTATATGAACCGGCTGCATCGAGGCTACTACCCCGAGATTGGCAAACCTGCGAACGTCTTCGGGATGCAGAAGCTGTGCATGCTCTATTCTATGGTGCAGATGGCGCGCAGCGCTCTCCTCTTTCACGCTCTCGAAAATATCGAGCACATCCCTGTTAGCGCGGTCGCCGATGGCATGGACTGCACAGGACAAGCCTGCAAGAACAGCACGACCGACCAGCTCAGCCAGTTCTTCCTTTGGAGTCACAGCAATGCCTACATTCTCCCTGTTGCCTTCGTAAGGCCTGAGCAGGTGTGCAGTTTGAGAACCCAATGCTCCGTCAGCAAAGAGTTTCACCGGCCCCACCCTCAGCCACTCATCCCCAAAACCAGTTCCAAGCCCCAAGTCGATCGCATCGTCCAAGTTTTGCTTGGGGATAGCCTGCGTAACGCGGAGCTTCAACCGCCCCGAACTCCTCATCGCCTGCAAAGCCTCGAATGCCAGAGCATCCTCCATGTTGCAGATCCCTGCAATTCCCAGCTTATGAAGTTCCGACTGTCCTTTTTGCATAGCCAAGACAACTGCATCGAATGTTGGCTCTGGAATTACTCTAGTCACGAGCTCCACAGCTGATTCCTTGAGAACCCCCGTAGCTTGCCTCGAATCTTCATCCCTGACTATCTCGCCGCCCTCAGGATTAGGAGTGTCAAGACCTATGCCTGCAAGACGCAATGCCATGGTATTCACCCAGAGAGCATGTAGATCCTTACTGAAAAGGGCCACTGGGTTTCTAGGGCAAATGGAGTCAAGATATGAGCGGTCCGGCAGTCTCCCTTGCGTCCACTCATTCTTGTTCCATCCCCATCCTAGCACCCACGCACCGGGCCTAATGCCTTCCATGGCCTTGCTGATGCGAAGAGCGGCATCATGGGGATCGCGTGCCCCCTCAAGATTTGCTGAGGTCTGGCACATCGAGTAGAACTTGAAATGTATATGAGAATCAATGAAAGCAGGAATCAGGACCTTGCCTCGAAGGTCAATCCTCTCGAAAGTGTCATCTGTCATCGACAGCACATTCGATTCAGAACCAACAGCGATTATCCGCTTTCCTACACAAGCCAGAGCCTGACAAAATGGTTGACGTGCAGATGCAGTGTATACTTTGCCTCCCGTGAACAAGTACCTCTTCAAGAAGCTCCCTCCCAGCATTCCTCGGGTGATTGACTATTTCATCAACCTTTCCTCTTCTCCTGCCAGAGGAGCAGAGAAGGAGTCAAAAGAGGGGCTATAGAAGTAATAATCGTTAGTGTGGATCAACTATCTCCGACCTCTGCAATTGGCTTGCAACAGAGTGTCGCGGATGAAAGGGTGATTGTTTCTTGTCCATCGACAGAATTCTCGTGGTGGGCGCAGGTCAAATGGGCTCCGGGATCGCGCAGGTCGCAGCCGAGGCCGGCCTCGAGGTGTCCCTAGCCGATCTATCAGTAGACTATGCTCGCAAAGGCGTAGACCGCATACTCAAAAGCCTCAACCGACAGGTCGAAAAAGGACGCCTGACTGAGGAAGACAAAGAGGACACAGTATCGAGGATCAATTGCGTACCGGACTACTCAGCAGGCGGCGATGTAGACCTGGTGATCGAAGCAATCGTTGAAGATCCAAAGGTCAAATCCAAGCTCTTCGCGGAACTGGCGTCGATATGCCCTCCAGAAGCAATATTCGCCTCCAACACGTCCTCAGTATCCATAACGTCCCTGGCCCGTGATTCGGGGCGCCCCGATCGTTTCATCGGAATGCACTTCATGAATCCCGTCCCTGTGATGCAGCTCGTGGAGGTTGTACGCGGCCTCGCGACCTCAGATGAAACATGTGAAATCATCGTCGACCTCGCCAGGAGAATGGGCAAAGAACCTGTTGTTGTCGCGGATTCGCCTGCCTTCATAGTCAACAGGATGGCCATTCCGATGATAAATGAAGCCATATTCGCACTTTCGGAGGGCATATCAGATGCCGAGGGCATAGACGCCTGCGCAAAGCTGGGGCTCAATCATCCCATGGGCCCGCTGGCCCTCGGGGATCTGATCGGTCTCGATACGGTTCTGTCCATACTCGAAGTCATGTTTCAAGAGACCGGGGATCCCAAGTACAGGCCCTGCCCGCTCCTGCGGAGGATGGTGGCCGCTGGCAGACTTGGACGCAAATCAGGCCGAGGATTCTATGAATACTCCTGATTCAAATCTTCGCTAGGAGGTGGCAAACCTTGAGCAAAGACTGTGTCAAACTTCAGTTCGACGATTGTGTGGCAACGATCACCATATCCCGCCCAACGGCGCTCAACGCCCTAAACAATACAGTTCTGGCTGAACTTGCTTCGGCAATCGAAGAGGTTGGAGAGAATCGTGCGTGCCGTGCCCTGATCGTCACCGGAGAAGGCAGCAAAGCGTTTGTAGCTGGTGCAGATATCCAAGAGATGGCAAGCCTTACTCCTGACGAGGCCGTCGCCTTCTCCCGGCATGGCCAGAGGGTATTCAGCGCTATCGAACGGTTGCCGATTCCAACCATAGCCGCAGTGAACGGGTATGCCCTCGGAGGAGGCTGCGAGCTCGCGCTCGCGTGTGATATCCGGTTGGCCTCGGAAAATGCCCGCTTCGGCCAGCCCGAGGTGGGCCTCGGGATCATACCTGGATTTGGCGGCACTGTACGCCTTCCCCTGGCCATCGGACGTTCCCGCGCCGCCTACATGATACTCACAGGTAGACACGTTTCCGCCCGGGAGGCGTACGAAATGGGCCTCGTGTCTGAAGTGATGACTCTGGAATCCCTTCTTCCAAGGGCGGAAGAGTTAGCCCGGGAAATGGCCACCAAAAGCCATGTGGCCATAGGATATGCGAAACGCCTGTTGTTCCCTGATGATGAGGCACTCGCCCGGGAAGCCCAGCGGTTCGGACAATGTTTCGCAACTGACCATCCGAAGGAGGGAATGTCTGCATTCCTAGAACGCAGACCCGCGAAGTTCTCTGACTGAAATACAGCCCGTCCAGCGCGGTTGGCTTATCTCGCAACTCTCGCTCGATCTCTGCGTTGTCTGAGGTCCATGACTCAGCTCTGCAGCGTTGAAACACTGTTCTTGAGTTGCTCAGCTGCCGGTGCAACTGCCGGGCAAGGGAATGGACAACTTTATGGGAAATAAGAAAAACTGTAGATGTTTTCGATCCACAAAACATGCAAGGATTCCAACGCCAACTGTGATTTTCTTTCGGGCCAGGGCTCGAGTTGCGGTTCCTGCACTCGTGCTGCTCAGCCTCGTTGTTTTCTCGTCGTCAGTTTTCGGAGAGAGCGCGACAGGCACATTCGATGTCCTGTTCTCCGATTCTGTCGTAGTGCCCATTGGCAACGGCGTGACCTTCGAACGAAGGACGTCATTGACCTCGTCCGGATGGATTCAGATGTCAGTAATACGCGTCAACCTGTCCTCACCCGGTATCGCTGTGGGGCCCGTCTTGGCAGATGGCTCACTCACCTCGCCGAAGGCTGTGACATCCATAGCCGATGCGGCTGGATTGATTGCTGCGATAAATGGTGACTTTTTCGACATCGGCGCCACTTCCGCTCCGCTTTCCTTCCTGGCTCAGGGGGGAAAGATGATACGCTCTCCGCGGAAAGATCCTGACTTCGCCTCACTTGTGATCCGCGACGACGGCACAGGGCTTCTCGGGCAATGGAGATGGGAAGGTGTCCTAAGAGGTCCGAACGGGCTCGAGATCACCCTCGCCGGCCTGAATGAGATATCGGTCCCGGCCGACCTGGCTGTAATTTACGATCAACACTGGTCGTGGGCGAGACACCCAGGCAACGCCGATGTCTGGCATCTGATGATCCGCGACGGGATCGTCGAATCGTGCGCGAGCGGGTGGCCGACACCTCGGCTTTCCTCGCCAGGGGACGGCAATGGAGCTAGCGATGCTCCCCGAGGCTGGCTCGGCACTCCGGGCGAAGCTGGATTGACCATCGACGGAGACGCTTGTCCTTCGACGCCATCGTACGATGGCGTCCTCTATGTCGTTTTGAGGGGATATTCAGCGCAGATTGCCCAGGCGCTTTCGCCAGGAGACCGCGTTTCCATTGAAGGGTCGCTTACGCCTCCAACACCCGGCTTATGGACTGCCTTTTCTGGCAAACCGGTGCTCGTCCAGGACGGCGCCATTGTTCGCGGTCTGTGGCAATACACAGGGATTCAGTCTTTACTTGCAGCCCCGCGCACCGCCGTTGGCCTCTCAGAGGACGGCACTACCCTCATAATGGCAGTAGTCGACGGCCGCCTGCCCGGCGCGAGGGGTGTCACACTTGACGAATTGGCAAAGATAATGATCTCGCTCGGCGCCCATGAGGCCCTGAACCTCGATGGCGGCGGTTCTTCCACCGCAGCTATCCTAGACCCGGTCACCGACTGCGTAATTCTGGCCAACCGCCCCTCAGGAGGCGTCCAACGGCGCGTACCATATGCGGTTGGTGTGTGGGACACAACACCACAACCTGCAAATGACGATACAGACAAGATCGATCGGGGGAAACTCGAACAACCGATCCCTGCCTTCATCTCGGTTTCCGTGGAAGCCGAACGCACAGGCAATGGCATGGGAGACTCCGGAGCACCTGAAGCCATTGATAAACCTGTCCGCACACGCCTCGGGTCGTTTCCCTCTATTGAAGCGGCGATTGCAGGGACGCCCTCATTTCTCGCAGGGCCTGAAGTCTCTTTTGATACACATTCCAAAGCGATTTTCACAGTAACCATGTATGACGCGTTAGGACGACGCATGGATTCTGCCGATATCCCAGATGACGTCGAGATCATCTGGGAGGCAATTCCTCCAAAGAATCTACGCGGCATGCCACTCCCAGAGGAGCTGTGGTCCGTGTCGGAGGATCGGCTCTCCGCCGTCCTATTCGGCAGCGCGCCAGGCCGATTCGAGATCACAGTCAGGGCTGAACGATCGCCAGCTCCCGAAGAGGATCAGCTTCCAGAAATCGGCGACGGATGTTTACCCTTTGCCCAAATACGTCTGGCTGCCCGCGCCGTCGACCCCTGGCCCATGGGCGCGGCAAGTGGCTCTACGCCGACCAAAGAGGCAATGAACCGCCTTGCGCTAGTTGACGATTTCGAGGGCCGCACCTCATGGACTGGCGCAGCATCTTCCACAGCGGTTAGGTCAGTCGTGACTACTGCAAACGTGGAAGGACCTACACCCGACTTTCCCGCCCCAACCGTGGACCAAGTTGACAATCTTGCAACTCCCTCGGGCGCTGTAATCGTCCTTGAGTATGATCTGAGGAGCCCGGAACAGACCCGCGCAGCGTACATCAGGCCTTCTAGTCCCGTAGCGCTGCCTTCGGGAACATCAGCCATACGGATGTGGGTATATGGGGATGGTGCAGGCCACTGGCTTCGCGCCACAGTCCAAGATTTACTGGGACAGGAAACCCCCATCGATTTTCCGCGGATTAGCTGGATAGGATGGAGGGTCGTAGAAGCGCCCATTCCTCAAACGCTAGTTCCGCCACTCTGCCTTTCCCAAGTGTACGTTGTCGAGTTCAAGCCCGAGCTTCAGGCAGCAGGAAGAATAGCCATTGACAACATAGCTGCCGTCTTGGCCCCAACCGTCCCTCAACCGGCCGGTCAGGCTGTTGACACACTTCTCTGTTCGGCCCCTGGTCGACAGATCGTGAGAATTGACGGGGTGCGATTGCCGCTGCCATGGCCCGATCTTCTGGCCGAATTTGAACAATTCCGGTTAGGTAATGACCTGGAACTGGTGGTAGTTTTGAGAGGGACAAATGCCGTCGACATAGATACTCTCGGCGTCGGTGCGGCACTCACAGACCCCCTCGAGGCAAAACTCCTGCTGGAAATGTTGAAGGGCTTAGCTGATGGCACGACCTCGGTGGTGCTTGTTCAGGATGCTCCTACCGATAGGAAACTCACCAGTGACATGGAAGCCATGATCGACGGGGTGAAGGTCATCTGGCGAAAGTCGTCACCCCAATGAGAAAACGAATCTAATACCGGATGAGATAGCCTGAAGAAATGGAACATATCGCCGTCGCTATCATCTCCACTACAACAAGGCGAAGGCCTTTTTGCAGCATTGTATCGGACGTAACTAATACGCTAAATACCCCCGCAAATATGGGATTATGCAGTAATGCAAAAGAGGAACCAGCCACAACGACTCGTTCCTCTGGCTTTTTATGGTCAGCCACGGGCCAAGACGGCCCGCGGGCATGACCAAATAGAGTACAATATCGAACCGACGCCTTTTACCTCTTGGAAAACTGAGGCGCCTTTCGGGCCTTCTTCAGGCCGTACTTATGGCGTTCTTTCATGCGCGAATCACGCGTGAGAAGCCCTGCTTTCTTAAGAACGGGCCTCAGTTCAGGCTCGCCCTCACAAAGCGCCCTGGCTATTCCATGACGTATCGCCCCAGCCTGCCCGCTTAGCCCGCCACCTGACACGTCGGCAATGGCATCATATCTGTCCATCCTATTCGCGACCTCAAACGGCTCGCGTGCAAGCAACTCCAGGGTCTGGCGTCCAAAATACTCCTCACTTGGTTTGCCGTTGACCGTGATCTTCCCGGTTCCCGGCGTCAGCCGCACACGGGCAACTGAGCACTTGCGCCTTCCCGTCGCGGCATACTGCAATTGCGCCACAGAGTAATCCCCCTTCCTCGCCCGGTTATACCGTTATTTCGAGCGGCTCAGGCATCTGCGCCGCATGCGGGTGTTCCGGTCCCGCATAGACTTTGAGTTTCTTAGCCATCTGCCGTCCAAGCCTGTTCTTTGGAAGCATCCCAACGATCGCTTTCTCCACCGCTTTCTCAGGCTTAGTCGAAAGAAACTCTTCATAGTTCATCTGGCGAATCCCACCAGGATATCCCGTATGCCAATAGTGAATCTTGGTCTGACGCTTGTTCCCCGTCAGGACTACCTTATCAGCGTTGATGACTATCACATGATCGCCCATGTCCATATGAGGAGAGTAGACCGGCTTATGCTTGCCCTTGAGTATCTGGGCCACTTCGCTTGCAAGCCTGCCCAAGGGCTTTCCCTCGGCATCCACAACATACCACTTGCGCGATATCTCCTCCGCCTTAGGCGTGTATGTGCGTGACATCAGGTTCCCTCCCAGCTTCAACTGCTCGTCTGAGTGCAATCAGTGGTTCCGGGGTTTGGCGCCACTGGTACAAAACTCACCAAGCAATTTTAATATAGCCAAAATAGACTGTCAAGGCGAGGCGAGACCACCTATGGGTTCTGGGTAGGCTACTTTCATCAAGTAGAGTCCGTCCGCCGGAGCGGTCGCAGGCCCGAGTTTTCGATCTCGCAATTCAAGCAATCTTCCCGGACCCTCCGAATCCATTCTGCCCATCCCAACCTCCAAAAGCGCTCCTACTATAGTACGCGCCATCTTGTATAAGAACCCATCCGCCTCGATCTCCACAACCACGAGATTCAACCCGAGAGATTCCCATCTGTCGGTATTAACCTCAAGTCGATGAATAGTGCGCACAGAAGTCCTTGCTGAGGACCCGGATGCAGCATAAGCCGAGAAATCGTGACGCCCCACTAGCGCCACACCGGCCTCTGCCATTGCCTGCACCGCCTCATCAGTCAGCGGATTCCTCGTAAGCAATGCCCTTTTCGAGAGCAAGGCGCCACCGCTGCGCGCTGCCGGAACCCTCGCCGCTTCCGGCACAATCAAGTACCTGTAAATCTTCCATTCCGCATCATAACGCGCGTTGAAATCTTCTGGAGCCTCGAAGGATCTTATGATCCGAATATCCTCAGGCAACACACTGTTAAGCGCTGCGCCAAACCTATCAGCAGGGATTCTTGATTCGGTTTTGAAGTTTGCTACCTGCCCTAGGGCATGGACTCCTGCGTCTGTTCGGCCCGCCCCAACTATCCGCACACTCTCGCCTGTGAGCCGATGTATTGCCCGCTCCACTTCGCCCTGCACGGTGCGAATCAGCCGCCCTCCACGTCCTTCGAGTCCTTTCCGGCTTTCGCCCCCTCGCCCAAATGCAGGTTGAACTTGAAATCCCTGATACCCAGTGCCCACATACTCCATTACAAGACCGATATTGCGCATCTCACAATGCCACCGCCACAGCCACCGTGTACGCGCCGACAACTACCAGCACGGCCACGTCAGCTCCACTGAAAGCCAATTCGCGCAAGCGGGTCCGCCCTTCGCCGCCCCTATAGCACCTGGCTTCCATAGCCACCGCCAACTCGTCAGCTCTGCGAAAAGCGCTCACGAAGAGTGGCACAAGTATGGGCACCATCGCCCTCGCCCTCTTCGCAATGTTGCCCGATTCGAAGTCGGCCCCCCTCGCCATCTGCGCCTTCATTATCTTGTCGGTCTCTTCCAGCAATGTTGGTATGAAGCGCAATGCGATAGTCATCATCATTGCCAGCTCGTGCGCGGGCAATCCGAGACGCGCAAAAGGCTTCAGAAGACGCTCCAGCCCATCTGTCAAGGCAATCGGGGATGTGGTCAGCGTCACAATCGAAGTTGCCATGATCAATAACGCCAGCCGTACAACGGTGATCAACCCCAGCCGAAGCCCTTCATATGTTGCTGTAATCCTCCCGATGCTAAAGATCGCCTCGCCTGGATCCATGAACAGGTGCAAGGCAAAAGTAAGCACCATGATAAACATAAGCGGTCGCAAGCTGCGGGTGATCAGTTTAAAAGGGACCTGCGAAACCATGATTCCCAGCATTATAGGAAGTGCGAGCAACGCGTAGGCCCACGGCTCGCTCACAACGAACAGACCAATCACAACACCGAGCGAAGTCAACATCTTTGTCCGCGGATCCAGCCTGTGCATGAAGGAATCCCCTGGCATATACTGTCCAACTGCCGCATTAGCGAAGTCCATGCCCACACCTTCCTTCACATGGGTCCGGGCCTGCAGATCCAGTCGACTCGATAGACGCCGCAAGAAGCGGCGGCAACAGAATCTCACGCGCTTCCTCAACCGTGATTGCACCAGTCGAGAATCCATATCCCCGCCTGGCTAGCTCGGCCATGAGGTCAGTGATCTGAGGAACCCCCAAGCCTATGTCGATCAGCTCCTGACGGTGCCTGAATACCTCGCGGGGATCACCGTCCATGACTACCTTGCCGGCTTCCATGACCACGAGCCTCTTTGCGAATCTTGCAACATCCTCCATGCTATGGGAGACGAGGACTATGGTGTATCCATGCTTTTCATGAAGCGCCTGGATCTCTCCGAGAACATCCTCCCTGCCACGCGGATCCATGCCGGCGGTGGGCTCGTCGAGGATTAACACCTTCGGACACATCGCGATCACGCCGGCTATGGCCACACGCCTCTTCTGCCCGCCGGATAGCTCAAAAGGAGATCTGTCAGCGAACTCTTCATAGTCAAGGTCGACAATGCGCATGGCCTCCCGAACGGCATCATCGACCTGAGCATCGGACAATCCTAGGTTTTTCGGGGCAAACGCGATATCTAAAGCAACGGTCTCCTCGAAGAGCTGGTGCTCGGGATACTGAAAAACCAAGCCTACTTTTCTTCTAATATCCCGCAGCGCAACACCTTTTCCCCAGATATCCTGGCCATCCACGAGCACGCGCCCTGAATCAGGCTTAAGGAGGCCGTTAAAATGCTGCACCAGGGTAGATTTGCCAGAGCCGGTCTTGCCTATGATCGCCACAAGATCTCCTTCGTCGATCGACAGATTGACGTCTGTAAGGGCCTGACGCGCCAATGGCGTGCCTCGCATATACGTATAGCATAGGTTCTGAACTTCAATGATTTTGGAGCTCACTGCTGCACGGCCCCCTGCCCAAAAGAGTTCCAATGTCGTCCGCCATTTCCTCAACCGTCAGCGGATACCTTGGAAGCGCCACACCTGCCGCTCGCAGCTGGGCAGCGAGTTCAGTAACTTGTGGGACATCCAAGTCCAGCTTGCGCAATGTGGCCGGCTGCGAGAAGACCTCTCGTGGCGTCCCGGAGAGAGCAACCCGCCCCTCTTCCATTACGATAACACGATCTGCATAAACAGCTTCGCTCATGAAGTGTGTTATATGCACAATCGCAATTCCCTCATTGGAAGCGAGATGGCGCACTGTACGCAGTACTTCACTTCGGCCCACCGGATCCAGCATCGCAGTGGGCTCGTCAAGGACAATGCACCTGGGTCTCATCGCAATCACGCCTGCTATAGCCACCCGCTGCTTCTGACCTCCGGAAAGCATGTGGGGGGCGGATTTCTCATACCCAGTCATGTCCACAAGCGCCAGCGCTTCATCTACACGCCGGCGCATTTCATCAGGCGGAACTCCAAGGTTCTCGGGTCCAAACGCCACGTCCTCTTCGACGATGGTCGCCACTATCTGGTTGTCAGGGTTCTGAAACACCATACCAACAGTCTGACGTATATCCCACAACAACGATTCGTCGCGAGTGTTCATCCCGAGCACGTAGACGTCGCCACGTGTTGGAAGGAGCAAGGCGTTCATATGCTTAGCCAGTGTCGACTTGCCTGATCCGTTGTGTCCGATTATGGCCACAAACTCGCCAGGCCAAATCTCCAGGCTAACGTCGAGAAGCGCCTCTACCTGTCCTTGGCTTCCGCCATCATAGGCATAGCTCACATTCTCGACGCGCACTACGGGTTTCATAACACATCACTTCTTGGCTTTCGCCGGCTTCGCGCTTACGCTGCTGCCCGGCATATCTACCAGCTCAATAATGGCTAGCGGCGCTCCATCCCCACGCCTTTGGCCAAGCTTTATAATGCGAGTATACCCGCCCGGTCTATCAATGTTCGCAGGCCCGATCTCATCAAACAATCTTTGCAGCGCTACAGGATCGAGTACATACTTGGCTGCAAGACGCCTGTGATGAAGGTCGCCAACCTTTGCCCATGTTATGAGTCTTTCAGCAACTGGGCGTATCTCTTTTGCCTTCGCTTCCGTGGTGATTATCTTGTCGTGTAAAAACAGCGACGTCACCGAGCCCCGGAAAAGAGCACGCCGCTCCTCCGCTGTACGGCTGAGCTTTCTGCGGCTCATCTGCGCTCTCCCCCCTACACTACTCATCAGGCTGTCGGAGCGACAGTCCCAATGATTCAAGCTTCTGCTTGACCTCTTCAAGCGATTTGCGTCCCAGATTTCTCACTTTGAGCATTTCCTCTTCAGTCTTGTGGGTTAACTCGTCGACAGTGTTTATGCCCGCTCTCTTCAGGCAATTGTACGACCGCACCGACAAGTCCAAGTCTTCGATTACCATTTCAAGGGCCCGATCTCGGCAATCCTCTTCGGGTTCAGCCTCCGGCTCAACCTCTTCCTCAGGCTCCGAAAGGCTTATGAACAGCTTCATGTGTTCATTCATCATCGAAGCCGCCATGCTGACAGCCTCTTTCGGAGTGATGGTCCCGTGAGTCCAGACCTCCAGAACCAGCCTATCGTAGTCGGTAACTCCACCGACTCGAGCATTTTCCACGGTGTAGTTCACCTTTTCCACTGGAGTGAAGATAGAGTCCATTGGTATCACGCCTATGGGTTGCTCAGGCCTCTTGTTCTTCTCGGAAGACACATAACCCCGGCCGGGTTCCACGACGGCTTCAAGCGACAGAACTGCACCTCGCTCTTCCGTCTTTCCGGTATCCTGATTCACCGCCTCAACTGTGCCCAATGTGGCAATGTGCAGCTCGGGATTGAGTATGTCTATTTCTGCATCGGCCTCGAAATCAGCGGCCACGACATCACCGGGACCTTCGGCCATGAGCCGAATGACCTTGGGCACATCTGTATGCAGCCTCACGAGAAGACTCTTGAGGTTCAGGATGATATCTGTCACATCCTCATAAACCCCGGGAATAGTCGAGAACTCGTGCAACACCCCGTCGATCTTGACCGAGGTGACTGCGGCCCCGGGCAATGACGACAGAAGGATCCTGCGCAATGAGTTGCCCAGGGTTATGCCGTATCCCCTTTCAAGAGGCTCCACGACAAACCTACCGTATCGGTCGCCATCCTCTTGGCAATCGATTCTAGGCTTTGGAGATTCAATCATAGCGCGCTCAGCACCCTCCTTCTCATTTGGGGCAGCATTACTTCGAGTACAACTCGACGATTAAGTGTTCCTGGATATCCAGGTCTATCTGATCCCTTGTCGGCACTGACAGAACTCTGCCTCCCAAACGGTCCTCGTTTACTGAAAGCCATGCGGGCACAGTCACAGCGCCTGCTTCGGCAAGATTCTTGAAGTGGACAAGGTTCTTGCTTCCCGGTCTCACAGATATCTCATCGCCCGCACGAAGCTCATACGATGGTATGGACACCCTCTTGCCATTCACGTAAATATGCCCGTGCCTCACCAATTGCCTGGCCTCTGCCCTAGAGGCACCCAGTCCCAGTCTATAGACGACATTGTCGAGCCGGGTCTCAAGGATAGCGAGGAGGTTCTCGCCTGTAATGCCCCGTCTGCGCTCGGCCATATCAAAATACCTTGCAAACTGCGCTTCCTGCACTCCGTATATCCTTCGAAGCTTTTGCTTCTCGCGAAGCTGCAAACCATACTCGCTGGTCCTCTTTCTTCCCTGACCATGCTCTCCCGGCGGGTAAGCCCTCCGGGCAACAGCACACTTCTCAGTATAGCATCTATCTCCCTTGAGGAAGAGCTTAGCTCCCTCACGTCGGCATAGCCGGCACACTGATCCGGTATATCTCGCCATTATCGCACCTCCTGTTCGCTCGGCTACACGCGCCGTCTCTTTGGTGGCCTGCATCCGTTATGCGGAATCGGCGTAACATCCTTTATCATGCTAACTTCAAGCCCGGCAGCCTGGAGCGACCTTACCGCAGCCTCTCGTCCTCCTCCGGGGCCTTTTACCAACACTTCAACTGAACGCATTCCCTGATCAATGGCACCACGCGCCGCGGCGTCCGCAGCCTGTTGCGCTGCAAACGGCGTACCCTTACGTGAGCCCTTGAAGCCCATGGCGCCAGCGGATGACCACGACACAACAGCTCCTGCCGGATCGGTAATGGTAACAATCGTATTGTTGAAGCTCGACTTGATATGGGCTGTTCCTGTTTCGATATTCTTCCGTTCGCGCCTTCTAGGCCTTGCCTGCCTCTTTGCCATCAGTGTTCCTCCTTTCCGCAACGCGCCATGCTAATCACCTTTTTTTGCGCCCGCCAATGGCCTTCTTCGGGCCCTTGGCCGTTCGAGCATTCGTCTTCGTCCTCTGGCCCCTTACGGGAAGTCCGCGACGATGCCTCAGCCCTCTGTAAGAGCCTATATCGACAAGCCTCTTAACATTCTGGGCTTCTTCACGGCGCAGGTCTCCCTCTACCTTATAGCCTCGGTCAATAGCCTCTCGCAATTGCGTGATCTCGGTCTCAGTAAGATCTCTCACCCGCGTATCAGGGTTAACGCCCGTCTCCGCCAGGATCTTCTGGGATGAGGTGAGGCCAATGCCGTATATATAAGTCAGGGCTACCTCTATCCGCTTGTCTCTTGGAAGGTCTACACCTGCGATTCGCGCCATGCTACGCTGCACCTCCTAGCCCTGTCGCTGTTTATGCGTGGGGTTCTCGCAAATAACTCTAACGCGGCCTTTTCTCTTCACTATCTTGCATTTTTCACACATTTTCTTAACGGACGGCCGTACCTTCATGTCTAACCCTCCTACTTGTATCTCCACACGATCCTGCCGCGAGTCAGATCGTAAGGTGATAGCTGAATCGTGACTCTGTCACCTGGCAGAATCCTGATGAACTTCATGCGCATCTTGCCGGACACGTGCGCCAATACCGTATGGCCATTTTCCAGTTCCACCTTGAACATGGCGTTTGGCAATGGTTCAACGACTGTGCCCTCAACTTCTATGGCATCCTCTTTTGCCATAACTAAGCATCCCCCTCCTTCCTCTCTTGAGGTCTGTACACTCTCAAAGCCGTAACAAGTTGTTCATCGGTGACCGAGTTTCCGGCCTCGAGCGCGGCCCTTATATCTTCATCCACCTGCTCCGTCACTATCAGGTGCTTAACGTTTTTCCGCTTCGCCTTGCCCAACTTGTGAGTTGCGCCGTCAGCAATGTAAACGTAACCGTCACCTTCACGGCCGACTACGACAAAGAGCCTGCCCCTGTCCCTGCCCATCTTAGATACTACGAACTGTCCAAGCAATGGACCCCCGGAAGACAACTGCCTTACACCTGCCTTGCATGCTACGGAAGAGTCAAAACCTCGGGGCCAGCATCAGTTATGGCTACCGTGTGCTCAAAGTGGGCCGACAGCGATCCATCACGCGTGCACGTAGTCCAGCCATCGTCCATGATCATTACTTCGTGGCCGCCCGCATTCACCATGGGCTCAATGGCAAGGACCATTCCAGGCCTGAGCCGTAGTCCCGTGCCCGGCGACCCAAAGTTTGGGATTTGAGGGTCCTCATGCATGCGCCGTCCGATGCCGTGGCCAACAAAATCCCTGACCACTGAAAACCCATTACTCTCGGCATGTACCTGGATGGCATTGCCAATATCCCCAAGACGCATCGTCGGCCTTGCCATCTCTATTCCAGCCTCAAGCGCCTCCCGCGTCACTCGCATGAGCTTCTCCGCTTCAACTGAGACATCTCCCACTGGAAAGGTCATGGCTGCATCCCCCTGATACCCGTCGAGGATTGCACCGCAATCGATAGATACTATATCGCCCTCAACCAGCACCCGTTTGCCAGGTATTCCGTGGATGATCTCGTCGTTCACAGACACACAGATCGATGCCGGGTATCCACAGTAACCCTTGAACGACGGCGTCCCGCCTGCGGCCAGTATCATTTCTTCGGCAATGGCATCGAGCTCCGCCGTTCGGACACCTGGGGCCACGTATCTGCCCAGTCTCTCCAGCACCTGTCCGACCAGGGCGCCCGCTTTCCGCATCTGCTCGATTTCAGCCGCGGTTTTCAGAATGATCATGACCCACACCTTCCAAGGGCACGTGTTATGCGCCTGAAAACCTCATCAGGATCTCCCGTTCCATCTACCACGACGAGGCTTCCCTCGGAGGCATAATAATCCCTCAGCGGTTCTGTCTGCGTTCGATACGTTGCAAGCCGCTCCTTCACTGTCTCCGGAAGGTCATCCTTCCGTTGAGTGACCAGACCACCACACTCGCACGCGGATCCTGGAGGCGGATTCCATTCCATGTGGTACACACGACCACACTTCTCGCATACTCTCCGTCCGGTTACCCTTCGCACCAAGACGTCCTCGGGAACCTCTATGAGCACCACTGCATCAAGCCTTACGCCCTGGGCTCGAAGTATGTCTTCAAGTCCCTCTGCTTGCGGCACAGTCCGAGGAAATCCGTCAAGAATAAATCCCGACATTGCATCCGCTTCGGCCAACCTCTCGCAAACGATGCCAAGAGTCACGTCGTCAGGAACCAGCTTGCCGGCTTCTATGAATCCCTGTGCCCGCCGACCAAGCTCGGCGCCTGCCGCTATCGCGGCCCTGAACATGTCCCCTGTGGATATATGCGGGACGCCGAACTCTGCTGCCAGCCTGACAGCTTGAGTGCCCTTCCCCGCGCTGGGAGGTCCCATCAGCACTGCACGCATCTCGCGACGCACTCCCATCCTCATTTTCTTTGGCATTCCAAAGCCTTACTTCAAGAAGCCCTCGTACTGCCTCATTATCAGCTGAGCCTCGATCTGTTTCATCGTGTCAAGCGCAACGCCTACAACAATCAGAAGCCCAGTACCGCCAAACGTCACAGTGTTAGATGTAAGCCGTCCGGTTATGTTAGGCAAAAGCGCTATGATAGCCAGGAATATTGCGCCCACGAAGGTGAGCCTCGTCAACACGCGGTCGAGATACTCCGCCGTCGGCCGTCCCGGCCTGAACCCGGGGATAAATCCCCCGTATTTTCTCATGTTATCTGCCACTTCCACCGGGTTAAATGTGATGCCCGTATAGAAATAGCTAAAGAGAATTATCAAAGCAACGTATACGATGTTGTAAGCCCATACGTTGTTCATGAACGCCCTGACACCAGGTGCCATCCCAGGTATGAATTGAGCCAACGTGCCGGGAAACGCTAACACCGATGACGCGAAGATCACGGGTATAACACCCGCCTGGTTCACTTTGATCGGTATATGAGTGCTCTGCCCGCCGTAAACCCGCCGGCCTACAACCCTCTTGGGATACTGCACAGGCACCCTGCGCTGCCCTTCGCTAATTGCCACTACGCCAATTACAAGCGCCAGGCTCATCAGCACGTATACAATCGCAAACACCCAACCTGTCCCGCCCGACTTCACCAGGCTAATGACGTTTTTAACATTGCCTGGCAGCTGCGTGACAATGCCGGCAAAAATGATCAGAGAAATCCCATTCCCTATTCCTTTCTCGGATATCTTTTCGCCCAGCCAGATGACGAACGAGGCACCGGCAGTCATACTGACAATCACGAGCAAGGTCCAGACTGCCCCGGGGCGGATCGCCTCCCTGAACATTGCCGAATATCCGTATGACTGTAAAACCGCCAGGGCAACCGCGAGGTACCTTGTATACTGCGAAATTTTCTTCCGTCCCTCCGGACCCTCCTTGGACAATTCCTCAAGCGACGGAATGACAACTGTCAGAAGTTCTATCACGATCGACGCGGTAATATAGGATCCCACGTTGACCGCAAACACTGACAGCCTCTGTATACTGCCTCCTGAAAACATGTCGACAAGGCCCAGAAGGCCGCCGCCTGTCTCGCCCATTACCGCCTGAAACACCTCTGCGACCTTGGCCATATCGACACCTGGCGCCGGTATGAAGGCACCAAGTCTGTACACGAACAACAGGAATGCGCTGTACAGGATCTTCTTGCGAAGATCCGGGACCCTCCAAGCATTTACGAGCGCTGCCAGCACCTATACCACCTCCGCGGACCCTCCCGCCGCCTTGATCTTCGACATTGCGCTCTCACTGAACTTGTCAGCGCGAACGGTGAGGGACTTCGTAAGCTCTCCGTCTCCAAGAACCTTAACAAGCGCGTCATGACCTTTCACAAGGCCCTTTTCGCGGAGCGCATCCCTGTCAACCTCATCACCAGCCTCAAAAACCCGCTCGAGGTCGGAAACGTTAACGACTGCGTATTCAACCTTATACTTGTTGGTGAAGCCCCGCTTCGGCAGCTGCCTGTAAAGCGGTGTCTGCCCACCTTCAAACCCAGGGCCCTTGCCTCCGCCTGAGCGAGACAGCTGGCCCTTGCTACCCCGGCCGGCAGTCTTGCCGTGCCCGGAACCCGTACCCCGGCCTACTCTCTTGGGGGCGCGCTTCGCGCCGGCCGCGGGCTGTAGTTCATGCAGTTTCATTGCTGTACCCCTCTCAGTCGATCTCAGTAACTTCGACCAGATGACTTACTTTGTTGATCATGCCCCTGATAACAGGGGTGTCGTCGTGTTCAACCGTCTGGCCAATCTTGCGGAGGCCCAGAGAGCGCACAGTCGCCCGCTGGTCTTTGGGTCTGCTGATGGTGCTTCTCTTCAACGTGACAACCAGCTTCTTTGCCATCTTTCGACCCCTCCTACCTAGCAAGTTCCTCGACAGACTTGCCGCGTGTCCGAGCCACCTGCTCCGCGGTGCGCATGGACTGCAAGCCAACCAAGGTAGCATTGACCATGCTCATTGGGTTATTCGACCCAAGAGATTTCGTGAGTATGTCGCGATAACCCGCAAGTTCGAGAACCGCCCTAACAGCGCCTCCAGCTATGACTCCCGTTCCAGGGCCAGCGGGTTTAAGCATAACACATCCGGCGCCGGATTTCGCGGTCACTTCATGCGGAACAGTAGTTCCCACCATAGGGACGGACACCAAGTTCTTCTTGGCATCGTCGACTCCTTTTTTTATGGCCTCCGAAACTTCGTAGGCCTTCCCAAGCCCAGCCCCAACATGCCCGTTTTCGTCACCCACAACTACCAGCGCCCGAAAGCTCCGCGTTCGGCCGCCTTTAGTCGTCTTGGCCACGGGGTTGATGCTAACCACTCTTTCCTTAAGATCCAGACTATCAGGATTGATCTTAGCCATTTACTGCCCTCCCCCGCCTCAAAACTCTAAGCCGCCCTTGCGCGCGGCCTCAGCCAATGCAGCTACCCTGCCATGGTAACGATTGCCGCCACGGTCGAATACGACCTTACGGATTCCCTTCTCTATGGCTCGCTCCGCCGCTACTCTGCCCACTTCCTCCGCCGCGGCAATGTTTCCACCATACCCTACCTTTGCCCTGATGTCCGGCTCCACAGAAGACGCCGCCACCAGGGTGTGGCCTGTCGTATCGTCTATTATCTGAACATATATGTGGGCATGGCTCCGAAACACAGACAGCCTAGGGCGTTCGGGGGTTCCACTAACATCCTTCCGAACGCGCTGATGACGGCGGGCCAGGGCCTCTTTCCTGTCAACCCTATTGTACATTGCACGTCGCTCCTTTCATTCTGCCGCAAGCTGCAGCATCAGCCGATCTTGCCGGCCTTGCCAGCCTTCAGCGCAACGCGCTCGCCCGCGTATCTTATGCCCTTGCCATGGTATACTTCGGGCTCTCTGACAGCCCTTATGTTCGCAGCAGTCTGCCCGACCAACTGCTTATCTGTGCCCCTGACTGTTATCTTCGTCGGAGACGGAACGTCTATCTGAATACCGTTTTCCGGGACTATCTCCACAGGATGCGAGTAGCCGACTTGCAGCACCAACGTTTCGCCTTGCTTGGATGCCCTGTATCCCGTCCCTATGATCTCGAGGGATTTTTCAAACCCCTCTGTAACCCCATGCACCATGTTGGCGATGAGCGCCCGGGTCAGGCCGTGCATAGATCTGTCAAGTCGATTATCGGATGGACGCGTAACCCTGATCTCGCCGTCAGCCACCTCAACGCTGATCCTCGCAGGGATCTCCTGAGACAGAGCGCCCTTGGGGCCCTTTACAGTGATTATGCTGCCATCCAGTTCAACCTCTACACCCTTGGGAACCGGCACTGGTTTCTTGCCTATTCTAGACATGTCTACACCACCTACCACATGTAGCAGATGACCTCTCCGCCAAGCCCGGCTTCCCTCGCCTGACGGTCTGTCATCAGCCCACGAGATGTGGAGATTACGGCCGTTCCCAGGCCGTTCAGGACCTTCGGAACCTCATCCTTCTTAACGTACACCCTGAGGCCGGGCTTGCTTATCCGCTTGAGGCCGTGTATTACCTTCTGCTTGTTAGGCCCATACTTCATGTGGACCTTAATAACATCGTACTTGTCTCCCCGAGTGACCTCAAAGCCGCGGATGTAGCCCTCATCTTTCATTATCTGAGCAAGCTCTGCCTTCATCCGAGATGCTGGTATCTCAACGACCTCGTGGTTCACTGTATTCGCGTTGCGTATTCTAGTAAGCATATCCGCGATCGGGTCTGTCAACACCATCGTCCTCTACCTCCTCTCGTGGCGTGCCCCTGCTGTCACCAACTCGCCTTGGTCACGCCCGGGATTTCTCCCTTCGAGGCGAGAGTTCGGAAGCAGATCCTGCACATTTTGAACTTGCGCATATATCCTCTCGGTCGCCCGCAAATCGAGCACCGGTTATACTGCCTCACCTTGTATTTCGGCTCTTTCTGCCACTTCTCTACAAGCGCCTTTCGCGCCATATCTTCCCCTCCTTACTGCAGCCTGACTGGCAGGCCCATAAGCTTCAACAGCTCGAAAGCTTCTTCATCCGTTTTTGCAGTAGTCACGATGGTTATGTCCATGCCACGGATCTTGTCAACATCGTCATACCGGATCTCCGGGAAAACCAACTGCTCCCTAAGACCCAAGGTATAGTTTCCCCGCCCGTCAAAAGCGTCCGGAGAAACCCCTCTGAAGTCCCTAATCCTCGGAAGAGCGATATTGAACAGCTTATCCAGAAAATAATACATCCTTGCGCCGCGGAGGGTTACCTTGCACCCAATGGGAACTCCGGCCCGCAGTTTGAACGCTGCGATCGACTTCTTCGCCCGGGTGATTATCGGACGCTGTCCGGTAATATTGGCTAGTTCGTCGGCGGCGGCGTCAAGCGCCTTGGGGTCCACAATGGCGTCTGATACGCCCCTGTTGACGATGACCTTTTCGACCTTTGGAACCTCCATGACGTTCCTGTATTCGAACTTCTGCATAAGCGCAGGGACAACCTCGTTCTGGTATTTCTCCTTCAGCCGTGGAGTCGGCGCCTCCATATAATTGACCCCCTCTCAGGCCTATCGACTATCCTACTTTTTATCCAGCTTGGCTCCGCACTTCTTGCATACTCTCATGGGCTTGCCAGACTCCCCAAGTTCCATGCCAACCCGCGTCGGCTTGTTGCACTTGCCGCAGACCACCATGACTCTGCCTAGCGCCATGGGCGCGGGTTTGTCGATGATGCCTCCCTGCGGATTCGCGGTGCTCGGACGAGTATGCCGCTTTACAATGTTCAAGTTCTCAACGATAACCTTCTGTTCACGAGGCAGCACCCTGAGGACCTTGCCTCTCCTGCCTGCATCTTTGCCTTGGAGCACCATAACGGTGTCGCCCTTCTTGACCTTCTTCACGGATATCGTCATTTTATCCACACCTCCTCGCTCCTGGGGACCGCCCCGTAGCCTAGAGGACCTCCGGAGCAAGCGATATGATCTTCATGAAATTCCGATCACGAAGCTCTCGCGCCACAGGCCCGAAGATTCGCGTGCCCCGTGGGTTATTATTGGCGTCGATAACGACCGCCGCGTTTTCATCGAATCTGATATATGTGCCGTCGGCCCGCCTGAGCTCCTTCTTGGTGCGAACGACAACGGCCTTGACGATATCGCCCTTCTTGACAACGCCCCCGGGCGTGGCCTCTTTGACAGTGCCAATAATGATGTCGCCAATACCGGCATACCGGCGGTCCCCGCCGCCCAAGACGCGAAAGCACATCACTTTCTTGGCGCCTGTATTGTCCGCTATATTCAGTACGGTCTGGGCCTGAATCACAGAGTGTTCCTCCCTTCAATAGGGCCCTTGTTACTTAGCCTTCTCTACTATCTTTACAAGCCTCCAACGCTTATCGCGTGAGATCGGCCGGGTCTCCATGATGAGAACCTTGTCACCTACTCTGCTCTCATTGCCCTCATCGTGCACCTTAACCTTGCTGGACCGACGCACCACTTTGCCATACATCGGATCTTTGTAGGTGCGCTGGAGTTCCACCACTCGGGTCTTGTCCATTGCATCACTGACTACAAACCCGACTCTCTCCTTGCGCTCATTTCTAGCAGTCTCCATGACCTGGCCTCCTCTCTACCCTCGTGCAATCTTGAGCTCGCGTTCCCGCATTTCCGTCTTCACCCTGGCGATATCACGCCTAACATCCTTTATCCGATGCGCGTTGTCCAGCTGGTTTGTGGCGAGCTGAAACCTGAGGTTGAAGAGTTCCTCCTTGAGGCCTTCCAGCCTAGTATCGAGTTGTTCGGGGGTCATCTCTCTCAGCTCTCTAGCCTTCATCGGCTTCACCACCCGCTTCTTCTCTCTTTACGAACTGCGTCTTGATCGGCAGCTTATGCCCTGCCAATCTCATTGCTTCACGCGCAATCTCTTCGGATACTCCGCCCATTTCAAACATTACTCTTCCGGGCTTCACCACTGCCACCCAGTACTCCGGCGCACCCTTGCCGCTCCCCATACGTGTTTCGGCCGGCTTCTTGCTCACAGGCTTGTCTGGAAATATCTTTATCCACACCTTGCCGCCACGCCTGATGTATCTGGTCATCGCAATACGGGCCGCCTCTATTTGTCGCGACGTTATCCATCCAGGCTCAAGCGCCTGAAGGCCATACTCGCCGTAGGTGACGGTGGTTCCCTTTTCAGCAACGCCCTTCATGCGTCCCCTCTGCTGCTTTCGGTACTTGACCTTCTTGGGCATCAGCATTTATCGAGCCCCTCCCCCCTGCCGAGCTTTCCCCGACTTATCTGGGAGAACATCACCTTTATAGATCCATACCTTCACTCCGATTTTGCCGTACGTCGTATTTGCCTCAGTGAACCCATAATCAATGTCGGCTCTCAACGTGTGAAGGGGAAGCTTGCCATAACTGTAACCTTCCGTCCTGGCTATCTCTGCGCCGCCAAGGCGACCGCTGGATTTCACCCGCATTCCCTGAACCCCAAGCCGCTCGGCTCTGCCCATGGCCTGCTTCATCGCACGTCTGAAGGAGATTCTCCTCTCCAGCTGAGCTGCGATGTTCTCCGCCACCAACTGAGCATCGAGTTCAGGATGCTTGATCTCCATAATGTTCACCGAAACCTGCTTGCCCGTCATGGCCTCCAGGTCCCTGCGAAGCGCATCTGCTTCCGAACCGCCGCGCCCAATAACCATACCAGGACGGGCAGTGTGGATGGTGACTCTAATCCTGTTCGCCGCGCGCTCGATCTGTATCCGCGAAACGCTGGCGGCATAAAGTCGGTTCTTAATGTACTTCCTGAGCTTCAAATCTTCATGGAGAAGCTCGGCATAGTTCTTATCTGAATACCACGTAGACTCCCAGGTCCGGTTGATGCCAAGCCGCAGACCTATAGGATTGACTTTCTGCCCCACACTCTAACCCTCCCTTTCTCTGACCACTACCGTTATGTGGCTCGTGCGCTTGAGGATCCTGTTTGCCATGCCCCTTGCGCGCGGCCGTATCCGCTTGAGCGTAGGGCCTTCGTCAACATAAGCCTCAGCGATATAGAGGTCATCCCTGCTAAGGTCGAGGTTGTTTTCGGCATTTGCCGCTGCAGAAGCAACAACCTTGCTGACCGGCTCCGCCGCAATGTGCGGAGTATATTTAAGAATGGTCAGGGCTTCATCAACACTTTTGCCGCGCACAAGATCCACAACCCTGCGAACCTTCTGTGGCGACATGCGCACATAACGCGCTACCGCTTTCGCTTCCACCTGCGCCCGACCTCCTACCTCTTGATCTGTGTAGTCTTATCCGATTGCCTATGGCCCCTAAACGTCCTCGTTGGCGCAAACTCTCCGAGCCTATGCCCTACCATGTCCTCAACGATGTATATCGGAACATGCCTGCGTCCATCATGCACAGCTATGGTATGGCCAAGCATGTCTGGGGTAATCATTGACGCTCTGGACCACGTCTTTATAATCTCTTTTTTTCCCGCTGAATTTAGCCTTTCGACCTTCTCAGCTAAGGCCTCGTGGACATACGGTCCCTTCTTCAACGACCTGCCCATATATTGGCGCGCCTCCTTTCAGAACCCACTTCTTACTTCTTGCCCCGGCGACGGACTATCAACCTGTCAGAAGCCTTGGCCTTGCGCGTCCTGTATCCCAGTGTCGGAACTCCCCAAGGTGTGACCGGGCTCTTCAACCCAATAGGCGACCTACCCTCGCCGCCACCGTGCGGGTGATCCACCGGGTTCATCGCGACTCCACGAACACTCGGCCTTCTCCCCATCCATCGGCTGCGTCCGGCCTTTCCCATAGAGATGTTCTCATGCTCCACGTTTCCAACCTGGCCCACGGTAGCTCGGCACTCCTGGCGAACCATCCTCATCTCCGTCGAAGGCAAGCGAAGAGTGACATACTCGCCTTCTCTCGCCATTATCTGAGCGCTGGCCCCTGCAGATCTGGCGAGCTGCGCGCCTCTTCCGGCCGTAAGCTCGACTGCATGGACTACTGTGCCCACAGGGATGTTGGAAAGCGGCAATGCGTTGCCGGGCTTGATGTCGGCATCAGGGCCCGACTCTATAACGTCGCCAACCTTGAGCCCAAGAGGGGCCAAGATGTACCGTTTTTCGCCATCTGCGTAGTTGACTAGTGCAATTCGCGCAGATCGGTTCGGGTCATACTCTATGGACGCGATTCTGCCAGGAACCCCGTCCTTGTCACGCTTGAAATCCACGACTCTGTATGCCCTCTTGTGTCCGCCGCCCCTGAACCGAACGGTGGTCCTGCCTTGGGCATTCCGTCCTCCGCTCTTCTTGAGCGGAACCACCAGCGACTTTTCAGGCTTCGAGGACGTGATCTCCTCAAACGTGGCAACCGTCATCTGCCGCCGTGCCGGCGTAGTAGGCTTAAAACTTTTGACTCCCATCCCGCATACCTCCTTTACGTGAACTTAGACCCCTTCGAAGAGCGGGATGGTCTCCCCGTCCTGCAAGGTAACGATGGCCTTTTTCCAGGCTGGGGTCATTCCCTCCGAACGTCCCTGTCTCTTCAGCTTTCCGGGAACATTTATGGTGTTTACTGCAACTACCCGAACGTCGAATATCTTTTCGACAGCCCTGGCGATCTCTATCTTGTTAGCGTCACGCTTAACCTTGAAAACGTATTTTCCCTCTGCCGACAGAGCGTTGCTCTTCTCAGTGATGATCGGCCCTATGATAATGTCCCGCGGGTGTGCCATCACGCAAACGCCTCCTCCGCCCTTGAAACCGCATCGCGCGTAAGTACCAGCGCTGTGTGGTTCACAATATCGTAGACATTTAGGCCTTCAACATGGAGAACCATTGCCCCCGGAATATTCCGAGTGGACTTCTCCACAACCTCGCTCCGCTCGTCAGTAACAACAAGGGGCTTTTCAGCGCCTATTTTCTCAAAAAGCGCTGCCATGCTCTTCGTGCTTGGTTCGGATAGATCAATGGCGTCAACAACGTATACCGCGTTCTCCTGCGCCATCGATGACAGCGCCGACAACAGCGCCAACCTGCGAACCTTCTTCGGAATCGTGTAACCATACTTTCTAGGCTTAGGGCCGAACACTACTCCGCCCCCAACCCATATGGGCGACCTGCGCGATCCGTGTCTCGCCCTTCCGGTCCCCTTCTGGCGCCACGGCTTTCGACCGCCGCCCCGGACCTCGGAGATGGTCTTCGTGCTATGCGTGCCCGACCTTCTGCTGGCAAGCTGCAGCGTAACCGCTTCATGCACTGCGTGCTCGTTGGGCTCTATTCCGAAGACGGCTTCAGGAAGCTCTACCTCTCCGAGCCTATTGCCTCTTGCATCGAACAATGGTGCTTTGGGCATCTCCTGCGCCTCCTTACTTTGCCTTCGCCTTTACAGAGTCCCGGATAGTCACAAGACCATTAGTGGCACCGGGGATTGAACCCCGCACCATGAGCAGGTTCCTCTCCGGGTCGACCTTTACGACTTCTAGCCCCAGGCTCGTAGCTTTCGTGCCACCGAGCCTGCCCGCCATCTTGCGTCCTCTAAAAACCCGAGCCGGAGCGGTCGCACCCAGTGATCCAACTCCCCGATGATAGTGGGAACCGTGCGCCATCGGGCCGCGGCTGAAATTCCACCTCTTCATCGGTCCGGCAAACCCCTTGCCCCGAGAGATGCCAGTCACGTCTACAAGGTCGCCCACTGACCACTGATCGACCTTGATCTCCTGGCCAAGCTCATAGGCATCCGCTGACTCTATGCGAAACTCTTTCAGATGTCTGCTAGGCTTCACATTCGCCTTAGCATAATGGCCGGCCATAGGCTTGCTCACACGCCGCTTGTCGATTTCGCCGAAGCCAAGCTGAACCGCTTCGTAGCCATCGGTGGCGGTGTGCTTCTTTTGAACAACGCAACATGGCCCTGCCTCTATAACTGTAACCGGATGAACCCTGCCGTCTTCTTCGAAAATCTGGGTCATCCCAATCTTTCTGCCGATTATAGCTCTGCCCACGCGTCACACCCCCTCGTGGCCTACAACTTGATCTCTATGTCCACTCCCGCCGGAAGGTCGAGACGCATCAGAGCGTCGATCGTCTTGGGAGTAGGATCTAGGATATCAATCAACCTCTTGTGAGTCCTCATCTCGAACTGTTCGCGAGAATCCTTGTTCACGTGAACAGAACGAAGCACTGTGTATACGTTTCTCTCCGTCGGGAGCGGGATAGGCCCTGAGACCTCTGACCCCATTCTCTTAGCAGTCTCCACAATTCTCTCGGCGGACTGATCCAATATCTTGTGATCAAAAGCTTTCAGCTTGATCCGGATTTTCTGAGTTGCCAAATTGGCTCCCTCCTATTCGCCCGATTCCTTTGACGGACATACTCCACGGAAGTTACTCCGGCAGCTTCCCGCACAGACAATCTCCCGCTTCATCGCAGATTGGTGGGGGCGGGACTTCCCGCCCCCACGTTGCCGCATTATTCACTGTCCGAACTGCGGTCGGCTTACTCGATAATGGAAGCCACTGCTCCCGCGCCAACAGTGCGGCCGCCCTCGCGGATAGCAAAACGGAGCCCAGGCTCCATGGCGATTGGAGTAATGAGACTGATTGTCATCACCGTGTTGTCGCCAGGCATCACCATCTCTGTGCCCTCAGGCAGCTGTACGTTTCCGGTAACATCCGTTGTTCTGAAGTAAAACTGCGGACGATAGCCGTTGAAGAACGGAGTATGCCTACCGCCCTCCTCCTTAGTCAGAACGTAAACCTGAGCAGTGAACTTTGTATGAGGAGTGATGGACCCTGGCTTCGCCAGCACCTGGCCGCGCTCTACCTCATCTCTGTCAATACCTCGAAGGAGACATCCAACGTTGTCGCCTGCAACACCCTGGTCAAGAAGCTTGCGGAACATCTCTACGCCTGTGACCACTGTCTTCCTCGGCTGAGGCATCAAACCGACGATCTGCACCTCGTCTCCGACCTTGACAACTCCACGCTCGACTCGGCCCGTAACAACGGTGCCGCGCCCAGTAATCGTGAAAACATCCTCGATCGGCATGAGGAACGGCTTATCGATTTCACGCTGCGGCTCTGGGAAATAGGCATCGATAGCTTCAACGAGCTTCCAAATCGGACCGCACCACTGGCAATCCTTTTGTCCGCACCCGCACTCGCCGGCCTTGTACGCCGACAGGGGAATTACAGGAATCTCGTCTCCTGGGAACTCATACTCGCTGAGCAAATCCCTTACCTCTAGTTCAACCAGCTCAAGGAGTTCCGGGTCATCGACCATGTCCACCTTGTTCAGCGCAACCACAATTGAGGGAACGCCGACCTGTCGCGCAAGCAGGATGTGCTCACGGGTCTGGGGCATCGGGCCGTCTGCGGCCGACACCACGAGAATGGCCCCGTCCATCTGAGCTGCACCGGTAATCATGTTCTTGATGTAGTCCGCGTGTCCGGGGCAGTCAACGTGGGCATAGTGACGGTTTGGCGTCTCATACTCCACGTGGGACGTGCTGATGGTGATTCCACGAGCCTTCTCCTCGGGCGCCTTGTCGATCTTGTCAAAGTCCATGAACTGGGCAAGCCCATTCTTCGCCAGGACATTCGTGAGCGCCGACGTCAGCGTCGTTTTGCCGTGGTCGACGTGCCCTATTGTCCCGATGTTAAGGTGGGGCTTGGTCCTTTCAAACTTCTGTTTGGCCATTTCTTTCAATCCTCCCTTGCATTCTCAGGACAAAACTCCTCGGTATCGTCGCATGATCTCCGCAGCCAAGTTGTCGGGGACCTGCTCATACCTGAGAAAATGCATTGTATGGTTAGCCCTTCCCTGGGAAAGTGACCTCATGGTTGTGGCATAACCAAACATTTCCGCGAGCGGAACCTGCGCCCTTATGACTTGGTTCTGGCCGACGTTCTCCAGGGCAGTGACCTTGCCCCTTCGCGCGCCGAGATCCGCCATGATGTCACCGACGTAAAGCTCGGGCGTTTCTACCTCTACTTTCATAATCGGTTCCAGAAGCACTGGTTTGGCACGTTCCATGGCTTCTTTGAAAGCCAAAGACCCTGCAATCTTGAACGAAAGCTCAGACGAATCGACCTCGTGGTAAGAGCCATCCACAAGCGCTACCGCCACGTCAACGACTGGGTATCCTGCCAAGACTCCATTGCCTGCTGCCTCCATGATACCGGCTTCGACTGCGGGTATGAAGTCCTTAGGAATCGCTCCGCCTACAACCTTGTTTTCAAAGACAATGCCTGATCCTTGGGCGCCCGGTTCCAGTTCCAAAACGACGTGGCCGTACTGTCCGCGTCCACCCGTTTGCCTTACAAATCTTCCTTCGTGTCTCACCGGACACGTTATTGTTTCCCTGTATGCAACCTGAGGTTTCCCAACATTCGCCTGCACGTTAAACTCACGGAGAAGCCTATCGACTATGACCTCGAGATGGAGCTCGCCCATTCCCGAGATGAGCGTCTGACCCGTCTCCGGATCGGTTCGAACTCGGAATGTGGGATCCTCCTCTGCAAGTTTCGCTAGGGAAACTGTCAAACGATCCTCATCATTCTTGCTCTTTGGTTCGACCGCAACCGCTATCACGGGCTCAGGGAACTCCATGCGCTCCAACACAACCGGTGCACGCTCGTCACAGAGGGTATCTCCGGTGGTTGTGTTTCTCAATCCCACCGCCGCAACGATGTCACCTGTGGATACGAGATCAAGTTCCTCCCTGTGATTGGCATGCATTCTTAGTATGCGACCGAATCTCTCGCGTTTTCCCTTCGAGGCATTGTAGATCGCATCTCCAACCTTCGCAACCCCTGAATAGACCCGAAAGTAGGCAAGCTTGCCCACGTATGGGTCGGTCGCGATCTTAAACGCAAGCCCACAGAAGGGCTCGTCATCAGATGGCTTTCGCTCAATCTGTTCTTCATCGTTGGTCGGATCTACTCCGACTATGGGCGGTACGTCCATCGGCGACGGAAGATAGTCGACAATCGCATCGAGAAGCGATTGCACGCCCTTGTTCCTATATGCAGACCCACATAGAACCGGAGTCAGTTTAGCCGATAACGTCGCCCTACGCAACCCGTCAATGATGTCTTGTGAAGTTATCTCTTCCCCATCAACATAGAGCATCATGACATGATCATCGTTCTCCGCCACCAGCTCCACCAAGCGCTCCCTAGCCTCAGCTGCAGGCTGGCGAAGCTCTTCAGGGATCTCGACAACCTGCCGATTCAAGCCGAGATCATCCATATAGACGATGGCTTTTTGCGATATCAAATCGATCATACCGGCAAACCGGTCCTCAGCCCCTATTGGGATCTGCACTGGCGCTGGCGTGGCCCCGAGTCTCTCACGAATCGCACGAACAGCCATGTCAAAATCGGCGCCTACTCGGTCCATTTTGTTCACAAAAGCTATCCGTGGAACCCGATATCGGTCAGCCTGTCGCCAAACCGTCTCCGACTGGGGTTGAACTCCTTCGGCCGCGTCGAAGAGAGCCACCGCCCCATCGAGCACTCTGAGAGATCGTTCGACCTCCACAGTAAAGTCCACGTGCCCGGGCGTGTCGATAATGTTTATTTGATAATCTCGCCAATCGCACGTCGTCGCAGCAGACGTAATAGTAATGCCCCGCTCCTGCTCCTGCACCATCCAGTCCATCGTGGCCGTGCCGGAATCAACTTCACCGAGCCGGTGAACCCGACCGGTATAGAAGAGAATACGCTCGGTCGTAGTTGTTTTGCCAGCGTCGATGTGCGCCATAATGCCTATATTTCTAATTCTCTCAGGTGGCGTCACCCCAAGCATACCTCTCCCCCCTTACACGCGCTGGATGCCTTGACTACCATCTATAATGCGCAAAGGCCTTGTTGGCTTCGGCCATTCTGTGCATTTCCTCTTTTCTCTTGACTGAAGCCCCGGTGTTCTCTGACGCGTCAAGGATCTCCGCAGCAAGCCTTTCGGCCATAGTCCTCTCCGGTCGTTTCCTGGCATTCCCAACGATCCATCGGAACGCGAGAGCCTTCCGCCTCTCCGGTCTGACTTCCGTTGGCACCTGGTAAGTCGCACCGCCAACCCTTCGCGCCCGCACTTCGAGCACAGGCATGACATTCTTTACAGCCCGCTCAAACGTATCCAAAGGCTCCTTGCCGGTCTTAGCCTGGACAATATCTGCGGCCTCGTAGAGTATTGATTCAGCTACGCTCTTCTTTCCATCCAGCATCAACTTGCTTATGAACTCAGCCATCAGCTCGCTGTTATAAACCGGATCTGGAACCGTTTCATGCTTGACTATTGTACCTCGCCTTGGCATCACTCACCCTCCCCTCGCGCTCAACAGCATTACTTCGGGCGCTTCGCGCCATACTTCGAACGGCCCTGACGTCTATCTGCAACTCCAGCAGCATCAAGAGTGCCGCGCACGATGTGATACCTGACACCAGGCACATCCTTGATACGGCCACCCCTGATCAGCACGACTGAGTGCTCCTGGAGGTTATGCCCTTCACCTGGAATGTACGCTGTAACCTCAAGTCCGTTTGTCAGCCTGACCCTGGCGATCTTCCTAAGGGCCGAATTCGGCTTCTTCGGGGTAGTCGTCCTCACAACGGTACACACGCCCCTGCGCTGCGGAGCGCCCTTCCCATAGGTTGACCTGCGGTTCAAAGAGTTGTACTGGTACCTGAGTGCAGGCGATGCAGACTTAGCCTTTGACTGCTTACGGCCTTTTCTTACCAGCTGGTTAATGGTCGGCACAATGACCCACCTCCTTCCCATAGAGTCAGACGCTGCGGACAGAATATGCCCCTTCCACCTGAGTCCAGGTGCAAGGGACACTCTCTACTCATGGAGTATAGCAGCGGAAGCGGCGCCCACATCGATCCCACATGCCTTACCCAGCTCTTCCATGGAATCGACCATTATAATAGGTACGCCGTTTCTCACACATAACGCCTTCACATCACGGATAACGTGCTCCTCAGCATCGCTTGCGATATATACCGCACTCACGCACCCTCGCTCCAAAGCTCTTACCGTCTGCTTTGTGCCGATCACTCGACTATCTGCGTCGGCAAGACCCTGGTTCATGGGTGTTATCGCTCCTTTCGGCATATCGTTTCAAGCCCTAGCTTCAGAGGCTCAGACAGTTTTA
>ERZ795047.1006-NODE-1006-length-31665-cov-5.074755_pt1 | contig 31665 bp, 17 predicted proteins | sample MGYA00375131_ERZ795047 | MGnify/ENA primary metagenome ERZ795047 (study PRJEB30176, sample SAMN05720228) | activated sludge metagenome | isolation source: Anaerobic digester | place: Japan | collected 2015-05-20 ...
TGATGATGATGGCCAGGGACCACCACAGACCGACGTAGGGTTCCGTCAACTCGCCCAGCAGGTAATAGCTGGCGGCGAAGGTGACCAGGATGGAAACGATCGAGGTAATCCAAACCAGATTGGTCAAGGGATGCTCAAAATTGAATTCTTTTTTGCCGGCAAAGGCGGCCTTGCTGATCGCGCCGTTGACGAAGTAGGACACCAGGGAGGTCAGGATCATGAGGATTCTCATGGCGAAAATCCAGACGATCAGTTTCCCGCCCATTTCCGGATTGGTCGCCAGAGCCAGCGCCAGGAACGCAATCAGCGCGACACCCGTCACGCCGTAGGTTTCAAAACCGTCCGCCGTGGGACCGACGCTGTCACCGGCATTGTCGCCCGTGCAGTCCGCGATGACGCCGGGGTTTTTCGGGTCGTCTTCCGGAAGATGGAAAACGATCTTCATCAGGTCGGAGCCGATATCGGCAATCTTCGTGAAGATACCGCCGCAGATACGCAGCGCGGAGGCGCCCAGCGATTCACCGATGGCGAAACCGATGAAACAGGGACCGGCCAGTTCCTTCGGAATGTAGGCCAGGATGATGATCATGAAGAACAGCTCGATGCTGACCAGCAGCAAACCGACGCTCATGCCGGAACGCAGGCAGATGTTGACGATGCTCAAAGCATTGCCGCTGAGCGAGGCGAAGGCCGCTCGGGAGTTGGCCACCGTATTGATGCGGATGCCGAACCAGGCCACCGTGTACGAACCGAGAATGCCCAGAATCGAGCAAATCAGGATGATGACGATGTCCGATGCCCCCTTGCCCTGCAGTGCGCCAAAGTAGTAAACGATGCAGATGGCGATCAGAATCCACAGCGCAACGAGAAATTTGCCCTGCTGGATCAGGTAGGTTTTACAGGTTTCCCAAATCGTCTGGGAAACATCCAGCATCGCCTTGTGGGCGGGCAGGTTTTTGGTTTGTACGTACTGAATGATGCCGAAGATCATTCCGACGACACAGATAATCAAACCGACATTGAGAATGGTCAACCCCGGAAGGGTGCCTCCCAAAAAGCTGACTTGCGTCAGATCGGGCAACTTAATGTCCGCTTCGCCGGCAAAGGCAACACCGGCTGACAGCAGGAGCATCAAGGTGCTCATGACAAATGTCCAGACACTTCTTTTGTTTTGTAACATTTAACAATCCTCCTTTTTTGTACTTATATTTTTTGCATGGTATTTCGCCATAGCTTGCTGCATCCCCGACAAAATAATGGTCTGGGCGGCTTCCGCGGCCCGTGGAATGACGTCTTGAATCACCGGCGCTTCTTCGGGATGAAATTTCTCCAAAACATAATCCTCAACGCGTCGCTTGTCCGCAGGCTTGCCGACGCCGATGCGCACCCGATGAAAATCGGCGCTGCCCAAATGCGCAATGATCGATTTTAATCCCTTGTGTCCGGCATCGCCTCCTCTGCTTTTCAGACGGATACTGCCCACCGGCAAATCCAGATCATCATGCACAACGATGGTTTTGCTTACCTCCAGTTTAAAATAATCCGTCAGCTCCCTCGCGGCCTGTCCGCTCAAATTCATGTAGGTTTGGGGCATGGCCAGCAGAACGCTTCGTCCTTCTATTTCTCCCCTGCCCCACAGGGCGTGAAAGCTCTTGTGGTTCAGGGCAACCCTCCAGCGGGCGGCCAATTCCTCCAGCACCGCAAACCCGATGTTGTGCCTAGTTCCCTGATAGCGTTTCCCCGGATTTCCCAGTCCCAAGATCAGAAACATCATCCGCCTTCTCTTGCTCTCCCGCCCGGCCGTTTATCGCCGACAACGGGGAAACCGCCTTTCTCAACAGGCCGATGTTCTTTTGTTAAATCACTTCCCCTTTTCTTTTTCCGCCGGAGCTTCCGCGCCGGATTCAGACTCTTCCGCCTTGGCTTCTTCTTCCGCAGCGCCTTCTTCCGCCGCTGCCGCTTCAACCTTGGCGACCTTGACCATGGCCACCGCCGCCACCGACGCGTCGGGACGGTCCAGCAGCGTGATGCCTTCGGCCACCTTCAAATCCCTGACCCGGATGGAATCCCCGATGTTCAAATTCGTCACGTCCACGTCAATATGGTCGGGAAGATCCAGGGGCAGGCAGGAAACCTTTACTTCTCTCTTGATATGCTGCAGCTCGCCGCCGTTTTCCACGCCGACGGCCTTGCCGACGAAATGCAGAGGAACATCCATCGTGATTTTTCTCTTGATGTCCACCTCATAAAAATCCACATGATGGAGCTTCCGGCTCAACGGTTCAACCTGCATTTCCTTGATCAGGGAAAGTTTTTCTTTTTTTCCGCTTTCTTCGTGAATGATGAGCTTGACAAAAGCGTGTTCTTTTCCCTCCTTTTGCAGCTTGGTGAGGTCATCCGCCTTCACCTGCAACATCATGTTGTCTGCGGCCCTTCCGTAAAGAACGGCCGGGACAAAACCGTCTTGCCTTAAACGGCGCGCCGGACCTTTCTTTTTTTCGTGACGGACCTGAACCGCCAAATCTGTGACTTCCATCTATCCCTCCTATGCTATATAAATAATGAACTTACGGAATCGTTATAGTAAATACGGCGCACTGCCTCGCTCAATATTCCGGACACCGACAAGACCTTTATTTTTTTGCATGTCTTTGCTTTATCCCCCAGGGGAATCGTGTCGGTGACAATGACTTCTTTGATGTCCGAATCGTTGATCCGATCCAGCGCCGGACCGGACAAAACCGGATGCGTGCAACAGACGGAAATTTCCAGTGCCCCGGCTTTCTTCATCGCGGAAGCCGCTTGCACCACCGTTCCCGCCGTATCCACCATATCATCCAGAAGAACGACCTTCTTATTCCTGACATCTCCGATGATGTTCATGACCTCGGCCTCATTGGGTCCTTCCCGGCGTTTATCAATAATCGCCAGGCTGGCATCCAACCGTTTGGCGAAAGACCTGGCGCGTTCCACCCCGCCCGTGTCCGGAGAAACGATGACCGTATTGTCGGTAAAATGTTTCTTCATGTACTCCAGCAAAACCGGCTTAGCAAAAAGATTGTCCACGGGGATGTTGAAAAAGCCCTGAATCTGACCGGCATGCAAATCCATCGAAAGAACACGGTTCGCCCCGGCTGTCGTCATCAAATCCGCCACCAGCTTGGCCGAGATGGGAGCCCGCGGAGCCACCTTTCTGTCCTGCCTGGCATAGCCGTAATAGGGAACCACCGCCGTAATCCGATCCGCCGAAGCTCTTTTCATGGCGTCAATCATGATCAGCAACTCCATCAAAGTGACGTTCACCGGCGGACAAGTGGACTGAATGATGAACACATCCATCCCGCGGACATTTTCGTCTATTTCCACGCGGGTTTCTCCGTCGCTGAATGTTGTCACGTTCGCCTTTCCCAAAGGAATGCCCAAGTGATCACATATTTTTTTTGCTAATTCGATATTGGCGTTACCGGAAAAAACCCTAATTCTTTCCAACATTTAAAAAATCTCCGCATTTTTTTGGCTGGGGCGGGAGGATTCGAACCTCCGAATGCAGGAACCAAAATCCTGTGTCTTACCGCTTGACGACGCCCCAAAAATTTTTTTTGATGAAGATGAGCGGATGAACAGTCATGGCGATAATCGACGGCAATCACAAGGAATGGGCAAGAAAGACATCGGCCTTGCCGTGCAATTTTTTCCCTATCACATTCAAGGCTTGTTTTGCCTCTTTTTCACTTCTGTATATGCCAAAGACTGTCGGTCCGCTACCCGACATCAACGCGCCAAGCGCGCCGCAACCAAGCAACATTTTTTTCAGAACTGCCAATTCCGGATGAATTTTCAATGAAACTGACTCCAAGTCATTACGCAATTCTTTAATAATGTCGCCCAGTGCCAAAAGTTGCGGAATGCTATAATTATTTTTTTCCGTTGTCAATCTTAAATTGAGGCTTTGATATACCATTTTTGTCGAAAGCTCAAAGGGTGGTTTTATCAGCAGAAAATGAAGTCTCGGGTAGGACGGCGCGCGCTTCAATTCATCTCCGATTCCGCAAGCCAAGGCCTTGTTTCCAAAGAGGAAAAACGGAACATCGGCCCCGAGTTCCGCCCCCAGGCGCATCAGTTGCGCCCTGTTGAGCCCAAAGGAAAAAATTTTGTTTAATGCCTTCAGCGTCGTGGCCGCATCGGAACTTCCGCCACCCAGACCGGCGGTCAGAGGAATTTTTTTTATCAGAGAGATGTCCACCCCGAATGGGTATCCGCAATGCCCCAAAATGACCTTCGCGGCGCGCACCACCAGGTTGTTTTCATCGACAGGCAGCGTCTTATCGGAGCAGTGAAGAATAACGCCCGAGCGGCGCGGCGCAAAGGACAACTCGTCATACAGCGATATTTTCTGCATTAGAGAAAAGATGTCGTGATAACCGTCCGGACGCTTGTTTAGGACATGAAGAAAAAGATTTACTTTTGCGGGCGCTTTCCACGGCATGTCACGACTTTTCTTTCACATAACGCATCTTGAGTTCATAAAGTACGCTTTGGAGCAGTTTCCTTTCTTCGTCGTCGAGATTGCCCTTGGTCTTTTCACTGAGCATGTCCAGAATGTCAATGGTCTGTTTGGCGGCGGGAAGATTTTTCTGGACCTTTTCCCCTTCTTCATCGGCGAAATCACCAAAATGAAAGAGCGCGGAGGTGCTCAGCGACAAGACAAAGTTCGTAAAATTCACTGGCGGGTAATCAAACTGATCCGCCGGCTGCGACGCGCCAGTGCTTTGAGGTCCTTCATCCGCCCGCTTCTTCCCGAGATCGTCTCCGGGGCTGGTCTCCTCCGTATCAGAGGAAAAACGCTTGTCTTTGACAACAAAACCGGTTCCCTCTTTTTTGTCTGACATGAATCATTCCCTCCCTCATCCAAGGCAATTATTGTGAAAAGTTTCGTTTCTATTTATTTTTTTTAACCAAAACCATTTCTCCCTTTTCCGACAAATCGACGGAAATGGTGTCGCCTTCGGCAAACTTGCCCGCCAGAATTTCAACGGCCAGCGGATCCAGAATCAATTTCTGCAAAGACCGCTTCAAGGGACGGGCTCCGTAAACGGGACTGTAACCCTGCTGCGCGATATATTTTTTGGCCTTTTGGGTTAGTTCAATCCTGATCTTGCGTTCACCAAGCCGTTTGGCAATCAGCGACATCTGAATATCGACAATCCTGTAGATATCCTCCAGCTTGAGCGCGGCAAACATGATGATATCGTCGATCCGGTTTAAGAATTCCGGCTTGAACGTCGCCCGCAGCGCCTCCAGCGAACGGTTTCTCTTTTCTTCGTCATCCAGCGTCGGATCCTGAATCCATTGGCTTCCGACGTTGGAGGTCATGATCACGATCGTGTTTTTGAAATCCACGGTGCGGCCGTGTCCGTCGGTCAGACGGCCATCGTCCAGAATCTGCAGCAAGATATTGAAAACATCGGGATGCGCCTTTTCGATTTCATCAAAAAGCAAGACGCTGTAGGGCCGGCGACGCACCGCTTCGGTAAGGTATCCGCCCTCGTCGTAACCCACGTAGCCGGGAGGCGCTCCGATGAGCCGGGCGACGGCGTGTTTTTCCATGTACTCCGACATGTCAATGCGGATCATCGCCTGCTCGTTGTCGAACATGAATTCCGCCAGCGCCCGCGCCAGCTCGGTTTTGCCGACGCCGGTGGGGCCCAGGAAAATAAACGATCCGATGGGACGGTTGGGATCCTGCAGACCGGAGCGCGCGCGTCGCAGCGCCGCGGACACGGCCCGGATGCCCTCATCCTGGCCGATCACGCGCATTTGAAGCCTTTCTTCCATGTGAATCAGTTTCTGGACGTCGCTCTCCATCATTCTGGAAAGGGGGATGCCGGTCCAGTTGGAGACCACTTCCGCCACGTCCTCGGCATCCACTTCCTCCTTGAGCATCGGATGGTCTTTTTGGACTTCTTCCAATTTTTTCTGCTCTTCCTGAAGTTCCTTATCCAAAGCGACCAGCTTGCCGTAGCGGATTTCCGCGACCCTATCCAGATTGCCTTCCCGCTGAGCGTTGGCTTCATCAATTTTCAGCGTTTCAATCTGCCCCTTGATCGACTGAATTTTCCGGATAATTTCCTTCTCGCGGGACCAGTGCAACTTCATCTTATCCATGTTGGATTTCAGTTCGGCCAGTTCCTTTTCAATCTTTTCCCGGCGCTCCTTGGACGCCTTATCCGTGTCTTTTTTCAACGACTGCTTTTCAATTTCCAGCTGGATGATTTTGCGGTCAATCGCGTCAATTTCGGACGGCATGCTGTCGAGTTCGATTCTCAGACGCGACGCCGCCTCGTCAATCAGATCCACCGCCTTGTCCGGCAGAAAACGATCCGTGATGTAACGGTGCGACAGCGTCGCCGCCGCAACAATCGCCGAATCCTTGATGCGGACGCCGTGATGCACTTCATAGCGTTCCTTCAAGCCCCGCAAAATGGCGATGGTGTCCTCCACCGTCGGTTCCTTGACGAACACCGGCTGGAAGCGCCTCTCCAGCGCCGCGTCCTTTTCGATATATTTGCGGTATTCATTGAGCGTCGTCGCCCCCACGCAGCGCAGCTCGCCCCGCGCCAGAGCGGGCTTGAGCATGTTGGAGGCATCCATGGAGCCTTCGGCGGCTCCGGCGCCCACCACGGTATGAATCTCATCAATGAAAAGAATGATTTCTCCCTCGGAACTGACCACTTCCTTCAACACCGCTTTCAAGCGTTCCTCAAATTCCCCGCGGTACTTGGCGCCCGCCACCAGCGCGCCGAGATCCAAACCGATCACGCGCTTGTTTTTGAGATTCTCCGGCACATCGCCGTTGACAATCCGCTGGGCCAGGCCTTCCACGATCGCCGTCTTGCCCACGCCCGGCTCGCCGATGAGCACCGGATTGTTCTTCGTGCGCCGCGACAACACCTGCATGACGCGGCGGATTTCTTCATCCCGGCCGATCACGGGGTCGAACTTCCCCTTTTTGGCCAGATCGTTAAAATCCCTCGCATATTTTTCCAGCGCCTGATACTTTCCCTCGGGATTGGGATCGGTGATGCGCTGATTGCCGCGAATCGAAACCAGGACTTTGAAAATATTGTCCCGGGTCACGCCGGCCTGACGCAGGATCTTGCCTGCCTGACCTTCCTTTTCCTCGGCCATCGCCACCAGAACATGTTCCGCGCTGACATATTCGTCTTTGAGCTGCGCCGCCTCGGTCATGGCCTTGTCGAATATTTTATTGAGCCTGCCGCCCAGATAAACCTGACCGGCTCCCGCCCCGCCGACGCTGGGCTGTTTTTTCAAGTAGGTTTCCAGTTCTTTTTCGATTTTTTGCGGCGACGCGTTCAATTTGCTGAGAATGGGACCCGCGATGCCGTCTTCCTGACGCAGAAAGCACACCAGAAGCTGCTCCGGCTCGATGGTCTGATGCCCCAGCGAAACAGCCAGCGATTGCGCGTCCTGCAGCGCTTCCTGAACTTTCAATGTGAACTTGTCAAATCGCATGTCGCACCCCTTCTACTCCACCGGTTTTTCAATCGTCACAAACAGCTTGCCGTTTTTGAACACGGTCACATTTCCCGAAGATTCGGAAATCACAATGGCCACCGCTTTGGTAACGCTGGTAATGCCTGCGGCGGCGATGTGCCGGCTGCCCAGACCGGCCGGAAGCTCCCGGCTTCCCAGCGCCGCGTTGAGATGTCGTCCGGCGGTCACCAGAACCCCGTTTTCTTTGATGACAAAAGCGCCGTCAATGGCGGAAAGTTCCTTGATGGTTTCCTCCAGCTCGGGATTCAAAATATTGAGCTGTTCCTCCGAATACCCCAAGAAAGGATTGATGATCATCTGCTGGGAAAGCTGCATGACCTTCTCGTCGTCTCCCAGGACAAAAATCGTTCCCACTTTTCTGTTTTCCCGGCCCTGAGCGGCCAGTTCGCAGGCGAGGTTCAGCGCCGCGTTGAACACTTCCGGCCGCACGTTTTCCGTGACGTCATTGATGAAATCCGACGTCAAGATTTCAAATTCCTTGCCGACATCGATGACAAAAATGCTGTCCGCGTAGCCGAACCGGGGAACGCCGCTCAAACAAACGACCTTGTCCCCCCTTTTCAAAACACCCTGAACAATGCCCTTGGCGATTGCGATTTTTATCTTGCCCACGCGGGTGAGATTCACATTCGGCACAAAAAGAACCTTGTCATCCTTCTTGATGTCATCGGACAGGGTTTCATATTCCTTGGATACAATGATGAAATTAATGTTTTTTCTAACCTCATCCATCAACAGATTGATATCCTGCATGACATCAACGCAAACCATGAGAGCATCCGCTTTGATTTCATGGGTGATTTTGATCGCATGATCAAGCATTGTTTTATTGATTGATTTCATTTTTCTTCCTTTTTTTTTGAATTTTTTTTAGAATAAGCATAAAAAGAGCCTCTGTCAAGGCGGTTTGAGCAAAAAAATCTTTAATTTCAAGACAATTTCGCCGTCATTTCGTTTCGGCGCCGATAGTTGACTTGACCCGAAATCTATGGTCAGATAAAAACGTGTCTAGGAGGAAACTTTCTTGGATTTACCGGAAATTACAGGTTCTCTCAATTTATATATCGCCCAGATCAACCGATTCCCCATTCTCACGGCGGATGAGGAATTCAAACTGGCGGTGCGTCTGAAAAAATTCAACGATGTGGAGGCCGCCCACAAACTCATCGTTTCCAATCTGCGGTTTGTGGTCAAGATCGCCCATGAATACCGCAATTACGGCTTCAAGCTGGCCGATCTGATCCAGGAAGGGAACATCGGATTGATTCATGCCGTCAAGAAATTCGATCCCGAAAAGGGATATCGGCTCATTTCCTATGCGGTCTGGTGGATCCGGGCCTACATTCAAAATTATCTGATCAAATCCTGGAGCATTGTCAAAATCGGAACGACACAGGCCCAGCGAAAGCTTTTCTTCAAACTCAATCAGACAAAAAAAGAGCTGGAAAATCTCTCCAAAAAGAATCCGGAATTCAGCGAAATCGCCGGCGTCCTGGGCGTCAAGGACTATGAGGTCGAGGAAATGGACCTGCGGATGGGTTCCCGGGACGTATCCCTCCACGAAATCATCAGCGACGAAAGCCAAAGCGCACACATCGATTTTCTCGCCTACGAAGGAGACAATCAGGAATCCTCTTTGATTAAAGAACAGGAAAAAAGCCTCGTCCAGAGGGACATTGCGGGCGCCCTGTCGAACCTCACTGAACGCGAAAGATACATCATCAATCACCGCGTGATGGCGGATCATCCTGAAACGCTTCAGGAAATCGGGAAGAAATACAATATTTCCCGCGAACGCGCCCGCCAGATCGAAAAACAGGCCTTAAAGAAAATGCAGCTGGCCCTTCCCTATCTGAAACCCGAAGAGTAGGAAAATCTTTTTGTTTTTCTAAATAGTTGACCTCCTTGCAGAAAATTGATACATATCAATGAACATTAGCCGTTGATGACACTTGCCGGTTTTTGAACAATAAAAACAGTAACCATAATCTTTTTCATCATTAATTTAATGAGCGATGATCTCTGACGGGGTTGCCTCGGACATTGTTTACGTATCAACCAGGTTCGCATGATGATAGAAAAATTTTTACTCTATTTCAGCCAGCGCCGCAGACAACAGATTCCGGTCGATAAATCCGGGAAAAAATTTGCTGAAGAAGAACAGCTGCGCTCCGAACTGTTCAGCACCAGACAGCTGTGGCATCACGGCAAGATTGTCGCCAAGGCCCATAAAATCAGCGGCGGACGCGGTTCGAATCAGCTGCTGCGGAGACTGGCGGACAACGAAAAGGTCTTGTTTGAAATCCGGAACAAACTGACCCAGGCTGTCTCCGACAACCGCCGCGTCACGCCGGCGGAAGAATGGTTTTTGGACAATTTTTATCTGATAGAGGAACAGATCCGAACCGCCCGCAGGCACCTGCCGAAAGTCTACAGCAAAGAGCTTCCCCATCTGGAAGAGGGGCATTCCGCCCATCTGCCCAGAGTGTATGACATCGCCTTGGAGATCATATCCCACGGCGACGGCCGGGTGGATTCAAAAACATTGAGCCTGTTTGTCTCCTCGTATCAAACAATCAGCGAACTGAAAATCGGCGAGCTGTGGGCCATTCCCATCATGCTGCGTCTGGCCCTGATAGAAAACATCAGACGCATTGCCGTGCGGATCTCCAACGACAGAACCCACCGCAATCTGGCCGATTACTGGGCGCAGAGACTGATCGCCACCGCGCGCAAGGATCCCAAAAACCTTTTCATCGAAATCGCGGAAATGGCCAAATTCAACCCGCCCATGGTCGGCGCCTTCGTCGCGGAAATCTCGCGCCAGCTTCACGGACAGGGACCGTCCCTCACGCTTCCGCTGACCTGGATTGAACAGCATCTCGCCGAAAGCGGCCAGTCCATCAAAGGACTCGTGCAGCTGGAAAGCCAGAAACAGGCCGCCGACCAGGTCTCCATGAGCAACAGCATCCTGAGCCTCCGTTTTCTGGGAACGATGAACTGGCGGGAGTTCGTGGAAACCTTAAGTCCCATCGACCGGGTTCTTCGCGAAGACCCCGCGGACACCTACTTCAAAATGGACTTTTTCACCCGCGACCAGTACCGGCACGCGGTGGAAACAATCGCCAGAAAAAGCCGAATCTCCGAAAGCGAAGTCGCCCGACTGGCCGTAGATCTGGCGCGTCAGGAAGCGACCGGAAACGACAAGGACCGCCGTCGCGCTCATGTCGGCTATTATCTCATTGACGCGGGACGGAATCAACTGGAGCGTCTGGCACAAGTCAAATTGACACCCTGGGAAATTGCCGGCCGCATCAGCAGCAAGATGCCGTTTTTGTTATACGTCGGCGCCATCTTGCTGCTGACCGCCCTGCTGACCGGCGGGGCCATTTTTCTCACCCGGTCCCACGAAATCAACACCTTGATGCTGGCGATGCTCGCCCTGATTTCCGCGATCGGTTTCAGCCAGCTCGCCGTCGCACTGGTCAACTGGGCCGCCACCATCCTGATCAAGCCTCGTCCCCTGCCGCGAATGGATTTCTCCCAGGGCATTCCTCCCGAATGCCGGACGCTGGTGGCTGTCCCGACGATTCTCTTAAACGAAAATTACGTCGCGACCCTGCTGGAGTCGCTGGAAGTGAGATTTCTGGCCAACCGCCACGACAACCTTTTCTTTGCCTTGCTGACCGATTTCCGCGACGCCAAGACCCAAACGCTTCCCGATGACGACAAACTCCTCGCTTTGGCCAAACAGGGCATCGAAAGACTCAACGAAAAATACGCCGAAGGCCGCGAAGACATCTTTTTCCTGTTTCACCGTTCGCGTCTCTGGAACCCCAGCGAGAATGTCTGGATGGGATACGAACGCAAGCGTGGAAAACTCGGCAGTTTAAACGCCTTTCTGCGCGGCAAAGCAAAAGATCCCTTCGGCAATCTTTTTTCGACCATTGCGGGTGACGTCTCCGCACTGAGAAACATCCGGTACGTCATCACCCTGGACAGCGACACAAAACTTCCCCGGGAGACCGCCTGGCAGATGATCGGGACGATGGCGCATCCGTTGAATCGGCCGGTGTTCGATGAAACGCGCAAGATCGTCCGCGAAGGATACGGCATCCTGCAACCTCGCGTGTCCGTTTTGCTTCCCAACACCAACCGTTCCATCTTCGCCGCCATCCACGGCAGCAGTTTCGGCATTGATCCTTACACGAAAGCGGTTTCGGATGTTTACCAGGACATCTTCGGCGAAGGCTCTTTCATCGGGAAGGGCATTTATGACATTGACGCTTTTGAAGCTTCCCTGGACGGTTACCTGCCGGAAAACCACATTTTAAGCCACGACCTGATCGAAGGGTGCTACGCACGCTCGGGGCTCATCAGCGACGTTCAGCTTTATGAGGAATACCCTGCGGATTACAGGGCCGACGTCAGAAGGCGGCACCGCTGGATCCGCGGCGACTGGCAGATCGCCCGCTGGGTGATGTCGCGCGTGCCGACGTTCAACGGAAAAACGCAGAAAAATCCGCTGACGTATCTCTCCCAATGGAAGATTTTCGACAATCTGCGCCGCAGCCTGGTTCCGGCATCGTTGACGCTCATGCTTCTTTTGAGCTGGATTCTGCTGCCGTCCGGCCTGACGTGGACGCTTTTTGTCCTGGCCGTTTTTTTTGTTCCGCCCCTTTTAACCGCCTTGCTCAATCTCATCCAAAAACAGCGGCATGTGCTGTTTTCCCATCATGTGAGTTTTGTCGCGCAGGAAACCCGCAATGCCCTGTCGCAATCCATGTGCACCCTCGTGTGCCTGCCTTATGAAGCCTATTTCAGCATGGATGCCGTTTTGCGGACGATCTGGAGAATGGCGATTTCCCGCAAGCATCTTCTTGAGTGGAATCCGTCGGAAAACGTCAATCGTCATCTGCGCAGTGACTTCGCCGGTTATGCCCGCGACATGTGGTTTTCCCTGTTCTGGGCTCTTTTTTCGCTGGCGGTGCTGCTTTTCTTCAAACCTTTTCAGCTGACAATCGCCGCGCCTTTTTTAATCATCTGGAGTTGTTCCCCTTTGGTCGCCTGGAGCATGAGCAAGCCGCTGCTGCGCCGCGAGATAAAACTCTCCGCCGACCAAGTCGATTTTCTCAAAAAATCGGCGCGCAGAATCTGGGCGTTTTTCGAAACGTTCGTCACCGAGGATGAAAACTGGCTTCCCCCCGACAATTATCAGGAACACCCGGTGGGCATCGTCGCGCACAGGACGTCGCCCACCAACATCGGATTGTCGCTTTTGTCCAACCTCTGCGCGCGTGATTTCGGCTACCTCACCAACCGGCAATTCATCGAACGCACCGCGCGCACCCTCAGCACTCTGACGAAAATGGAAAGATACCGGGGGCACTTCTACAACTGGTACGACACGCAGTCTCTGGATCCCCTCCATCCCCTGTACGTTTCGTCGGTGGACAGCGGAAATCTGACCGCTTCCCTGTTGATTTTGAAAACCGGCCTGTATGCGCTCGGCGACCAAAAAATTCTCGATGAACGAATTTTCGACGGCCTGCAGGACACCCTGCGGCTCATGGAAGAAAAATCCGGAAAATTGCCGTCCGCCGAACAGGCCAAAATAAAAAAATACCTCAACGAAATCGTCGCATCCCGTCCTTCCAAACTGGCCGATCTGTATTTTTGCCTGGATATTCTCAAAAGCGCGGCCGAAGAAATGCTCATTGGCGTGAAATCCCATTTGCCCGCGGACGAGGATGAGATGCTTTTCTGGACGGAGCGCTTCCTCCGGCAAATCAACGCCGCTCAAGACGATCTGCGTTTTTTTGCTCCCTGGATCTGCGACCCCCGCTTTTTCCAGATCATCAGCGAAATTCCCGTCCTCAACGCCGTGCCCACTTTCCGCGAACTGACTGGTTTGGAGGGACGGGCCGACAGCCAGATTACGATGAAAAAAGAAAAGGATGTTGTCACGGTCGAATTGAGTCTCATCTACGAACTGAAGCAAATGATCTCCGAATCGCAGCGCCGCGCGGCCCAAACCATCGACCAGGCCCAGACGCTGGCCGGGCAGTGCGTCGATTTTTCCAACATCGAATACGATTTTCTCTACGACAAGTCCTGCAATCTTCTCGCAATCGGTTACAACGTCAGCAACTGGCGGCGCGACAACAGCTATTACGATCTGCTGGCCGGCGAAGCGCGGCTCAGCTGTTTCGTCGGCATTGCGCAGGGAAAGCTGCCCCAGGAAAGCTGGTTTTCCATGGGACGGCTTCTCACCAGCGCGGTGAAAAAACCCGTCCTGGTTTCCTGGAGCGGCTCGATGTTTGAATATTTGATGCCCCTTTTGATCATGCCGAAATACGAGGATTCCCTGCTGGATGAAACCTATCAGGGCGCGGTGGGGGCGCATATCGCCTACGGCAGAAAACGCTCCATCCCCTGGGGCATTTCCGAATCCGGATACAACGCCTTCGACAGCCACATGAACTATCAGTACCGCGCTTTCGGCGTCCCCGGTCTGGGACTGAAACGGGGGCTGGCGGACGATCTGGTCGTGGCGCCGTACGCCACATTTCTGGCCCTGATGATTGACCCGGAAAGCTCCTGCCGAAATCTGCGGCGGCTTTCCGAAGAAGGAGCCCTCGCGCAATTTGGTTTTTATGAGGCGATTGATTACACGCCATCGCGGCTAAGCCGCGGGCAGAAAAAGGCGATCATCGCCTCCTATATGGCCCACCACCAGGGCATGTCTTTTCTGGCCCTGGCGTATGCGCTGCTCGATCAGCCGATGCAAAAACTTTTCGAGAAGGATCCCCTGTTCCAATCCTCGCTGCTTCTGCTTCAGGAACGCGTTCCCAAAGCCGTGGCCTTTTACACGTCGCCGTCGGATATCATCAGCCCCCCCAGAGAGACGACGTCCGAAGAAATGCAGGTGCGGATTTTCAACTCCCCCGACACCACCATTCCGGAGGTCCAGCTCCTTTCCAACGGCAGGTATCATGTCATGCTCACCAACGCCGGCGGAGGCTACAGCCGCTGGGGCGATCTCGCCATTACCCGTTTCCGCGCCGATACCACCCGGGACGATTACGGCATTTTCTGCTATGTGTCCGATGTCGAAACGGGGGCTTTCTGGTCGACCGCCTACCAGCCGACGCGCAAACAGCCGCAACATTACGAGGCCATCTTTTCCGAAGGCCGTGTCGAATACCGCCGCCGCGATGACAACGTGGACATGCACACGCAGATCGTCGTCTCACCGGAGGACGACGTTGAAATCCGTCGCACGGTGATGACCAATCTGTCCCGCAAGACCCGAATCCTCGACGTCACCAGCTACGCCGAGGTGGTCATGGCCCCCGCAGCCGCCGACAGGCTCCATCCGGCCTTCAGCAACCTCTTCGTACAGACGGAAATCGATTCCGCCCGAAGAACCGTTTTGTGCACACGCCGGCCGCGCTCGGAAGGCGAAAAAAATCCCTGGATGCTGCACGCCATGGCCGTCCACGGAAAGGACGCCGAGCAGGTTTCTTACGAAACAGACCGACTGCGCTTCATCGGCCGCACCAAAACGCTCAACCATCCGCAGGTGATGGAATCGCCCTCCGACCTTTTCGGCACCCTCTCGGACAGCCAGGGATCCGTGCTGGATCCGATCGCGGCCATCCGGTCGCGCATTACGCTGGAGCCGGAACAATCGGCCGTCATTGACCTGATTTTCGGCATCGGCCAGACCAGGGAGGAAGCCGTCTCACTGGCCGACAAGTACCAGGACCGCCGGATCGTGGACCGCGTTTTCAGCATGGCCTGGACGCAGAGCCACGTTCTGCTGCGGCAAATCAATGCGTCCGAGTCCGACGTCCAGCTGTACAACCAGATTGCCAGCAGCCTGATTTATCCGAATGATTCCATGCGCGCCGAACCCGGCGTGATGATGGAAAACCGCCGCGGCCAGTCCGGCCTGTGGGGCTATTCCGTTTCCGGCGATCTGCCGATTGTGCTTCTGAAGATTTCCGACCAGTCCCAGATCGAACTTGCCCGTCAGCTGGTTCAGGCCTATGTTTACTGGCGGCTGAAGGGCCTCAACGTGGATTTGTTCATCTGGAACGAGGAACACGCCGGCTACCGGCAGCTTCTGCATGATCAGATCATGAGCATTGTGTCGTCGGGGTTTGTCACGGATTTAAAGGACCAACCGGGAGGAATTTTCGTCCGCGCCATCGAACAAATCGCGGAAGAAGACCGCATCCTGATTCAAACGGTGGCGCACGTCATCATCGCCGGCAATCGGGGAAAACTGATCAATCAAATCAGACACCGAACGGGCCTGAAGGTCATGGTGCCGCGGCTGATCCCCAGCCGCACCAATCGTCCCCAGCCGAAACCGACTGAGGAGCCCGCCCGCAAAGACCTGCTTTTCTTCAACGGTTCGGGAGGATTCACCCCCGACGGCCGGGAGTACGTGATTCTCCTTTCCCCGAATCAGGCAACCCCGGCGCCCTGGGCGAACATCTTGGCCAACCCCGAATTCGGCACCGTGATTTCGGAAAGCGGGATGGCCTACACGTGGGCGGAAAACGCGCACGAGTTCCGGCTGACCCCGTGGCATAATGATCCCGTCGCCGACCGGGCGGGAGAAGCCTTTTACATCCGCGACGAGGAACGCGGTCCCTTCTGGTCGCCGATGCCCCTGCCCAGAAGAGGAGCCGGCGCCTACGTCATCCGCCACGGGTTCGGCTACAGTGTTTTCGAGCATAGCGAAAGATTTATTCATTCGGAAGTCCGGGTTTACACCGCCTTGGACGCGCCCGTAAAATTTATCGTCCTGAAAATCAAAAACAACACCCCCCGGACGCGCCGGCTGTCCGTCACCGGTTTCATCGAATGGGTCCTTGGAGATTTCCGGGAAAAGACAGCGATGCACATCATTACGGAACTCGACCACCAGACCGGCGCCATCTTCGCGCGCAATCCCTACAACACCGAATTTCCCCACCGCATCGCTTTTTTCAACACCAGCGCGATCACCCGCACTTTTACGGGCAACCGCGCGGAATTCCTGGGAAGAAACGGCACGCTCGCGGATCCGGCGGTGATGAAACGCCAGCATCTTTCGGGCAAGGTGGGAGCCGGCATGGATCCCTGCGCCGCCATTCAGGTTCCCTTTGACCTGCTCAGCGGCGAGGAAAAGGAAATCGTTTTCACGCTCGGCGCGGCCAAAAACATCAACGAAGCCCGCCGGCTCGTTCAGTTCTTCACCGATCCGGGCATTGCCGCCGAAGCCCTGCAGATGGTGCGGAATCACTGGACGGACATCGTTGACACCGTGCGGATCCAGACGCCGGATCCGTCCCTGAATATCATCGGCAACGGCTGGCTCATCTATCAAACCATCGCTTGCCGCCTCTGGGCCAAAACGGGTTATTACCAGTCCGGCGGGGCCTTCGGCTTCCGCGATCAGTTGCAGGACGTCACGGCGCTGACCCATATCCGGCCGGAGCTGACGCGCAAGCAGCTTCTTTTGTGCGCCTCGCGGCAGTTCGAGGAAGGCGATGTCCAGCACTGGTGGCATCCGCCCATGGGCCGGGGCGTGCGCACCCGCTGTTCCGATGATTACCTGTGGCTTCCCTTCGCCGCCGGCCATTACATCGCTCAAACCGGCGATGAAAGCATCCTCGACGAAAAGATCCCCTTCATCTCCGGACGCCCCGTCACCATGGAGGAGGATTCTTATTATGACATGCCGCTCCCCTCGCCGAAATCAGCCTCGTTCTATGAACACTGCGTGCTGGCCATCCGATACGGCCTGCGCTACGGCGAGCACGGCCTGCCGCTGATGGGCTCGGGCGACTGGAATGACGGAATGAACATGGTGGGCATCCGGGGCAAGGGCGAAAGCGTCTGGCTGGGATTTTTTCTCTACAGCATTTTGACGAATTTCGCCCGTCTGGCCGAGAAACGCAATGACACGGAATTCTCCCGGCATTGCGCCGAGGAGGCCGAGAAGCTCCGGCGGAACATCGAGCAGTACGGCTGGGACGGCCAGTGGTACCGCCGCGCTTTCTTCGATGACGGCTCTCCGCTCGGTTCAGCGAAAAATCCCGAATGCCGCATCGACTCCATCTCCCAAAGCTGGGCCGTACTGTCCGGAGCGGGGGACGACCAACGCGCCAGGAAGGCCATGAACGCCGTCAGCCGTTATCTCGTCAACACCGACACGGGCATCGTGAGACTTCTGTGGCCGCCGTTCGACCAATCGGAGCTGAATCCGGGATATATCAAGGGATATGTGCCTGGCGTGCGGGAAAACGGGGGGCAATACACGCACAGCGCCGTCTGGGCGGCCATGGCATTTGCCCGCCTGGGAGATTCGGCGCGCGCCTGGGAAATCATGAGCATGATCAATCCCATCAACCACGCCCTGACGCCGCAGGCGGTGGATATCTACAAAGTGGAACCCTACGTGGTCGCCGCCGACATCTACGCGCTGCCGCCGCACACCGGCCGCGGCGGATGGACTTGGTATACGGGATCCGCCGGCTGGATGTACCGGCTGATTCTTGAGTATCTTCTGGGGCTGCGGCGCGAGGAAAATCGCTTGAGCGTCAAGCCCTGCCTGCCCGATGACTGGGACGGCTTCAGCATCCGTTACCGTTTCGGCAAAACGCTCTACGACATTTCCGTCACCCGCGCGGCGGGAAAAACGGAAGAACCCGTCATCTTTCTGGACGGTATGAAACTGGACGAAAATGAAATTCCGCTTGCCGATGACGCAGGCATACATCAGGTTCGGGTGATCATCTGACCCCGGCAGGGCCGGCGTTAGACGGGCGGCGCCAAAGACAGGTTCTCAAAACTCGTGAATTTGCTGACAAACGCCAGTTTCACCGTGTCGGTGGGACCGTTCCTTTGCTTGGCGACGATGATTTCCGCCGTGCCCTTGTTGGGGTTGTCCTCCGACGGATTGTACACTTCATCGCGATAGATAAACGCAATCACATCGGCGTCCTGCTCGATCGCGCCGGATTCGCGCAAATCGGACATCTGCGGGCGGCGGTTGGTCCGGTCCTCCACCTTGCGGTTGAGCTGGGAAAGCGCCACGACCGGCACGCGCAGTTCCTTGGCCAGGGCTTTGAGCGAACGGCTGATGTCGGAAATTTCCTGCTCGCGGGACTCATGGCGGCTGCCGGACCGCATCAGCTGAATGTAATCGACGATAATCAGCCCCAATCCCTTGTCGGCTTTCAGCCGGCGGCATTTGGCCTTCATCTCCAGAACGGTGATGTCCGGCGTGTCGTCGATAAAGATCGGCGCTTCGGAAAGATTGCCCGCCGCCGTCGCCAGCTTCGGCCAGTCCATCTCTCCCAGATGCCCCTTGCGCAGACGCTGCGCGTCCACCTTGGCTTCGGACGACAGCAGACGAAAGGCCAGCTGCTCCTTGGACATCTCCAGCGAGAAGATCGCCGTGGGAATGTTTTCCCGCATGGCCGCATGCAGCGCCATGCTCAAGGCGAAAGCGGTCTTGCCCATACTGGGACGACCCGCAACGATAATCAGCTCCGACTTCTGCAGGCCGGAGGTCAGATCATCGAGCTTGTCAAATCCCGTCGGCACGCCGGTGATCAGTTCCTTGCGGGCAAACAGTTCCTCAATGGAATGGAAGCTGTCCTTAATCAGATCCTTGATCGGGGCAAACGAGGGACGCACCTTGTTCTGGGAAATTTCAAAGATGCCGTGCTCGGCCCTGTCCAAAATGCCGTCCACCTCATTGTCGGACTGATAACAGCTGTCGATGATTTCCGTCGCGGTGGTAATCAGGCCGCGGAGAATCGCCTTTTCCTTGACGATCCGCGCGTAATTGACGGCATTGGCCGCGGACGGAACATTGTCCACCAGCGAAGCCAGATAAGCGGTCCCGCCGACGGCCTCCAGCATTTTTTTGTCCTTCAGGACATTGTTCAAAGTGACCAGATCCAGCGGCTCGTTTTTTTCATAAAGCTCCACAATGGCGTTGAAAATCTTGCGGTGGGCGTCGCTGTAGAAATCATCCCCGTCCGGACTGATGATTTCCAGAACACTGTTGATGACGTTGTTTTCCAGCAGGATGCTGCCCAGAATGCACTGTTCCGCTTCGACATTCTGCGGGGGCAGTTTGTAGGAAGAAACCTCGTTCGCTTTCATCATTCCTCGCCGACCACATTGATTTTGACTTCGGCATCAACCTCATGGGTCAGCCTGATTTTGATCTTGTGCTCGCCCAACTCCTTGATGTGCTCCCCATGCGCGTGGACCATCATTTTCCGGTCAATGTCAAATCCCTTTTCCTTGAGTGCCGCCTCGATGTCTTTCATGGTCACCGAGCCGAAAAGTTTCCCCTGGTCGCCGACCTTCCGGGACAAGGTGACGGTCAGGCCGGACAAGACATCCGCCAGGGCCTGAGCGTCCTTGTTCTGCTTGGCCAGTTTTTCCATCAGACTTTTCTTTTCGTGCTCAAAAACCTTGATGTTTCTCTCGTTGGCTTCCACGGCCAGGCCCTTGGGAATCAGAAAATTTCGCGCGTAACCGTCGTTGACCTTAATCACCGTGCCGGCCTTGCCCAGGGAAGGCACGCTTTGCTTGAGAATTACTTTCATGAATATCCTCCGTTTATTAAAAAATAATGAAATGCGCTCTAATCGGCGGTATGATCTTTTTGGAAATATCTTCTGAAATCAAACCAAGTATCAAAAAGCCCCAGTGCAGCAATTGGTATCACAAGCCATTGCTGAACTGCAATGAAAAAATAAAAAAAATACCTCAAAAACGGGGGAACCTCTCTGGTCTGAAAAATATAACTGAAAATCGCCAGTCCCTGCAAAAAATATACAAAGCAAACCACCCCAAAAATGTTCATGCCCGAAAATTTTAACGCCGGTTGGCGTGTAAAAATGAGCCCGCCCGAGAGGATGAAAATCCAGACCAGCCCCTCGGGCGCGCTCCAGCGACACAGGGATGTCAGACGCGGCCAGACAACCCCCTGTTTCAAGAGCAGATTTTTCCCCCAAAGCACATTAGCCCAGATGATCAAGGCCGAAAAGACGACGACAAGCGCGGGGAAAACTCGCGTGAGGCCTTCGATGATGTTCTTCTCATTGTTCACGACAAAACGGATATCTTCGGGCTGGAGGGGAAGCTGGCCGTACAACTTAATATTTTCCTGAATGATTACGGTGATATATTTTTTTACTAAATCCCAGGGCGCCATGGAATTGACATAGGCGCCGTAAATGAAAAAAACCGCCGCCGCCGTAACCAAAAAAGCCGAGGGATAAATGACCGTTTTTTCGACGGAAGCGTTTTTGGCCGCCAGCGTCGAGAGCATAAGTCCCGACAGCGACAATGTAAAAACGGCTATGGCCGGAACGGCAATCCGCAGAATAAACGCCGCAAGCAAAAGACCGCCGAAGGATATTCCCAGCGCAAGCGAGGTTTTGGCTGTTCCGTGGACTGCCGCATGGTAGAAAACGACCAGCGGCAGAAAGAAAAGAAAAACCGCGCCGGCAACGGGAAGCAATGCGGCTGAAAAAAGGAATAAAAAAATCAGCAAAAGAATTTTAAAAAAAGCAGACTCTCCAAAAGGCGCTTTCATTTTCTGCCCGAACGATAAACCTTTCAAAGACGGCCACCTTCTTCAATCAACACAAAGCGGCGGCGGAATCAAAAAAAACAGCAACGCCCGAAAAAAAGGCGTTGCCTGATGAAAATTTTGATGACAGGGGCCGCTTTCTCGAAATCCGGATGATATTAAACCCGTTTACTTTCCGTCCGCGGCCACATAGGGCATCAACGCGATCTGACGGGCGCGTTTGATGGCCAGCGCCAGCTCCCGCTGATGGCTGGCGCAGTTGCCGGTGATCCGCCGCGGCATAATCTTGCCCCGTTCTGTGACAAAATTATTCAGAATGGCGGGGTTTTTATAATCAATTTTGATATTGGAATCCGTGCAGAAACGGCAAAATTTCTTTTTGTGGAAAAACTTTTTCTGGGGATATTTTCCTGTTTTGTCTTCGCTTTGAATGGCCATTTTTTATTCCCCCTTTTTTGAGCTTTCTTCTTTGGTGGTGATCTTTTTGGGTGCGGCTTCGGTGCCCTGACCGGACTGGCCGTTCTGCTCATCAGCCGATGCGCGCGCCTTTGCGCGTCGGGCTTCGGCCTCCGCGATTTCCTTTTCAATATCCTCGCGCGTGCAGGCGCCTTCCTTCTTGACGGTCATGAATTTGATCACGCGGTCGTCAATCTTGTAATTGCGTTCCACTTCGCTGACGATGGCCCCGTCGCCGGCGAAATCAATCAGAAAATAATACCCGTCCCTGAATTTCTTGATTTCGTAGGCCAGACGCCTCTTTCCCCATTTCTCGATTTTGGCGATGACGCCGCTGCGTTCGTTGATGATTTTCTGGCTGCGATCGATGACCGCGGTGACGTCGTCTTCACTGACGTCGGGTGAAACGATGGCTATCACTTCGTATCTTTGCACAACTTTCTCCTTTCGGCTCTAAAGCCCGCGCCAGGCGGGCAAGGAGTCCCAAAAAATTTTGTTCGTGCCTTCTATATCAAACCAAACCCAAAATCAAGCGTTTTTATCGACCGGCGAATTGGTCGTGAAATCAACCGTTTGCTCAGGGGTGGAACCAAAAGGAGGCCTTCCGGATGAACATTCGCCCCAGCCTCACCGGCCGGGACGGAAAAAGTTTTCATCAAACTTGAAACGAAGCTTCAGATAGGGGCCTTCGCCGCGGTAACTTTCGCCGGTCAGATCCTCGTCAAAGCGGTCGAAACAATACCCCAGCGACAGCCACATCTGCTCGACGATTCTGTAGCCGACCTCCACAAAACCGCCGTGCATCCGGGCCTGCGTCAGATGGGCGGTGAGCAGGCGGTACTCGGCGCTGACATCCAGATTGTCGGAGAGGTCATACAAAAACCTTCCTGCGACCAGGTCCGTGTAGGACGAAAATTCGTCATCCATTTCCAGTTTCCCCGCATACTTGCCCGTCAACTGGAGAGCGGGGGTGAGCTGGTAGACGCCTTCCGTCGAGAGAATGAAGGCGTTGGTCGTGTAGCCCGGCGCCGCGGAGGGCTGACGGTTGTATTTATATTCCACCCTGCCCAAAGCGTTGAAACGGTCGTTGTCCAGCGGACGGTAGGCCAAACCCACCAGCAGCCGCGAGGTGTGGTTGTCGCCCGAGCCCGTCTCCTCGAGAAAATACCTTTCCCGCAGCAGCAGGGAGTAATCGGGATGCAGTTTGTAGGCCGTGGAAACCTCCGCCAGATAGGAGCTCTTGTCCCCGCCGATTTCATTTCGGTGTTCGAGGCGGCCGGTCACTTTGACGTTGTCCTGCCGGAGATATTCCAGAGCCAGCGCCGCCGCGTAGGCGTCGGGTTCGTTTTCGTTTTTCTGTCCGCTGATCGTGGAGAGATACTCCGCCGCGACATTGGCGGTCAGGCCGTCCAGAATCCGCCATTTGTTTTTCAGGCCCATCACCTGCTGGTTGCGGGAACCGTCGGCGCCGTTCGCCAGCCGGTATTCGTAAAACGCCGTCGTGTCGCGGAGCACCTGCGATTCAACGCCCAGCAGCGTGCGGTTCTGCGCGCCCTCCTCAAACTTGGCGTATTCCTCGCGGAGGTAGAGCCGGCTTTGGTTGTTGAGTTTGTAATTCAGACCGCCCTCGCTGATGAAGTAACCGCCCCGCCCGACGTCGTGCTTGTGGCTCAGCAACAGCGACAAATTTTTCAGCAATTCCCGCTCCAGCGCCAGTCTCAGGAACGTGGCGCGCTCCGGCGTCTCGTAAGCGTTGAAGAACGGCACCCCGTTGAGCAGTCCGGCCGGCGTGGCGGGAATTTGCGCCGGCGTGTTGGTCAGGTTGTCGCCCTCCTCGTGGGACAGCTCGGCGCTGACGGTGGTCCGGTCGAATTTCTTGGTCGCCCCGAAAGACGCCAGCAGATGTTTCGAGTCGTTGATCCGGTCGTCCTGATTCAGATACCGTGCCTTGAGTTCCAGCGTCGGCGCGGCCTGATAGAGGGCTTCCAAACCGTATTTGCGCGTGCCGCGCACCGCGTCGCTGGCGGAGGGATTGTTGAAGTAATCGCTCAAATCCCGCCAGTAGCCTTTCAGCGACAGGCCCGCAAGCGGCTTGCTTTCCGCCGTCAGCGACCAGCCTTCGCCCTCTTGAGAGACCAGCATGGAACTCTCTTCAAACAAACCGCGCGTCCGAACGTGTTCCGCCTTGATCGTCGTGTTTCCCGGCAGATTGAGTTTGACGTCTCCGCCCGCGAGGTAATTGTTTTTGACGGCGTTTTCTTCCACGACGACGGTCGCGCCGACCTGGGCGTTGCCGGTGATTTGATACGCGGCGCGTCCGCCGTAAACATAATATTTATCTCCGGCCTGGCGGCTTTCATAAGTGGCGACGATATAAACGGGATTCCCTCCGGCGTCGTGACTGGGCACCGCTTCCTTGAAAAGAATCGCACCGAGGCCGTAGTCGACTTCATAATCGGCACCGCGGGATTTGACCTCCCGCTTCAGGACACTGTCCGGCTGCAGGCGGTCACGCACTTCGATCACCACCCGTTCGGACCCGTCAACAAGATCATGGCTGTTCAAATAATATAATCCGGAAATCCCCTTGCCGGGCAGCACATCCACAAGCTGGACCTGATCGGTGTGCGCGCCGAAGCCCTTGAGCTGGAACTGGCCGAGGTCGGCTTCGATCTTCACGCCGTTGAACGAGCGCGCGTAGGCGCCAAGCGTTGTCTGGTTCAGGTCGGTGCGGTAATCGCCCAGCAGCAGATACGACCGTCCCTTTTCCAGTTTCAAATAGAGATTTTCGCGCGAGAGCGCCTCGTAGCCGGTCTTGCTCTCGTCGCCGTAAATCGGATATTTGTCCTCGGCGTCCAGCCGCGTGTCCGATTCGCGGAAAAGTTCATCGGCGCGTTTTTTGTTGGAATCGTAGGCGGCGGTCAGCACCACGTCTTTAAAGAGGCGGCCTTTCATGAAGAAGGCGCCGCGACCGTCCAGATACGTTCCGTCGCCGAAGAAGGAGCGGTTCTTCAGATAGCTCAAATCGCCGGAGGAGCTGCCGTGACCCAGAACGATTTCACCGACGCCGACGACAAACATCGGGCGCTGATGGGGCACGAAGGAAATGTCCGCTGACGCGCTCAGGCCGTTGTATTCGGCCGAAATGTTAGCCTCCCCGGTTTCCCGCGGCGCGACGACCGTGAACCGCGCCCTGCCGTCTTTGCACAGGATCTGATGGCCGTCATTGGCCGGATCGGCGTCCGTCTCCGAAATTTCGCCCAGGGAGGCATCCACGGTGATGGGGCCGCTGCAGGGCGCCGTCCACCCTCGGTTATCCTGCAGGGCGACTTCCACGGATATTTTGCTCTGTCCGTCCGCCTCCGCCCGGGTTCGGTCGGGCGACAACGTGATTTTCGCGGGTGCGCCGACCGCGGCGACCCGAATCTGTTTTTCGCCCCGGACAATGTTGAACTGATCATAGGCGCGGGCAGTCAGAATGTTGTCCTGCGCCGGCTTGAGCCGGACATCCACGAACTCATAAAGCGCCACCCCGCCTTTTTCATACTGCATCCGGGTGCCGATACGGCTCTCATCCACCGGCGCGCCGTTGACCAGCAGCGTGAGGTTCTGACCCAGCGGGAACTTCACCATGACGCGGATGCCGGGGCGGTCGGAAATTTCCCCGTCCCGCGGAGACAGAATGGCCAGCTCCGGTGTCATGGTCTTGATGCGCTCCTCCGGCGAAGAGGCCTCCGATGATGGAATTTGTGCCGGCGCGGATGGGACTCCGGACACATCGGCGCCTGCGCCCTGCCGCTTCGGCGTCACACCGGCAACGTGTTTCGGCTCCGCGGCAACATCATCCTCGGCGTCTTCGGCCATGGGCGCGAAATACATTCGGCCCGCGGACACCGCCTGCTGCGCATCCGGGGACGGAGTAGCAATCCTTTCTTCCGTCGCCGGAGCCACTCTTGCGTCCGGGATCTTCTCCGGCGCGGCGTTCTCCGCCGGGCGTTTGATTTCTTCGCAGACGAAATTCACCTTGACCAGGCCGCCGTAGGTCATCTCCACAAACTGGGAGGCGCCGCTTTTCATCGTCCGGCCGGGAATGCGTTTGACGGCCAGATCCTTCGGCAGCGTCGTTTCATCCAGACGCAGCACATGCGTTCCCGGAACAACGCCGGCAATCGAGAACTTGCCCTGCCGATCGGTGATGACGCGGGTGCCGTCTTCCAGATACAGAGCGACATCCGGCACGCCCTTGTCCTTCCGGGGCCCGCCGCCGGCATCAAGATAAACCCTTCCGATAATCGTCCCCTTGCTCGTGAAGACGCCCTCTTCAATCTTGACCTTTGCCGCGGCCCGGTTCGAGCGGACCACGCCGCCCAGGCAGCTCCCGGACGCCGTGACGCTGTTGACGCCGTCGCCCGACTTCGCGTCCGGTCCGACGACCGCGCGATAGCTTATCGAAATCGATCCGCCCGCCGGCAGGGACGCCACGCTCCACAGGAGCGTCCGCGCGGGACCCGTCCGAGGATCGGCCGCCGCCGTCCCGTTGATGCTGGTGGATTTTTCCACATACGCGATGCCGTGCGGCATGATGTCGGTGACGGCAAGGTTCGTCACCGGCGCGTCTCCGCTGTTTTCCAGCTTCACGGTGTAGAGAAGGATTTCGCCGAGGGCCGCCGTCGTTTTATTGACGGTCTTGCTGACAAACAGTTTGCCCGCCGCCGTCGGATCCACCGGAAGATCCGCAACCAGCGGGGGATCTCCGGCGTTCAGGGTGAACCCCAGGCCGCGCGACGCCGGGCCGATATGATAGCCCGGAGGCAGATCGGCGTCCGTCAGCGCCGTGGGGAAGGCATAGCCCGCCGGAGGCGTCACCTCGAAGCAGTAGTCTCCGGGACTGACCAGCGGAAATTCGAAACGGCCGTCCGCGCCCGTCGGGGGAGCGGGGTTGACCTGGCCGGGCGGCAGAGTGGGCCAGCTGGTCAGATCGCAGGACGACGTGGAAGCAACCCAGTATCGGAGCGTCACCACGGCTCCGGCCACCGGCGCGCCGGTGACGGAATCAAACACCACGCCCATGGGATCAATCAGCGCCGCCGCGGCATGCGCCGGCTCCGCGTCCAGCGGATCGGTGTAGGTCGCCACGATTCTGGAATTGACCGCAACGCTCAGCACGCCGTCCGCGGCGGACGAAGCACTCAACGACGTGGCGATGGAGCCGCGGAAAACACCGGTGTCGGGACCGGTTTCCGCAAGCGTTACGGTTTCCGTATCCCCCGTCGCCGAGTTGACAAGCACCACGGTGACGGTTTCGGCCGCCGCCGGATCGGCATTGCGGTCGGCATCGGCCACTTCAATGTAAACGGTTTCGCCGCCGGCATATCCGATGACTTTCTGCCAGGACGAATCAAACAGCGCCACCTCGCCCGGGGTTCTGCTGATGACGCCGGATACGGCGCGCGCGGTCTGCGGCGGCATTTCATGGGATGTGGCCGTGATCGTGTTTTCAATGACCTGGCCCTGGCGGACATCGGCGTTGACCTGAACGGTCAGGGAAAGGGTTCGCGCCTCTCCCGGCGCCAAAGTGCCGATGTTCCAGACAACCTCCCGGCCCCCCGCTTCCAGCGTGTAGGCGCCGTCCGCCGAAACAAAGGTGGTGCCCACCGGCAGCGGATCGCTCAGAACCACGCCCGTCAGAGGCGCGGCGCCGGCGTTTTCCAGCCTGAGCGCATAGGTGAGATGATTGCCGGCGCGGACCGGATCGGGAGAATCCATCTTCAGAAGCATGAGCGATTGCGTGGAAACCGTCGTCACGACGGTGTTGGACAGTTTCGCCTCCGTTTGACTGACAATCGAGGCCTGATTGGATATCTGCTGTCCCGGCGACGCCCCGGCTGAAACGCGGACCGCGAAGGAAAGCTCTCCCCTCGCTCCCGGAGCCACGTCGCCCAGATCCCAGGTCAGCGAGCCGCCGCTTAACATGCCCGGCGCCGTCGCGGATCCCGCCACATAGGACGTGCCGGCGGGAATATCATCGGTGATGCGCACGGCACGCGCCGCGAGATTGCCGATGTTGCGGTAAGACAAGGTGTATAAAATGGTGCCGCCAGGCGCCACGGTGGACCCAGCGCCGGATTTCTCCAGGACCAGATTGGAGGCGGAACCCACCGCCGTGGTTACGCTTGCCGCGGCCGTCATCCCCTGGTCGGACGTGATGACCGCCGTATTGAAAAGGCTGGTCCCCTCGGCCAATCCTTCCTGCGCCCTGACCGTCACGCTCAGGAGGCCTCCCGCCCCGGAAGCCAGCGTCCCGATGGTCCAGGTCACCCTGCGGCTTGCCGCGTCATAGACGCCGCCGGACGAGGCGCTTTGAAAAACAACGTCAACCGGCAGGGTATCCGCAATAGTCACGCCGGTGGCCGCGCTGTTGCCGGTGTTTTCGTAGCGCAGCGTGTAGGTCAGCAGCGAACCGGCCGCCACTGGATGGGAATCCGCCGTTTTTTCCAGGCGCAAAAGCGGCGCGCCGGAGAGGGAAATGGAAACGGTGTTGCTGATCGCGGACAGAGGATTTCCGCCGGCGTCGCCGTACTGCGCGGCGGCCGTGTTTTCAATGGGCGTTCCCGCGGGAGGGCTCAGGGCCTGCGCGCCCGCCGTCCATAACAGGAGGAACCAGGCGAGCAGACAGGCGCCGACCCTTCCCCGCGGGTTGCCGATTTCTGCGCCGAATCGCAGAAACTTCATCATGCGAAAACCTTCCGTCCAACAAAAAACATCATCCGGCCGTCACGACCGTCAATTAATCGTGGCCTGGAACTCCACGACCCACGTCGCTGTCGGTCCAAGATTGATGGTGGATCCGAGACCGGACATCACCGCGCCGGAGTCATACTGTCCACCGTCACCGTCCGCGGCATCGGTTTTCGGAGTCAGCGTGGCGACCGTGTCGCCCGCCCGAATGGTGCCGGTGACATAGGTCATGTTGGCGGGGATCTGATCCACCAGGACCAGATGGGTCAGATTGCCCGTTCCGTTGTTGGTGGCGGTTATCTGATAGGTCACCACGGAGCCCGGATAGTAGCTGCAGCCCGCGCCGGTTTGTTTGTTGGTCGGCGTGCAGGGCGATTCGCTGTAATTGGGAACGCCCGCCGGGTGAACAACCCGCACCAGTTCCTTGGTGATGGCCAGCACCGGCGCCGTGACGGTTGTGGTCCACTGCAGGCTGGCCGTCTTGGTGGCGTCGGCAAAAGACGTGCCGGTCACCGTCAACGTGTCGGTGGTCCCGTCAGCGCGGCCCGCGGGCACCGTGGCCACGGCCAGCAGATGCACGACGCCGCTCTGGGCCAGGTTGCCGGTATCCACCGTGCCGTTGCCGTTGGTATCGGTCAGCAGGTAATCGCCGTCGGTGCCGGGAACGCCGTTGTTATCCACGTCCAGCCAGTAAGCCCACGTCCAGCCGTTGGAAGAATTGGTGGTCAAATCAAAGGAGTCGGTCTTATTGCCGGCATTGGTCACATCAAAGCGGTAAACGATCTGGTCGCCCGGATTGCCGGATTTGTTGACGCTGATTTTGGTCATGGTAATTCCGGCCAGCTGCTCGACCGTGAAGCTTGCCGTGTTGGTGTTGACATTGATCGTGTTGTCGCCGGACGTGTAAGTAATGTTCGCCACGTTGGAAATGGTGGTGTCCCAGGACACGCCGGCGTTGATGGTTGTCCGGGCCCTGACGTAATAGGTTGCTCCCGGCGGCAGATAATGCGGACTGGGAATCACACCGTTGCCAGGAATCAGAATGGTCTTCGTTGCCGAATCAAAACAGGCTTCGGAGGAACTTGAACAGGCCTGAGTCCGCGGCATCCACCCCGTATCGATGCTTCCTGCCGGATAGACGAATCTCACCTCGAGGCTTCCCGTCACAAATGTTGTATTGGCATCCATGACATCCACCGCCCTGATGGCTTCCGCGGTGGCGCTTCCCGTGTTGGTCATCGTGACCGTCCACATCACCTCATCGCCCGGCCGGAACGTGGGCGTCGCCTTCGGCGTGGTCGTACCGGGAACCACCGATACCGCGCTGCTCTTCACCGCCGAAATCACCGCCGCCGATACCGTGGTCGTACAGGTGGCCTGCTGCGTCTTGGAGCTGTCCCCGTTGGACGTCACGGTGACCGTGATGACATTTTGCGATCCGTCCGGGGCGGTGGCGTTATCGGGCACAACCACGGCCATAATCACGGAAGCATAGGCATCCGCCGCGATCGCGCCGGTCAGATACGAGTTGCCTCCCGGCACGGTGGGTTCGATGAGCGTGTCGGTGCCGGCGTCATACACGCCGTTGTCGTTGACATCCGCGTACATTGCCACCGAGGTGGGGCTCCAGGTACCGCCGGTTGAATCCCAGCTGATGGTGTAAGTGTCCGAACCGTTGCCCAGGTTGTAAACCTTTCCGGGGAAATACACGGTCTGTGCGTTTCCCCCCGAGTTGCTGGATGTCGGCGGCGTAATGTTGAGGCCGTACACCTGAGCGACGGTTATCGTCACGGTGTTTGACCAAACACGGGGACGGTCATTGCCGTTGGCGTCCTTGTAATCACCGTAGGCCTGGTTGGAAATGGTCGTACCCACCGCGGTTCCCACCGCCATGGCCGGCGGCGTCGCGACGGCCGCGATCAGCAGCAGTACGGCCAGGGTTGAAAAGAATAATTTTCGCATGATGCTTACCTCCTTTTTTTGTTGATTTTTTTGCTTATCGTTCCAGAGTCTCCATCGTTTTTATTTCACCGTCGCTTTAAAGCTGACTTTCCCGGATTGCCCCGGCGCGACGGGTTTTTTTATCGCCCACCGGATATGGGTGTAGCGCTCCGGCGGAGCCGGCTTCTTTTCGATCGTCCCGTCCGGTTTTCTGAATTCCATCATTACCGGCGGTTTGAGCCAGCTGCGGCCGCCGTCAATGCTACAGGTGATCTCGGCGTCCTTTCCCTCGGCGCTGTCCAAAACATACGCAACGCCCTGCGGAATCGGATCCACAATCACCGCGTCCAGCAGGGGGCCCTTGCCCGTGTTTTCGTAGGTGATGGTATAGACCACCACGTCCTTCGGATTAGCCTTATCCAGAGGAATTCTTTTGGTCGTTGGCTTTCCCTGCCTGGTAACCGTTATTTCCTTTTCCGCCGTGGTCTTCAGCGCCAGCTCGGCGCTCGCCGGCTGGGCGCAAGAGACACCCGCCAGAAAAAAGACGCCAGCCAGGCAAGCCATGCTGGCCAAGATCCTCCGACCCCATAAACCCTTCATACGCATCAACCTCCTTTCCTTTCTTGTTTTTTGTTTTTGCTCTCGCATAAAACAACCCCTCATATTTTTTACTTAACCTTCAGTTAACCCTTACCTTGAAATACACCTTGCCCTCATCCGTTCCGGAATCGGCGACCAAGTCATCCGGATCAACGGAATAAATGATGAAAATCGCGCTGGTGCCGCTGAAATACCCGGCGTCGGCGTCGGCGGCATCCGTCAGGGCGGTGGCCGTGACGTAAGTCGAAGCGGCATTGCCGATCCTGAGGCTTCCGGCGACATAGGTGGTGTTGGGCGGAACCGTGTCCGTGATGACCAGATTCATTGCCTCAAAACCGCCGAGATTGCGGTAATGGATGGTATAGGTAACCTCCTCGCCGGGCTTGGCCGAAGAGGGCGTCACAGATTTGGTCAGCACGATCTGCGGCGGGTTCTTGACGGTGAGCGAAGCCGAAGCCGCCGCGATGGAGCCGCCCTGGACGCTGATGGTGCCGGTACTGTTGACGTACGTGCCGGCGGCGGCGCTGGTCACATTGACGGTAATTTCACAGCTGCCTTGAGCCGGAATCGTGCCGCCGGAAAGCGCGAGCGATGTTCCGTTGTTGACCGCGGTGAGCGTTCCGCCGCAGGTATTGGTGGGCGAGGCGCTGGCGGTGTTTTTCATATTCGCCGGATACGTGTCGGTGAAGGCGACTTTCGTGAGATTGGACGTGTTGGGATTGGTCAGCGTGATC
>ERZ795047.1007-NODE-1007-length-31643-cov-21.396986_pt1 | contig 31643 bp, 28 predicted proteins | sample MGYA00375131_ERZ795047 | MGnify/ENA primary metagenome ERZ795047 (study PRJEB30176, sample SAMN05720228) | activated sludge metagenome | isolation source: Anaerobic digester | place: Japan | collected 2015-05-20 ...
AAGCCTTGGAGATTGCACAGGCAGAGCATGACCGCCCCGGGCAGGGCGTCATCCGCTGCAATCTGGGCCTGGTCTATAGGAGTTTGGAGCAGCCCCAACTGGCATTGGCACAGCTGCACGCCGGGCTGGAGGTCACAGTCCATACGGATAATTCGGCCTGCCGGCGCATCATGCTTGAGCAGTTGACGGAAATTTACGCCGCGTTAGGAGAGGCCGAGCTGTCAACGCATTATCAGGCAGAAATACAGCGGTTAGCAGAGTCGCTAACTCTGCACTCAACATAACCCGCTCGGCGAATGCCTCGCCGAGCGGGTTGGTTTTGCTAACTTTCAATTCTCTCTTACACTACAAGCGCCAATGATCTACGGGATCCGCCTGTTCATGCACGCGGGCGCAGTCTGCGGCTACGATTTGCGCGTAACGTTTCACCATTTCCAGGGAAGTATGCCCAAGCAAGTTCTGCAAGGTGAACAAATCGCCCCCGTTGCGCAAGTAGTTGGTAGCAAACGTATGACGGAATAGATGCGGCCCGACATCTTTTTGCAAGCCAGCGCGTTCGCCAATGCGATGCACAAGTTTCCACAAATAATCACGGCTCATAACGTGGGGCAGATCATCCGCGCCCACCGTGAACACAGGATCATCTGGATGGAGTTGCTTCATACGTGGGCTAAGATAACGCCAAAAGGCGCGCGCGGTCGTCTTGCCAAAATGCACCATCCGTTCTTTTTTGCCCCGTCCCCGCCCCTTACCTGCAACTTTGATCGTGCGCCCTTCCAGGTCAAGGTCTTTGAACTTAATGCCGCATAATTCTTCAGCCCGGATCCCTGTCGAAAGCAGGGTCAAGATGATCAGCCGGTCACGTTCAGCAGTCGGGCGCGTATTAGCGGTTTGCTCGCGATTGTGCCAGGGCACACTCTGATCACATTAAAGGTATTTCTGTAGTTGCGGATAGTGTGGGCGCTTTTGCCCGCAGCCTGTTTATCGAGGATAAAGCCTTCGATTGCCTGAGAAAAGGTGAGGTTTTTCATCTGTGTGGACTCCTTTCTGAAAATGGATTCCGCTAATACGCTATTGGGTTCTGCGTATACAACGTAGCGTTTTTTTCTCAGAAAGGGCAACATCCCGTGAGGACTAAAGTAACCAGCAAAAACGGGGCAAACCTTAAAAACAGTCCTCACGGGGATGGTTTTGCGCCTCCCGTGAGGACGGTGATGGGCGAGCAGAGACTCGAACTCTGGACCTCACGGATGTGAACCGTGCGCTCTAACCAACTGAGCTACTCACCCACACACCGTAGATTATAGCATAGCCAGGTAAAAACGCAACCTCAAGGCAGGAAGCGATACTGACCCGGCGCTTCTTCGGAACTCTGCGTCTCCAGCGGGACCACCTCAAACCAGGTGTTGCCCGGTTTGAGCGGCAGCGGCCTGCCGTCGCCGTCTATGAACGTCAACATCTCATCCCGCACCTCGCGCCGCCAGAAGCCGGGGGTCATCTTGCCGTCGCGGAGGAGCAGCGCTGGCCCCTGTCCCCAAATCTGAATCTCGATGGACATGTGCCCGCCGCCCCAGGTATCTTCCAGGATGTCTGTCTCCAGGTGATTGGCGTAGAGGAGGATCACATTGGCAAAACTTAATGGCTCACCGGTGAGATAATCCGTGTGCAGCACGCCGGCCGTCGTGCGCAGCCAACGTCCTGACGCGGGATCATAATCCCATTGGGTCTTGCTGGCGCGGTAATCAATGTACACGCGCTTGACATCGTAGATGTCCTTGACGGCAGGCAGCCCCTCGCTGAAAGCCATGAGCTTGGGGAAATTGGGACGCTTGTCCACCCCGCGCTCGATGGCGAGTTGCCGCAGCGCCATGGGATCGGCAAAGAGCGTGTGCTCAAAGGCCAGGCCCTCCCGCGGGACGCGGTAGAAGGCGGGCGCGCCAACGCCGAAATCCGGAGACATGATGCGCTCAGGAAAGAGGTCGGATTTGCGGTAGCGCTCTTTGACGCCGGCGCTCGATCCGGAATAGGCGAACGACGCCTGGTACATGGCCGGAATTTCCAGGTCAATCAGCCGTCCGCTGCGCACCGACCCCACGCGCTCTGGATAGGTGCCGTAGAAGATCGCCGTAAAGCGCGTGATCCCGCCTTCGGCGTAGTGCTCGAAGATCAGATCGGCGGAGTTGAGCCCCGATTGCGGCCTGACTTCCGCGGAGTTGGAAATCTTGATCGCCAGCGGACTGTGATCGAGCATCGTGGGATCGGCGACCTTCAGCCCGGTGAGCGGATTCACGTCCGGCGGGAAGGGGGTGACGACATCCACAGGCGCGGCAGTCGGTTGCGGTGTGGGAAGCGGCGTGGCCGTCGGGGTCACCGTTGGGGGGATCACCAGCGCCGTCGCTGTCGGCGGCGGCGTGCGGGTGGGCGTCACCGTGGCGGCGGGCGTCTCACCGCCGCTGCAGCCGCCAAGCAGCATCAAAATGAGGCCGAGAACGAGGATCCAATAACCTCTGCTTCGTATCATGGTTGCATCTCCTCAGAAAATAGAGATCAGTGGGTCAGCAGTCAGCGAATCAGCGAAAAAGCGAAAAAGCGAAAAGGCGAAAAGGCGAAAAATCACTTATGTGGCAAAGGGTGCGCAAACTTCAGGCCGCTCTCAGGGTGCCCCGGAATGAATGCCGGATCTGATCCGTCAAGTTCGCTGAAGCGAGCTCTCCCAACAACGCGCTTCAGCACGGTTGGCTCGTGTCAGGCTGGGGATTCCATCTGGCGAGTCGTCGCAGCCTCTGCTCACGACTCACATTTTCATTCTTGAACGGTGTGCGCGAGCACATGACATCTTCTCAGAAAATAGAAGCCGTACCCAGGTGTCCACGTTCCAACCGGCATTGGGATGCAAACTTCAAAATCTGCGGAATCTGCGTTCATCGGCGTCCAATATCTTCTCAGATCAGGCTGGGATTCCATCCCCGGCCCAACGACTGCTCACCCCCTCACCCTCATGGCGCTCGCCCGTGATACCCCTCCGCGTCCTACGGCGTGCCCAGCACGTAGCGCAGGACCAGCACATCCGTGAGCAGCTCGACGGGAGCGCGGTCATCGGTGAAGACCATGCCGCCCGGCGCGACGGTGACGAGATTGGCGGCAGCGCGTTCGGCGACCCGCGCCAGGAGCGGGTCTTGCAGGAGGCGCCGGTTCACGTCGAAGTCTTCCGCCGAAGTCTCCTGGACCGTGGCGACGATAATGGCATTGAAAGTGTTGGGCACGGCGATGACATGCACCGAAGGATAGCTTTGTTTCAAGGTGGCCACGAGCGCCTCGACGATCCGCCAATCGTCGGGCGTGTGCCCGGCATTGATGGCGACCACGCCGCGCTCCGTGAGCACCTGCCGAATCTCCTGGAAAAATTCCACCGTCGTGAGATGCCAGGGAATGTACGGCAGCCGGTAAGCGTCTACGGCAACCACGTCATAGCGCGCGGTCGTCCGTGCGAGAAAAGTGCGGCCATCCATCTCCGCCACGTGCAGATTCGGCTCTGTCATGTCGAAATAGTCGCGTCCCACCCGCACGATGGCCGGATCAATTTCCACGCCGTCAATGGGAATCGGCCCGTAAATGGCGGTGTATTGCTTGGGGATGGTGCCCGCCGCGGAGCCGATCACCAGCAGGCGGCGCACCTGCTCCGGCGTCTGCGGCGGCGGATTGAAGTACGGCGCGATGAGAAAGTAATCCCACGTCCCGCCGGTCAATAGCGTCTTGGGATTGTAGACAGAATGGATTCCCTGCCCCTCGTTGAGGAGCAGGAAGCGCGTCCCCTGTTCGCCTTCGAGCACCTGGATGTAGTTATACGTGGATTCCTCTTCGTAGATCAACCGCGCCTGCGGCTTGATGGGGCCGGCGTCGGTGCAGGCGAGCAGCACGATGGCCAGCGCCAGGAGCACACCGACCAGCGCCCGTCGCCGCGCGCTGCGCCACAGGCCAACGACCCCCGGCAGCAGGGTGATCAGCGCCAGCAGCAGAAAAGTGCGCCGCGTCCCCAGGGCGGGAATCAACACGAGATTGGGGAGGAACGTCCCCACGAAGCTCCCCAGCGTGGAGAGGGCGTAGATCTTGCCCGAGGTCATCCCCGCCGCGCCGAGATCGGTCATGGCCAGGCGGATGACGAAGGGCGAGACGCACGCCAGCAGCGTCACCGGCGCGATGAAGAGGATCAGCACGGCCAGCAGCGGCCCTCCGACTTGAAAGGCGTTGAGCGCCGCCATGCCGCGCGCTGCGAGTGTCAGCGCCGGACGGGAGATCAAGGGGATCAGGGCGATCGTCACGCTGGCGGCGAGCAAAATGGTGTACAGCGTCTTGGGCTGCGGCGAGCGATCGGCCCATCGCCCGCCGACGACGTAGCCGATGGCGAAATACAGCAGGATCATGCCGATGATGGCGGACCAGACCAGCTCCGAGGTGCCGAAGGCGGGGGCCAGCAGCCGTCCGGCCGCGAGCTCCAGCGCCAGCGATACCATCCCCCCGATAAAGGTGACCAGATATAGGAAATTGCTCATCGTCCCTCGTTGGGGCCACTGTAGCATAGAATGCCAAACAGGCAATCACAGACAAAACCGGGGCTAGCGTGCGCTAACCCCGGCATGTACCGCGCTGCGGCCTACTCGATGACGTCGTGCAACGGCAGCGACACCAGTCCGCTGATGATTTTGGGATAGAAATCCGTGGACTTCTGCGGCATCTTCTCGCCCGCCTCGGTGCAGGCGCGGACGTGCTCCATCCGCGTGCCGTTGAGCAGGAACAGGAAGTTGGCCTCGCCCCGATCCACCCGCTCGAAGCCGGGATTGGGGTCGCGCAGATACTCCAGGTTCTCCTTGCGCGCCACGCTCTCCTTGCTCAGGCCCATGACGTGCTCGATGATCAGCTCGTGCAACACGGCGACATCGAGCGCCCGCCAGCTGGGCGCGCGCTCGGGGACCAGCTGCGCCATGCTGTCGAGCGTCTTGAGCGTGAGGAGGACGTAGCTGCCGTCGTAGAAGCCGAAGCGCGGCTGTGCGGGCGTCGCCGCGGCAAGCCCGGCTTCCAGGGCCTCGCGGCTCGCTAACGGCTGAACCTCGAAATAGGGCGTGAGCGCTTGCAACAGCGCCCGGCTATCCATCCGCGTGTAGCCGTAGATGAGGCGGTGCGTCGGCAGGATCACCAACCCCGGATCGCTCATGCTCACGAAGGTGACCAACCCGTAATTGAAAGCGGCGTTGGCGGGAGCGTCGGGATGCTGCGCCCGCATCTCGTCGCGGTAATTAAGCGCCGTCTCGTAGCGATGATGCCCGTCGGCGATGATGAGGTTGCGCTTCGGCGCCATCTCCGCGATGACTGCCGCGATGATCGCGGGATCATGGACCACCCAGAAGTTCTGCTCCACGTCCGGCTCGATCACGCGCTCGGTGAGGAGCGCCGGCATGTGAGAATCCAGGAACGGTTGCAGCAGCGCGTTGATGCGATTTTCCGCATCGGGATAGAGCACGAAGATGTGCCCCCATGCCGTCTGCGTCACGCGCGTCAGATTCAGCCGGTCGGCCTTGGGGCCGCTCAACGTGCGCTCGTGGGGCAGGATGACACCCTCGTCGAAGCGGGTGAGCTCCAACGCCGCCGTGAAGCCACGGCGCACGTGGCTCTGACCGTCGGGCGTGGTGAAGTGCTGTTCCAGCACATACAGCGCCGGGTGGGGATCGCGGATGAGAATCCCCTCTGCCTGCCAGGTCTGCGCATAAGCGCGGGCGCGCGTGTAGACGTTGTTGTCGGGCTCGTCCGGCTCGCGCAGGCCCATATCAATGCGACAGAAGTTGTAGGGATTCAGCGCGTAATAGGCTGCCTGCTCCGCCTCGTGGATGCGATCATAGGGTTGCGTGATCACCTCCGAGAGGTCGCAGAAACGGTCCGGGTTATAGCGGATGCCCCGAAAGGCCTTGATGTTCGCCATGGGCGCTCCTATTTCTTGAAATGCTCGATGACCAGGGCGGCGACTTCCCCGCCCACGCGCCCCAACGCCTCGACGGTCGAAGCGCCCAGGTGCGGCAGGGCGACGACCTGCGGCAGAGCGATCAGCTGCAGCAACCCCTCGCTCTTGGGCGGCTCCTCCGTGTACACGTCGAGCGCTGCGCCGGCGATGACTTTGTTCACCAGAGCAGTGTAGAGCGCTGCCTCGTCCACTACCCCGCCGCGCGCTGCGTTGATGACGTAGGCGGTCGGCTTCATCTGCGCGAACTGCGCCGTGCTCACCATCCCCCTGGTCTGCGGCGTGGTCGGCACGTGCAGGCTGATGTAATCGGAAATCTTGAGCAGCTCCTCGAGCTCGACCGCGCGGACCCCGGCGTCGTTGATGGTGATGAAGGGATCGTAGCCCACGACGGTCATGCCCAGGGCGCGCGCCTTCTGGGCGGTCAGCCGCCCGATGCGCCCGTAGCCGATGAGTCCCAGCGTCTTCCCAGCGATTTCGGTGCCTTCGAGGGCCTTCTTCTCCCACTTGCCGGCCTTCATGGTCGCGTCGGCGAGGGTGATATGGCGCGCCAGGGTCAACATCAGGCCGATGACCAGTTCCGCCACCGCCGCGGAGTTGGCCGCGGGGGTGTTGAGGACGGTGATGCCCTTGCTGCGCGCATAGTCTACGTCAATGGTGTCGAGGCCCACCCCGCCGCGCACGATCAACTTCAGATTCGGGGCCGCATCAATCAGCGGTTGACGGACTTTGGTACGGCTGCGGACCACCATGCCGTCGTATTGATTGAGCACCTGCTCCAGCTCTTCGAGGCTGATGGTGTCCTTCACGTCCACTTCCAGGCCGGCCTCACGCATCTGCGCGATGGCTTCAGCATCCACGGGATCGCAAATCAAAATTTTGGCCATGTCTTGCACTCCTTATCCAGTACCGGTTGGCTACTCCAACCCCAGAATGTCGTTGATCTCGCCCAGCAGCCAGCGGATATCAGCCACGGTGAGATCGCCCATGGTAGCGATGCGGAAGGTCTTCTCCTTGAGATCGCCATAGCCGTTGGAGATCATGGCGCCGCGCTCGGCGAGAGCCTTGTTGAGGTCGCTCACGACAATGCCCCGCGTGTTGACCATGGTGGTGACGGTAGGGGAGAGGAACTCCTCCGCTGCGAAGAGCTCCCAATACTTGCGCCCCCAGCCTTGCACGAGGTGCGCCATCTCCAAATGGCGCGCCCAGCGATTTTCCAGCCCCTCCGCGAGGATGTCATCCATTTGCTTGTCGAGAGCATAGATCAAGCTGATGGCGGGGGTGGCAGGCGTCTGATTCTTCTTGTAGTACTTGAGCATGTCGAGGAAATCAAAGTAATAGCCGCGGCCTGGCACTTCCCCCGCGCGCTTGAACATCCGCTCGCTCACCGCAGCAATGGTCAATCCCGGCGGCAGGGCGAAACACTTCTGGGAGCTCGCCAGCACGCAGTCAATGTCCCAGGCGTCGAACTCGATCTTCACGCCGGCCATCGCAGAGACGGCATCTACCAGAATCACCACGTCCGGGTAAGCGGCCCGCACAGCGGCGGCGATTTCGGCGACGGGGTTTTGCACGCCGGTGGAGGTTTCGTTCAGGGTAAGGGTCACCGCGTCATAGTCGCCCTGCCCTAACGCTTCCACGACCTGCTCCGGGCGGAAGCCCAGGCCCCATTCGACCTCGACCTTGTCGGTGGGAATGCCGTTGCCCACGGCAATTTCGAGCCAGCGCTTGGAGAACGCCCCGCAAACAGTGACCAGGGCGCGCTTGCCGGGGCGCACCGCCTGGCGGATTGAGCCTTCCATCACGCCGGTGCCGGAACTGGCGTAGATGAACACGGGCTGTTGAGTGTAGAGGAGCTGTTGCAGTTTGGGGGTCACTCTGCCCTGAAGATCGGAATACTCCTTGGCGCGATGACCGATCATGGGTGCGGTCTGCGCTTGCAGAATCTCCTCGCGCACGTGCGTCGGCCCTGGAATAAACAGCTTCTTGTACATGGATTGAAACCTCCTGTGAACTAATGGGTGCCATAGCCAGGCAGAGGCTATGGGCGGCTGATAGGACACGCCAGTCTCAGTATACCTGGGATGTCAGACAAGACTGTAGTGCTGATAATACTATTATTTGCGTGAAGCTTTACGTCTACCCATGGGGACGGGCAGCGTGTGCCAGGAGCGCGGACTCAGAGGCCGGGGATGCCATCAACGGAGCCGGTGAGGAGCAGCCGCACGCCGCCCATGCCGAGGATGATGACGCTGGTGAACACCCCGCCCCACACGAACGGCAGCCAGGCCTCACGCCAGCTGCTGTACGTCTGTTCGCGCCGCAGCGCCATGACCCAGACCATCGCTCCCAGGCAGGTCAGCATGGCGATCACCCCCGCCGTGCTGTAGAGCGCGATGGGGTAGAGCAGCCATGGCTCCAGCGTGTAGAACACCGCCGCCTGGAGCAACCCTAGTGCCAATAGCGGCGCCACCTGCCGCCAATGGGGAAGCGGCGCTTCTGGCAGAGCGTCGCGCCAGAACACCTGATTGAGCGCCGAGACCAGGACGAGGCTCATGCCCAGGCCCATGAAGGTGCCGGTGAATAGCCGGATCCACGGTTGGGGCGCATAGCCGAGGATCCCCACTTCCCGTCCCAAGAACAGCGTGGTATACGAATTGAACCCGTCGAGGCCCCAGGCGGCGGCAAAAACGCCCACCAGCAGCCATTGCCACAGCGGGGGGAACAGTTGCGTGCGGCGTCGGCGCAGCACGCCCCATTGGAACAGCAGGCCGGTCAGCGCGCCGGCGAAGGTCCCCGTACATCGCTGGCACAGCGGGAGCTGCTGCCCCGCGATGAAAAAGCTGTGGCCCGGCAGGCGATGGCAGACCGCCGCCGCGATGTAATCCGCCTTGCGCAGCAGCGCGGGCGGCGTGAAGAAAATGAAGGCGAGGAGCGCCGTCAGAGCGAGGGACACCCCCACCCACATCCAGAATCGCGGCAACGGCTTTTCATTCACCCGTTTATCGTCTCCATTTCTCTGTTCACCGGCTTCGCAGGGGCCGGGGAAGATGCTCCTGCTGGTTGACGTAGCGCAACAGCCAGAAATCGCCCGTCCAGCGCAAGCTGTGGAGCGCTGTGTTGGGAGTCCAGATGCGCATGGTGGCGGAATCCAGCAGCAGCCGCAACAGCGTGCCAAGGGTGCCGCCGTGCGCCACTACCAGCACGACCTCTTCTGCGGCAGGCGTCGCGCCGATCACCCGTTCAAGCGCGCCCTGCACCCGTTCGCGGAACGCCGTGTAGGCGGGGTGCGGGGGCGCCGCGGCCATCGTGCGCCACATGTCCACCGGTGAGGGTGGATCGCTGGCATCCCAGCTCTCGAATTCGCGCAGGTCGTTGTCGCAGGTCACCGGCGCATCCAGATAGCGCGCGACGATCTCGGCGGTCTGTCGGGCGCGCAACAGCGGGCTGGCGCTGATGCGTGCGGGGGGCTCGTACCTGGCGAGGTATGCGCCCAGGCGATGCGCCTGCGCCACTCCCAAAGGGCTTAAGGGCGCATCGAATCCGGCCGCTTCGCCCAGGGTCTGCCAGAGTGATTGTCCATGGCGGGTGAGTAGCAGTTTCATTGGGGCGAATTATAATAGGCAAACGGGGGAATGACAAATGGCCAGGGAGCCTGGGCTGTCATCTGAGGTTTGAAAGGACCAACATTATGACCCTCATCGAGCGAGTACTGCACGAAGTGGCGCCTGTGGCGGCGGAAGCCACGCCGGTAGAAGTGATCATCGGCGCCTACTGGACGCTGACGGCGGTTTCACATCGCGGGACGCTCTACGGCGGGCTGTCCTCGACGCTCGGCGGCGGCGATGAACACCATCACGGCGGCGGACATGCGGTGCGGCAGGCCGGACATCTGCTGGAGCTCCCCGTGACCGCGCTGGCAGATCTGGCGCGGTCGGCGAACCCGCTGGAGGCGAGCGTGGGCATGGCGACCCTCAACGCGCTGCTCGCGGTGACTCCCCAACCGGCGGTGGCCCTCAACGCGGAGGAGATCATCGCGGAGCGCGGCGCGGGGAAACGGGTCGCAATCGTGGGACATTTCCCGTTCACCGAGCGCATCCGCCAGCTCGCAGCGACGCTGTGGGTCCTGGAGCTCCGTCCCCGCGCCGGGGATGAGCCGGCGGAACGTGCGCCCGAGCTGCTGCCGCAAGCGGATGTTGTGGCCCTCACCGGCACGTCCTTGCTCAACGGCACCTTCGAGACGTTGCTGTCATACTGCCGGCCTGAGGCGTATGTGTTGGTGTTGGGGGCGACGACGCCGCTCTCGAAGGCGCTTTTGGAGGTGGGAGTAGCGGCTGTCTCCGGCACGCGGGTGGTGAATGTCGCTGCCGCGCGCGTCGGCGTCATGCAGGGGGCCACTTTCCGGCAGATCGAGGGGAAATTGCCGGTGACACTGTTCCGGGAGGGCTAAAGGCCGCGGCGTGCGTCCGCTCACACAAAGGGCACGAAAGCGACGCCGCCGAGATCCTCGCGGTGCAATTCCCCGCCCCGTTTTGTGAGCTTCCATAAAATCTGATAGCCGCCGCGCGGCCCGACAGGGATGACCAACCGTCCACCCTCGGCGAGCTGCTCCGGCAGCGCCGGCGGGATTTGGGTCGGCGCTGCCGTGACGACGATGCCCGCGTAGGGCGCGTATTCCGCCCAGCCCTCATTGCCGTCTCCCAGGCGGCAATGCACGGTGCTGTAACCCAGCTCCGCGAGCAGCGCGCGCGCTGCCTCGTACAGCGCCGGCACAATTTCCACCGTGTAGACCTCCATCCCCATCTCGGCGAGGATCGCCGCCTGGTAGCCGGAACCGGTGCCCGCTTCGAGTACCCTGTCGCCGGGATGGAGCTCCAGCGCTTCGGTCATCAACGCCACGATGTAGGGTTGGGAGATCGTCTGCCCCTGGCCGATGGGAAGGGGATAATCCTCATACGCCTCCGCGCGGAGATGCTCCGGCACGAAGCGGTGACGCGGCACGCGCCGCATGGCTTCGAGCACGGCGGCGTCGTGTACACCTCGCTGCCGGATGAGCGTGATCATGCGCGAGACGGCTTGTTCTTCCATTTCCATAGCCGTGTTTCATAGCCGTGTTTCATGGCCGTAGGCCCGGATAGGCTGCGGGGGATGTCTTCCATGAGCGCTGCCCGCGGAAGACATCCCCGTGAGTGTCCCCTATGTCAGGCCCGACGCCGCCGCCGGAGCAGCGTCACGCCCAGGCCCAGCGCTGCAGCCACGGCGAGACCCACCGGCAGCGATCCCCGCGCGGTCGTCCGATGGACGGTCACCACGGAGGGCGGGCCGAAGGTGAAGGAGAAGTCCTGCTGCATCGCGCCATCGCCGTAGGCAAAGCCGCCCTTCACCATCCGCACCCGGTACGAACCGCTGATCGGCAGATCCGCATCCGGATCGAAGAGCAGCAGCGTGCCGGTGATCACCCCGTTGCCAAAGTCAGGATCGGCGTACGGCTCCGTGAAGGTGCTGAAGCTGAAGGTGCCCGGCAGCGGCGCACGCGCCAGCTGCTCCAGGAGGAAGGTTCCCGTCGTGATCAGGGAGGTGTTCAGCTCCCGGTTGAAGGTGACGCTGATGGGATGCGTGGGGTCCCAGTCGGTCGCGCCGTTTGCGGGATAGGTCGCCATGGGCAGCACATCGCGCCAGTTGTGGACGGTGTTCGTCACCGTCATCACCCCGGTCGCGCCGTAGGCGGTGGTCAGCGAGCGGTTGTTCGTCCCCACCAGCGTGCCCCAGTTCTCCACCACATCCCATGTGCCCCGGGTGTACTTGTATTCGAGTTGCAACCCTTCATCGGCGGTGACGTTGTAGCGCCAGGTGTTCGCGCCGATTTTGGTCATCGGCTGGGCGCTGGGATTCCAGGAAGCGCCGAAGACGGCGGCATTGTTGCCCGCGATGTAGAGGGTGTCGGTCGCGGGGGTAAAAGCCGGCACGTCCACGATGAAGCGCAGCGCCACCACACGCGGCAACGGCGTTGCCGAGACGGGGTTTGAGAAGGTGGAGCGGTTGAAGGCGGTGTCGAGGGCCTGCACGGTGTAGGTGTAGGTCTGTCCCGTCGTGACGTCGGTGTCCACATAGGTCACCGCAGGCGCCAGCACCCGCGCCAGCCATGCCGGCGTCCCGCCCGCCTCTTCGCGGTAGAGGTCGTAGGCGTAGAGGTCGGCGTCCGCGACGGGGTCCCACTCCAGGCTCACGCTCTCGGCGGACCAGGTGGTGACGCGCAGGTTCAGCGGCGTCGCCGGCGGCGTGATATCCGCAGCAGGATTGACCGTCAGCGCGCCGGCTTGCGCGGGATCGTAACCGTTGCCGCTGCCGTCGAGATCGGCGTAGACCCAGTCGCGTCCGCCGGTGGTGCTGTAGCGGTAGGCGTAGTCGTATTCGCCCACGAATTCCGGCAGCAGCTGGCCCTTGAACTCGTCGTTGTTGCCCGCCTGCGTGTTGAAGACGGCGTCCACCCAGGTCCAGGCGGGGTTGCTGGCGGGGTCGGAGCCGTTCGGCCCGAAGCCCACCTGCGCCCAGAGGCCCGGCGTCGCGCCGGGGGCGTCCGTCACGCCGCTAATCCACACCTGCCCGTAGATATCGGGCGTGGGGGTGATGCCGACGGTGTGCACGATGCTCGGAGGCCATTGCAGATTGGCCCAGCCGATGGTGGCGTGCGGCATGCCGCTGGCTTCGTTGGAGTAGCCGCTGGTAAGGAGGGTGGCGTCGTCCTTGCTGACGACGACGTAGTAGTAGGTGACGGCGTTCTGCAGGCCGGTGTCGGTGTAGGCGGTCCCGTTCACGTTGGCCACGAACTCATAGCCGCCGCCGCTGAACCGGCTGCGGTAGAGATCGTAGCTGTCCGCGCCCGTGGCTGCCGTCCAGGCGAGGTCCAGTTCGCCGCCGCGCTCGGCGACGACGGCCAGATCGTTCACGGCGGCGGGCGAGGTCGCCAGCGTGCCGGTGAGCACCAACAGGGCGCCGCTGAGCGTGGGCACGGCCGGCACGGTGAGGCTGCCATCGGCGGCCACAGTGTAGAGCGCGTTGCCGTCCAGCACGTTGACCAGCTGCGTGCCGACCGCCAGGTAACCGGAGACATCCACGGTGACGGCCTGCGTTGCGCCGCGATTGGCGATGATCACCGCCGCGTCATCCGCTGCCAGGCGCCCATAGCTGTAGATGTCATTGGCGTCATCCACGAGCAGGGTGTCGAAGCTGCCGGTGCGGAGTGCTGCATGGGCTGTGCGGGTCGCGGCGAGCAGCTGATAGTAGGGTCGCAGCGTCGTCCAGCCGGCGCCGCCGCTTTGCAGGTGCGTGTAGAACGGCGTGCCGCTCTCGTCCAGCCAGGGGAAGGGCAGCCGGTTGTAGGGATCGTCCTCCCACTTGCCGCCGGAGTAGGCGGTGGGTCCGACCAGGCCGACTTCATCGCCGTAGTAGATGGTCGGGGCGCCGGGGAGGGTGAATTGGAGCAGTGCCACGCCCATCAGGCGGGTCATGGCGTCGCTCCAGTCATACGTGGGACTCTGGAGCGGGGTGGGATCCGTGCCGACCGCCGCGTTGTGATCCATGAAGAACAGCGCGCGATTGGTATCGTGGCTGTCGAGCAGGTTCAGCATCGCGTAGAAGGCTTCGGGCGGATTGCGCTCCTCCAGGTAGCGCAGGCGCTCCTCCAGCTGCGAGGGCTTGAGCGGCGCGATGATGCCCGCGGAGCTGCCGCTGTTGTGGTCGTTGTCGGTGAAGGGGGTGTGGCGATAGAAGCCCTTGATGCTGGTGCCGAACTGATAGTTCATCGAGGCGTCCCACTCGTTGCCGAGGAGCCAGGAGGTGGAGTTGCCCCATTCCTCGCCCACCAGATAGGTCTCGGGATTGACCGTGCGGACGGCGTTGCGGAAGCCCTCCCAGTAATCGTTGGCCGGGTCGCCGGTAGTCCCGGGATCCACGTCACCGCCGACGTCGAAGCGCCAGCCATCCGCGCCTTTGGAGATCCAGTAGGGGCCGATGGAGGTGGTGCCCTGCGCCCAGATGAGATCGCGCACGGCGGGCGTGTTGGCGCGGAGCTTGGGGAGGCTATCGTAGCCCCACCAGCTCTCGTAATTCGCGGCGAGGGGGGTGCCATCGGAACCGGTGCAGGCTCCCGTGCCGGGCGTCACGTCGGTGAAGTAGTACCAATCGCGATAGGGCGAGGTAGCGCTTTCGCACGCGCCGACTTCTGCGTAGCGATGGTAGCGGTCGAAGTAGATGCTGTCCGAGGAGGTGTGGTTGAAGACGCCGTCGAGGATCACGGAGATGCCGCGCGCTGCCGCTTCGCTGGTCAACGTTTGGAAATCGGCGAGATCGCCGAACGCGGGGTCAATCTCGCCGTAATTGGTGGTGTCGTACTTGTGGTTGGAGGGCGAGGTGAAGATGGGATTCATGTAGATTGCCGTCACCCCCAGGTCGGCCAGGTAATCGAGCTTAGCAATGATGCCCTGGAGGTCGCCGCCGTAGAAGTTCTGCCCATAGACCTGCGGGCAGGGGCCTGCGGGGTCGCGCGGATCGCAGATTGGCGTGTTCCAGGCCGTGCCGTTGGAACGGTAGATGGAGCCGCCGGGGATGTCATAGTGGAAGCTGCCGGCCGGCGTGTCGTTCGTCGGGTCGCCATCACGGAAGCGCTCCGGGAAGATCTGGTAGATGATGCCGTTCTTCACCCAATCGGGGGTGTGGAAGCTGGGGTCGTAAACGGTGATCTGCCAGCTGTTGTCCGGGCTTTTCGCGTAGGGCTGGCCGGGTCCGCCAAAGCCGCCGGCAAAGCCCTTCCCGTTGTCCTCGTAATAGGCCGTCGCCGTGCCATCCATGGCGATGAAGCGATACCAGTAGATCGTGGGGACGGCGCTCGCGGGCACGGTGACTTCCCACCAATCGTAGGTGCCATCGGTAGCCACGATGGCCATATTGAGGAAGGTCTGCGTGTCGGTGCGGTCGTTCCACAGCCGCACCTTCACGGCGGTGAGATCGTTGGCGGCGGCGCGGAAGCGCAGGGTCACGGCGGTTTGGGTCGTCACAGCGCCGCCGGGCGTGCGGTAGAGCGAGTCCAGCGAGTCGTGATAGAGGTCGTCCCACCAGATGTTGTTGTCGTGGGAGGCCTGTGCGGGCGGAGGCGGAGGCACGACCGCCGCGCGGCCCTCATAAGTATCTACCCAAAACAGCACCTCGTCGCCCGCCTCGTAGACGGTGAAGTCGAAGTTGGGGGCATCCTTGTTGCGTCCGTCGGCGCCGAAAGCATCCCACGTGCCGGTCTTGACCATCTTGCCTATATAGTCGCCCGGCGCCGTGAAGGGGTGATACAGCATGTGAAAGCCGTGGCCCAGGTCGGTGAGGGCGGTGGCCGGGTCGGCATTGTTCCAGCCCTGGAAGTTGCCGACGGCGGTCAGGCTCGCCGGCAGGCTGTCCCAGGCGTTGACGATGTTCTGCAGCGGATAGAGCGGCGTCCCCGCGTCGGCGCTGTGATCGTTGGTGTCGAAGGTGAATTTGACGACCTGCGCGGCGTCGGTGGTGTAGAACCAGGCATTTTGACTGGGATAGGCCCTACCCCAGTTGCCGCATTCAACCGCTTTGAACTCATAGCGCCCCGCGTCTGCGATGGCGAGGTCCAGGGAGAAGACGCCGTCGCCGCCGATGAGGTCGCCGTTAGTGCCATCATCGAAGAGGGGCGTGCTGCTGTTGTTCCAGCCGTTCATCGAACCTGCGACGCACCAGTTGCCCGCGCCGGCCTGATTGACCGTCACCGCCACCCGCGCGGCGCGCGTGTCGAGCAGGAAAATCACCTCTTGATTGTCGGCGGTGGTCGTGAAATTGATCGTCGGGCCATTGACGTTGCGTCCATCGGCGCAGTATTGCTCATCCCATGAGCCGGTGCGGACGATCTTGGCCATGTAGGTCCCGGCGGTCGGGATCGTGTATTTCAGCCGGTACAGTCCATGGCCGATGGCGGCCATCGCGGTGGCCGGGTTGGAATTTGCCCAACCCTGCCAATCGCCGACGGCGGTGAATTCCGTGGGCAGATCGTCCCCCCAAACCTGGACGATGTTCTGGGTAGGAGTGAAGGTCGCGCCGGCGTCGGCGCTGTGATCGTTGGCATCGAAGGTGAACTTGACGGCCTGATTGACTGCGGTGGTGAAGAACCAGGCATTGTTGGAGGGGTAGGCCGTGCCCCAGTCGCCGCATTTGACGACCTTGAATTCATACCGTCCGGCCGCGGCGATGGTGGTATCCAAACTGAAGACATTATCGCCGGCAAGGACGTCGCCGTGCGTGCCATCATCATAGAGGGGCATGGTGGTGTTGTCCCATCCTTGGAAACTGCCCGCGATACACCAGGTGCTGGGAGCGGCTACGACAGGGCGGGGTGCCCATGCGGGCGGCGCCAGCGGGGAGAACAAGCCGGCCAGCACGGCCAGGGCAACCATCAAGGATATCAGTTTGTGCTTCATCGGGCCTCCTTACTCGTGACATGAGTGATACATTTCAGGGAATCGCTCGGGAATTGGATTAATGGTATACCAATTACAGCCATAAATCATTCTCTTGTGGGTGGGGCACCTCCTCTGAAAATAGAGATCAGCGAGTCAGCAGTCAGCGAATCAGCGAATAAGCGAAAAGGCGAATAAGCGAAAAGGCGAGAAAGCGAGTCAGCGAATCTCAAAATCACTTGCGTGGCAAGGGTAACGCAAACTTCAGTTTGCGCCCAGGCCACCATTTTCATATTTGCCGGGTGTGTGCCAGCACATGGCGTCCCCTTAAATCCTGCCCCAAGAAAGGGAAGAATTATTGCTGGCAACGTTCTGGCGCCGGATAGGGAATCTGGCCTTCCCAGCGCGCGATGGCGTCCCCAGAAACAACGATCAGGGTGAGGGGAAAATCGCTGCAACGCCGCCATTCGAAGCTCAAGGCGCCGTCGGGGATTTCGGTGCCGGCCAGAATGGCGTCTTGATAGAAGCGATACGTTCCCGTTCCGCCCTGCGCCGCAAGCGTGAGGCGGCCCTGCCAGGTCTGCAGGAGGGCATTTTCCGTCCATTCACTCAGGGTCGGCGGAGCGAGGGTCAGGGGCGCCAGGGGGGTGGGCGTGAGGGCAGTTTCGGTCGCCAAAACGGGGGTGAAGGTGGGGAGATCGCCGACGTTGAACGTGAAGGTAATGGGGCCGCTGATCGCCCGTCCATCGGGGAGCTGCACTTCCCACACGGAACGGTAGACCCCCGGCGTCTCCGGCGTGCGGAGATAGAGCTGCAGTTGAATCTGTCCCCCTTCGGGGATGGCCCGAAGCGCGATGCTGGCCGCGTTTCCCAGCGCATCGCCTGCCGATAGCGCCAGGCGTGTGTCCGCGGGCCAGCTGCAGGCGCTGCCGTTGCGCAGGGTGATGTCGGCGCGCACGACGGTTCCAGGCGGCAATGTGGGATCTTTGGGGGCCGTCTCTACCCGCAGCACTTCGGCCCGCTGAGCGCAAGTTGCGGCACCGGTGGGGGGAGGGGTGGCCGTGGGGGCGGGGGTCCAGGTCGGCGCGATGTGGCGCGTCGGCGAGGGTGTTGCGGTCGTCTCGGGGGGGAAACTGGCTTGCGTGGCGGCCATGGAGTTTTGTCCTTCGGGGAGGAGCTGCTGCACGATCGGCGGCAGCTGCCCGATGGCCGCGCTCCAGCCTGCCAGCCCCAGGGCCAGGATCATCACCAGCGCCAATGCCCAGCGCAAGGCCCGTTTCAGGGGACTGCCACCCCTTCGAGGCGGTTGGACGACGTCGGCGTCCGGTTCGTTTGGAGCATGGGGCGCAATCTGCCGCAGGAGGGGGGCCTCAGGTTCTTCGGTTCCTGCCGGCGCCGTTCCTTCGAGGGGCTCTCCGGCGCCGCGAGATGGCGTGCGCGTCACGGCGGTGGTGGAGGTGACCAGCGCCGCCGGAGGCGTTTCCCAGCCCATCACCTCTCGGAGCGCGACAGCAACTTCGCCCGCACTCAGAAAGCGCTTCTCCGGCTGCTTCATGAGCATCTTGAGGATGATGGCTTCCAGGCCAGCCGGCAGATCGGGGACCAGCTGTGAGGGGGGCGGGACCGGATCGTTGATGTGTTTCATCACCAGCGCCATCGGCACTTCGGCGTCGAAGGGCAACTGCCCGGTGACCAGCTGATACAGGACCACGCCGAGTGAGTAAATATCGGAGAGTGCCGTGCCGGGGCGTCCGATGCCGATTTCGGGCGCCATGTAGGCGGGGGTCCCGACCATGGCGCCGCTCGCGGTCAGGCCGGTGACGCTCAACATGCGGGCGATGCCGAAATCCGTAAGTACGGGTTGGTTCTCGCCAGTGAAGAGGATATTTGCCGGCTTGATGTCGCGGTGCACCATCTGGCGGCGATGGGCGTATTCCAGCGCGTCGGCGATGGCGGCGACGATGCGGATGCCTTCCTGTCGGGAGACCGTGTTCTTCTCCAGGCGCTCGCGCAGCGTGGGCCCCTCGATGTACTCCATCACCATGTAATAGACGCCGAATTCCTCGTTCAGGTCAAAGTCGTAGACCTGGACAATGTTGGGATGCCGGAGGGTGGCGACGATGCGGGCCTCGCGCTGGAAACGGTTGACAAACCCGCTCTCTTCGGCGAGGAAAGGATGCAGTACTTTGATGGCCACGGGGCGGTTGAGGTGGATCTGTTCCGCCAGATACACCTCGGCCATGCCGCCATGTCCGAGATGGCGGACGATTTGGTATTTTCCGAGCGTTTTGCCGATAAGGAAGTACGCTGTATTCACCCAAGACTCCGCGCGTCAACGAATTTCGCGCCGGGCTGTTCCGACGCCGGGGAGGTCACACTTCACAAAACTTACACGAGGCCCTAAATTTTACCTCGAGGGCGCAAAGTACGTCGGGAAATTCATCCCCACTCGCTTACACGCGCCTCAAAAAGGCCGGGACAGGCTTCACCCGAGGCCGCCCGAATGCCGGACGTCCGCTCAGGCTTCGGCGGCTTCTTCCGCCTGGCAGGTGCGGATGAGTTGCCGCAGCGCTTCCCAGGCGCGCTCGAAATCCTCAGCGGGGACGAGGAGATGGTCACGCGAGAAGGCGGAGAGGGCATAGATGCTCACGCCCGCTTCGGCCACCGTCGCCGCCAGAAGCGCCAGGTAGCCGACGAGTCCCAGGTCCAACGGCAGGTCGAACGTGATCAGCCGATACTCCGGGGATTCGTTGAGGGTCTCGAAGCTGGGACGCCAGGCTTCCCACGTCTCGGCGGGTAGCACCAGGCTCAGCTCATCCTTGTCCCAGGTGAACGAGGCGAGCGGGGAGTGCAATTGCCTGATGAGCATCACGACTTCTGTGAGCTGCGTCAACGGGAGACGGATGATGACATAAGTTCGCGCGTCGGTGAACAGGCGCGTTTGGGCGACTACATGTCTCAATCCTGGTGGTAATGACATGGCAGCACCTCCTCGTCTGAAATAGAAATCAGTGATCTGTGAGTGGAAAGCCGTTGCAACCTTTGCTTACGGCATCCTCTTCACATTTTTGTGCTTGCGGGGCGCACACCAACACCGCCATCTTCTTCGAAAATTACCACGGAACATAAGAAAAGAACAAAAAAACAAGTGCTCTGTGAGTGTGCACGTGGATACCCTTATTATATCTGTGAACAGGCCAAGTACAAGGCGGAATCAATGCCTTGTGGGCGCCTGACGCATAGACGACAATTTGGGTTATAATAGGCGGTCATGGCATTGTTGACGGCATCTAACCTGAGCAAATTCTTCGGGGCCGAGCAGATTCTCGCCGACGTGAGCTTTGAAGTTCACCCCGGCGATCGCATCGCCCTCGTTGGCCTCAACGGCTGCGGCAAGAGCACCCTGCTGGAGATCGTCGCCGGGCGCCTGGAGCCGGACGCCGGCTCGGTGCATCGCGCGCGTCACCTGCGGCTGGGGTATCTGCCGCAGCACCCCGATTTTGACGGCGCCGGCACGCTTTGGGAGGCGCTGGAGACCGTTTTCGAGGGGCTGCTGGAGCAGGCTCAGGAATTGCGCGCGCTGGAACAGCGCATGGCGAGCGGGGACGAGACGGCCCTGGAGCGTTACGGCGCGGTGCTGGAGGCCTTTGATGCCGCAGGCGGCTTCACTTACGAGGCGCGCATCGGGCAGGTGCTCGGCGGATTGGGATTTGCCCGCGAGGAATTTGAGACTCCCATCGCGCATCTCAGCGGCGGGGAAAAGACCCGGGCGCTGCTGGCGCGGCTCTTGCTGGAGGAGCCGGATTTCCTGTTGCTCGACGAACCGACCAACCACCTTGACATCGAGGGCATCGAATGGCTGGAAGAGCAGCTCCGCACCTGGAAGGGAGCCCTCATCATCGTGGCGCACGACCGCGAGTTCCTGGACGCCGTAGCGACGCGCGTGTGGGAGCTCGCTTTCACCCGGCTGGAGACCTATCGCGGCAACTACACCGCCTACACGGAACAACGCGCGGCGCGCCGTCAGCAACAGCAGGCCGCCTACGAGGCGCAGCAGGAGCACATCGCCAGAACTGAGGAATACATCCACCGCTACATGGCAGGACAGCGCAGCACGCAGGCGAAGGGCCGGCTCAGGCGTCTGGAGCGTGAGGAGCGCTACGAGCGGCCCCAGGAAGCGCAGCGCATCCGACTGGATCTGCACACGGGCCTGCGTAGCGGGAATCTGGTCCTGGGGTTGTACGACCTGCAGGCAGGCTACGAGCCGGGCGCGCCGTTGGTCACCGTCGCGGAGGCGGAAATCCATCGCGGGGAGCGCGTGGCGTTGGTCGGCCCAAACGGCGCCGGTAAGACGACGTTGCTGCGGACTATCCTGCAGACATTGCCGCCGCTTGGGGGGCGGGTGCGCATTGGCGCGGCCGTGTGCATGGGGTATTTCGCACAAGTACAGGCGGATTTGGATCCCCGGCTCACGGTATTGGAAACGTTGGGCAAAGCGGGGATGGACCTGCTCAGCGAGGGGCGCGCGTTCCTGGCGCGTTACGGCTTCCGCGGCGACGAGGTCTTCAAGGAAATCGGCGTCCTCTCCGGCGGCGAGCGCGCTCGCGTGGCGCTGGCGTTGCTCGCTCTGCAGCGGGCCAATTTCTTGCTACTCGACGAGCCTACCAATCACCTGGACCTGCCCTCGCAGGAGACGCTCCAGGAGGTGATCGCGCACTTCCCCGGCACGGTGTTGCTCGTGAGCCACGACCGTTATCTGATTCGGCAGCTGGCGACGCACGTGTGGGCCATCGCTGATGGGGCGGTGCACATTTTCGAGGGCTATCAGGCTTACGCGGACTGGCATCAGCAGCGGCGGGAAGGCGCGCCGGCGGCGCGGCAACTCGAAGAGCGCGCGCGCGCTGAACGGGAAGCGGCCCGTCAGGCCCAGCGGGAACAGCAGCGGGCTCAGGCGCGGCAGCAACAACGCCTCGAGGCGCTCGAGGCCGTCATCCATGAGCGCGAGCTGCACCTGCGCCAGCTCACCCATGCGCTGGAGGTCGCGGGACGCGCGCAGGACGTCACTCGCGTGGCCAAACTCGGCGCCGAGTACCGTCAGGTCGAGGCGGAGCTGAACACCCTGCTGGAAGAGTGGGTGGTGGTCGCCGGGGCGGTCGCGGAGTAGGGGCATAGATCGGAGTCAGGGGGCGAGATCATGACCGAAACACCGTTGCCAGAGCAAGTATTTTCTCCTTCCCGTGCGCCGGTGGGGGGCGGATGTCAGCGCGCTTACCGCATTGGATTGACGGGTAACATCGCCACGGGGAAGTCGAACGTGGGGCACTTGCTCCATGGACTGGGCGTAGCCTACATTGATGCGGACAAGGTCGCCCACGAGGTGATGGCCCCGGGTCAGGCGGCTTATCAGGCCGTCGTGGCGCACTTCGGCGCGCGCGTCCTCGCGCCCGATGGTACCATTGACCGCCGGGCGCTTGGCGCGATCGTGTTCAGCGATCCGGAGGAACTGCGCGAGTTGGAGCGCTGCGTGCATCCCGTCGCCATCGCCGAAGTCGAGCGTCGCATTCAAGCCAGCACGGCGTGTGTGGTGGTTGTGGAGGCCATCAAGTTGCTGGAAAGCGGCATGGCGGAGACCTATGACGCCATCTGGGTGACTACTTGCCCCGAAGCAGAGCAAGTGCGGCGGCTCCAGGAGAGCCGGGGGCTCGACCGTGCTGAGGCGTTGCGTCGCATTCATGCCCAGCCGCCGCAAGCGGAGAAACTCGCTCGCGCCGACGTGATCATTGATACCGGCGGGACCAAAGCCGAAACCCGCGCGCAGGTCCATGCGGCGTGGGCCAGGATCCCCTGTCACGCCGCACGTCAACCGTGAGGGTGTTCCCCAGATAAACAAAAAGCCGCAGGGGTTTCCTGCGGCCTGTGGCAATCCCGCTACGCGGCTCAGTCCTTGCTGGCGCGGAATTCGCCGATGGCCTTGCCGTCGGCGTCCCATAGCGTCAGTGTGTCGCCCTCGATCTGGAAGGTGGCTGCCGTGCGCAGCGCGGTGAGATAGGCGATTTCCTGATCCATGAGCCCTTCTGGATCCATGCAGTACATCATCGTGCTGAAGGCTTCACCCAGGCTGATTTGCTCGTCCTCCACCGTATAGGAGCTGCCGTAAGTGTTGCAGCCGGCGTTTCCGCTGACTGCGCCATCCTCGAAGTGCAGCGTCACGACGCTTTCGGGGATAAGGTCCGCGCCGTTCAGGCGCACCAATGTCCAGCTCGTGCGGTTCAAATCCCCCGCCGAGGCTTTGGCGACGGCGCATCCCGACAGCAACATCAGCACTGCGACAGCGATTAACAGGTTTTTCATTTTGTTGGCCTCCTTGGGCTTTAGATTTTGTGTGACCCGGATTACAGACGCGGGCCTCGATGTTTTTGTTCCCTGTAGGGACCAGGCCTTTATGGGTACAATTTCCTCTGCGTGCTTCGCGCCGTTGCGGTCAAGATTCAGAGCAGGGTGCACGCTCTGCAAAGCAAATCCGGCGGGAAATAAAGCGCGAACGGTTGACAAATCGCTGGAGTTGTGTATACTTTGGCCTGCTAGCGGTGGAGCCTGCACTGACGTGAGCGAAGGGCGCGGAGCTTAACTGGACTCAAGACAGGTGGGCGAATTCTTGACCCTGCTGATGGCGGTGCTATAATTATGCAGCGCCGACGTAGCTCAATCGGCGGAGCATCCGCCTTGTAAGCGGAGGGTCGTGGGTTCGATTCCCACCGTCGGCTTTAAATTCGGGCAGATACCCAAGTGGCCAAAGGGGGCTGACTGTAAATCAGCTGGCTGACGCCTTCGGTGGTTCGAATCCGCCTCTGCCCACTCAGACACCGGCCCATGTAGCTCAGCAGGTAGAGCACTTTCTTGGTAAGAAAGGGGTCCTCGGTTCGAATCCGAGCATGGGCTCAGAGAAAGGGCTCTTTCTCGATATTGCAATTTGAGGCGATGCACAATGGCAAAGAAGACGAAGGCAATACGGATGGTGCTCACGCTGGCCTGCACGGAGTGCAAGGAGCAGAATTACACCACCCAAAAGAATCGGCGTAACGATCCCGGGCGCTTGGAGATCAAGAAGTACTGTCCGCGCTGCCGGCGTCATACGCTGCACCGTGAGACCAAATAAGGTTGAAGTAGGCGAGTAGCTCAACTGGCAGAGCAACGGTCTCCAAAACCGTAGGTTGCGGGTTCGATTCCTGCCTCGCCTGCCTGATTTTTGAACTTCAAGACACCGTCGCCTCTGGGACGGTGTCTTGAAATGTCAGGGCAAAGTACGGAGGGACGCATGACGGACCAGGAAAAACAGGGGAAACAGGAAAAGAAAGAGGCGCCGAAGAAGGCCAATCCGGTAGTGGAATACCTTCGCGATACGCGCGCGGAACTGAAAAAGGTGCATTGGCCCGATCGGGAGGAAACGCTGAATCTGACTGGGATCGTGTTGGCCTTTACCCTGGGGATGGCCATTTTCCTGGGGCTGTTGGACCTGGTTTTCGTGCGGATGTTGGGCGGTATTATCACGCAAAGCGTATGGGCTTACGTCATGACCGCCGTGGTGCTGGCAGCGATTGTGGTCGCGGCGGTGTTCATCAACCGCAGTGAAGAGGGCTGAGTCGGACCAGTCGGCTAACGCTTGGTAGAGGCACACGCATGGATGAGGATTATCCGTTCGAGGACGAGCAGCTGCTGAACGACGAGAAGGACGATAGCGGCGATTTGTTTACGCCTATCGCCGGCTTTGAGGACGTGGCGCTGCCTACCGATGATCTCCTGGCGCGCTTTGGTCTGGAGTCTGATGAAGTCAAGACTCTGGATGAATTGCCGCTGCCGCTGTTGGAGCTGGAAGAAGAGGAGGAGTCGTCGGAGAAGCCGGCCGAGCGGGCCGAGGAGGAAGCGGTCGAACCCGAAAGCGAGCCGGCCGCGCCGACGGAGATGTTGCCCCCGGTTCCCGGCTCCGGCGAGCTGCTCCCCGATCCTTTTGCCGAGCGGGAGGAAGAACAGGCAGTGGCCACGGATGAGCGCGCCTGGTACATCATCCATTGCTACTCCGGCTACGAGCAAAAGGTCAAATCCAACCTTGAACAGCGTATTGACTCCATGGGGATGCAGGAGTTCATCTTCCAGGTCGTCGTGCCGACGGTCGAGGAGATCGAAATCAAGGAGGGGAAGCGCCGCACTGTGGAGCGCTGTCTGTATCCCGGCTACATCATGGTGCAGATGCACCTTACAGACGACTCCTGGTACGTGGTGCGCAATACCCCCGGCGTGACCGGCTTTGTCGGCATGGGCAATGCCCCCGTTCCGTTGCGCTCTGAGCAGGTGCAGAACATCCTGCGGCGCATGGAAGCTGCCGCCCCGCAGGTGCGGGCGACTTTCAAATCAGGGCAGAAAGTGCGCATCATCGAGGGCCCGTTTGCGGATTTTATCGGCGTCGTGGATGATATTGACGAGGAGCGTGCTAAAGTGCGCGTGCTGGTCTCTTTCTTTGGCCGCGAGACGCCGGTGGAGTTAGATTTCTTGCAGGTGGAAAAGGTTTAGAGGTCTCATTAAGCGCCTGGGATTAGTCCCCCAGAGATGTAGGGAGTTAGATAGATGGCAAAGAAAAAGCAAGTTAAAGCAGTGGTGAGGCTGCAAATTCAGGCCGGTAAAGCCAATCCCGCGCCCCCCGTTGGCCCGATATTGGCGCCGCATGGTGTCAACTTGATGGCCTTCGTCAAGGAATACAATGCGCGCACTGCGAGCATGGTGGGCACCGTGGTGCCGGCCGAAATCACGATCTACAAAGATGGATCGTTCTCTTTCGTGTTGAAATCTCCCCCCACTCCTGAATTGTTGCGCAAGGCCGCCGGCGTCCCGCGTGGGTCTGCTGAGCCCAATCGCGCCAAGGTCGGCAGTATCACCAGAAAACAACTGCGTGAGATCGCCGAACAGAAGTTGCAGGATCTGAACGCCAATGATCTGGAAGCGGCGGAGAAAATGGTCGCGGGCACGGCCCGCAGTATGGGTATTGTGATCGAAGGCTGAGATCACACCGCCCCAGTGGAAGGGTCACCAATCCCGCTATTACCACGAGGAGTGTCAGCATGACAAGACGAGGAAAGAAATATTTAGAGGTAGCGCAAAAAGTGGAGCCCACGAAGCTCTACAGCCCGGAAGAGGCGCTCAAGCTGGCCAAAGAGGTCAGCTACGTTACCTTCGATGCCACGATCGAGCTGCACTTGCGGATGGGGTTGGATCCCCGCCGCGCGGATCAGCAAATCCGTGGCGTGGTGGGCCTGCCTTACGGTTTGGGCAAGCAGGTGCGCGTGCTGGTGTTCGTTACCCCCGATCTGGTGCAACAGGCCCGCGACGCCGGCGCGGATTTCGTCATCAGCGATGATGATGGCATCAAGCAGATTCTGGACGGTTGGACGGATTTCGACGTCGCCATTGCCGTGCCGCAGATGATGCCCAAAGTCGGTAAGTTGGGACGGGTGTTGGGTCGCCGTGGCCTCATGCCCAATCCCAAGACGGGGACCGTCGTACAACCTGAAGACCTGCCGCGGGCCCTCAAAGATGCCAAGGCCGGCCGTGTGGAATACCGCCTGGACCGCACAGGCAACATTCATCTGCCGATCGGCAAGGCCAGTTTCCCTACGGAGCATCTGGTAGGCAATCTGGCCGCGATCATGGAGACCATTCGCCGCGTCAAGCCATCGGGCGCGAAGGGGGTCTACGTGCGTCGCATCACGGTCGCTCCGACCATGGGCCCGGGCATCAAGATTGATCCGACCGTGGCTCTGGCCATGGAGAGCTCGCTCTAACCCGAGGTTTTAGGGGGACTACGCCCCCTGTCTCTTCAGACCATCCGTGTCTGCCGAAGACAGCAGGTGCGCCCAGGCGCTTAATGTCCTGCCGAGGTAAGACCAGACGAATCTCTTCCTTATAGAAGAGAACTGGGCCTTACGTCGGTGGACGCAGGGCTCAGTTTTTTTTGTAGCGGTGGTTGTAAAGTGGGTTGTCCGCCGTCATGCGGACGAGACCCGATGAGTTCCGGTGAATCCGGGTGAGGAGGTGATAAGGGTTGGCTATTTCACGCACGCGAAAAGAAGAGCTGTACCAGGAATATGCCGAGCAGTACCGCAAGAGTGATGGCATCATGCTGGTGCACTATCATAACCTGACCGTCAGTCAGATGCAGGCCATGCGCCGTCGTGCCCGGGAACAGGGAGGGCAGATCTTCGTGGTCAAAAACACGCTGCTGCAGAAGGTTTTGCAGGAGCACGGTGTGAAGACGTCCACGGATCTACTGACTGGCCCAACCCTGGCGGTGTTCTGTCACCAGGGGATTCAGCCGCTCGCTAAGCTGCTCAACGATTTCGCTAAGGAGTCCGAAGAGGGGCAGTTTGTGGTGCGCGGGGCTGTGTTGGAAGGGCATATGTACAACGCCGAGCAGGCTGTGCGCCTGGCGGACATGCCCAGCCGTGAGCAGCTGTTGGCGCAGATTCTAGGAACCATCAACGCCCCTGCCAGTCAGGTGGTGGGAGTGGTTGCCAGCGGTGTGCGTCAGGTTCTCAATGTCTTGCAGGCTTATGTGGATAAGTTGGAAGGCAGCGCGCCTGCCGAAATGGCGGCTTAGGCTGCCTTTCTGTTTCAAATCAATTCCATCAATTCAATGAGGTGTAGAGAAAATGGCTAATTTAGAGAATTTGGTCGAGGAAATCAGCGCCCTGTCGCTGATGGAAGCTGCCGAGCTCGTGAAGATGCTCGAGGCGAAGTTGGGCGTCAGCGCGGCTGCGCCCGTGGCGATGATGGGCGCTATGCCCATGGCTGCCCCCGCGGCTGAGGCCGAGGAAGTCGAAGAGCAGACCGAGTTCAACGTCGTGCTCAAGGACTTCGGCCCCAAGAAGATCGAGGTGATCAAGGTCGTCCGCCAGCTCACGAACCTGGGCCTGAAGGAAGCCAAGGAACTGGTCGAGAGCGCTCCGGCCAATGTCATGGAGGGCGTGTCGAAGGAAGTGGCGGAGGACGCCAAGGCCAAGCTCACCGAGGTCGGCGCGGTCGTCGAGCTCAAGTAGTCTGTCGTGCGATTTCGCACCCGTCCAGCCCCACCCAACCCAGGGTGGGGCTGTCGTGTTTGGCGCTTTGCTCGCTTCATGCTATACTACGACAATTATGCAGATAGGCCCCTGGTTTATCCTGAAATATACGCTGCGGGTGTTGGCCGGCTTGCTCGCCGGCGTGATGACGGTGTGGATCTTGGGCTGGCGGCAACACCTGGAGCCTCGCCGACTGACGGCGCTCGTGTGGGTCGTCTTGCTGGGCGCGCTGTTGGGCGGACGGGCGAGCTACGTGGCGCAGCACGCCGCGTATTTCGCTCAGCATCCCGTTGAAGCGGGCTTGCTGTGGCGGGTGGGGGGCCTGGATGGACCGGGAGCCTGGGCCGGCGGTCTGGCGGCGGCGACGCTCTGGTCCTGGCGTGCGCGTTTCCCTTTGTGGCAGACGTGGAGCCTCCTGGCACCCTTGGGATTGCTCCTCGCGGCGGGGGAATGGTGGGGATGCGGCGATGTGGGCTGCGCCTGGGGCCGCGAGGTGACGACCACCGTGCCCCTCTGGCAGCGCTGGCTGGTGCACGAAACGCCTGACCTGTATCACACTTTTGCGCCCCGCTACGCCGTGCCGTGGCTGGCGGCGGGGGTCGCGGCGCTCGTGGGCGGACTGGCGGCGTTGTGGCCGCGTCATGCTATCGGTGCCGTGGCGCTGTACCTGGCGGGCATGGCCGCGTTGACATTGCTGCGCGCAGACCCGGCGCCCCTGGTGGGGAACCTGCGCCTGGATACCGGGGCCTACGCCCTGCTGGCCCTGACCTGCGGCCTGATAGCAGGGCACACTTATCGCAACTACGGAGATCATCCATGAGCGAAGTTATCTTGAAGCCTCAGGAATCGGCGGAACAACGCCTGGTGGATCAACTCATGGCGGCCCTCAGGCCGCTGATGCGGCTCGACGCGGTGCGCACGCTGCGAGGCGGCGATGCGCCCGTGGTAGAGTTCATCGGGCAGGTGTATGATCCCCAAGACGAAGAGGCTTTCGATCGGGTGATGACGGAGTTCGAGGCGCTGGGATACCTGCCGTTTTTGACGGAGGAGCAGGGGGAGCACGTGCTCCAGGCCATCCCGCACGTAGTGGATCGGCGAACGGGCAAGCCGTGGGTCAACGTGATCTTCTTCATCCTCACCGCGTTTTCGGTGTTGTTCATCGGCGCGTTGAACGAGGGAGTTGATCCTACGGCCAATTGGCGCACGTTGGCGAAAGGCTTGCCGCACGCGGTGACGCTGCTCAGCATCCTGACCATCCACGAACTCAGCCACTATTTCGCCGCGCGGCGCTATGGCGAACCGGCGAGCCTGCCCTATTTCATACCGGTGCCGGTGTGGCCTCTGGGGACGATGGGCGCGGTCATTGTGCAGAAGGCTCCCCTCCGTAACCGGAAGGCCGTCTTTGACCTGGGAATTTCGGGGCCGCTGGGCGGGTTGGTCGTCGCCATTCCTCTGCTGATCGTGGGCCTGCTGCTCTCGAAAGTCGCGCCCTTGCCGGCGGGCGGCTATGCCATGGAAGGCAACTCGATCCTCTATTACCTGATCAAGTGGCTCATTTTCGGGCGACCCTTGCCGGCGGGCGGAATGGACGTGATTTTGCATCCCATCGCCTTTGCGGCGTGGGCCGGGCTGCTGGTGACCGGGTTGAACCTGCTCCCCGTGGGACAGTATGACGGCGGGCATGTGGCGTATGCGATGTGGGGACGTAAGGCGTGGCTCGTAGCGCGCGGCGTGGTGATGGGGATGTTTGCCTGGGCCGCGTTTTTGCTGTTCACCGGGCGCGACATCGGCATGACATGGGCGCTGTTGGGCATCCTGGGGCTGACCATGGGATCACGCCACCCGGCGCCGCTCAACGACCTGGCGCCTCTCGATCCTACCCGCAAGCGGCTTGGATGGGCCATGGTCGTGTTGCTGGCGTTGATCCTGGTGCCCATTCCGTTGACGCTTGTGCCGTGAGACGATGGCGCGCATCGGCATTGACGCGAGCCGCGCGGTCAGCGCGGCGCCTACCGGCACCGAAGCTTATTCGTATCACCTGATTCGGGCGCTGTTGCCGCTGCTTCCCGCCGCCGAGGTGCGGCTCTATTGCCGCGAGCAGCCGCCTGCTGCGGCCTTCCCTGGCGCGGAGCTGCGCGTGATCCCCTTTCCCCGGCTGTGGACGCACGTCCGTCTTTCCTGGGAAATGCTGCGCCATCCGCCGCGCGTCCTTTTCGTGCCGGCGCACGTCCTGCCGCTCTTTCGCCCGCGACGCACCCTCGTGACCCTCCACGATTTGGGATACCGCTTCTTCCCCGAAGCGCACCCGCGCGGCCAGCGGCTGTATCTGGAGCTCAGCACGCGCTGGAACGCGCGCGTCGCCTCGCACATTGTGGTGGACTCGGTCGCGACGCGCGACGCGCTTCTGGCGAGCTATGGCGTCCCAGCGGAGAAAGTCACCGTGGTGTATCCCGGGTACGAGGCAGACTTGCAGCGCGTCGAGGCGCCGGAGGAACTGGAGCGCCTGCGCGTCCGTTATGGCGTCGAGCGTCCCTACATCCTCTACCTGGGGCGGATTCAGCCCCGCAAGAATCTGGCGCGGCTCGTCGCCGCCTTCGGGCAGGTGCGGACGCGACATCCCGACCTGCAGCTGGTCCTCGCCGGACCGCCCGGCTGGTTCGTTGACACGGTCCGTGCGCAGGTGCAGGCGCTGGGGCTGGAACAGAGGGTAGTGTTTCCCGGCTATATCGCTCCTGAGGACAAAGCGGCCTTGCTTTCTGGGGCGCAGCTGTTCGCCTTCCCCTCGCTCTATGAGGGTTTTGGCTTTCCGGTGCTGGAAGCGCAGGCCTGCGGGACGCCCGTCCTCGCTGCGGCGACCTCCTGTTTGCCGGAAGTGGCGGGTGATGGCGCGCTGCTGGTGGATCCTCTGGACACGGAGGCGCTGGCAGCGGGGTTGCTGCAGCTTCTGGAAGATCCGGCCTTGTGTCAGAGGCTGGTCGCGCGCGGGAAGGAAAATCTGGCGCGTTTCTCTTGGGAATGGGCCGCGCAACAGACGGCAGCGATTTTGCAGCAGCTCGCGGCCTGAGAGAGCAGCTTTTGGGGATGTTATCCCAATTTATCCCAAAATTATCCCAAGCCTTTTGGGATAATTTACAAGAGAGGCCTCGAAAATACTTCGTCCATGCTGCCGCCGCCCTGGGAAAACCGGCGGGCCTGAAGTGCGCCGTCGCCAGAGGCAAAAGAGCTCCCTACCCGGCGGCTACAGCACTTGACTTTGTTTCCCGCTGAAGGATTCGACCTGCACGCGCACCAGCGTCGCCCGCGCCAGGGAAGCCTCGTTGTCGAAACGCTGTTTGACCGGTTCGGGATCCGGCTCCAGCTGCTCGATCATCAACATCAGCGCCGCGCGCTTGACCGCCGGGTCTTCGATCACGAAGGCGCTGCCGCGGAATTGTACGGTGCGGAAGGCGTGATCACACTTCCCCGGCAGATAGCCGTGATCCTCCATGATCTGTCCCCACACAGTGGGATTGGCGCGGAGATAGGCTATCTTGCGCCCCTGCGCCGCGCAGTGGAAGTAGAAGCAGCGCGCGTCAGCATCGAAGGCATAGTTCACGGTCGCCAGATACGGTTCATCCTGATGGCAGAAGGCCAGGGTCATATATTTCTGCCCGCGGATGATTGCCAGAAGGGTCGCTTCATCGGTGATGGCTTTTTCGGCTCGCCGCAAGTGGTACTGTGTCATGGGGACTCCTCGGAAAATGCGTAATACGTGATGCGTAAGTGATTTCCTCAGCAAATAGAATCCGTGCTCAGGTGCCCACGTGCCCACGTTCCAACCGGCATTGGGATGCAAACTTTAAAATCTGCAGAATCTGCGTTCATCTGCGTTCATCTGCGTCCAATATCTTCTCCTCGGAAAATAGAGAGCCGTAAGTCGTGAGAAGAGAGTCGTCGCAGCCTTCGATCACGGTTCACATTTTCATGCATGAATAGTGCGCGCCAGCACATGGCGTCTCCGCCCGTAAGCGCTGCAAGGATCAACGCAGGATGTAGTACGTGCCGCGCTTGGCGCCGACCTTGAGCAAGACG
>ERZ795047.1018-NODE-1018-length-31319-cov-7.546699_pt1 | contig 31319 bp, 32 predicted proteins | sample MGYA00375131_ERZ795047 | MGnify/ENA primary metagenome ERZ795047 (study PRJEB30176, sample SAMN05720228) | activated sludge metagenome | isolation source: Anaerobic digester | place: Japan | collected 2015-05-20 ...
AAAGCCAACCAACCTCATCTTACGAGGATATCCGGTCGCGCTATCTCACTGCCGTCATTGCCTTGCATTGAACGCATCGGCCAATTCCCGGTTTGCGTTATGATGTCGGGGCCGTCCTTCGTGGCGATGATCGTGTCTTCGCTTCTTATGCCATGGACGATCGGGTTCCAAGCGAAAGCCTGGTTTTCCAGGACCGTCTCTTGACTGGAGCCTGTTGCTAGGTAGTCCCGAACCAGATATCCCGTGGCTCCGCCCAAGTGGTGCTTTTTCCATTCGTCAGGATAGCCAACGTCCTCATAGGCCCGGACGGCGGCATCAAAACACTTCGAGACTGGTTGACCTGGACGCGTTGCACAGATTGCGGCTGCTTCGATCCGGATTGCCGCATCATGCCATGCTCTGATGTGATCTGGGATCGGCCCTATGCAAACCATCCTTGTGGCGCTCGCAGATAGCCCCCATCTACTGCCAGCAACTGTTAACATGGCGTATTTTTCCATGCGGGAGTAGGTCGGGGTGGGTTGGCTATTGCTCGTATTCCTTCCATCTGTCGCAATAAGTGTAACCCGCGGAGCGATTCCTGAATCAACCAGCCGCACTGCAAGAAGAGAAGAGATTTTATGTTCAGTCATGCCGGGTTCCACACAACGCGCTACTTCTTCCAAAGCTTTGCCCAGCTGACCTCCGAGCCACCTGTATCGGTCGATCTCCTCGGGTTCGAGTTTGAATCTGAGGGGCGCAACTTCATCGCCGTAGTAGATTGCGCCGCTCATCAGGACATCGGCGCCTACAGCGTTCCTCGCGCCGAAACTGTCTGGGTCAGGCAGCCCCTCATACCATGACCTGGAGATCAGCTTGAACCCCTTTTGTTCTAGGCACGAATTCTGGTTGAGCCTTGCGATTTCGGCCTCATCCGCTGCTACATACGCTGAATCCTCAGTAACCACGGCGCAGGCAGCTACGCGTCCAGTTGTCTCATCCACCGAAGGCGCCTCGCCTCCGGTGATCCAGGCGAAGTTTGAACGCTCCACGAGCAGCATGGCGTCTAGGCCCCTTTCTAACATGAGCCGACGCACTTTCTCCAATTTGTTTTGAACTTCCCGTTCCATGAACATCACCCCTGCTCAGTGGCTACATGTGCCACATGATCCACCAGCGCACGAACCACATGATCCGCCTGAAGACGACGAAAACGTCGATCCGCTCTTGAAGCCGAAAGAGGAGAAGAGTTTCTTAACCTCGTCGCTCCCACACTTTGGACATTTGACATCGGCACAACAACCAGTAACTAGCTCTTCAAATTTCTCACCGCATTTGGCGCACTTATACTCGAATATTGGCATTTGTGTCCCTCCTAGTCATGCCATGCCAAGAAGTGACAACATGGTCTTGGCATTTACCGCGGCTTGCCCGGCGTGGCAATTATTGAACAAAACGAAAGCACGCTTCGTGGCCTCTGCGAGACGCTGTATTTTTGGCGCCCACTCAAGGAGCTCTGCTTCGGTGTATAGATAATTATAACGTTCCCAAGCTTCATTATGTTTCCACCACGTCTTAGCATTTCTCCCGTGAAACCTTACATAAGCAATGGGAGACGTATATACGGCAAGAGGTGGAAAGAGCCCCCGTAGGTTGGGTTCATCCACACAGCAAAACCCCATTCCCGCCCCTTTGAGCAGGTCGAACGTAGACTGGGATACCCATTCCACATTCCTGAACTCGACCACGATGGGGATATCAGGCAGCAGTGCAGGAAGGCGCTGGACATAACTGCTATTTTCGGGAGTCCTCTTAAAGCCCCATGGAAACTGGCAGAGAACACAACCCAGCTTGCCTTCACTGACTAAAGGTGCCATCGCTTTGGAGAATGTCTGGAATGCCTCTGCGATATCATTGCTGTCACGAGAAAGCTCATGAGTCATACTTCGATGTGCCTTTACGCAAAAGCTGAAATTCTCGGGAGTCCTGCGAGACATGCCTCCAATGGTCTTCGCATCCGGCATGCGATAGTATGTGAAGTCCAGCTCCACCACGCTGAATTGAGTTGCATACCATTCGAGCATCTCCCGATCGGAAATGCTTTCTGGGTAGAAAACGCCTCGCCAATCCCTGTAGCTGAACCCACAAGTTCCAACCTCTATCACGGCGAAGATCCCTCCATCAGCTTGAAGACAAGCTCTATGAATCCATCCTTGAACGAGAGTTCTGCCGGAGGTTTCCCGAAGGACTTCACCTCTGCTATTTCTTGGACATCACTTGGCTCGCCCACAGCAAGCACATAAGCAATGTATACAATCCCCTTGGAACTGTTTACCCCGTTGGTCACTGTGTACCAGCACAGAGGCTTCAAGTCGTCTACCAGAGCCCCCGCTTCCTCCAACAGCTCGCGACGGGCGGCCTCTTCAGGGCTTTCCCCCTGCTCTATTTGTCCTCCGGGAAACTCCCAACCTGCGCGGCGGACATTTCGAACCAGAAGGAGCTCCCCGTCTGTTACAGGCACGACCAAGACACTGTCAGGTTTTGACCATTCATCCTCAGGAGGACGACCACTAAACCAAAGATCTGTATGGACTCCGGGCCCGTCCAGCTTGATGAAGCCTCTTTCGTCGGCCTTGTCAGTCTTCCAACTCCCTACCTCGAATCACACCCTTCGACCCATACCTTTGAGAAAGCTCGTCCAACACGTCGTCAATCGCACAGTTCCGATTGTCCGATCCGAAAAGCGAAAGCTGCCGACAATCGGATAGCCCGGATACAGATAGGCCGATAAGCCTGACAGCCATGCCCATATCAATTTCGTCCAGCAAAGTACATGCAGTGTTGTAGATGGTATCGTAATCATCGAAGGGTTCAGCCATGGTCTTGCTCCTCGTCACTTGGCTGAAGTCTGCAAACTTCACTTTAATTGTCACGGTTCGCGCGAGTTTCCCCGCTCCGCGCAGCCTTGACCCAACCCTGCGGGCATGTTGCGCCAGGTATTGCACAAGTTCGTACCGGTCTGCGATATCCTCGTCGAATGTCGATTCAGACCCGAAGGATTTCTGCTCCTCATCTGCAACCACTGGGTCATCATCGATCCCGCGAGCCAAATCGTAGAGCTGTGCTCCCCATTTTCCATACTGCTCTACAAGCCATTCCTTTGACCAGAGGCGAAGATCCTCTACGGTTTCAATGCCGTATCGTGCGAGAGACCTCTCCCCCTTTTCGCCCACTCCCCATACATCTCGTACTGGGAGAGGAGAGAGAAACGCGTCCACATCTTCTGGACAGATCACCAAGAGCCCGTCTGGCTTGGACTTCGATGAAGCCAGTTTGGCCAAGAACTTGTTTTGTGCTATGCCTACAGACGCCGTAAGCCCCGATGCATCCTTTATGGCTTGTTTTATCTGCGTGCCCAGATCCAAGGCGTCTGTGTAGAAGTGTTCACACCCGGTCATGTCGAGAAATGCCTCGTCTATGGAGACCTGTTGCATGATGGGCGTGAACGCCTCTAAGACACGCATTATTTCCCTTGACACCTGCACATATCGGGCCATGTTGCCCGGCACGAAAATGGCGTGAGGGCACAACCGCGCTGCCTGTGACATCGGCATCGCCGACCTCACACCATAGGCGCGCGCTTCATAGGAACACGTAGACACCACAGCCCGAACGCTGTCACGAGGCCCGCCAACGATAACGGGTTTCCCGCGGTAATCGGGGTTGTCAAGTGCCTCTACTGCCGCGAAGAAACAGTCCATGTCGACATGGGCGATGGTACGTGTCCACACACGAAATCACTCAACTTTTTTTATTATGGTTACCAGGTCGCCGTTGCCTAGGCAGGCCGCGTTGGCTTCATCGGTGTCGATATGAAACTCCCACGTGTAGGAATCATCGACACGTACAAGAACTTCATCAAAAATGAGTGCTCGAGCCCCATTGACCTTGGTCATTACAATGTCTTTATCCTTTAACCCGATGCGCTCGGCCTCCTCAGGAGTCATGTGGATGTGCCTCTTGGCCACTATGACGCCGACTGGAATAGTGATCTCGGCTTTCGGGCCAATGAGCTTGATTCCAGGCGAACCGTCCAGGTCACCTGAGTCGCGCACCGGAGGTTGCACGCCAAGCTTGAAAGAGTCGGTGCGGGAAATCTCGACCTGAGTCCGTTTGCGAACTGGACCGAGAACGCGAACTCTTGAAATAGTGCCTTTGGGGCCAACAACATCGACAGTCTCCTCAGAAGCATATTGCCCTCTCTGGCTCAGATCCTTCCTGACTGTCAGCTCGTAGCCTTCGCCAAACAACGTATCCAAATCCGCACGGGAAAGATGGAGATGACGATTGGATACTCCAACAGGAACCTCGTATAATGACATTACCCCTGCCTCCTATGTCAATGCGATACACGATTACATGATAGCCTGTGTAGCCAGCAAAAGCAATTGAGGCCGGCCAGCAAAGGGTGTTACAACACGCTACCTCTTTCGATAACGCTCCTATACCACCTGGCACTGGATTTTGGGATCCTCTTGAGAGTAGTATAGTCAACGTAGATTATCCCAAACCTCTTGGAATAGCCGAAAGCCCATTCGAAGTTGTCAAGTATTGACCAGAGATAGTATCCTTCCACCTCCACACCGTCTTGCATCGCCCTATGCAATTGGATAAGGTGGGCGCGGATATACTCCATGCGTTCTCGGTCGTCGACTAAGCCTCCAGAGCTTACCTGATCGTCGTAGGCAGCCCCGTTTTCCGTGATAAAGACGGCGGGAGGATCGTAGTCTTGCTCGATCCGGAGCAAGAGGTCGTACAGTCCTTCAGGATAAACCTCCCAACCCATTGCGGTTACAGGCCTGTTCGTCCTTACATGAGAGAGTTCGAGAGGCTGTGCCTCTGGGTCGGCTTTTACCACGGCCCTGCTGTAATAGTTGACCCCCAAGAAATCGATTGGAGTCGAGATGATTCCCATGTCTTCAATACTTATAGATGGTGCACCGAAGGCCCGCAAATAAAGCTCCATGATATCTTCTGGATATGAGCCTAGAAAGAGCGGATCCGCATACCACCGGTTCAGACAGCCGTCCCACCGTCGTGCGGCCAATACGTCGCACTCATTGGAAGATGCGGGATAGACCGGACTCATGTTCAGGGTTATCCCTATGCGGGCACCTTGCCGGGAAAGGTCCCTGAAAGCCCTCACAGCTTCTCCATGCGATAGAAGGATATTGTGAGCTGCCGCAAGGGCTGACGGCATGTGGGAGACGCCGGGAGCGTGCTCTCCTGTCCCGTAGCCCAAGGTTGCAGCCACCCATGGTTCGTTGTGTGTTATCCAGAGATCAACTCTATCTCCCAAGGCTTCAAACATGTAGGCTGCGTAATCAACAAAGTATTTTGCTGTGTCGCGGGCTATCCACCCTCCCTTATCCTGTAAAGCCTGGGGAAGGTCCCAATGGTACAGAGTCGCCATCGGCCTTATGCCGGCTGCAAGCAACTCGTCTACAAGCCTATTGTAGAAATCGACGCCTTTTACGTTCGGGCGTCCGCCTCCGACGGGGAATATCCTTGGCCATGCAATGGAGAAGCGATATGAATTGAGCTTCAATGATTCCATCAAGGAGACATCCTCTGAGAATCTATGATAATGATCGCATGCGATGGCCGGAGTGTCTCCGTTCACGATCTTCCCCGGGATGCGACAAAACCTGTCCCATATGGATTCGCCTTTGCCGTCTTCTAGCGTAGCACCTTCAATCTGGCATGAAGACGATGCTGCTCCCCAGAGAAAACCATCAGGGAATGTGTGTAGCGTCAAGTTGCATCACCTACTTTCAGCGATAATTCCAAACTTCAACACAGGGCGACGAATCCCTCCGACCCCAGCGAGGTTGGAGATGCATATTACTTCAACCGCAGATTTGGGCGGAAGCTCCGGGCACGGTCACGGTCATCCCGCGCCTTGACAATGGCTCTGATGGGTTGTAGAATCTATTTAGTCGCAAGATGAAGTCTTTTCGCAGGGGAGTAGCTCAATTGGTAGAGCATCGGTCTCCAAAACCGAGGGCTGCGGGTTCGAGTCCTGTCTCCCCTGCCATTATTTCAAAAGCCACCTGGCTAAGCTCAGGTGGCTTTTGCTTTTGTTCGTGTGCTTAGGCGTGCGCCCTAAACAACGGTCATGACTCCTACTTCATCCGGAATATACAGCCTTGCTTCTGTTGCAGCCAGGACCTCTCCTATCGTCACGTCTGGCGCAATTTCGCGCAGCACCGCCCCTTCAGGGGTAAACTCTATGACGCAGAGTTCCGTGACGAGCAGGTCCACTTCGGCTGTGGCGGTCAATGGCAAAGTGCATTTGCGCACCACTTTCGATCGGCCGTCTTTGGTCCTATGTTCCATTGCTACGATGACTCGCTTTGCGCCTACTACGAGATCCATTGCGCCGCCCATTCCGATTATCCGTCCCGGAACGGCCCAATTGGCCAGATTTCCGTCCTGATCCACTTGTAACCCGCCGAGGATTGTTACATCCACGTGCCCTCCGCGGACTATCGCAAAGGACGTTGCTGAATCGAAGAATGCCCCGCCAGGCTTTATGGAAGAAGGTTGTCCGCCGGCGTTCACAAGATCCGGGTCTTCACGACCCGGTTCCGGAGGATCTCCCATGCCTACAAAGCCGTTCTCTGAGTGAAGGATAATGTTCACGTCGTGAGCAAGATGGTTCACGACGAAGGTCGGCAGGCCGATTCCAACGTTCACGACCTGTCCGGACTTGAGTTCTTGTGCTACTCTCCGTACGATAAGCTCTCGAGGTTCTATTGCCGCCACTTCAGCTCACCCCTACAACTGCGTCTACGAATATGCCAGGGGTCATCACGTGATCTGGATCGATACCGCCTATATCACGGATCTCGCTGGCCTCCGCTACGACGTAGTCAGCTGCCATAGCCATGAGCGGATTGAAGTTTCGAGCCGATTTGCGATACACCAAGTTGCCTGCGCGGTCTGCCACGTGTGCTCGAAGAAGTGCGATGTCTGCTCTCAGTGGAAGCTCTAGAAGATATGTATGACCTTCCAACTCCAGCTTGATCTTCCCTTCTTCGGCTATGGTTCCCACGCCTGTAGGCGTCAGTATGCCCCCAAGTCCGGCTCCTCCGGCGCGTATTCTCTCTGCCAGTGAGCCTTGGGGACACAATTCCACCGCGAGTTTTCCCTCGTCTTTCTGAGCGATTGCAGTGGGGTTCATACCCATGTAGCAGCAGATGAGCGTAGATACTTGCCCGTTGGCGAATAGTCTCCCGTATCCCCGATCAGGCATCGCTGTGTCATTCACAATCAATGTAAGATCGCGGACTCCCCTTCGTATCACCTCGTCTACGAGCGTCTCTGGCGAGCCCACCGCCAGAAAGCCACCGATCATCAGAGTCATGCCGTCGGTAAGGCCTTCGAGCGCTTGGTCAAGCGTTCTCAGCTTTGGCACGCTTAGCACTCACCTCCGTTATTTCTTGAGCTCCAGCATCTCCCTGGCTTCGTCCGGAGTGGCAACGTCCCTGCCTAGTTCACCTGCAATTCGAGCAATTCTGGCAACAAGCTGGGCATTGCTTTTTGCGAGGACACCACGGGAATAGTAGATGTTGTCCTCAAAACCCACTCGCACGTTGCCGCCTAGCACTATGGCAACAGCTGCAAGCTGAAGTTCAGCCCTGCCTATGCCAGCAACCTGCCACATGGTTCCAGGCGGGAGACTGTTGACGCAATGCATCAGGTCGGGCACGGTTCCAGGTATGCCTCCTGGCACGCCCATAACGAAATCAAAATACAGGGGTTCTTCTACAATACTTCGTTTGGCAAGTCGAAGTGCGTTCGCTATGTGCCCAACATCGAAGCACTCCAGTTCTGGCTTGACCCCTTTTTCCTTCATCCTGACCGCCAGGGCCTCGATTGCCTGTGGTTCGTTCATGAATACCTCATCACCGAAGTTGACTGTGCCTGTTGTGAGCGTAGCCATCTCAGGAGCGAGGTCAAGGGGACGCATTCGTTCCTCAATCGGAGTTCCTACTGCGCCTCCAGTCGAGATCTGCACGATTACGTCTGTTCGTTTTTTGATCTCTTCTATTGTCTTGCGGAATACCTCAATGTCCTGGGTTGGCTTGCCTTCCTCGTCTCTCACGTGCAGATGGACGATTGAGGCCCCCGCATTCCTGGCCTCCTCTGCGGCTTTGCCGATCTCTGCGGGGCTGAGTGGAAGGTAAGGCGCCTGTTCCCTTGAAAGTTCCGCCCCTACTAGGGCTGCAGTGATAATGAGTTTGTCCAATTGATTAGCCCTCCTTCTTAGTGGTCTCCGCGTCCTGCCCACAGCCGCAGCAATTGCCTTGCTTGCGTTGCTTCTCCTTCGGGACAACACAGGTCCCACTGGCGCGGGCAACAAGGAGAGGCTCCTCCAGAATAAAGGCTGCTGAAGGATCCTTTGGATCACGGCATGCTTCTATGACTTTGTGGGCTTCAAAGGTCATTGCCCGAGAAGTATTGCCCGTTCTCACAATGCGTCCGCGGGCTTCGATATAGTCGCCCGCATAGACAGGGGCCTTAAACTCCACCATGTCATATGCGACGAAAAGCCCCTCATCTCCGTCGTGCCTTATAAGGAGTTCAGTGGCGACGTCGCCGAACAGCTGCATTAGCTTGGCGCCGTCCACCAGATCTCCGCCGTAATGGGCGTCAGACTGACTCATCCTGACCCTGATCATGACTTCTTCCATGGTATTCTCCTTTCGTCCACTCCCCTCACCTTTCTTCCGTCAGGCGCGCGGAAGTGCGGTGCTCCTTTCTTACCAATTCCTGAGCTATGTACGCGGCAACGTGAGACGGCAATGTGCCAGGCCCGAATCCCGCGTCGAATCCGAGCTCTAGGGCGAGTTCATGGCTGATTCGCGGACCGCCGCAAATCAGGAGCACATCATCCCTTATACCTTCAGCTTCGACCAAGTCTACAAGGCGCGTGAGGTTTGCTATATGCACGTTCTTCTGCGTCACAATCTGAGAAACTAGGATGGCGTCAGCGCCTGTTTCTATAGCCCTGGCAACCAAGGTCTCATTGGGAACCTGGGCCCCCAGGTTGTATGCTCGGAACCAGGGATACCGTTCCAGTCCGTATTCGCCTGCATAGCCCTTCATATTGATTATGGCATCGATTCCGACGGTGTGGGCGTCAGAACCTGTACACGCGGCGACTACTGTAATCTTGCGACCAAGCTTGTCTCTGATGAAATCGTTTATCTGGAAATAATCCATCTGTTCGACTTCTACTTTGGGTATGTGAAGCTGTGTGACGTCCACCGAGTGCACGCATTTGCCATATACGACAAAGAAGGTGAATGGACCTCCAAGGTCGTGGGCGCTCACGACGTCCACATCCTCAAACCCCATCTTCATCGCCAGCTGGCGCGCTGCTTCTTTTGCCTCAGGCCCGTACCTCAAGGGGAGGCTGAATGCAAGTTGCACTTTTCCGTCATCAAGGGTGTCGCCGTATGGTCTGACCCTTTCCAAATCTACTTTCGGCACGAACTACACCTCCCACCCCTTGTGAGCCGGGCCGGTATCTCTTCCGCAAATGGGTTCCAGTATTCTGGATTTCTTTCCACGACTCCGTCGAGTCCTCTGCCTCCATCGGGCGTCCGGGAGATACCGGCAAATACCCCATCTTCTATAGCCGCCATCAATCCTGTCTTCCGCACTTGCTCTAATGTTGTTGTAGCTTCGTTGAGAACCTGTTGAGCTCGGCTTTCCACGATTCCGCCACGCTTGAAGGTTATCTCTTCGCCCAGATTGCGTGCGTTGTTGAAGACGTATTTTGCGTTGCGGATTGCAAGGTATCTGTCGTGTATGTGCGGAGTGTGAACGGCTTCGGTGAGCATGCCGAGAAGCTGTATGGACTGGCCTGTCATCACTCCTGCCAAGTTGAACATACCGTTCATGAGATACCCTTTGAATATGTCGCCTGTCATGTATTTTGTGGGCGGCATGTATTTAAGCGGTTTGTTGGGGAATATGTCCCGGGCCATCTGCGCTTGCGCCACTTCGTAGAGAAACCCGTTAGTTGTGGCCGGGTCGATCTCGAATGCATGCCCCAGGCCGATCTGCTCGTCAGGCAAGCCTGATCGGTAAGCGAGCGCCTCATTAATGAACTGCGACGCCAGCACGATGTGGGCCTCTTCATAAGCGTCTGAAGTAGTAAGATAGTTGTCCTCTCCGGTGTTTATGGTTATGCCGGCGTAGGCATTGAGCATACGCGAAAAGTGCTGGTCTGCAAAGGTGCGCTTCATGTTGATGTCGCGGAAGAGTATGCCGTACATTGAGTCGTTGAGCATCATGTCAAGGCGCTCCATTGCTCCCATGGCCGCTATCTCGGGCATGCACAGTCCTGAACAGTAGTTGACGAGGCGGATGTACCTGCCTGTCTCGAGGCTTACCTCGTCGAGAGCCTTTCGCATGATGCGGAAGTTCTCCTGGGTAGCAAATGTTCCGCCAAACCCCTCTGTTGTGGCGCCATATGGCACGTAATCGAGCAAGCTCTGGGCGGTGCTTCGTATCACCGCGATTATGTCTGCGCCTGATCTGGCGGCAGATTGCGCCTGGCCAACATCCTCATAGATGTTCCCTGTCGCCACTATGACGTATATGAGCGGCTCAGTTCCAGGGTCAAGCTTCTCAATGAGCTCGCAACGCTTTGCGGCGTTCGCCTCTATTCTGGCAAGGCTTGCTTCAATTGCGTCTTCCAGGACTGCTCTAGCCCGATCGTCCTCGACGTCATCGAAACTGGCGAAGTCGAGCTCGCCGGCGGCAGCTTTGTCGGCGATGGCCTGCGGAGAAAGGCCTGTTGCCGCCACGGCCCTCCCCATATGGCAAGCGGCTCCGTCTCCTAGTCTCCCTGCTTCGCGCAACATATCGACTAAGACATTGGGAAGCGGGACCCCTGCGGAATCGACGCCGTCAACGCCGACTAGGCGCAAGACTGTACGCTCTATGGCAGTCGTAGTTACACGCTCTACACCTTTCATTACCTCGTCTGCTATGTCGCTTGCACATTCCCTGCATCGCGCTATCTTATCAGTATCCAGGTTGAGTTTCAAAAGCCACACCTCCCACTGCCGAGAGCCCCGCAACCACGTCAATTACAGGGAGCTCTCTGATATGTCTTGAGATCTCGAGTAGCAGATCTGCTGGATCTAAAGGCGCTCTCCACGGGGACGTGGGGTTTATGCTGATCGCGATCACTGGCGCCTTCTCGAGAACACACAGCTGTCCCCCGGATGCCTCGAATGCCTCTGCTCCTTGGTTTCCGACTGCCAACCGCGAGGGATCCTTGGCAACGACCATAAATGCCTGCTTTTTTGGGGACAACGGTTCCTTAGGCCCGCTGGCCGTGTCTGGCGGCGCGGCTCTGCGTCTCTGATTGAGCCTCGAGGCGACCTCAGCCAGAAGAACATCGCCCACCGCCCTCCCGCATATGAGGGCAACATCGTCTTCTGCGATGGCCGAGGCAATCTCCTCTTCCCTTCCCAGGATTGTCTTCCATGGAAAGACCTCAATCTCTCCATCTGCCCGAAGTATTGCCGAGACTCCTTCTTGCATTATGGGCTCTGCAACTTGCACCACGTCTGCCGGAGGCCGGGGCAACTGGAACATGTGAACAGCGCGCTCCGTCAATTCGGCAATCCTATTTGCCGAACCGTTTAGAGCCGCCCCTGTGGCCAGGACGAAGGCCCCGACTATGTCGGGCGATGCGAGGAATGTTCTTCCCGCCGCTCCGTCCACCAAGATGAGCTCTGCGCCGAATTCTCGCATTCTTCTAACAGCTAGCATCAGGTCGTTCGAATGGTTGCACCCTATCACTTCGACATGGCCCGGGGACAGAACCCTCGCCAGGACGATTTCGCCAGCAGGTGTCCAGGCCCCGAGCCGCTCCACCACGTCCAGACTACACGAACCTGTATGAATTGTAGATTCGGCAAGAGCAACGAGAGATCCCGCGGGCAGATATATTGGGGGTTTCGGAAGTCCTGTTATGGCATCATACAGTTCGCCATCTCGCCCGCCGGACGTGACGCCTACCGTGATGCCGTTGGATGTCGCCTGTCGGATCATCCTGTTGAGCACGGTCGTTTTGCCGCAATTCTTTGCAAGGCCGACTATGCCGACGCATTTGCCCGGGGCCCCCAGAGCAAGGTCAAGAAGGATCTCTCCTGGATCTCTTGCGACGCTCGAGTCCAACTGGTTCAAGGCTTGACACCATCCCATCCATAACAGCCGCGACGCCCTCTGTAGCGGGCTTCGGAATCTCTTCGCAGATGCCGCACTGATGGCACTGGCTGATCTTGTCTTCGGGTTCGGGATAAGCGGTGATGACGCCTTCGTAGTTTCGAAGAATTACTTTGGTGTCGGTCTGCGAGATGACATATTGCGGGGCGATGGGGATCTTTCCTCCCCCTCCCGGGGCATCTATCACGAAAGTGGGAACCGCGAATCCCGATGTATGGCCCCTCAAACGCTCTACGATCTCTATCCCTTTGCCTACCGATGTCCTGAAGTGCTCTATCCCCATCGATAGATCGCATTGATAGATATAGTAAGGGCGTACTCTGATCTTCACAAGTTCGTGCACGAGCTTCTTCATTATATGGGGGCAATCGTTCACTCCCTTGAGCAGAACTGTCTGATTCCCAAGGGGTATGCCTGCGTCAGCCAACATCTCGCACGCTCTGCGTGACTCAGGCGTTATCTCCTTCGGATGATTGAAATGGGTATTGAGCCACAGGGGATGGTACTTCTTGAGCATATTGCAGAGCTCTGGTGTTATACGCTGCGGCATGACGACCGGGGTTCTTGTGCCGATCCTGACTATCTCCACGTGGGGGATCGCCCTCAGCTCGCTTATGATGTACTCTAGGGTGTCATCTGGTAGGGTGAGCGGATCTCCCCCTGAAATCAGGACATCCCTTATTTCAGGCGTCTCCCTTATGTACTGGATGCCCTGGATCAATTCGTCATGGGTTATGGCGCTGTCGGTATGCCCGGCAAACCTCCTCCTGGTGCAATGCCTACAGTAGGTTGAACAAACGGACGTGACAAGGAACAGAACCCTATCGGGATATCTGTGAGTTACGTGAGGCACAGGGGAATCCACATCTTCGTCAAGTGGATCCATGAGATCATGCTCTCCCATGGAAAGCTCCTGGACGACTGGAATTGCCTGTTTTCGAACTGGACAATCAGGGTCGTCAGGATCAATTAAACTCGCGTAGTGCGGAGTTATTGCCATGCGTAACCTGGCAAGGCAGCGCTGCACCCCTTCTTCCTCTTCAGGGGTGAGATTGACTACCGACTTGAGCTGGTCAACAGTGGTTATTCTGTTTCCGAACTGCCAGTGCCAATCGTTCCACTGTTCCTTGGAAACTCCTTCCCACATACTGACATCATCTCCGTCGTTATCTTGCATAGAGATCCTCGAATATCTTGCGAAGTTTCGGGCTCTCACGCAGAGTCTCAAGGGCAATTTCCGCGTGTCCGCGGGTATAGCCGTTCCCTATGATCATCGTGACGTCACGGCCGACTCCCTCTGCGCCTAGGGCCGCGGCGGTGAAGCTCGTCGCCATGCTGAAGAAATATATGATGCCCATATCGCGTGTTGACAGTATGGACGACATCTCTGTGCCCGGAATGTTAACGCAGTTGATCGTGACGTCCGCCATTTTTCCGCCTGTCGCCTCTTCAACCATCTTCATGATCTCCAGCGGCCGCGTAGCATCGCCAGCAATCACAACATCGGCAAATCCTGTTGCCTCGGCCCGGGCTTTACTGGCTTCGCTGTGTGCCAATGCTATTACCTTTCCGGTGACGCCGGCACGTTTCTTGGCCTCATACATGCAGAGAAGGCCGGATTTACCGCCTGCCCCGATAATGAGCACGGTATCGCCAGGATGCACTAGCTTTGCGGTCTGTGCGGGGGCTCCCGCCACATCCAAAACTGCCAACGAGAGGCTATCTGGCATGTCATTCGGAAGCTTGGCATAGATTCCGCTTTCGAAAAGGATTGCATGCCCTTCAATGTCAACTTGGTCGGTATCAAGATGAACTTTGATGATTTTGTCGATGACAAGGGGAGTCAGAGTGAGAGAGACGAGGGTAGCGATCCTGTCTCCAACCTCAAGATCCGTACTGCCAATAAGATCGGGTCCGATCTTCTCAACAGTTCCTATCAGCATTCCTCCTGAACCAGTAACTGGGTTGTGGTGCTTCCCTCGGTCAGCGACGATGCCCATCATGATTTCGCCTATCCGTTTCTCGTCATTTCCGGCCTGCTTCTTGATCTGGGTGAAGCTGGCAGCGTCGATATTGAGGGTTTGAACATTAATGAGGATCTCGTTATCGCGGACTGCCATCTCATTGTCGATCTTCCATGCAGCCTGCGGCATCGCGCCCTCTGGTTCGATTACTCGGTGGGTTCCATACTTACAGCCTTTTGCCAATTGCCACACCTCCTATGATACACGCACACAAGAGATAACGTTGCAATATCCATGCCAGAGACGAAACACGCTGTAGCTGCGCTTGCCCCTGTCCAACGTCTGCTCATTTACGGGCAGCTGCCCAATTATGGGCACTGCGTGCGTGACAGTTCGCCACTTCAAGTGACATATAGAACTGCCCCGGCCGCTCCAATGACGGACCGTTACTTATTTGTCTGTATAATCGAGATCTTTTCTGCGTATGTCGGAAGCGTCGATGCTGTAACGCTTCAGCTTGTGCTGCAGAGTCTGCCTGGGTATGTCGAGGTATCGGGCTGTGGCAGAGATGTTTCCCTCGCATGTTTCGAGTGCAGCCCATATCAGGCTCTTCTCGATCTGTTCAAGGGTGGGTACCAGCGGCGCCTTGGCCTCTTCCTCTATTGCCGGCGTTGAGTTATCTCGGAACTGGCTGGTGGGCAGGAATCTATTGGCTCTAGGTCGGGATGCCGCATCTCCTGGGCCGTGCGAAAGAACATGCGGTGGAAGATGTTCTAGTCCTATGAGTGATCCGTGGGACAACTGGACTGCTGCTTCAATTGCGTGTTGAAGCTCTCTCACATTTCCAGGCCACGGATATTCCATGAACAGTTCAAATACATCACGGGTTACTCCGTGCACGTTCACGCCAAATTGTGAGCTGTAGCGCTCAATGAAGTGTTCGGTAAGCGCAGGTATATCGTCTTTTCGCTTCCTCAGAGGAGGTATCTCTATGATGATGACGCCCAGCCTGAAGAAGAGGTCGCGTCGTATCAGATTGCGTTCTACTGCTGTGGCGGGATTCGAGGACATGGCGGATATTAGGCGCACGTCTACCTTTCGCTCAGAAGACTCCCCTATCCTGCGCAATGAGCCCTCCTGCAGCACCCTGAGAAGCTTCGCCTGGAGCGGCAGAGGCATTGCGTCAACCTCGTCGAGAAACAGACTTCCTCCGTCTGCGACTTCGAAAAGCCCCGGCCGATTCTCTGCCCCGGTGAAGGCGCCCCTCGCTGTCCCGAAAAGTATCCCTTCGAGCAGGGTCTCCGGGAGTGCGGCGCAGTTCTGTGCTATGAATGGCCGGGCCGCTCGTGGGCTGGAGTTGTGGATCGATTGTACGACGAGTTCTTTTCCGGTTCCGGTCTCGCCGTAGATCAGCACTGCGGAACCGCTCTGAGATGCTCGCTTTGCACGGGCCACGACATCCTGCATGTTCTGGCTGACAGCGACTATATCATCAAAGGTGTATCTGGCCGTTCCTACCTTGACTCGATGGCCAGTCGCCGAGTGCACGCCAGCTGTTGTTATCAGCTCCGCCTGGAGATCAACTACGCGTTCTACTAGCTCTTTCACCAAGGTAACGTCTTTGGAGACCTCGATAGCGCCTATGAGCTTGGCACCGCTGTAGATCGGAAGTGTTGAGTTCATTGTCGTGATGGTGTCACCCTTGTAGTTCCGGAATGTCTGCTGCCTTACAGGGGCTGGGCGACCAGTACGAAGGACTGACATCAAGGTGCTTGTATCTTCTGATAATGATGGAAAGACGGATAGAATATGGCGTCCAACAACTTCTTGGGGGTCTAGGTTGTCGAGGGAAGCTGCAATCCTGTTGTAAAAGACTGTGATGCCACATGTGTCAACGATGTGGATTCCTTCATTGATGGAATCGAGAACGACTCTCAGATCCGCACTGAGGTGTTCAAGATCGATTGAAGCATCACGCATCAGTCACCACCACCGCAGGAACCATTTGCATGCCCAACTTTCGGCATCCAACTACGATTGTATCGTACATTGGCCAGAAACAACAGGATGAACCAGGGAGAAGAAACTTGGGAATCCGGGTGTATGACTGACCCGTGGGTGAGCTAGAAGGAAAAAGATGACTCAGCGGTGGATCGCTTGGCTCCACCAAAGAGTCATCCTACCAAAGCTCCATATACTTCGTTCAGTCTTTTAGGGCACCATCGAGCAGAATCTGGATGAGTTGATCGAAGGAAATCCCTCGCGCCCGGGCGGCGTCAGGCAGAAGGCTCACCTCAGTGAGGCCTGGGAGCGTGTTCACCTCGAGAACCCATACAGTGCCATTCGGTTCGACTATCATGTCGACTCTCGAGTAACCGCGACACTTCAAGGCAGCATGGGCAGCCAAAGCGAGCCTCTGGCACTCTTTCTGTGCGGCATTTCCAATTCGAGCAGGGATTACGTGCTCAGACATCCCAGGAGTATACTTCGATTCCCAATCGTAGAACTCGTTCTTTGGCACTATCTCAAGCACCGGCAGCGCCTCTGTATCATGGTTACCTAGGACGCCTACGGTAACTTCCGTACCCTTGATGAACTTTTCGACGACTGCTTCTTCATCATAGTTGAAGGCGTACGATAATGCATCTTGGAGAGCGCCGTCATCCTTAACTATGCTTATTCCGACAGTCGACCCCTGCGAAGATGGCTTCACTACACACGGAATGCCGATGCTCAAGGCGCGCTCCAAAGCCGATTGGAACGGGGAATGGCAATCCACCACTACATAGGGGGGAGTAGGGATTCCTGACACTTCAAAGAGCGCCTTGGAGATTGTCTTGTCCATGGCGATTGCGCTGGAGAGCACCGATGAGCCGGTGTATGGGATGCCCATCAACTCGAGGGCCCCTTGTATACAACCGTCTTCGCCGTATTTCCCATGCAACGCGATGAAAGCCACATCGGGGCGGAGCTCGGCCAGCACACCGATGGCGTTGTCCGCCGGGTCGACTGATATGACCTCATGGCCTAGCCTGCGCAAGGCGGCCTCTACCTGTGCGCCTGATTTGAGTGAGATCTCTCTCTCACTCGAAGATCCTCCCATGAGGACAGCTACTTTCATCTGGGTTTGATCATCCAATGACGTCACCGCCGTTTCTAGCTGAAGTAGACCGACACTGCACACTATCACTTGGGCCAGACACGAAAAATCTCCCGCAATGTGCAGGTGGTCGTCTTGATCACTATGAGAAGGTATGCGATTCCGCAGACAAGCAGAAATCCTCGGGCGATTGCAGCATGACGCCACTGGGCATCGCTCATATCGGCGCTCCGCTTGAACCAGAGCACCACGACGAGAATAACCACGGCAATAACGGATCCGATCATGAGCAAAGCCGCCATAGCTTCATCACCGATGCATACTATGCCGCCCTACAGACGAATGTCCCACTCCTTAAGCATATCCGCTGTACGCCGACAAGTTGCATCGAACCTTAAGGGAGTGATTGAAACAGCTCCGGTTCTGATGGCTTCCGTATCCAGTCCGTCATCGGATGGAGGGGTATCCGGGTCCCCGGATAGCCAATAGTATGGTCGTCCACGAGGATCTACCCTACGCTCGAAAATGTTATTATACCGTTGAACCCCCAGCCTAGTGACGGCCACCTTGCCTGAGTTGAAGCCATCCGGAACATTCACGTTGAGCACCACCCCTTCTGGCAGGCCCCTAGTGGCCACTTGAGAGGCGAGCTTCGCCGCTACGCGAGCCGCTGGCTCATAGTCTGATGGGTCATATGATCCTGTGGAAACCGCAATCGCCGGTATGCCGGCAAACGCGCCTTCGGCTGCAGCAGCTACTGTGCCAGAGTATATGACGTCGGTTCCCAAGTTAGGCCCGCGGTTGATGCCTGAGAGGACTATGTCGGGACGTTCCGGCAAGAGCTCTTCTAGGGCCAGCTTGACACAGTCGGACGGCGTGCCGCTGACCGACCACGCCTCAGCCTCGATACCCCTAAACGCAGTCTTCTCCGCCCGGAGCGGAAGCCCCATTGTCAGGGCATGACTTATCGCGCTCCTCTCTCGGTCTGGCGCGCAGATCCAGAGCTTATCTGCGATTTCAGCGATGGCTCTGGCAAGGGCCAGCAATCCAGGCGCCCATATGCCATCATCGTTCGAGATCAATGCTTTGAGAATGGGAAAGACCTCCTACCGTGACCCAAGACTAGAATCTCTCGATCTCGGCCTTAAGTATCCCGGAAAGGCTGAGAACATGCTGAAGCAAGTCTGCCTGGGCCAACTGGGGATCCCTGCCAACCATGTTGGACGAGATTGTGACGTCGATCGATACAATAGAATTCTCCCTGTCAACGTTTATCTCGGTTTCGACTATGTTCATTCCGTATTTTCCAATTATAGTGGCAATTTCGCCAAGTAGCCCCGGCCGGTCAATGGCGTTCACCTTGAGCACGGCTTCTCCATGTGGAAAATATTTTCTTTCGACCCTGCTCATAATCACCAAAATGAACTGGACCAGCACTGTTGCGCCTATTGCCGGCCACACCATTCCCGCTCCAATGGCAAGGCCTATTCCTGCTGTGGTCCAAAGGCTTGCTGCAGTTGTAAGCCCTCTGATGGAGAGGCCTTCTCTCATGATCGTGCCCGCTCCCAAGAAACCAATGCCGCTGACAACTTGCGCCGCAACTCTGGCAGGATCGTGCAGACCGGAACCGGCAGGGCCAAAACCATGTATGCTGACTATGGTGATAAGGGCCGACCCAAGGCATACCAAGGAGTGCGTGCGCAAGCCGGCGGACTTGCCTTGCCTCTCCCTCTCAAGCCCTATTACTGAGCCTATCAATGTTGCGAGGCTCATCAGCCCTAACTGCTGCCAGAGCAAAGCTCTATCCATATTCCCCCCTCCAATCGCTCTAGCTTACCACTCTAGCGTGGGATTCTGCTACGATGCCCATTACTTGCTCGGCGGTTGCGCTCACTAGTTCGCGCGCCTTGTCCAACGCCTCTATGACGGGAGTAACCGCTTCGTCGCCAGCTATCTCCTTCAATGCTTGCAGGGCGGGAATGCGCAAGTCCTCGTTTTCTATGCATATGGCGACTAGAGGTTCTACTGCCCTGATATCACCAATTATTCGAAGCGCTTGTATCGCTGCGATTCGGACATCGCGCGAGTCGTCCTCGAGGCAGTCTGCCAAGACGTCGAATGAAGCTGGATCACCTATCTTGCGCAATGCCTCCACTGCTTCATACCTCACGCCGCGGTCTGCGTCGCGCGCCAACGCAATCAGGTGCGGCACTGCCCGGTCTTCGCCCATATCGCCCACGAGTTTAGCTGCGCGTTTTCTTACGGTGATGTCTTTAGAACATAGTTTTGCTTCGATCAGGGGCCACAGTCCATCGCGATCCACAGACTTCAGAGCGTTGCACGCGCTGTAGTAGACGTATACGCTCTCGTCGCGTAATGCGCGGACTAGCGGCAACAACGCCGCATTGCCGCCGCACGAAGACAGCCCCTCAACCGCCCAGACCCTAACTCCCTCGTCAGGGTCTGAAAGCGAATCTGCAAGCAGAGGGATGCATCTTGAGTCCTCCAACTTGGAAAGCCCGTAGGCTGCGGCTCGCCGCGTAGCATCATCCCCGGTTGCCAAGAGGTCGGCCAAGAGTCCCAACAATCGCGTCCTGATAGAAGCTATCTGATCAGCAACGTTCGGTTTACAACAGATATCCGCGGTTGTTAAATCCTGCTCCAGGGTTTTAAGTTCCTCAACTAGAGCCTCTATTCGCTTGGAATCAATCGATGCTGTAGACAAGAAACGCACCCCCGGCACATAGTCTCAAGGGGCAAAATCATAAGCAATAAGTCATTTGGCTCTGAGAGCGAATTTGTTCTCAGTGCCCGAAAGCAGTCGCTCAATATTCGATCTGTGCCGCACAACGGCCAAAACGGCCAGAATTGCGCAGACTATAACATACGCTGAAGGATATCCCATGATGTAAGCGGCTATGGGGGTTGCTGCCACTCCAACCATCGATCCCAAGGACGCATACCTGAAGGCGCACACCAGCCCGAGCCAGACTGCGGCAAGGATCAGGCCAACCGGCGGCATTATGGCAAAGATGAATCCAAAAGTCGTGGCTATGCCTTTGCCGCCCCTGAATCCCAGGAATATCGACCAGTTGTGGCCTGCCACAACGGCCAACCCTGAAGCCGCGATCACCCAATCATTAGCCCCCAGGGCACGTCCTAGCAAGACAACCGCCAGGCCCTTTGAGGCGTCGAGCAGGAACGTCACGAACCCAAAAGGAAACCCGAGGGTCCGAAGAACATTCGTCGCGCCTATATTTCCACTTCCATGCTTTCTGACATCTACTCCGACCAAAGAAGTCCCTAGCAGCAAGCCAAAAGGGATAGAGCCGATAACATAAGAGATGGACAAGAGGATTACTGGCGACAATGTCACTGGGCTTCACCCTTCCGATCTAGTCTCTCGCTCTGAACTGCACTATTATGGGTGTTCCGGAAAACTCGAACGCCTCGCGAATGGCATTCTCTAGGTAACGCTTATAGGAAAAATGTATCAACTCCGGGTAGTTGGTCCAAACCACGAAAAGCGGAGGACGCGACGATACTTGGCTCGCGTAGAATATGCGAACCGCCTTCCCCTTGTCGCTCGGGGGAGGGTTTCGCAGGACTGCGTCTTGCACTACTCTGTTCACCATCGATGTCTGAATCCTGCGTCGGTGGTGCATTGCCCCTTTCCTCACTGCGTCTAGGAGTTTGGTTATTCCCCTCCCCGTAAGGGCCGAGACGAAAAGGACATCGGCATATGGCATAAAATTCATCATGGTTCTGACTTTGCGTTCATAATCCCGCGCGAAAGCCTTATCCCGATCAACCATATCCCATTTGTTGACCGCAATAACCCCTGCTTTTCCTGCTTCATGGGCGTACCCGGCGATCTTCGTGTCCTGCACAACCGGATCAGAAGTACCATCTATCACTGTTACCGCCACATCGCATCTGTCCACCGCGGCAAAAGCCCTGAGAACGCTGTACTTCTCCACCCCGGGATCGACCTTGCCTCTTCGGCGGATCCCGGCAGTATCAATAATAACATATTTAGTCCCATCGTAATCAAAGACTGTATCGAGAGCGTCCCGCGTGGTGCCGGGTGTATCCGAAACGATGGAACGCTCTTCACCGAGAATCCTGTTTGCCAGCGAAGACTTCCCCACATTAGGCCTGCCGACCAGCGCCACCCGGATTGGATCATCATCTTTTTCAGCAGGCTCATCTGTTTGAGGAGGCAATGCCTGTACAACTGCGTCGAGTAAGTTTCCTATGCCTATTCCATGAACCGCCGAGACGGGCATCGGATCCCCTAGCCCGAGAGCGTAGAATTCGTAGTCCATGTGGGCCGGATGATCCACTTTATTCGCGGCGAGAATCACAGGTTTTCCGGCTATGCGCAGCAGCTGGGCCACGTCCTTATCGTCAGATGTGATGCCAGAACGGGCATCTACAACGAAAATGATGACATCAGCCGCTTTCATGGCGTGCTCGGCATGTTGTCTTGTCTGCGTCGAGATGTCGTCTGCTGGATCGGCCTCAATCCCACCTGTATCGACAATGGCAAAGGATCTACCCGACCACTCCGCCGTGGAGTACACCCTGTCACGGGTAATGCCGGGCGAGTCGTCCACGATCGATGATCTGCTCCTTATTATGCGATTAAAGAGCGCAGACTTGCCGACGTTAGGCCGTCCAACAATGGCTACGAGCGGTTTAGCCACATCATTCACCTCGCATTCGGTGGGTGCAGAGCAAGTATTGACTCGACGAGCCCTCGCGCGGTGGTAGGGGCTACCACCACCGGAACGCCCACAGAAGAAGCTATGCCCTCCACTGTGACATCGTCAAGCAGAGACCTTTCGCCGCTTTTCAGCATCACGTCGGGGATCACGACGAAATCGCCAAGACGACCCCGGGATGCTTCTTCCTGCAAAGACCGTATGATGTCTGCGCCAACCACCAGTCCGGAAACGGTAATGGATTCTCCGAAGAACTTATTCTCCACAGGCACCAACCGGACCTTTACCCCGTGAATCCCGTTCAAAGAGTCGCACGCGTCGCGTATTACTCGCGCGCCTAGAACGCCCGTTACCACAGTTGCGCAGATCCTTCCCGCGACTGAGCATGGAAGTTCTAGAGCAATCTGAGCAAATTCATCCAGAAATAGGCGCGCAAGTCCTATGCCGTTTTCAATCTGAGGATACTCGTCATATGCGTCAGCTATAGGAAAAGGCAGAGACGCAAGACAGTAAAACTCATCTGCTGCGTAAACGAAGTGGTTTCCAAAAAGCTTCATGCATTCGTTCTGCGCCGAATCGACTATCTCCAGAGTCTGACGCGCGATACCAGCTGATACAGGCTCAAGTTCGGGCAGACCCTGGCGATGGGAGGTAAGGCCCACAGGAACTACGCCCACCGACACACATGATGGCCACAGGCTCTGCAGATCCCTGATGCTCGCGGCAAGCACAGTGCCATCATTTATGCCCGGAACCATCACTATCTGGCAGTGGAAATCAATCCGTGCCTCTGCCAGCCGCTTCAGCGTAGGCATGATGGGGAAGGCATGTGTCCTCCCAAGCAACCTGCACCTGGTCACATCGTCCGTGCTATGCACGGATATGTACAGTGGAGAAAGCCGCATGTCCATTATGCGCTGAAGATCGCTCTCCCTCAAGTTAGTTAGGGTGATGAAGTTCCCCTGAAGAAAAGAGAGGCGATAATCGTCGTCCTTAAAGTATAGAGTATCCCGCATGCCCCTGGGCAATTGGTCTACAAAGCAGAAAACGCATTTGTTCGCGCAGTGCTTCTCCCCGTCGAACACGAGCTCGTCGAATCCAAGCCCAAGACGGGGATCGTAATCATTGTTAAAGACTGCTGTCAGCATTGACCCGTCAGGCTTTTCGATCTCGAGCCTCGTCGTGAAGGAGCTAACATGATACTCATAGTCTATTATGTCTCGGATTGGATGTCCATTTACAGACACCAATACGTCTCCGGGGCAAATGCCCGCCGCATCGGCACGGCTGCCCTCATCAACTTGTGTAATTCTAGCCCGAGGCTGCATGATAGGCGTCATAGACCCGTGCCTCCAAGAAAATCAAAAGGGAGAGGAAAGTCGCACTCTCCTCTCCTCGTAGATGTTATCCGTCTGCCGCTCTTGCTAGAGCTAGCGAAGGTTATTCCTTGATGCCGAATGGGGTCGTTGTCCCAAGATCCTTGTACTTGGAATCAGTTATCGTAATATCGCTATCAAGCTTCAGCTCGCTCACTAGCTGCTGAGCGGTCTTAGACTGCTGCATCTTAAGGCTTCTTTCGATATCGTCCCTAACTTCGTCGAAAGAGGCTTCGCGAGCGGCTTTTCTATCCATGACTTTTATTATGTGATAGCCGAACTCTGTCTTGACTGGTCCGCTGATCTCGCCCGGCGAGAGAGCAAATGCAGTTTTCTCAAATTCTTCTGTCATTCGTCCGCGGGGGAACCAACCCACATCGCCCCCATTGACTGCAGTTGCAACATCGAGCGACTTTTCCTTGGCAAGCTCGGCAAAGTCTGCGCCCTCAGAAAGCTCCTGCTTGACCTCTTTGGCCTCTTCTTCAGTTGCGACTAGTATATGGCTGGCCAGAACTTGTTCGGGCTCGTCATAATCTGACTTGTTCTCTTCAAAGAAGGCCATCAGAGCATCTTCCTCTATTGTGATATCCTTCGTGGATATCTTGTATACAAGGAGGTTCATCTCGATAATATCTTTGATTTGCTCATCGGTCCAGCCATACTGAGCGATCAGCATGTCGTAAGAAGGCCCGATCTGTTCCTTGAGTAGAGCTACTTCTTTATCTACCTCTTCAGGCGTTACTTCGACCCCTGCCTTCTTGGCCGCCTGGTGAAGCAGAGTCTCATTTATCAGTTCTGCTAGGGTATCCTCCCCGTATTGCTCCTCAAGCCTCGCGATGAAATCGCGCCGCGATATCCTCTCGCCGTTAACTATGGCCACATGTGCCGAGTTGGTGTAAACTATCCATATTATCCCGGCCACGACGATTGCAGCCACAATTATGGCCAACCGAACAAGACCGGCCTTGCGCTTGTCCATGCTTGCCAACCCCCTTCTCTCAACTACGATCCTGCTTACGTCCTGCTACTGGCTTAAACGAACTATGCCAGGCACGAGTTCCACATAAAAATGCTACGGCTAGTCTAGCATAGTGACGCAGGACTGTCAACGAAACGCCAGCATACAGGCTGATATGATGGCAGCAATCCTACCTGTCGTCTCCGTCAGTCGAACCCTTAAGCTTGCTGGGATCGTAGTTGATTCGGTCGGCGATGGTGACGACATCGCTCTCTTTACTTTCCTTCATGTACCTGCGGTATTCATTGCGCTCCCTATCTTCCATCGCTTGCCGTATTGACAGGCTGATGCGATGCTCCTGCTCCCTGAGGCCTATGACCTTGACTGTCACAGTTTCGCCAACTGACACGACCTCATCCGGCCTTCCAACGCGTCTGTCGGCGAGCTGCGAGATGTGAACGAGTCCCTCAATCCCGTCTTCAAGCCGGACGAAGGCGCCAAAATCGACGATCTTCGTCACGGTTCCAGAGACTACAGAACCCACAGGGAACCGCTGGCCAATGTTTTCCCACGGGTCAGGAAGGAGCTGCTTGTATCCGAGGGATATCCGTTCGCGCTCGCGATCTACATTGAGCACCAGGACCTTGATGGACTGTCCCTCAGCGAGCACTTCGCCAGGATGCTTTATCCTGGACCAAGAGATATCGGAGATGTGAAGCAGGCCTTCAACTCCGTCTCCAATATCCACGAATGCTCCGAACGACACGAGTCGGGTTACTGTTCCATCAAGCACCTGACCCCGCTCGAGCGTTTGGAATGCGCGCTCCTTAGCAAGTCTTTCTTCCTCCTCAAGCACTGCACGGTGAGAAAGCACCACATTGGAACGGAGCCTTTCAACTTCGCGGACCTTCAGCCTCAACGTCTGTCCAACATAGACATTCAAATCCTCTACGAACCTGCGCCCTACCTGCGACGCGGGAACGAAACCTCGGACTCCGATGTCGACAACTAGCCCGCCCTTAACAGCTTCTGTAACCTTGCCTTCAATAATCTCCCCGGTATCCATGGCGTTCTCAAGCGTTTGCCACTTGAGGAGGGTGTCGGCTCGCGTCTTCGAGGCATACATCATGTCGGAACTCGGACGTTGAGAATCGTCGAGCACCACGTAGATTTCGTCATCCACAGAGACCACCTCAGATGGATGAGAGATCTGCTCAATGCTCAAATGCTTTTTGAAGATGACCGCATCTTTGCCCGGTTCGACTTCTACGACCACTCTGTCGTCATAGACCTCTTTTACTCGGACCGGGATAACGTCAGGATCTGACGGGAGCTCGTGAGCAGGAGGCGTAAATCTCTCTGTGGCAGGCTTCTCCTCTTCAGCTTCAACCTGCTCGCCATCTCCAGCTTCCTCCTGGTCTGAATCGGCATCAACCGTCTCTGCCCCGCCAGTGTCCGGCGGAGCTGATCCTTCCGCAGCTTCTTCTCCGCCGTCGTCAGAGGATTCGTCCGTCCCGACCTCTGAAGGGCTAGTCTCGGTCTTCTCGCATTCCTCAGTTGCGCTGGTGCTTTCTGACGGTTGGACCGCGACTCGCTCCGCGCTCTCCTCGGGCACAGTTTCTCCTTGCTCGACTGCGGTCTCTTCGCGCTCCTTTGCTAGCTCAGTCGAGCTAGCCTCGCAAGTCTGTTCGTCTTGGCACTCAAGACATTTGGCTTCTTCCGAGTTCCCCTCGATAATTTCGTGCATAGCGTCCTTGACCTCCTCAATTACCCAACTAGGCGTGGATGCTCCGGCCGTCACGCCTATTGTGCGGGCGCTCAGTATCGCTTCGCGATCGAGCCCGCACGCGTTTTCCACCTTAAGCACCCGAGCGCCGGATTCGCGGCATACTTCCGCGAGACGCATGGTATTGGCACTCGCTGCACCCCCGATCACAACCATTAGGTCGACTTCTCCGGCAAGAGTCCTGGCGGCTTCCTGCCTTTCTGAAGTGGCCGGACATATGGTATTCACGGCATCGACTACCGCTCCCCGGTTGCGAAGAACGGAGACAACTGCCTCGAACAGGGATTGTTTGTGCGTGGTCTGTCCTATCACCGTGATAGGGCGCGCCGGCAGCGTCAGGGATTCGGCTTCGTTTGGATCCGAAACGACCACCACATCGCCGGCTGCGAATGCGGCGACTCCACGAATCTCCGGATGGTGCTTATCTCCGACGATTACCACGTACCGGCCTTCACTATGTGCCCTGGCCACTTCCCGCTGGGATCGAAGCACATGCGGGCATGTGGCGTCCACGAGCGTTAACCCTCTCTCCCGGGCAGCCTGAATAGTCTCGGGAGGGAGGCCATGCGACGGAATTATGAGCACACGACCTGAGGCAGACTCGATGGAGTCAACTTGTTCGACGCCACATTTAAGGAGACTCGACACCACATCGGGGTTATGGACCAAAGGCCCCAGGGTTACCGCGCCGCCTGAGCCGGAGCGCAGTGCTTCTTGCCCTGCCTCGCACGCGATGCGGACAGCTCGTTCAACCCCGCGGCAAAATCCGGCGTGTTTCGCCTCTCTTATGATGGGCGCACAAGTCACTTTTTTATCGCCTGCTCCCAGTCTGCTAGGAATCGCTCTATCCCTGCATCCGTAAGGGGGTGCTTCGCCATCTGCATCAATACCTTGTAAGGGACAGTAGCGATATCAGATCCGACCAACGCAGCTTCTATGACATGCATTGGATGGCGGATGCTGGCGGCTATGATCTCGGTTGCAATGCCGTGAATATCGAAAATAGAAGCCGTTTCCGCGACCACATTCATCCCATCGGAGCTAATGTCGTCGAGACGTCCCACAAACGGGCTCACGTATGTGGCGCCAGCTCTGGCAGCCAACAATGCTTGGCTCGATGAGAATATGAGTGTAACGTTGGTGTTGATTCCCCTGGCAGCAAGAACCTTTACGGCTTTGAGCCCCTCAGATGTCATCGGTATCTTGATCACTATATTGGGGGACCAGGTCGAGATCTCGGCTGCTTCGCGGATCATACCATCCGCGTCCTGGCTGATCACTTCGGCGCTCACTGGCCCGTCTACGATCCTACAGATTTCAGAGACAACTTCCTTGAAGTCGCGGCCTTCTTTTGCAACAAGCGACGGGTTGGTGGTTACACCGCATACAACACCCATTTCGGCAACTTCGCGTATCTCGTCAATATTTGCGCTGTCGATAAAAAGCTTCACCTTCGCACACTCCCATATTCTCACGCAATCATAATCAGTTCACCGATGCGTTTCATTATTTCTTCGGCGAGCGCGTCCGTCTCTTCCCTGACAGTTGCTCCCGCTCGATCGACTTTTGGCCATATGAGCTCACCAAAGACCACCCTGACCATGGGTTCTTTGAACCTCTTCAACCCTTTGCGATGCCCCGCAAAGGTTCCAACAACCGCTGCAGGAAGCACGGGTGTCCCTGTCTGTATGGCAAAACGCGCAGCTCCAGGATACGCCTTCTGCAGTTCCCCGGTTTCGCTGCGCGTGCCTTCAGGAAACATGCCTAGAGCTCCTCCAGCCTTAAGTATATCCATTGATTGGCGATATGCTTCACGGTCAACCCTACCGCGCCTCACAGGAAAAGCATAAAGCCACCTCAAAACGGCAGCCAAGATGGGATTCTCAAAAAGCTCGGCCTTTGCCATGAAGCGTATCCGGCGGTCGCAAGCACAGCCCAGAGCTATCGGGTCCAGGATGCTTGCGTGGTTCGCTACTATGATGACCGGACCAGTTGCGGGCACGTTTTCTTTTCCCGTCACCTTAAATCCGAAGGCGATGGATAAGTATAGTGTCATCACGAATTTTGCGAAAGAGTAAAACAAGAAGCAGGCCTCCTAAGAGCAGCTAACATCGTGTCGACCACCTCATCCGGAGACAGTGTAGTGCAGTCGATGACAACTGCGTCAGGCGCCGGTCTGAGCGGAGAGATCTGTCTTGTACTATCAATGGTGTCGCGCTTCTCGATCTCCTCGACTAGATCCGCTAGGTCAACATGGCGTCCCTGTCTGGCGTAGTCAAGCTGTCGCCGTCGAGCCCGCTCCTCAGCTGATGCCGTCAGGTAAAACTTATGCGCCGATTCTGCAAGCACAACTGTACCTATGTCACGACCGTCCATTACTACGTCCGCGTCGTATGCGATTGCTCTTTGGGCTTCAACCATGTGCTTCCTAACCTGTGAGTACACTGACACCGGTGAGACAACTGAGTCAACTTCTGCGCTGCGTATCTCTTCGGTGACGTCCTCATTGTTGAGAATAGTCCGCTGTCCGCCGCACTCGCTGCGCTCAACCCTTATGCAAACAGATTTTGCGACATCCACAACCGCCGCCTCATCGTAGGGATCTAGCCCTCGACGAATGACTTCCAGGGCCAAAGCGCGGTAGAGGTCACCAGTGCTCACATACCTATATCCAAGTGCATGGGCGAGCATCCGCGCAACCGTGCTTTTCCCGGCTCCAGCCGGGCCGTCTATGGCGATTGAATGTTCCAGCGACATACATCAACGCTCTCCAATCAGTGTACAATTTAAATTTATTCTACGCTAGTACGCTTATTCCTCTGCGACAACGAAAAATCCTTCTGCGTTCGTATAATCTATATTATTATAACATTACATATTTGAGTGCGTCCGGGACCAATAGAGCACTTATCTCCCTTCTGTGGCTTTGTCACGTTTGGAGTAACATCTTCCACCTCTATTTCTAGTTGTTCCACGTGCGCCCCGCCAGCCGTCGAGTCGATCCGATCTTCATCGGCATTGTTTACCTCCACCTCCAGCAAGTCTCCCCTGTGAATTACTACTGCCGCGCTTCCATACTTGAAATCTGCAACGGGTTTTCCGTTTACCAAGACTGTGAGGGTGGGCTCTGCGCATTCCAGACCGTTGTCTAGAGCGGATAGCTTTAAGAGTATTCCGCCGGCCTCAACGGCAGCACCAGCCCGCACGTCGGGTTTGCCGCTATCGCCGGACTTTCCAGGCGAAGGTGTCCATGACCATGAGGGATGCCCTTCGATGCGCTCTATCATCAGCACACTCCTTGGAATTACTCCACAAGAAAGCAGGACTTGCACCAAAATGCAGGCTGAAAGGGCAAGGCCTGTAAGGGCGGAGAATACAATGGTCGCTACATCCCAATTTTGCAAAGGTCTAGCCACTCCTTCTTGACATTGCGGCGCTCATTCCTGCCAGACGTCCTGTGGAGAACGCGGCTTGGAGATTGTAGCCTCCGGTAGGGGCGTCAATATCGAGAACCTCCCCACAAAAGTATAGTCCCGGCAAAAGTTTCGACTCCAGCGTGCGTGGGTCCACTTCCCGGAGCGCTATTCCTCCCGAGGTAACTATGGCTTCCTCAATAGGGCGGGTTTTCAGCACGGTTAAAGGCATTCGCTTTAGCGTCTCGACCAATGCCGATCTTTGGGCAGCTGTAATCTGGTTTGCAGGGATAGTCTCGTCTACCTGTGCAAGGCTTATTACAACCGGAATAATCGAGTGTGGAAGAAGCATCCCCAAGGAGTTTTTGAGCTGTTTTTTGGATGCGGCCACGAGATCTCGCTGTATTCGGCGATGGAGGGTGGCCTCATCTAAGGCGGGTTTTAGATCTATGGAGAGCGTGAAACGTCCACTCTCGATCGCTTCCGACTCCCTGAGAGATCTGCATACTGCGCGACTCAGGCTGAGGACGATTGGTCCGCTCACACCGAAGTGGGTAAAGAGCATTTCCCCAAATTCCCTACCTATCCTGCGTCCTCTGTCGTAAAGGCTTAGCTCCACGTTGCGCAGACTGAGGCCTGCGACTGATCCTGGCCAATCTTCTACTGTTTCCATGGGAACGAGTGCAGGCAAAGGCTGCACGATAGTGTGCCCTGCCTCGGCGGCAATGCGGTAGCCATCCCCTGTGCTTCCGGTGCCCGGATACGAGATTCCGCCTGTTGCGATTATCACGGCGTCTGCCCAAGAATTGTTCCCGCCGGAGTCGATTACGCCCTTGACTTTGCCGTCGGCGACTGCGAGCCCGGTTATTTGCCTGCCAAAAGCGAAACGAGCCCCTTGATTCGTAGCATGGCGGTACAGCGCGTTTTGCACGTCAGCTGCACTGTCGCTCACGGGAAAGACCCTCTTGCCCCGTTCCACCTTGCACTCCACGCCAAGGCTTAAGAGCAACGCTTGCAGTTCCTCGGGCCCAAAGTTGGACATGGCCGAATAGAGGAATCGCCCGCCCGGGCCGAAAGCCTCGACTATGTCCGCGACTGGCGAATCGTTTGTAATGTTGCATCTGCCTTTACCCGATATCAAAAGCTTCTTTCCAGGAATCCTGTTTCGTTCATATACAACGACATCGGCGCCGGCTCCGGCCGCGGCGGCTGCCGCCATGAGACCGGATGCTCCGGCGCCGATAATTGCTACATCCAACTTGCTTCCTCCACTTCTGCCGTTAATCCGATTTCATTTTATCTTTCCCCAATGGGCAATTCCCGCCATGAACCGGGGACGGATCTAGGCGGCCCATCCACCTCGCCAAGGTTGATGCTTTTCAGCTTGTCAGCGTAAACGCCTGTGGGAAAGGCTAACCTTCCAGATCCGTTATACGTAATTGAGCTTCCCACGATCGCTCCGCTGAATTCCCCTTTTCCGTTAAACACGACATCCGCTCTAGGCGCATATATCACAGCCGCCATGTTCGGAAACCCATTCATAGTAACGTTAGGGGGAAAGTCACGCGGGTTCTTTGGCCCAGTGCAGTAGATAACGAACTTTGTAGGATCTAAAGGAGGTGCACCTCCCCTGCTACCGTTCCAGGTGAAATTGCCGTCCACATATAGCTTTAGCGCATGGTCCCCGATGATCTTCAG
>ERZ795047.1030-NODE-1030-length-31104-cov-4.539470_pt1 | contig 31104 bp, 21 predicted proteins | sample MGYA00375131_ERZ795047 | MGnify/ENA primary metagenome ERZ795047 (study PRJEB30176, sample SAMN05720228) | activated sludge metagenome | isolation source: Anaerobic digester | place: Japan | collected 2015-05-20 ...
ACTGAAACTCGAGGGTGACGAAAAAGTCGGACTCGAAATTATCAGAAGAGCGATTGAGGAGCCCCTGCGCATGATCGTTGCAAATGCAGGCATGGAGCCTTCAGTGGTTTGCAATGAAGTCAAGAAGGGGAAAGACGCCTATGGTTTCAATGCATACTCAAATGTCTATGAAGATCTTTTGGATGCCGGTGTTATAGATCCGACAAAAGTGACCCGCACTGCGCTGGAGAATGCAGCCAGTATTGCAGGGCTTGTGCTTACAACTGAGTGTGCTATTGCCGAAAAACCAAAAGAGGAAAAAGAGATGCCTGGTGCCGGCATGGGCGGTATGGGTGGCATGGGTGGTATGGGCGGAATGGGCGGCATGGATATGATGTAATATCCATTCCGGTATCCCGTACTATCATAAACGTTTCAGGTGATGCCATAGGGGCTTTGATGCCCCTGTGGCGTTCCATATTTTTATACTTATTCCGGAAAATGTATGGAACGTGAAGAATTGACTGAACGAGAGCATCAGGTATTGGATGCTGTAGTCAGGAATTTCATTCTGAGTGCTGCTCCAACAGGCTCCCGGTACATTTCAAAACTGAAAGGCTTTGATCTCTCTCCGGCATCTATACGAAATGTCATGTATGACCTTGAGGACCGGGGATTTATAACCCAGCCTCATACTTCCGCAGGCAGAATCCCTACCGACAAAGGATACCGGTACTATGTCGACTGGATAATGAAATACACTGAGATCTCCGATGACACAAAGGATATGATCAGGAGCTCCATGGTTGCCGTAGACCAGTCGGATCTTCATCTGCTGCTGGAAGCGGCCACCAGGGCGCTGAGCCGTGCAACCAATCAACTGGGGGTGGTGCTTGCTCCCCGTTTGAGTAAAGGGATACTGAAACAACTGAATCTTTTTCATGTCGATGCAAACCGTTATGTCCTCAATGTTGCACTGGAATCTGGTTTTGTAAAGACCGTAGTGGTTGAATTTGAAACTGAAGTCCCTCAGGACAGACTTGAGCTCGCATGCAGAATTATTTCCACGAAATTTGCGGGTAAGGCTCTGGAGGAGATAACGGTTGATGATGAGAAGGTTTTCAGGGACGTGCCCGATCTGGAGCTGGGAATTATACGCCTGCTGGTCCCCTCTATACGCAAGCTTCTGCAGAAAGATGAAACTGAGGAGGTCTTTGCAGATGGTGAAACCAATGTAATGCTGCAGCCTGAGTTTTTCAACAGGGAGAATGTCGGAGCTGTTATAGAGATACTTGAAGAGAAGAAGATGCTGGTGCATCTGTTTGAGACACCTGAGGTCCAGGGAAGAGTTGTTATTTCCATCGGTGAGGAGAACCGTCAGGACCAACTCCAGTCTTTCAGTATCATTAAAACCGGTTACCGGGTTGGTGGTATGGTGGGTAGTCTGGGGGTGATTGGTCCGAAAAGGATGCCGTATCCTTTTCTTGTTTCTGCTGTGGAATATACGGCAAAAGTATTGGGAGAATTGCACTCATAGCAAGTTTCCCTTTATGTATTTTACTGCAACCGCAAAAATAGCAAAAGGGGATTTTTCCTATGGCTGATGAAAAAAAAGATAAAGAACAGGAACCTGAGAACTCAGAAAAAAGCTCAGAAGCGGCTAAAGAGGCTCAACCTGCCGCTGATACTGGAACAGCCGGAGAGAGTGAACAGGTATCTGTAGATACAGTTGAGGATCTGAAGCAGCAGCTTGATCAGATGAGCGACAGATATCTCCGTTTGATGGCTGAATTTGACAATTTCAAAAAGAGGGTAAGCCGTGATTATGAGCGGCTTGTCGAATCGGCAAACGAGAAACTGGTTGGTGAATTGATTGAGGTGAGGGAGACTTTCGAGCGTGCGCTTCGCAGCAGCGAGTCCGTGGAGGAGTGCAAGGGAATACTGGAAGGAATGAAGTTAATCTATACTAAATTCGATTCAGTTTTAAGCAAAAACGGACTGGAATCTTTTGCTGAAGTAGGGGAGGTTTTTGACCCTCAGTTACACGATGCTCTGATGAAGATGCCTAGCGAGAAGATCCCCGAAGGTGCTATTGCGGAGATTTACGAAAGAGGATATCGCCTTAATGGTAAAGTCATTAAGCACGCCAGGGTAATTGTGTCAAGCGGAAAGGAAACTCCGGAAAAAACTTGAAGGCAGTACTCTGAACAGATTGGAGTTTAATAAAACAGGCCATGGCTACCAAAGCTGATTATTACGAAATACTTGGTGTACCCCGCAATGCCAGTGAGGATGAGATAAAGAAGGCTTACCGCAAGCTGGCTATCAAGTATCATCCTGACAAGAATCCCGGGGATAAAACCGCAGAAGAAAAATTCAGAGAAGCTACAGAGGCTTATGAGGTGTTAAAAGATGCCACTAAGCGTTCGCAATATGACCAATATGGTCATGCTGCTTTTCAGAATGGCGGTGGTTTCAGCGGATTCGGCGGCTTTGGCGGTGGTTTTGGAGGGTTCGATATTTCAGATGCCCTGCGGGCTTTCATGAATGATTTCGGAGGCGACTCGGTTTTCGCCGATCTTTTTGGAATGGGTGGTTCGAGGGGCCGCAGGGGGTCTTCCTCTGCCGGTTTCCGGGGCAGTGATCTTCAGATCAGGCTCCCTTTGACACTTGAGGAGATCGCTTCAGGTGTAAAGAAAACCGTAAAGGTACGCCGTAAAGACCGCTGTTCCACTTGCGGCGGAAGTGGTTCAAAAAGCGGCAAGCGCAATACCTGTCCGAAATGTAACGGGACCGGTCGTGTGCGTCATGTGGCAAGCTCCTTTTTTGGTCAGGTGATTCAGGAAAGTGTCTGTCCTACCTGCAATGGGCAAGGGTATGTTCTTGCTGATATCTGCCCGGTCTGCAGCGGTTCCGGTCTGGAGGCTTCCGAGAAGACCGTTTCTGTGGATATCCCCGCCGGGGTTTCAGAAGGCAATTACTTAAGTGTGCCGAATATGGGAGATGCTGGTCGTAATGGAGGTCCTGCAGGTGACCTTATAGTGGTTATACAGGAAAAACCTCACAGCGTCTTCAAACGTCATGGAATCGACTTGATCTGCGATCTGGACATCTCTTTTTCCGAAGCCGCACTGGGTGCCAATAAAACTGTCCCGACAATCGATGGCAAGGTGAATCTGAAGATACCGGCCGGAACACAATCTGAAAAAATCTTCCGGCTAAAAGGCAAGGGACTGCCTGCTCTTCACAGAAGGGAAAGCGGCGATCAGTTGGTGCATGTCCATGTCAGAACACCGGAAAAGCTGGGGAGAGCGGCTAAAGAGCTCTTTGAGAAACTGGCTGAAATCGGAATGTGAAATGCTTACAAATCAATCCTGCTCAGCAGTTCTTTTATGCGGTTGCTGCTGTCAATTACTTTTTCGGGCTGAGTGGGGAATTCGGAAATGTTTTCAGTATGAGTTTTTATCTCACTGAATATCTGCCTGTAAAAGTCTGTCGCGGCATTGCACTGCACTGCCAGCTCCTTCAGTCGGTCTTCTTCCCGAAACGCAAGAGTGGTGTTGAGTTTTCCATTTTTAAGCTTTGCTGCCCACTTCTCGATCTTGTAAACAGGTACTGCGATTTTTCTGGAAGAAAACAGGCCTATTCCAAAAGCAAGAAGTACGGCAATCAGTTCGGCAGCTACTACCGGCGGCAGCACTATCCCCAGAATGCTTTTAAGCTGAAGATCCTGCATTATATCGTTGCTCATGTAATAAAAGCTGCCCTCTCTGGACTTGGAATTGTAAATGTGCATGAACGAGACTGTGGTGGCGAATACACAGACCAGGAAAATAAGCAGTATCTGAATAGTAAATCTGAACTGAAGAGACTTTTTAATAAAAAAGTTGCCGAATGGTTTACGGAAATTTCTGTCGCTCACGGAAGTATTCCTCCCATTTATTCGGGTTTGTATTAAATAATATAGAAACTTATTGCCTGCTTTGCAACAGCAGACACTTTTTTAAAGGAATACTAATGGAAAAAATTGCGGTGCTTGATTTTGGCGGACAGTATGCTCATCTTATAGCAAACCGGATACGGAGGCTGGGGGTTTACTCCGAAATCCTGCCAAACGATATCTCTGCTTCTGAACTGGACTCTTTCAGAGGAATAATTCTCTCAGGATCTCCCTTCAGTACACTTGACAAGCAGAGCCCCGGTTTCGATGACGCTATTCTGGAACTGAAAATACCGGTGCTTGGACTCTGTTATGGACATCAGCTCCTTGCAAAAAAACTGGGCGGGGAAGTTTGCAGGGGACAGAGAAGAGAGTACGGAAAGGCAGTGATAAACATCAGGGAAAAATCTCCTCTTTTCAGCGGACTGCAGGAAGAAGAGCAGGTATGGATGAGCCATGGTGATTCGGTGGAAAAGCTTCCCGGTGGGTTTGTTACTCTAGCCTCAACACCCGACTGCACCTTCGCTGCAGTAGCCGACCACAGCAGAAACTTCTACGGCCTTCAATTCCATCCGGAAGTTACCGACAGCATGAATGGTATGAAGGTGCTGAGCAATTTCATCGATATCTGTGGATGTAAACGCGACTGGAATAGTGACACCTTTTTAAATGAAATTTCAGAAAAGATTAACGCCGTGTGTGGTAATCGCAAAGTCTTTCTCCTGGTATCTGGAGGTGTCGATTCCTCTGTGGCTTTTACATTATTAAACAGAGTACTGGGAAGTTCAAAAGTCCTGGGGCTTCATATCGACAACGGTCTTATGCGCCATTGCGAATCCAGTGCGGTAATAGAGTATATGCATGAGCATGGATTTGACAATCTGAAGGTTATCGATGCCACAGAGGATTTCCTCACGGCTCTTGAGGGTGTAGTGGATCCGGAGAAGAAACGTTCTATTATCGGTAATATGTTCCTGAAAGTAAAGGAAAAGGCCTTTGACGAATTGAATCTAAATACCGATGAGTGGATTCTTGCCCAGGGTACTATTTATCCGGACACTATTGAAAGTGCCGGAACAAAGCATGCCGATCGCATTAAAACGCATCATAACCGTGTCGATCTGATCCTTGAACTCATAGAACGCGGTCATGTAATTGAGCCGCTTGCTCAGCTTTATAAAGATGAAGTACGGGAATTGGGCGAAAAACTTGGATTACCCGGGAATCTGATCTGGAGGCATCCCTTCCCGGGGCCCGGCCTAGGAGTCAGAGTCTTGTGCTCTGACGGCAGGGGGGAAGCGGTACCGGAAGATGTGGAAGAGAGTTTACAGAGACAAGTAGAAAATGATGGTTACTTTGCGACAGTGCTTCCCATAAAAAGCGTGGGGGTTCAGGGCGATGAAAGATCGTATGCTCATCCGGCGCTCCTCACCGGTGCTTGCGACTGGAAACTGCTTGAAGAAATTTCTACGAAGGTCACCAACAATTTCCGTTCAATAAACCGGGTGGTATATGGGATAAAGATCGGGAAAACATTAAAATACAGATTGATTCCAGCCTATATTACACGTGACCGTCTCGAGAAGCTGCGTGCCGTTGACGACCTGGTAACCAGGCAGCTTCAAAAATCAGGTGAATATGATACCGTGTGGCAGATGCCTGTTGTATTGCTTCCTTTAGTAAACGAATCCGGTGATGAGTGTGTTGTGTTGCGTCCGATTGTGTCCAGGGAGGCAATGACTGCCAGGTTTATACCATTGAAAAGTGAAACTCTGGAGGCGATTGTCAATGGTGTGTCATCAATTAAGGGTGTCGGGGATATTTTCTACGACATTACTCACAAACCGCCGGCTACTATCGAATGGGAATAATTCCGGCTGTTTCTCACAGAGGCTCTCTTTCATAATTCTTGGGTTTTTTCTGTATATTCATTTATACAGAAAGAGTATCTGATACGAAACAGATCAGTTCAGTTTCTGCTAAAACTCAGCCCCCAAGGAAAAGTAGTTTATTGGTGTGCCGATATCACTTTTCCAGTCCGTAGGCCATCCCCGGTCGAAACGCAGGACGAAAATACCCAGATTTGCCCGCAACCCGAACCCGAATCCTCCGTAAATCTTATCTGGAAAGGGGAGTCCGTTGACCTGATCCCCTGTATCCCATGCATTCCCTATATCAGTGAAAACTGCACCATTAATGTAGCGGATCTGTATTGGAAGAGGCCAGACAAGAGAGATTTCACGAATAAAGGGAAATCTGAATTCGGAATTGAGAACAGCCACTTTGGTGCCGGAAAGATCTATGTAGTTCCATCCTCGGAATGGTGTGACGAAACTGGAATAAAATGCTCCCGGAAGGTTTTTCTCATACTGATCGAGATTGACACGGTACAGTAGCCAGTTTTCGTTTCCTCCCAGCATGTACCGTCTGGCCGATTGTTTCTCATTTATCCCGAAGCTCGCTCCCAGAAATAACCGGTTGGCCCATACAAACCTTTTTGCCAGGTGCAGGTAATTTCTTATATCGGCATCTATGGAAATAAAGGGATCATCCACGAAATTCAATGGTGGTGAAACAATTATACCTGCCGCAGCTCTGGTACCGTTCAGAGGTCCGGTGAGACCCCAGAGAATATTATCAAAAACATAGGACAGTGTAGGAAGAAAAGCTGATGTCTTTATATTGGGGCCGGAGAAGCCTACCGGTTTGCGCTTTATATGACATGCGAAAATCTCAAGATCCACTCTTGAGGAGATGGAAAACGGATATTGTAAAACCAGAAAACCTCCCGCTTCAGTGTCGTGGTAAAGATGATCCCCGAAAATACTGGCGTTGCTGTAATCTTTACTCAGAAATGCTCCTAAACCGATATCAAGCCGGTTTCGGAGATAATAATAAGAGGCAAAGAGGTGGATGTAATCATTGAAATTCCCCTGGATATCACCTGCCACAGTGATTCTGTGGTCTCCCATCATGTCACTGAAAGCCAGGAGCCATTGGCCGGCAGGACTGTAATAAGTGCTGACTCCCACACCCAGGGTAACCAGATCAGGTGTAAACTTCAGACGGTATGGTCTGGAAGGTAGTTTCGGGGAGGAGACTGCTGCAGTGGTACTGTCCCGGCTGGAACTGTCAGCAGAGGGGGTGGAAAGCAGGTTTACCGGCTCCACAGTATTTAAACTGTCTGTTGCAGTAGAATCCGATGAGTTTAAAGATACTGCTGAACTGTCCTGACTGACTGAATCAGCAGGGGGGGTGGACAGCAGATTTGCCAGTTCTTCTGTATTTGAACTGTCTTCAACCGCAGAATCCTTTCCGTTTACAGATACCGCGGAACTTTCAATCATGTTCAGTGTGTCGGGAATGATAGCAGATGAATCTGAATTTTCTTTACTGGCTGATATCTCTGTAATTCCGTTTTTTGAACTGTCCGGTTTCAGCTCTACAGGTGTAAACAGGGGGGTAGAACTGTATGTCGCCTCTACGAACCTTGTGCAGGCGAGAGTATCATTGCGAAGTTTGCTCAAGGGCTTTTCAATAGACCAGATATCCCATCCCTGTTGCTGAAAAAGGGAGAACACGATAATATCTCCCTCTCTGGACCAGTCCGGATTTGAGCAGCCGCCAATATAATCGGTCAGTGGTTTTGCTTCGGAAAGAGAGTCCAAAGGAGCGATGTAGATGTTGTTTATCCCGTTTCGATCGCTTATGAATGCTATTTTGTCCCCATCAGGAGAGTAACAGGGTTGTATTTCGTTCCAGGGGGTGGAGGTCAGGATCTTCTGTTTTCCTGTGAGGAGGTCGATTTCTGCCAGCTCGCAGGGAGCCTCCTTAAATGCGGTTGTTGTGGTTTGAGCAGAGCCGCATGTGTCCTGGAGGGAAAAAAGAAGCTTTTTTCCGTCTGGAGAAAAGCGTGGGTCAGATTCTTGCTGAATATTGTTGGTCAGGCGAGAGATGGAATCTTTTTCGAAATCATAAATGAAAAGATCGCTTTTCCCATCATTGGTGATTCCTGAAAACGCGATTTTCTTTCCGCAGCGGGACCAGTCCGGATCTGAGAGGCTTGTTGCTGAAGCACTGATTTTCTTTAACAGCTTTTTTTCATTTACTTCCACGATTCTTATTTCATCCCTGCCACCACTTTTGGTAACAAATGCCAGTTTTGATCCGTCCGGTGACCAGCACATTCCGCTTCTGAAGGGATGAAATGATTCGAAATAACCGCCATATCCGTTCTGGCTTATCCGCTGAAGAACCTTTCCTTTCCGATCTGTAATCAGGATGTTGGTGAAATCTTTTCTGTCGCTGAAAAAGGCAATCTTACTGCCATCCGGAGATATTCTTGGGTGTAAGTTATAATGGTCCCTTGTTTCCAGATGTGAAGTGATTGCGATGGCGTTTCTGGAAGGAGAAATTCTTCTGCCGATTTCTGGCCAGTAAATGCGCTTCAATTCCTGTATCCACTCTTTGCCCAATTCCTCCACCGGTTTGCCGTAAATCTTTTTAATTGAGTTTTCAACAGACCTTGTTCTGCGGAATTCGCGCAGAAACTTTCCAAAAGCTTCCTGCCCCCGGCTTGATGAGAGGAAGAATAGAAATGATTGTCCTCCCTTGTAAGCCAGATAACCATCGAGTGCCGGGCCCGGCAGGGGTACAAAGGAGTTGATTGTCTGGTCCATCATGAACATATCTGCTTCGATGTCCCATCCGCTGGAGAGAAATTCAGCACTTCCCTCCATGAACCAGAATGGGACCTGTACTCTGTTGAACAGAAGGTTACCGCCTTTCTGGTCATAGAGGATCCCCAGCACGAAAGCATGGGAAAGTTCATGATGAAGTACGTGTCTTAGTTCGTTATATGAGCCATTGAATGGAATAGCAATTCTTGTTTTGAAGAGTTCTGTAAATCCTCCGACATCTTCAGACAGGAGTACTGTAATAATGTTTGTCTGAGAAAAGAGGTCCGGTGTACCGTAGATAACTAAAGGCAAGCGCTCTTTGCGGTCGAAGCCAAATTGTTTCTGCAGCTTTTTGTAGGCATTTTCAATAAATTTTTGGGAGATCTGGGCGAGATCTCCTTTTTCCTGATGGTGGTAGATTTCAAAATGGGGGGTTGAAATAACTTTCCATTTCAAGTTTTCGTATTGAACTTTGTTCTTGCCAAAACCCCAGGAATTTGAACAACAGATCAGGATAATGGATAAAAGAAAACCCTTTACTGGAATGTTCATTGGTGTTAACATATTACTTTTCCAATTTTTTTGGTATATTATAGGAAATCCGGGAGTCTGTTCCCTGAAAAGGTGCTTATTGCAATTAAGATACAACATGGGATAAATCGGCGATAAAGGACTTTCACCTGATCAGGAGAGTCGATATTGTCAAAAACTTCTTGCATTTATGAAAGCGATATACTTTTTTAGAATAGATTCGGAGATGACCCAGAGTGTAGTTCAGGGGGGAGAGAAACTTGACGCCATACATGGGCAGAGATATTTTTGTTCCTACCCTCAATATACTGCGATGGGGGTTCATGCTCTTTCTGCGCACAATTTAAGCCCTTAAAAAACGGGTCCTATGAATAAAAAGTCTCTTTTTTTAACGTATGCTCTGCTGATGGCTGTAACTGTTTCCCAGGCGGGGAGGAAAATTGTGGTTCCCCATGATTTCCCGTCTATTCATGCTGCATTGGGAGAGGCGGATGAAGGGGATACCGTTTATGTAAGCAAAGGTGTTTACTACGAGAATATCGCCCTTCCGGACAATGTGGTTTTAATGGGGCAGGATATGGTTCATACTGTCATCGATGGCAGAAGAATCGGGCCTTGTGTGACTGGAGCTGACGGGGCGACAATCACCGGCTTTACAATTCGCAATGGGATAACAGGGATACTCTGTAAAAACACCCGCCCGATTATTAAACGCAACCTTATCGTTGACAACAAGGGAGCCGGGATTCATGCTCTTATATCTTTACCCGATATTAATAATAATGTGATTTACAGAAACGAATGGACCGGTATCTTTCTGGAATCCTCAAGAGGAACCAGGACATCTATTGATCATAATGTTATCCTTGAGAATGGTTATTGCGGGATTTTCTGTGCGCATCGTACTGAAGTTCTGGTCAGGAACAACATCATGTCGGGAAACAAGCAGTACGGAATCTTTATCGCCCCCGAGGCTCGGAAAACCAGGATTATCAACAACAATATCTACCATAACCGTCTTCCCTTTAATGGCACAGCCGTTGTGCACCAGAGCAATATCTCCAAAGAGCCGATCTTTGTCTCTCCCGGCCACCCTGAATACAATTACTTCGTCAAATCTGTATCGCCTTGTAAAGGAACCGGTGAGAATGGAACCGACATCGGTCTGATTACAGAGCAGATGGTGGCATCGTTAGATACTGATAGGGATGGGGATGGGATACCCGATGATGTCGATCAGTGTCCGGAGGTAGCAGAAGATATTGATGGGTTTGAGGATATAGACGGATGTCCTGACTACGATAATGACAATGATGGTATTTACGATGCTCAGGATCAATGTCCGAATCAGCCGGAAGACCGCGATGGATTCCAGGATACCGACGGGTGTCCGGACAATGACAACGACAAAGACGGTATTCCTGACGCGGATGATGCATGTCCCAATAATCCTGAAACCGTCAATGGTTACAAGGATGATGATGGCTGTCCTGATGAGAAACCGCAGGAGATAAAACAGACTCTCATTCTTCGTGGAGTCAATTTTAAGACTGCCAGTGCAGAATTGCTGGAAGAGTCTTATTATGTTCTCGAACAGGTCTTCAACAGTCTGGAAGCGTATCCCAATGTGAGAATTGAGATTGGGGGGCATACTGACGATCAGGGGTCAAATGATTACAATCTGGCTCTCTCTTATGACAGGGCGAAATCTGTGATGGAGTATCTTGTCATGAGAGGCATCAGTGCGGATAGGATAGTTGCCAGAGGGTATGGTGAAGAAAGGCCCATTGCTCCCAATACAGACGCTGAGGGAAGGGCCAAAAACAGGCGGGTTGAGGTTGTTCCGCTTAAATAAACCTTTTGGGGAGGCTGGTAAACTGTGAGGTATCATTCCATTTATGCACCATCTGTAGTCAAGTTATGCCTGATGTTGATGCTTTTCGGCGCAGGTAATCTTGCCAGGGGCGATGCTTCCGGAGGGTATGACGCTCCCTACTTTCAGGCTGATTTTACAGAAAATCTCTCCGAGTGGACTTCTGCACTGGTAAACCCCGCCCTGCTTTACAGGGTTAATCAGATGCATGTCGATATATTTGGAGTATATCGCTGGTCATGGTTTAATGAAGGGATGGGGTATCAGCATTTCGGGGCTCTTTTTCCTATCCGGAAAAACCACACTCTGGGCTTAACTCTTCTCTTCACCAGAGGTATCGTTGAAAAAGCAGTTCCAGGACCGGGAGATAATCCGATTGATATGGGGGCAGTCAGTTTCCAGGATCTCTGGGCTATCGGTAACTATGGCGTAAGAGTTCTTCCATGGCTGATGTTGGGGACAAATGTCAAACTCAGAATCCAAAATCAGTATGGAAATATGTCTGTGTCTCATATTCCTGGTCTCGATCTGGGAATTTATCTCAATCCTCTGGACCATTACAGGTTCGGGGATCTGGGTATAAGCCTCAGTGTTCAGGATCTGCTGCCTACACAGGTCAAGTGGGATATGTCAAATGATCCGGAAATCACCATTAACCGTTTCAGGGCTGGAATCAGGTACGCCGCATTCAATGACAACCTGGTCGGAGATGTGGAGGTCCTTATTGATAACTTGCTGGGACAGCTTTATGAAAGCATTATTCCCAGCTACAAAAATATGTTCAAGGGGCTTAAAAATGATTCCGGTACTCTCGATGGAGCGATTCCGATTGAGTACCGTCTGGGAGTGCATCTCAAATATATGTTTATCCCTCAGCTCTGGATCAAGGCCGGATGGACAAATAATAATATTCCCTACCTCGGTTTCAACTATAATCTTATCTATCCTCTCCCGGAAATGATAAATTATTTAAACGTGGATGCTGATTTTGGTTACAGTTTTATTGAATCTTTGATGAAGAATGGAGATAAACGGGACGAGAGAGGATTTACCGTTGCTTTCAAAGTGTCAACTGATTTCGGCCCAACCCGCGAACAGCGTGAATCAAAGCGCCTCTATGATAAGCTTATTCTGGCTCCCATGGATGCATATAATGAAGCCATGCGGCTTTACCTGGCGGGAAAATACTGGGAAGCTTCATTTGCGTTTGGAAAAGTGCTCTCTCTTTTCCCCAACTTTCATCTTAATGACAAAGCAACCTGGTATCTGGGTAATTCATACCGGTTCCTGTATATGAACGATATTGCTCGCCAAGTATACAAAGAAGCTTTGGAGGAATACACAACTTCAGAAATGCGTTCGAAGTATCTTTATGGTTTACAGAGTCTTGATTACCGGGAAGGCAATTACGAGGAAGCTCTCAAGAACCATGCATTTATTATCAACCTGTACGGGGAGAGCGATATTCGTCCTGATGCCGATTATCTGGCCGGACAAATACATTTTCAGCGTAAAAACTACAATGTCGCTGAGCAGCTTCTCAGCGGGATTACTCCGAGTGATCCAGATTATCTCTATGCGCAGTACACTCTGTCTATTATTAATATCGAGGATGATAAATTGCAGGCGGCTGTGCAGAACCTGAATAATATCATTCAGGATACTACTCAGGAAGTCGCTGATCAGCTACTGCAGGATGCTGCAAATACAAAGCTGGGGCACTTGTATTTTGAAATGGGTGACAAGCTGCGTCTTGCTGTTGAGGCTTACCAGAGAGTACCTGATGGTTCTCCTTATCAGGATGAAGCACTGCTTGGAACCGCATGGGCGTGGATTAAGGTGAACCAGCCCAATGTTGCTCTGAAGACAATCGAAAAGCTTATTTCCAGTTATCCGGAGTCTCCTCTGGTTCCAGAATCTTTTCTGGTGAAAGGTTATTCTTTGATGCTTTTAAAGAGGCACCAGGAAGCCGTTTCTGCTCTGGAACAGTGTATTGCCGCATGTAGTCGGCCTTTTATCACCGATGAAGACCTGGCTAAGAGAAAATCGCTTTTTGAAGAGTATGCGGCTGAATTTGCTCCTACTGCCGATTTGATAAAGAAAAATGCTCTGCGTAAGCCGACAAACAAGACTCTTGAGGAAAGACCGGCACTGCAGAAAGAGTTTGAGGGATTTGCAAAGGAAAATAAAGACTTTTTCAGATACAGTCTTCTTGCAAATTCTCATAAGAAATTCTTCAAGAGACAGGAAGAGATCCTGGCTGATGCTGAATATGCACTTGCAAAGGCTACCAAACTCATTGGGGCCAAGAGAGAAGCTAAGATTATGCAGGAGCAGAAAAAAGAAGAGGGGAAAATTGATCAGGAACTGGAGAAACTCCAGGAACAGTTAGAAAAAATAGAGGAGTAGCTTTGCGTTCAGAAAGAAGGAGAGAAGGTATAATGCGTAGAAATCATCGGTTAAGCTTGTATGTCATTACAATCCTTTCCGCTGTGATGGTTGTCTTCACCGGCACCTCCGATGCTGCTGCCAACAAGCGGGAAGAGATTCTTGAAAAAATCAAGAAGCTGGAAGCGGAAAGGGCCAAACTTCGCAAGGAAGCTGAGGCTAAGACAACAAAAACAAAGCCGGTGGGTAAGAGTCTTGAAGAGATTGTTGCCCGGTATGAAAAGCTTCTTTCCAACTGTAATGTAAAGAAGTCAGAACGCTGTGCGGACGTAATCTATACTCTCGGCGGTCTCTACTATGACCAGGGACGTGATAATTACGTTAAGGCTCGTGAAGACTATGAGCGGGCCATGAGTGAATACGAGCGTAATCCTCGTGGACCGGAACCAATAAATCCTGTCCCGGATTACTCCAAGGCGCTTTCCATGTATGAAAGGCTCGCAGCAGAATATCCTGATTTTCCCAAGCTCAGTGAAGCTTATTACCAGATGGGAAATATTTACCTGCTGATGGGTGATCTTGACAGAACAAAAGAAGTCTTTACAAAAATAGTGGAAAAATTCCCGGGAAGTCCCAGGGCATCAGGAGCACATTTCCGTCTCTCTGATCTCTGCTATCTGGACAACGATCATTCCTGTGCTATAAAGCATCTGGAAAAAATCAAGGAAAATGAAATCGATCTTCAGAACTGGGAAATGGTTCACTACCGTAAGGCGGAAGTCTATTATAACCTGGGTGAACTGGATAAAGCGGTAAGCCTTTTCCACACCTACGTTGAGAAGTGCGATGCAGGGCTTTATCCAAAGCGGGAATTCAGGAATATGGCACTGGAATTTATGGCCATCTCATTTTCCGATATGGAAAACGGTGCGCAGGAAGCCATTAGCTTTTTCAAAAAAGTCGGGAAAAAGCCCTATGAAGACTATGTCCTTTATACTATCGGTTTAAAGAACAGGTCTCATGGACAGTTTGATGCCGCTATCGTGGCTTTGACAACTGCTTTGAAGAGATTTCCGAATTATAAAGAGGCTCCCACTGCGCGTCAGGCACTTATCGAATGTTATGTCGTCAAAAAGGAGCATGAAAAAGCCAACAGCGAACGTGAAAAACTGGTTGATGACTACGGTCCGGGCAGTGAATGGTATAAATACAACAGTAAAGAATTGGCTGTTATTGAACAGTCCAGAAATGAAGTCAAAAAGGCCTTGGGTCATATTGCTATCTATTTCCATGCTCTTGCCCAGAAGAAAAAGGACAAGTCTGCATTTGAAAAGGCGCTCAATCGCTACAATGAGTACTTCGAGAAGTTCCCGGATGATAAATGGAAGATTTACGAATTCAAGTACAATATTGCGGAAATCTACAGTGCCATGGGTGACTGCCAGAAAGCTGCAGAAAACTATGATTTCGTGGCAATGCAGGATCTGAAAACTTATCCGGAATATAAAGCCGAGTTTGATACTCTGGGAATGGATCAGACAGAAGTCGAAAAAATGAAGCAGACTGCAGACAAGGGGCCGGTGGTGATTTCTCAGGAAGATGCCGGTTACAACGTTATCGTTGCTCTTGACAACTGTCGCAAGAAGTCAATGGCCAAGAGTGGAGTATCCGATGAGCAGGCATACACCCTTCCTGAGACAAAGAAGCTGCTGGAATATACCGAAAAATTTCAGGCCAGGTTCCCGAAGAGTTCCAATGCTGCTGAAGTGCTCTATCTTGCAGGTAATATTCACTATACCGCCAAATCCTACGATAATGCCATAAGGGTGTTTAAGCAGGTTTCAGACAATTATCCGAATTCCAAGGTTACAGACAAATCTATGCGAATGCTGGCTAACAGTTATTCAAATTCAGGCCAGTTTGATCAGGCAATGGGAATTTATCGTCAGTTACTTTCTAAGCAGGCATCAAATACACCAGAATATGCAGAGGTGATGGACCTGGCTGCTGGAGCAATGTATAAAAGGGCTGAAGGTATAAAGAAGAGCGGTGACCTGGCGGGTGCTGCCAATGCTTTCAAAGCCATTTACAATGAGTTTTCAGCAAGTAAAGTTGCCGATGTGGGGTGGTTTGAGGCTGGTGTCTGTTATGAAGAAATGAAGAACTATGAGACGGCTGCTGCCTCATTTGAGGAGATGGCTGTCAAATTTCCCAAATCAAAATTAAGGGAAAAGGCTTATCTCAGAGCCGCTGAAAACTATAAAAAAGTTGAAAAATATGAGAAGGCTGCACAGGTCTATCAGACAGCGGCAAATAACATAACAAAGGCTGAATTCGCTATCCCCAGCTTGTCATCGGCATCTGAGTGTTATCAGAAGATAAACCAGTTTGACATGGCTGGAAAAATGTTCGAGATGATCTACGAACGTTATTCCAATGATCCCAAGACTCCTCAGGCACTGTATAATGCGGGTCTTATCTTTGAAAAGGGAAAGTTCTATTCCAACGCTATCAATGTCTACGATATCCTATCAAAACGTTTCCCCGACTCTGAGTATTCGGCTGAGGCATTTTTCTCTATCGGACTCTGCTATGAAAAGATGGAACAGAGCGATGACATGGCACGGGTATTTACAGAATACGCTCAGAAATATGCCAACGACAGGTACAAGCAGGTGCAGGCACTTGTAAAGGCGGGTGATGCCTACTTCAAGATGAGCAAGTTCGCCGATGCACAGAAAAATTATCTGCTTGCTACATCGGTCTATGAAAAGTTCAAGAAAGAGGCTGATATCGATGTCGATGCGATCGCTAAGTCCTATTTCAAACTGGGAGAGATAAGCTATCAGGAATTTACCAAAATCAAACTGAATGCAAAGAACGAAAAAGCGATGAAGGATCTGATAAAGGACAAAACCAAAGCCCTGGAAGAGCCGGCAAAGCAGTATGCCAAGGCTATTGAGATTGGTGTTGCTGACTGGACAGTTAGGGCAACTTATATGATCGGTATGGGTTTTGTCGATATGGCCGAAGCGGTTGCTAATCAGACTCTGTTTGGGACGACTGAACAGAAGATTGCTTCGAAGATTAAGATATTGTCAAGTCTTGATAAGTACTATGAAAAAGCACAGGAGTACTTCTTTAAAAATATCGACTGGGCTCATACTCAGAATATAAAGGGTGAGTATATAGAAAAATCCATTGATCGCTTTACTGAGATGATGTTCAGGCGCGGTCAGATAATGGAACAGGTGGGTATTGAGTTTGCCAGTGCCCCTATTCCTAAAGGTTTGTCGGAAGAAGAAAGAGAGGCATATCGTCAACTGCTTGAAGAGAAAAAGCTGGAGGCGATGGATGCAGCTCTGCCTAAATACGAAGATGGTATTCAGGCTGCAAAAGAACTGGGTATTGCAAACAGCCAGTGGTTAGAGAAGATAAGGGAGCGTATAAGAGAAATCAATCCATCTTCGGAAGCTCTCAATGTTGTGATTACCGAATGGACACCCAAACAGGTTCCACAGTCTCAGGTCGCAGGCGGTTCTTCTGCAAAGGCTGGTTCAGGTGGTGCATTGGCCAGCAGCCAGGGTGGACCCAGGGATGAGCAGTTTGAGAGCAGCATGCGTCGTATCCAGAATATCATGAGAATGCAGATTCCTGTTGAAGAAAAGATCAAGCAGCTTAACAGAATTGAAATGGATGCAAAACGCAATATCGTTCTGGAAGAAGAGAGAATTAACGAATTGAAGGGGCAGATAGGTATGTAATATGAAAAGAAAGGAGCGGAAGACCTGTTTTTTAATAAGGAAATAATGTAACTTTTTATCTTTATTGTACGTTCATTTTTATGAAAGGAGTTCCTGATGAATGAGTTTCAAATGCTGTTCAAGTTCATTATCGATGGATTCGTTTCTCCCGGAAGCTTTTGCATGTGGGCTATTCTGTTCGTAGGATTTGGTATCCTTGGTATGGTAGCTGAAAGAGTTTGGTATCTCTATTTTAAGTGTGGTACCGGAAGCGGCACTTTCATGGCCAGTATCTCCAAATATCTGAAAGCCGGTGACTATGAAAAAGCCATCAAGTATTCCGCATCTGTTGTTACTCCTCTGGCAAAGAGCGTTTCTGCGATCCTTCAGAATCGCGGGAAAGGCACCAAGGCAGTTCAGAAATCAGTAGATGAGGTTTTCTTGACAGAAGCTCCGAAGATCACCAGAAACATTCCGTTTTTCCCCACTCTTGCCAACCTTGCAACTCTGCTTGGACTGATGGGAACGATTTACGGACTGATGATCGCTTTCGACGCTATCGCTAATGTTCCGGCAGCACAGAGAGCTCAGGCGCTGGCAACCGGAATTTCAGTTGCTATGTCAACCACACTGTGGGGTCTGCTTGTAGCTATTCCGACACTGCTTGTACACGGTATTCTGGCTAACAAGGCTGACAAACTGGTTGAAGAAATGGATGAAAAAACTGCAAAACTCATTAACCTTGTCGAAGAATAATAAACCGTTAGAGGTCAAGAACTATGGCTAGAAAAAAGAAAAGAGTAATGGCCAGCAGTGACATGGATCTGAAGCCATTCATGAATCTCATGGTGGTGTTGATTCCAATGCTGCTGGTGTCAGCCGAGTTCGCGAAGGTAGCAATTATTGATATCAAATTGCCGGAAGCGAGAGGATCTCAGACGAAACAAGCGGTGACACAACAGCCTACAGAGGATAAGAGCAACAAGCTCCTGCTTACAGCTATTATCACTGATTCCGTTGTGACCCTTGGTGCCAAAGGCGGTTTTATGCCCAGTCTTTTCTACCGTGAATTTCATCGGTACGTCGCCAAAGACGATCAGACCGAGTTTACGGTTGAATTCCATCCTGGAGAGACCCCCAAGCATCCAAAAACCGGCAGGGATATGCAGATTTACGAACGCTATGACATTTATCTTCACACCTGTGATGAGAACCGGAATATTCTGAATCGTCTCTACACTAAGCATGGAGAGATGGTCACTAACTCATCCGGTGAGCCAATTGAGAAGGTAAATGTTGGTGATACCGTATATGCATTGACAAATCCCAGAAGGGTTATTGTTGTCAATGATCCTGCTGAGTTTGAGTCGAGGCCCCTTTCGGCATACGATGAACTCCAGAATCGTCTTATGAAGATTAAGGAGCGTTATCGTGAGGCAGAAGATGCTGATGATATCATTATCGCTGCTGAAAACGAGGTTATGTACGATAAGATCGTACAGATCATGGATAAAGCGCGGGCTGCGGAATTTCCGAACATATCCATCGCAAAACTGAGAGGTTGATATGGCAAGACGATCAAGAAAAGTTCCAAGGAGTTCTGATTTAAATATCACCTCCATGATGGACATGTTCACCATTATTCTTGTGTTCCTTTTGAAGAGCTTTTCCGCTGAGGGAAGTCTTCTTACCAATGCGGATAACCTGGTTCTTCCAAACTCGGAATCCAAGAAGAAGCCTCAGGAGGTAAACCTGCAGTGTGCGGTTACCAATGATATGATCCTGGTGGACAACTTGCCCATCGTTCCAACAGAGGATGTCAGGAAGATTCCTTTTGATGATCCTGATCCTGTTGTTGGAAAGCTGGAGGAAAAGTTAAGAGCCTGCTATGCGCAGGAAGAAGAGATGGTCCGTCTGGGGGCACTTAATTCTGTCCAGGGAAAAATCGTTATTCAGGTAGATAAAAATATGGATTTCGATTGCCTGTTCAAGATTATGAATACCTGCGGAAAAGTCGGTTACAATAACATGAACTTCGCAGTTATGGAAAGGGATGAGTAACCGTGAAATACAAGGTACTTATTAAAAAGTGCGGTGACCCTCAGACAGCCAGTCGCATTGCTGAAGAAATTGCCCGCTGGTCCGGGAGTACGGCTGATGTGGTGTACAATGTGATCACTCAGAAGCCTGTATGTATCCGGAAAGAAGCCGAAAGGGAAGAGGCCTTGAGGTTAAAGGGACAATTCGAGGCGGTTGGTGCTGAGGTGGAACTGGTTGCTATTGGCGGCGGAGTTGCACCTGTACCTCAACAGGTTGCTAAACCGGTCAGTGCTGATGATGATGACGAGGAAGAAGGAAGACTTCTTACAGACGAGGAATATGCACAGAAACTGAGGGAAAGAGCGGACATTTTCATTCTTGACCGGGACACCAGGCTCAGGAATATGGAAATGATCGCAATGATTCTGGCTATCCTTACCGGGATCTTTTTAAGTACCCGGGAAATCGTCACTGTCGCTACCGATTTCTTCGAGAAGATTCCTGAGGAGCGGGTTGCAAAGCTGGTTAAAGAGGCTGTGCCTGCTACATTAGAGAAGAAGAAGGAAGAGGAAAAGAAGAAAGAGGAAGAGATAAAGACTGACAAAAAGAAGCTCAAACCCAAGAATCAAGGTGCCGGTGGTATGCAGGGTGGTGGAGGAGATCCTCGTGCCCGTGTTACCCACAAAGGTGTGCTTGGTATTATCTCCGGACAGATCAAGGGTAAATCTGTCGCGTCCGCGGATATCTTCGGTAAAGGTGGGTTCGCCACTGATATCGATGCGATTCTGCAGGGTGTTGGTGGATTGAAGTCTGGAGGGAGCGGTGGTGTCGGTCGTAAAGGTGTAGCCGGTATCGGATACGGAGCAGGTTACGGTAGCGGTTTTGGTGGAAGTGGTTCCGGTGGTATCGATGACCTTATTGGAGGTCTGATGGGTGGAGATGGTGGTGGCGGTCTCGATCTCAAGAAGAGAGGATCGCTGAAGGTTTCCGCTCCTGAGTTCCTTAAGGGTGGTGCTCTTACCGGAGGCAGAAGCAAGGCGAGCATAATGAGGGTTGTGATGCAGAATATCGCTGCTTTACGTTATGCATACAACAAGCGTCTGCGTGAAAAACCCGGACTGAAGGGAAAGATAACTGTCAAGTTCGCAATTGACGAATTCGGAAAGGTAATCTTTGCCTCGGTTGTGGAATCTACAATGGGAGATTCCGAACTGGAAACTATCGTGGTTGACAAAATCAAAAGATGGGTATTCGAGAAAATCGACAAGCCGGGTGATGTAACTGAGGTTGTTTATCCTTTCGTATTTTCACAATAAAATACTTGCATATTTTTCAAAGATATGTTAGTATTCAATTTATTCGAGATTGGGAATTCAGTAAAATGCGCCTCACCTGAGGCGCATCTGCGTTCCCGGTAAACCTTTAACCTGCGTGCTTCGATACCGTTTTGAGGCTTTTTTAATGGGAGGATTCGATATGAGAAAGGCGCTGATGGGCATACTGGTAGCCGGGATTTTTGTCGGCAGTTATGCTACGGACGCACGGGTAGTCTCCATGGGGAGGCATGATGCATTCTTTATGGATGAAGTAAGTGTGTTTAGAAACCCTGCGAACATTAACATTTATCCCAACATGGTTTATGGTTCATTTGGTTGGTTCATGCCTGATGATTCTCTGGAAGGCTCTTTAGGGAATCTAGCTGCAATGAATAAATACAACCGTGATGCCGTTGATCCTTTTTTTGGAGCGATTATCTCCTACTCTCTTAACCAGAATACTGAGGGTGGAAGTCAGTACCCGATGCTTTCGCTTGGCGCCGTGTTCAACAGGCGTGATGAGATGCTTGATTATGTATTGAAAGGGAATTCCAAATATCTGGGTGGAAACAGCGGATATAAGATTCTTGAGCCTCTGGGAAGAATTGATCTTCTTGGCGGGTATGTTCTTGAAAATGGCGGGATGCTGGGTATCGGCGCCTACATAGCTTTGCAGAAGCAGGAAATTGATGGTGATCTCCAGGAAACTTCAGTTTACAAGGGAAATCTGGGAATTAACTGGCCAGTTGCAAAGTCTATGGATCTTGAAGTTTCTCTGACTGGTGGTACTATTACTGCTATTGGAGACAGCGCAGGAATCCAGAAAAAGTTTGCTGATCATGATTATTTTGGCAAAATCGAACTTCGTCTGTTTTCTGCACTCGCAGCTCTGAATGGAGATTTCGTTCCTCATATTAAAGCAGAGATGCTTGAACTTGACCGGAACAAAGTTTTCAAACTTGATATCGCTGCCGGTATCGGGCTTAACCTTAACATCGATAAGGGTTTTTTCTGGAGCGGACTTGAATTTCTCTATGGCCAGAAAGATTCTTCCAACCTTTCAGCCAGAGAGCATGTTGGCGGGAGAATCAGCTTTGGTATCGAACGTAACATTTTCTGGGACTGGCTGGTCATAAGGGTTGGCGGACAGAAACAGCTTCTCTATGTTACTGAGGGAGCAAACAAGGGATATCTTGAAGAGAATCCTACATTTACAAAGCCGAAAAGCAGTATCACTGATTCCGATAATGATCTTGTTGGTTTGGGATTCGGTATCAATGTTGAGAACAGACTGCGCATAGATTTTGTTGCTGCAGAAGATCTCGCATATACTTTTACCAATCTCTTCAGTGCTCCTCAGCACCATCTGTTCAACAGAGTAAGTGCTACTTACAGCTTCTAAGCTGAAATCGAATCTTCCTGAGGCAGAAACCGGAAACGGTTTCTGCCTTTTTTTATTTTATTCTTCTGCAGATGAAAATATTTCGATCAGATAATTATGCTGTTCCGGCATTTCTGCTAGCGTTTATATTTTGTGGAGCGGTAGTTGGTGAAACCGTTTCCATCTCTCTTATAGTTTCATCAGCAGGCTCAAGAGTCTTAAGTAAATTATACCTGATTAATGGTGTTCTGCTTCTGGGTCTCCCGCTTCTATTCTTTAATAATATTGATAGAGTAGAACGCGGAAAAATGCTTTCGGTTCAGCTTCTGTCAAGCACAGCGATCCTGTTTTCTATACTGGTCCTCCTGACAGTCTCTCTGAGCACCGGGGGAGTGTGGGATAAATATGTTCTTCTTATACTTTACCCATTCTCATATCTCTCAAAAACCACTCTCTTTCTCACATTCTGGACTCTGTCTAACGACATATTCACTACAAGTGAGTCTAAAAAGGCCTTTCCGTTAATATCTGCATGGGGTTTTGCCGGTGGATTGGCAGGTGCCTGCCTGGGAAGGGTATTGATTGAAGTTGCTCCTGTTGAGCTGGTTCTTGTAGTCTGGACCATGTCTTATGCAGCAGCATGGCTTTTCGCGGTAAGGGCAAGAAAGCGTTTCAGCCGCAGACTGCTTGTCCCGGAGGAAATTCATGAAAGCAGTTCAGTGGGAATACTTGAGAATGTAGAAAGTGTTCTGACATCGAAGCTGGTCAGATTAATAGCTGTTCTTTACTTTTTTATCTTTATAGCGGTTTTCTCAATAGATTATCTGTTCTGGAACAAGTGCCATATCTGGTTCAGTACATCTTCCTCAATTGCTTCCTTTCAGTTTTCATTTTATCTGATTCATGCACTGGTCACCCTGGCGGGCTTGTGGTTTGTACTTCCGGGTATGATATCAAGGCTGGGATTTTCACGCATTCTCTATGCTCTGCCGATGGTGTTTGCAGCGGGGGCAGTAATTCTTCTGATTTTTTATAAGGCAGACCCAGGGAGATCCTTTTTTACAGTGTTTGTGGTTGTGCAGTTTTTCAGGTATGTGACATTTGAAAATGCGTTCTCACCTATTTACCAGATGTTTTTTGCGGCAATAGAAAAGGAGAGGCGCGGGCGGGCCAAAACACTGCTGGATGGGTTTGTGAAGCCACTGTCAATAATAGCCAGTGGATTGATTCTGATTTTGATTGGTAGTAATACTGAACTTGTTCTGATACTGATTTCTGTTTGTGGTATAGTTCTGTTGTTCACTGTGACAAGTATCCGCCGTACCTACAGCAGATCTCTGATTCCATCAAGGGGATCTGCTCTTGATTCAGAGGAGATATTCCGGCAGTTGGTCGGATGGGACAACGAGCGGCTCTGGCCTTTGATACGGGATTATTCCAGATCTGAAGAAGCAGATATGCGTATGGTATCTGTAAAACTGATCGCGTCATCCGGAACTGCGGAAGCGTTTGATGAACTGGTTAAAATGTATGATTCAGAGAGGGATCTTGAAATCAAACAATTGATTTCACGTTCAATGGAGCGGTTTTTTTCTTACAGAACCAGGTTCTTCATGGAGCGACTTTTAAAAGAGCCGGAGTTGAGAATACGTGCAAATGCCTTATACTCACTCAACAGAATGAATTGCAACTGGAAACGGCATCTCAAACCTCTTATCAGGCAGTTGCTTTTTGAGAACAGTATAAGGGTACAGATTGAGGCAGCCTGTTTTCTATGGAATGGAGGAGATCCCCGCGACCGGGAAAATGTCAGATCTTTTCTGGGAGGACTGCTTGAAAGTACAAACCCAAACAGGCGTTCTGCGGGATTATATTTGATTGGATTGCTCAAGCCTCCAGACTGGGGAGAAGTGCTGGTTGATAACCTGACATCCAGTTCGCTTCAGGTATTCAGAAAAAGTATTGAAATCATACTGAGGTCTGGTGCTCCGGCAATCCGTTACCGGGCACTGCAGAAGGTGCAGGATCTGGGCAGAGAGCACATTGCAATTACCGGAGAGATAATTGATGCCATTGGTGCTCCACTTTGGGATACCCTCATTGGCTTTTTGCCACAAGTCTCAAACAGACGGATGTTTTTTGAGATTGTCAGGTGTTTGAGGCTTATAGCGGATTCAATCCGTTCTTCCGGTAAGGCCTGGTCAATCTCGGCTGATACTTCTGATACAATTCAGAGTTGGATTACAACTGAGATTGAAAGCATTTATCGGGATTGTTTTGTATGGAATCATTTCAGGAAATCTGTTAAAGTTCTGGGAGCAACAAGTGTTTTGGATGGAGCGATAAGGGAAAACCTGATCCGTTTTTGTGAGTGGGCTGTAAATGCGATGATTTTAATGGATAAGAAGGGAGTATTGTCCTGGAGGCATAATGATATTGATATCAGGGAGCGTGAGCAGAGATTTGACCTGATAGAGATAATTGAGAGCAGTTCCTACCAGCGTATCGGGTCACTGGTTCTTCCACTGCTGAAATTTGATTCCTGGGAATATATAAGCAAAACTGGAAAGAATCATTTCCACTTTAAAGATGAAACAGCGAATAATGGATTATTGTATTTTATCAATTCAGACAACAGATGGCTGTGTTTTTGTGGACTTTACACTTACTGGCTTGTTTATGGAGGCAGGCCTGTTGATCCGGCAATTGAGGAGGCGCTGAGAGTGCTTGTTGATGATCCGAGTCCTCAGGTTTCTATTGCTGCCCGGGAATTGATTGAGAGCCGATATAAATCCGACAGCAAGAAGGTTCAGGCATTTGAATACCTGGAAAGAGTGCTCTTTTTCAAGAAGAGTTCCTTGTTCAAAAATGTAAATGCAGAAAAACTTCTGAAGCTGGCAGAAATAACACAGGAAGAGGTATTTGAGAAAGGGTCTGTGATTTCTGCTCAGGGTCAGATCTCAGATCATCTTTATCTGGTGAAAAAAGGGAGTTTGAGGGTAGTCAAGAATGTTGGAGCCGTGAAAACGGTATTGGCAACGGTAAGAGAGGGGGAGACGTACGGAGAGATAGGATTGTTCACCCAGGCTACCCGTTCCGCGAGTGCGATTGCCAATGAGAGATGTGAATTATATGTAATAAAGAGGGGACAGTTTAAAAAACTGCTTCTGGAGATTCCCGATATCAGTTACAGTCTTCTTGAGGTGCTCAGTGAACGGCTGAAAAAAAGCGGAGAAGAGATGGTTGAGATTAAGAATGCTGGAATATTTTCTGAATAGGGGCAGAAGGTTGATGGGGTACCTGGTATTAACTTATACTTTAAGATCAAGCAAGTTGAGACTTTAAACATATTTTTTATTATACCGAAGGGAGGATTCCTGATGAGGTTCCGATCTGTATTAAAACTGACAGCCGTTTTTTTCCTGATGGCTATTGTGGCCGGATGTTCACAGCAGGGAGAAAAGAAAGAAATCAGTGTTCTTTTAAGGATGATGCCATCCCAGGAGAGATTTTTCAGGGAGCAGATAATCCCGGAGTTTGAAAAGAAGAATAACTGTAAGGTGTCGCTTGCGACCTTTGTTAATGAGTGGGATATCGAGCGTTTTCTCAAACTGGAGGAATCGAAGAAAAAGCCCACTATTGCTCTGGTAAAGACTCCTTTTGAGATGACCAGGGTTCTGGTAACAAAGGGTTACATGAAAGATCTTTTTTCCATTTCCGATTCCGATCAGGTGCTTCAGGATCTTGCTGAGTATCATCAGCTAGCATCAGGTCTGGGATATTTCAATGGAAAACCATATTACATTCCCAGGAAACTGGAGACCAGGATTCTTTTCTACAGAAAGTCGAAGGTGGCTGAAGCGGTAGGCAAGTTTGAATCACACCGTAAGAGGATCGATGCAGAGCTTAAAAAGCAGAACGGATACGGACTTCCTGCAGAATATGTTCTGGAGAGTGATCCGGGTCAGTGGGATTTTTATGATTTGTATGTGGTAGGATCGATCTGGGCCAATGAGGAGTACAATGGTGTCAAGATGGGCAGGATGGCTCATCGCGGGGCCAGATACGCCGGCACAGCGCTGGATCTTGTTGACAAATCACTTCAATTGGGTGCTTCACGAGAGGATATTCTCAGATTAACATCAGATAAAACTGTTGAAACTTTCCTGTGGGAAAGAGTTTTTATCAGGAATGGTTTGTATAATCCGGGTATGTGGCAGGATCCCTGGAAGGGGGCTAATATCTATACAGCGATCAAGGATGGAAAAATATTCCTGGCTCTGATGCAGCAGATAGATGTGTTTTTAATTCATGGCTGGAAAGACGATCCGTCAATGCCCAGTTATCTTCCGGAGGAAGATGATATGGGGTTGTCAATAGTTCCAAAGGCGACCGCATTTGAACTCGATGAATCCGGAAAGCCGGTTTATGAGGGTACAAGGTCTATTTCCACCGGAGGATGGTGGTGGGGTATTCCTAAAACCAGTCCAAACGCGAAACTTGGTTATGCTTTGGCGAGGTTTATCACAAGCAAGGAGAACCAGGCTAAAGAGTGTTCACGTTTCGGTATGGTACCTGTAAGAAAGGATATCATAAACAACCTTCCTGAAGTGTTTGATCAGGGCTGGGTGGGTGAGATTTTCAAGACCTCTATCCAGCAGATCGGTATAAACGAGCTTACGACAGTTCCTCTTGTCAAGGGTTATGCTGAACTCAGCCAGAATCTTATCGATGCATGGTATGGGCTCTGTGTCGAGTTCAAGGAAACTGAAGATGAGCAGATGAATTTCTCGACAATGAAGATGAGGCTTGCAAGCGATTACCTGGAAAAGCAGAAGAAAGTCCTGGGGGAAGACTATCCGGAATGATTGGATGCATTCTTCTTCTGTAAAGAGTTTCTTTGAATTTATCAGAAAAGCGTGGCCATTGTTACCGGCCACGCTTTACCTTACAGGGTTTCAGATAATTGTATTTGTATATCTTCTGGGCCTGAGTCTTTCAGATCCCGCTGCTGGCGTAGAATTCCCATCGATACAGCCTTTCCTGAATCTCTTTGCTGATTCCCGGTTTCAGAGTGCACTTCTGAATACACTTTTATTTACAGTAGTGGGTACCCCTCTTGAGCTTCTGGCGGGTTTACTGCTTGCGTTCATGCTTTATCAGAGTTTTACGATGCGGGGAGTTGTAAGGAGCATATTTCTGATTCCTCTGGCTATCCCTGCTCTTGTTACAGCGATGCTGCTTTACATACTATTTGATTTTCCCGGCGGGCATATCAACCATCTTCTGGCCGGGAACTACTGGTCACTGCCGGCAATTATCAGTGAACCGATTAACTGGAGGGGATCGCAGTTTTTTTCCATGGGGATTTCCCTGATGGGGAAAATCTGGAGGGATATGCCCATTTCCATGCTCATTCTGCTTACCGGGCTCAACAGTATCGATCCGGAGCTGTTTGATGCTGCAAAGACGATGGGTGCTTCGCTGTTTAAAAGGATATTTGCGATTGTCATCCCGCTTATTATTCCATCCATATCGGCTGTGGTGCTTCTGCGATCGGTGGAAATGTGGAAAGAGTTTATTTTCCCCTTTGTGCTGGCGGGCCGGTATAATCTGCTTGGAACTCTTATCGATTTTTTCTATAATGAACTTGGGAATTCAAACAGAGCTGCGGCAGTGGCTATTGTGATGGTGATTTGTATTGTGGTTACCACATTGGTATTGTTGAAAGTTATGGAGCTGCTGCAGAGAGTTCTCCTGAGGCGTGGGTAGTTATGATTTCTGCGACACCAAAACGGATTCCGATGACATCCGGGAAAAAAGTGATCTGGACTACAGGAATTATTCTTGCCGTGCTGATTGTGACAGTACCGGTATATTTACTTGTAAAATATTCAATCAGTGATATAAAAAGTATCAATACCGGAGGAAAGCCGATTCCCTGGTGGCCTTTTGAGCCTACGATGCAGGCATTTCTTTACCTTTTTAGAGACCATCATTTTTATCAGGTTCTGCTCAACAGTGTAATTGTAGCTTTTTCTACAGTGGTTCTCTCTTTGATTCTCGGGGTTCCGGCTGCATATATTCTCGGCAGATATAAAATTCCGGGAAGGAAATTACTTCTTCTGGGTATTATTTCAGTCCGCCTTTTTCCCGATATCGCGTCTGTTATTCCTGTTGTCGAATTTTTCATACATATTGGTGCTCATCAGACATACTGGGGAGTAATTCTTGCACATACTCTGCTGGCGCTTCCCTATGTGATTTTTATCGGGATAGGGGCATTTGAATCCATACCTGCAGATCTGGAGCAGCAAGCCTGGGTGATGGGTGCTGGTACAGGACAGACTTTTTTCAGAATACTGCTTCCTTTGGCAACCCCGGGGCTTGCGGCAGCGGCTATTTATACGTTTCTGCTTTCCTGGGATGAGTTTATATTCGCTTATTTTCTTATGCTTGGGAATCAGGAGATCTTTACCCTGACTTTGTATCTTAATGGAATTAAATACGCAGAACCCCAGAATCTTCTGGCTGCGATATCTGTTTGTTTAAGTGTACCTGTTATAATTTTCAGTTTAATGGTGCAGCGCTATATGATTGCAGGTATTTCCACAGGGTCTGTGAAATAGAGGAAAACAATGGCTGATGTTATTCTGCGGTCTCTTTCAAAGAAATTTGGTAACAGTACTATAATCGATAACCTTGATTTAAGTGTCAGGGATGGTGAGTTTGTGACTTTACTGGGGCCGTCCGGATGTGGAAAGACTACTCTTCTTAGAATGATCGCGGGACTGGAGAGTATAGACAGCGGAGAGCTTCTGATTGGTGGAAAGAGATACAATGCGATTCCTGCCCAGAAACGCAGGATAGCTATGGTATTTCAAAGTTACGCCTTGTTTCCACACATGACTGTCCGCAGGAATATTCTGTTTGGTTTACAGTTAAACGGAGTTTCTCAATTGAAGATGCAGCAGAAGTTGAAGTGGGTCACTGGTTTTCTGCATCTTAAAGGGCTGGAGGACAGGCTTCCAAGGGAGATTTCCGGTGGTCAGCGGCAGAGGGTTGCCCTGGCCAGAGCTCTTGTTCTTGATCCTGATGTTTTACTGCTTGATGAGCCGCTGAGTAACCTTGATGCGGCTTTGAGGGAGACTGCGATAGAGGAGCTTAAGCGGATTCACAGGCATGTGGGAAAAACCATTATTTATGTTACACATAATCAGGTTGAGGCCATGAGCATGAGTGAGAGGATTGCTCTTATAAACAACGGCCGTACTGTGCAGTATGATTCACCAACCGCTCTGTATGATTCCCCATCCAATATTTTTACTGCCGAATTTATCGGCAGCCCTCAGATAAACTTTTTTGATGGAGTGATACAAGCTGAGGAGGATGGGCTGGGGGTAATGACCGATATTGGATTATTAAAGCTCGATAAGGAGAGGAACTCAAGGCTAAAGGATCTTGCGGGGAAGAAGGTGAAGGCAGGAATAAGGCCTCAGAGTGTATATTTTTCTAAGCACAGTGACAGCAGGAGGCACACGGATACAGTGATAGAACTTACGGTAGAACTGGTTGAAAACCTTGGAGATAAGTATCTTGTAATAGGGAGGAATATCACTGGAGCGGTGGTCCGTTTTCTGATAGTCCGTGATGAAGAGGTGATTCCAGAGAGGAAAATGAAAGTTTTTGTTGATGGGCGGAAGGTTCATCTTTTTGATCCAACTACATCATTGAACATTTTCAACTAGAATGTTAGGATATGAACTGGTCTAAGAGAGTTGTTTGTTTTCTGTTTATCGCAGTAATTCCGTTGACAACAGGTTGCAGCGGGGAAAGTGATGAGCTTGCCAGGAAGAAGCTGGAGGTGATCTTAAAGGATGATCTTGAAGCGATTCTGGAGGGTGTTCAGGATACTGCCTTATTGGAAAAACCCTATTATGATCTTATTTCCTATAAATTGTATGATAAAGGGAATTATTCCAAGAAGGCTGAGGTTGATTTTTATTTTCTCAAGAGTGTAAATGTCAAGATAGTAAGGAAATATCGTTATCATAGATCGAAGCGGATGTGGGAACGATACTTTAATGACTACAGTTTTCTGCCCGATAAAGCTGATTCTCTGCGGAAAAAATAGTATTATTACCGCGGTACTGTCCTTTTTGTGGATAGTCAATGTTTATTCTGCTGCGCCGCCGCTTCCCGAAGATCTTCATCAATGGGCTATTGCATCGTTGGATCACGTTTACAATGAGGACCTCAAGGAGTCTGAGGAGGAAGTCCGCAGGATTATCAGGAAATATCCGGATCATCCTGCCGGCTACTTTATGATGGCTGTGGTGGTAGATGCTTGGATGGTTAAATTCCAATCGAACAAGAAGGAAAATGAGCTCTACCGCTATTGTGATCTTGCGATAGAGAAGGGTGAGAAGATTCTCAGTAAAGATCCTGGAGATCAGTGGGCAAAGTTTTTTATAGGCGGGGCGGATGGGTATAAAGGGACCTATGAGGCCAGATACGAGAGGTGGATTACTGCGTTCAGGTATGGATGGAAAGGTGTGTCGGTTCTGCTGGAGCTTCAGGATGCAAAAAGTGATATAGTTGATATCAATTATGGTGTGGGCAGTTATGATTACTGGCGCAGTGCTTTGATGAAAGTACTCTGGTGGATGCCGGGTGTAGAAGATAAGAGGGAGAGCGGGATACAGAGGCTTTATGTGGCTCGTCAACGCGGTGTTTACACCAAAAATTTCGCTTCATCGGCACTGGTGGATATTCTGCTGAATGAAAAAAGGTATAAGGAAGCGCTGGAGATAGCTGATGAGATGCTTCAGAAGTATAAGAGGTCAACTGTTTTTCAGTGGGGGAAAGCCAGGGCGCTTTTCGGCCTGAAAAGGTATGATGAGGCAAGGGCAATTTTCCAGTCTATCTTAAGCAAAGTAGAAGCTGAACCTCAGGATAATCATTACAACGCGGCGCTTTGTCATCTGTGGATTGCCAAAATAGATATGGAGCTGAACAGGTACGAACAGGTGATTGCTGAAGTCAACAGAATGGGACATTACGAATTCGACAATGATGTAAGAAAGAGGCTGGATAAATCGTTTTCTGAGGCCAGGCATCTAAAAAGGAAGGCGCTTTCTGCTCAGCAGAAAACAGAAGAAAGCAGTGAATAGTTTGCAATTAGAGAGTGCTGAAAAATTTGTGTAAACCTCAGAATAGTTGGTGTATGGATTA
>ERZ795047.1031-NODE-1031-length-31092-cov-5.626704_pt1 | contig 31092 bp, 26 predicted proteins | sample MGYA00375131_ERZ795047 | MGnify/ENA primary metagenome ERZ795047 (study PRJEB30176, sample SAMN05720228) | activated sludge metagenome | isolation source: Anaerobic digester | place: Japan | collected 2015-05-20 ...
CGATCAGCTCTGTTTTCGATTATGCAACATTTGCTTTAATGTGGTTCTTTTTCCGCTGCAGCGATTTTCTCCAGCCGACGACGGCGCTTGCGCAGAAGGAGACCCTGACGCGACTTTTTCAAACCGGTTGGTTTGTGGAGTCCCTTTTGACCCAGACGCTCATTGTTCATATTATTCGGACCCGGAGAGTCCCGTTTTTCGGCAGTCGGGCTTCCGCCCATCTGACGATGACGACCCTGATTGTTATGGCCATCGGAGCTTGGTTACCCTACTCGCCCTTTGCCGTTTATCTGGGCATGGTGCCTCTGCCACCCCTTTACTGGGCATGGATAGGATGCTTTCTGTTGACCTATGCTATTTTGACGCATGGGGTTAAAACATGGTTCTTTAAACGCTATGGAGGTGAATGATCATGGATACCATTCTGGATGCTCTTCAGGAGGGGAGACTTTTCGAACTGCCGGATAATGATAAAACAGACGCCCTGCAGTTTCTAGCCCGCATTATCGAGGCCTTTCCGGAAGTGCCCGCGGGGACGGATGTGGAAGGGCACGTGATGAAGAGGGAAGAGGCCGCCAATACGGCGCTGGGGAAGGGATGGGCCTGCCCGCATGCCCGCGTTCCCTTTGATGAAGATCTCAAGTGCGTCATCGGGTGGAGTCCGTCGGGGATCGATTACGGCGCGCCGGACGGCAAACGGGTAACCTTGGTTATTATGTATCTTGTTCCTGAAAACCAGCGCAACCATTACCTGCGCGAGGTCTCCATTCTGGCCAAGACCATCAGCACGTATCCCGACATTGAAAAAATAAAGGACGTCAAAGATCTGGACGGCATCCGCAACTATCTGCTCGACCTGATTGATGTGACGAAGACGTCGATGGTTCCGGATGTCCGCGCCCGGATGATTCGGCTGCAGGCCAAGCCTGCGCCGGAAGCGTTTGCCTTTCGCGATTTGTCGAATTTAATCGTCGAGCCCGTCATGCTTGTTGCCGGTCCGAATCTCAAACCTGTTGTTCTGGCGCAGAACCCAACGCTGACGGAGCGCCTTGACGCCGCGGGCGATTTGATTGCGAAAATAGAAGAGGAAGGCGCCTATCACGCCAATGGCTGGCGGATCATCCGCCGCAGCGCGATGGCTTACCAGGCCGGGCGCGTGGTGTATGACTGTCTGGCGGTCAAAATGCTTGGAGCCAATTCAGCATAAAAAAGAGGAAACAAATTGTGAAGGAAAGGCCGACTTGGCTTTTCCGGGGCTGGTGGCTCTGTCCGTTCGTTTTTTTTGGTTTTCGCGCTCGCGGATTTTACCTGGGCAGGTTTTCATATAAATCTTCGATTTGCTGAATCCGGAGCTTGATGTCGTCGGTCAGCCCCTTTGTTTTGGATAACAGCGCTTCAATCGTGGAGAGTTCGTCGTGGATGTACCGGATGGCCTGCGCGCGCATGTCTTCAATGGCGTTGTTGATGCTCTTTTCCCATTGATAGGCCAGACGCGAGAGGTTGATGGCCACTTCCTTGGGGATCCCCTGAATGAAATGCCGCTCGAAGGCTTTTCTGAAAATGAACATGGGAATCAGAAACCAGACCAGATCCAGGTGAATGTCGAACGATTTGGTAAAGGAAATATCCGGGTGATCGGGTTCCACAACATCAATCTTCCAGTTCATCTCCGCCAGCTTCACGCCCAGGACGTTTTCGATGTTGTCCCCGAGGAATTTGCAGAAGGCTTCCAGTGAACGCGAAAAGCCGGCATGCGCCTTTTTCAGCGTGCCCAGGAAGTTTTTGTGTTCGTTTTTGGAAATCACCCGCATTTCTTCGGAGAGCGTTTCCGAAACCCACACTTCATAGCGGCGGGACAGTTTCCACAAATTCCCCTTCCAGGAAGGAACTTCGTTTCGTAATTTACCCATGACTTTCTTTGTCAGCGGGGCCTTGAACTGTTCCAGATAAGCCTCGATCAGCGGTCGCGTCTGGCGTTGGTGTTCGCGGGCGATGATGCCGAGTTCGTCCCGCATCAGGTCTTCATTGACTTTTTCGTTGAGAATCCGTTGCTTGAGGTTCTCCCGGTTGAGGTCCGCCTGCCGGGATGCGTTGAGAGCGATTTTCAAGTAATTGAGGCAGTTCTGCGCGAGGGAGCGGACCTTGTGCTGCAGGATTTTTAGATATTCAGCATCGCGGTTAGCGCAGATCTTGTTGATGATATTCTCCTCGACGAGTTGCCGGTATTGTTCGGTATGGTTTTTGGTGGAGTAGAGATAAACGGGCAGGCTCCGGTGGAGTTCGCGCTCCAGCGTTTCCTGAAAAAAGGAAACGACTTCTTTTTGCTGTTCCGGCGACAAGATATCCGCCTTGGTCAGCAGAAGAATGATATTGGGCGTATGGCCGGTCAGCTCCCGAATGAGTTCCAGGTCGTGTTCCGAAAGCGGGCGGTCGGAACTGACGGCCAGAAGGGCGGTGCCCACCGCGGGCAGCCAATCTTCCGAAGTGGCCTGGTGATATTTGTAGACGCTGCCCAAGCCCGGCGTGTCCACGAGGCGAAGACAGGAGAACTTCCGCATCGAGGGCAGTTCAATATCCACGATCGCCACGTTTTTTTCATTGCCCGGATTTTTCGCTTCGGACGTGAACTGGTCAATATCGGAAAGGGGAACTTCGGTGATGCGGCCGTCAAAGTGACGGATCAGCGCTCTTTCCCGGTCGCCGTACTGCAGGCGGGTGATGGCGGTCGTGACCGGAATGGCGCCGACCGGCAAAACGTTCTGGCCCAGCAGACTGTTTAAGAAAGAACTCTTGCCCGCCTTGAACTGGCCCATGACCGCGACGTCAATGGGCGGATTTTCTTCCAGAAGCATCCGCGTGGCCTCAAGCGGACGGTTCAACGAAATCATCTGAAATTGCTCGGCGGCATCGCCGACGATTTGCAAAAGTTTTCTTAGCGCATTTAAATCCATTGCTGAATCATTTTTCATAAAAAAAACTCCTTCAGGTTTTTATCCTGTAGGAGTTATTAGCAACAAGTGCGGTTGGTATCGGGTGAACTCCATCACCTTTTGTTGGACTTATTTTTTATATAAAAAATCATTTTAGTCAATCGAATTTTTTACGGATGAAGCCTCAGATTTATATTGGATAATTGAGGCAAAATGCACTATAAGTGACCCCAGCGATCTTTGATCGCCATTCATGCAAAACAGGAGATGTCAAAATTTTCAGTTACCCTGATTATTTGAAAAAACTGCAGGAAGGCCGGAAGGGTTTGAATCCTTTTCTGGACTTTATGGGAGTAACTTTGCTTCAATTGAAAGACGGTTATGCCCAATTGAAAATGCCTGTAAAACCCGAATACCTGCAAGGGGCCGGTTCCATGCAGGGAGGGCTCATCGTCGCTTTGGCTGATGAGGCGATTGCGCATGCCGTGATGACGCAGTTGAAGCCGGATGAAGGTCTTACCACCATAGAATTGAAAAGTAATTTTCTTTCAGGGGTCAGTCAGGGAGAATTGATCGCCACGGCAATTGTTTTTAAAAAGGGACGGAGCCTTGTCATTGGAGACTGTTTAGTTACTGATAATACAGAGAAAAATATCTGCCGTGTTTCCGCAACCTTCCTGCTTTTAAGAAAATGATCTCATAATTAAGTCATTGTATTTATATATATATTGATTGACTCTCGGTCTTAGATTTGCTAAACAGACGCAGATTTGTTGCGTGCGGCAAAATTGATAAAAACCTATAGTCAGGATGATGTAATTGATAGATCTGCATACGCATTCCATTTTCAGTGATGGAGAATTGATACCGGCGGAATTAGCGCAACGAGCAGTAGCCGCCGGTTATCATGTTTTGGCCATCACCGATCACGTGGATGACTCCAATATTGATTTTGTTATTCCCCGCATCATCAAGGTTTGTTCCAAAATTACCAGGCAAGGGGCTGTAAGAGTCTTACCGGGAGTGGAAATCACCCATGTAGCTCCCGATGATATAGCTTTGCTGGCGGATGAGGCGCGGAAACTAGGAGCAAAGATCGTCGTTGTCCACGGGGAGACCATCGTGGAGCCTGTTCCCGCCGGAACGAATCTGGCGGCCTTGAAGTCCTCCATTGATATTTTGGCTCATCCCGGTCTCATCTCGGAAGAAGAAACGCGGCTGGCCGCGGAAAGGAACATTTTTTTGGAAATAACCACCCGAAAGGGACACAGTTTCACCAACGGCCACGTCGCGCAAATGGCCAGAAAATTCAAGGCCGGTCTTGTTTTGAACAATGATGCCCACGCGCCGGCCGATTTTGTCGGCAGGCACATGGCGACAGCGATCGCCCGCGGCGCGGGGCTTGACGATAACGAAATATCCGTCATGTTTGAAAATTCGCAAAGGATGGTGAAAAAAGCCGGCGTATGAAAAAGAAGTCCAAATCAGAACCCCTGAAAATATGTCTTTTAACCTACCGCGGTAATCCCAATTGCGGCGGGCAGGGCGTTTATATTCAGCATTTAAGTAAGGCGTTAAGCGACCTGGGGCATCAGGTGGATGTGTTGTCCGGACCGCCATACCCGCATCTGGATTCCAAAGTTCATCTGCACAAGCTTCCGAGCCTGGATCTTTACAATGCTGAGCGTCCTTTCCGCTTGCCGAAGGTGAGCAAGCTGGCCAATCCTCTCAATATGTATGAATTTCTGACCATGTGTGCCGGAAAGTTTCCCGAACCGTATACGTTCGGCGAACGGGCCTATCAATTTTTGAGAAAAAAGGAAAACCGCTACGACATCATTCACGACAATCAGTGTCTCGCCTATGGCATTGAAAAAATCGCCCAGAAAGTGGGTCCCACGATCGCGACGATTCATCATCCCATCACCGTAGACCGTCGCGAAGAGTTCAAGGCGGCCACGTCGAAGAGTAAAATCAACCGGATCAAGCGCTGGTATTCATTCATCAAAATGCAGAAAGAGGTTGCCCGTAAGTTGGCGTATATCGTTACCGTTTCCGAATGTTCAAAGTTGGATATCGCTAAAGAATTTTCCATTGATATTGCCAAATTTCGCGTTGTGCCAAACGGCATTAACAAGGATTATTTTTATCCCATCCAAAATAATGCGAGGTCGAAGCATTCCATTATCGTGACCAACAGCGCCGACACGCCCTTGAAGGGACTACGTTATCTTCTGGAAGCCGTGCATAAAGTCCGCAAACAGCAGCCGGTGGAGCTTACAGTGATTGGACAACCCAAGGAAAACGGCACCATTGTCCGGCTGGTGTCCGAACTGGCGATCGGCGATATTGTGCACTTTACCGGCAGGATCAGAAACGAAGAATTTGCTGATTATTATTCTAGGGCCACGATTGCCGTCGTTCCTTCTTTGTATGAGGGATTCGGCCTTCCCGCGGCGGAAGCCATGGCGTGCGGTGTTCCCCTCATCAGTACAACAGGAGGTGCATTGCCGGAGGTTGTCGGAAAGGCGGGTATTTTAGTGCCGCCCGCTGATTCGGATTCCTTGGCCAGGGAAATCATTTTCTTGTTGAATCATCCGGAACAGAGGGAAAAAATGGCCAAAGCCGGCATTGAACGCGTGGAAGCCATCTTCAACTGGACAAGCGCCGCAAAAGAGATGGTGGAAATTTACAGAGAGGCCATAGATGGTTACCGTCGATCTGCATGAGTTGAATTTAAAACCCAATGATGTTGTTTTGGACGCAGGTTGCGGTTTGGGCAGGCATTTGCGTCATCTGGCGAGGATGCCTGGTTTGAAAATTTTCGGCATAGACAAAAATGCTTGGGCGTTGCGCGAAACCGCAAAATCGCTGGATGCCATGCCTGACGCCCAATCGAAGGATTATCTGGTTTCCATTGCCGATATCAATCGACTGCCCTTTGCCGACGCGTCGTTTGACTGTATTATCTGTTCGGAAGTTCTAGAACATATTCCCGACCATGAACAGGCGATTCTGGAGCTCGACCGGATCTTGAAACCTCACGGAACACTGGTTGTCAGCGTGCCTCGCTTCTTTGCGGAGAGAATTTGCTGGTTAATTTCCAGAGACTATTATAATGAAGAGGGAGGCCATATCCGCATTTATAAAAAGAAACATCTTCACGACATGCTGACCCGACACGGATTTGTTTGCTGGAAAATCAACTACAAACATGCATTGCATTCTCCCTACTGGTGGCTGAAATGTTTTGTCGGTCTTAAAAATGATGATCATTTTCTTGTCAGGAATTATCGAAAGTTTTTGGAATGGGATATTATGAAAAAACCCCCCATGGTGAGAAAAATAGAAGAGCTCTTAAACCCTCTTTTGGGGAAGAGCATTGTTTACTATCTGAAGAAGGTATAGCGATGGAACTCAAGCTTTCGCTCAGCGCAGAATTCGATACGGTTTCTGTCGAAAAAATATCATCCTTTATTGCGTCGCTTCAAAAGCAAAATGGTGAAATTCCGTGGTCGGTCGGCGGGAAGACGGATCCGTGGGATCATGTGGAAAGCGCGATGGGCTTGAGTGTGGGAGGCTTTTACTCCGAGGCGCAAAGGGCGTTCGAGTGGCTGGCCAATCACCAGCTTGAAGACGGCAGCTGGTGGTCCGAATCGGTTGATGGGAAGGTGGTCAATCATACGAAAGAATCGAATTTTTCTTCCTATGTGGCGGTTGGGGTGTTGCATCATTATCTGATCACGCGTGACCGTAAATTCTTGAAGGACATGTGGCATACGGTTTCCCAAGGTGTTCAATTCGCGGTGAATTTGCAGGCGCCGGAAGGTGAAATCTACTGGGCCAGAAATAAATCCGGCGTCATTGACAAAATGGCGCTGTTGACCGGTTCCAGTTCCGTTTACATGAGCATCAAATGCGCCCTGGCGATCGCGGATATTTTGGGAAAGAAAAGACCGAACTGGCGCAAAGCGCTGGATCGGCTTGGCCCGGCCATAAAAAACAGGCCTGATCTTTTTAACATGATTAAATCCAGATATTCGATGGACTGGTATTATCCTATTTTATGTGGGGCGATAACCGGTGACGATGCGAAAAAAAGAATCGCTCATTTGTGGGAAAAATTTGTTGTTCCGGAATGGGGCGTCCGATGTGTCAGCGACCGGCCATGGGTGACCATGGCGGAAACCGCGGAGTTTGTTCTGACCCTGGCGGCCATCGAAGACCTGTCCCGTGCGAAAGCGATTTTCAGCTGGCTGAGCGATAAAAGATTTTCCGACGGCTCTTTTTGGATGGGAGTCACTTTTCCGGATGGGGTGATCTGGCCGGAGGAAAAAACCGGCTGGACCGCCGCCGCCGTTTTACTTGCCTGGGATGCTTTGCACCAGGCGACGCCGGCCGCCAACTTGTTTCATCACAAATTCTGGCAGCGATGAGCAAAACATAACCCGCTGCATTCCGCGGGCGTCCGGTTGCCGTTTTTTTTCTTTTTTCATCACGGAAATCGCAGCTAAAGGTTGAAATTGAGAAAAGATCATCGTCCATATTATCTCAAGCGCCTGGATGCCAAATTTCAGAAATGGTATGCCCGGCGTTATCTCGCGCCGCAGTTTGAATCCTTCGGTAAGGGGTCGGTTTTTATGAAACCGTGGCATGTGGAAGTTTTCGGCGGACCGGTTTTTTTGGGAGACTACGCGACCGTCATCGCCACCGCCGACAGAAAAGTGCGATTTACGGTTTGGCCGGCGTGGATGGGCAAGGGGAAAATCCAAATCGGGAATTACTGTCTGATTTGTCCGGGAACGCGGATCATGTCCGCCACCTCGATCGTCATGGGGGAGGGATGCATGACGGCCCAGAACGTCAGCATTGCAGATGCCGACTGGCATGATATATATGACCGGAGCATGCCGGTGGGCAAAACCCGGGAAGTGATTATCGGCAACAATGTGTGGCTCGGCGACAGCGTGATCGTCGGCAAGGGAGTCACGATCGGCGACAACGCCGTTATCGGCGCAGGATCGGTGGTCGTCAAGGATATTCCCGCCAACGCGATTGCCGCGGGAAATCCAGCGACGGTGGTCAAATATCTGGATTCGGACATTCCGCTGAGAACAAGAAAAGACTGGCTGGCCGATCCGGTCAAGCTGGCCAGGGATTTTGAATTGATCGACCGCGCAATGATGAAAGACAACACCCTGCTGGGGTGGCTTCGATCGTTGTTGTTTCCGCGCAGGGGGGATTAACCATGCGTATAGCCGTTGTTGCCCCGCCGTATCCTTTGGAAGAAATGCCGTCACCGCCGCTAGGAGTGACCTATGTGGCCGCCGCTTTCGCTGCGGCGGGAGCGGAGGTGAAAATCCTGGATTATATCGTTTCCGGATATTCCCGGGAAAAAATTGAAAAGCAATTGGCTTCCTTTGCGCCGGATGCGGTCGGCGCCACATCGGTGACGCTGAATTTCTTTGAGGCGCAGAAGATTCTGCGTGATGTGAAAAGCTGCAATCCGGAAATCATCACCATCATGGGCGGTCCGCATGTTTCTTTTACTGCGGAAGAGACATTGAGAAAATATCCCGAAATAGACCTGATTGTCATCGGCGAGGGCGAGGAAACCATCGCCGAACTGGCTCCTGTCTTGAAACGCAAAGAAAAATGGCGCCATATCCGCGGGCTGGCTTACCGTGGGGAGAAAGATGAAATCATCATCACGCCCCGAAGGGATTTTATCAAAGACATCGACAGTATTTCTGTGCCGGCGAGGCATCTGCTGCCGATTGCGCGGTACCGCGCTTTGGGATTTCCGGTCAGTCTCATCACGGGGCGGGGATGTCCCTACTCGTGCATTTTTTGTCTGGGACGGAAAATGGTGGGCTCGAAAGTGCGCAAAAGAAACCCGGAAAGTGTTCTGGATGAAATCGAGGAAATTCTGAATTTGGGATTCGACCGGATCAATATTGCCGATGATCTTTTTACCACCGATCGGGACAGGGTGCAGCAGATTTGTGATGGGATTCGCAAACGGGGTCTAAATTTTAAATGGAGCGCTTTTGCGCGAGTCGACACGGTCAATCAAGATATTTTTCATCTCATGGCACAGGCGGGGTGCGACAGCGTCAGTTTCGGCGTGGAATCCGGGAATGCGGAGATGCTCAAACGCATCAAGAAAGGTATCAAACTCGAGCAGGTTCACGCGGCCGTCAAAATGTGTCAGGACGCCGGCATGATCGCCCACGCATCCTTCATCATCGGTTTGCCCGGGGAAACGAAGGAAACGCTGGAAGAGACCGACCGGTTCGCCCGAAGCACCAAGGCCGTTTACGGGTATCATTTTCTGGCGCCTTTTCCCGGCACGACGGTGAGGGAAAAAATTCAGGACTATGACCTGGAAATCCTGACGGATGACTGGTCCCGTTATGATGCCAACGACGCCGTCGTCAAAACATCGTCCCTGCAGCCGCAGGAGATGCGGGATTTTGAAGCGCGCTATCAAGAGGAACTCGAAACGGACTGGAAAAAAATTTTACAGCGTTATGAGCAAGGCAAGGCTTCGCTGAAGGACAGGATGCAGATTGAAGGAAACTGGCGCATGAAATTGACGTATCAGATATTAAAGGAGGATCTCATAGAGCGTTTCGGCTTTATCGAATCCGTTGTGTACCAGGGAAAAAGACAAAACGCCGTCGAGGAATTGTGCCGCAGAATGCGGAGCCATTCGCAAATCAACCCTAGGATTGTCGATGATACCATCAGCGATTTCATCGGCCGGGGATATCTCAAAGACACCGTGACCGAGCGAGGCTGCCGATGGTCGTGGTCGGGATAATTATTTTTTTCTGATCAGGATTCCCAGGGACTCGCACAGGGACTGTTCCAGGTATATCCCGGAGACGACGGCTTTCTGATAGACGAGATAAGGCGCCTGTCCGCCTTTGGCCGGGTCCGGAAAGATGTCGTGAAACAGAAGATAGCCGCCGATCATGAGTTTGTCCGACCAGATTTCATAATCGCTTAAAACCGATTCATAGGCATGGCTGCCGTCGATGAAAATCAGACTCAGTGGCGTTTTCCATGCTTTTCCGATGACGGACGAACGGCCGACGATGGGAATGACGGTGTTTTCAAGACCAAAATCGTCAATCGTTTTACGGAAGAATTTCAGCGTGTCAATTTTGCCGGTTTCGGCATCGAACAAATCGGGATCGAAATATTCTTGTCCGGGCTGTTGTTCTTCCGAGCCTCTGTGATGATCAATCGAAAAAAGAACTGCAGAATTTTTTTTGCAGGCCGATCCCAAATAGACGGATGATTTGCCGCAGTAGCTGCCTATTTCCAGGCAGGGACCTCGGGAACTTGCTTCCAGCGCTAGATGGTAAAGACAGGCCGCTTCGCGTTCATGGAGGAATCCCTTCACCTGATTGATTTTGTCTTTTGGTATGTCCATCCGCGAAGAAACCTCATTTTTTTGTTTCAGAAGTTCGATCATCGCAAAAAATCAAGATTTACGCCACCTCAATTGAATGCATAAAGATGAGCGCTTCAGAAAGCATCATTTTCCCGAAGCGCTCATTTCAATCGATGATTTTCTTTACGCTGATCCGTCGCAGACGCCGTTACATCTTGGTCCACGTTTCACTGTAAATTTTCCAGTCATTGCCCGACTTACGCAACAGCAAGGTTTTCTTGCCCTTGTCTTTCAATATCGATGAACGATAGTGTTGGATAAATTCCGCCTTTGCCGTTTTTCCGTCCGTGGCAATCTTCAGATCCTCGATTTCAATTTGGATGTTTTGGCTCTTGTTGCGGACGTCGTTTTTGTATTTCAGCCATCCGTCCAAATTCATGCCCTGCGCGCGGAACGTGGCCGCATCATAACTGGAGGCGTAATGTTCCATATCGCCTGATTCCCAGCTGTTCAGCCAGTTGTTGACTGAATTGCGCACCTCTTCCTCCGGTGACGATGTCGCGATTTTCTCTTGAGCCTGGGGCGCACGCGAGACCACAGGAGCCGGTGCAACAGGCGCCGCGGCCACCGCAACAGGCGGAGCCTCTTTCTTGGCCAATCCGAGTTTCTTTTCAAACAGCGCCGTGATTTCATTTCTCACGTTGCCGGTATCGGAAGATTTCTTGTCCGGGTAATACCGCACGAAGTCATCATAGGCGTCTTTGCTAGGATTCTGATTGACGGCGGATGTATAATCCGCGAGAGATTTTCCGTACTGTTCCAAGCCATAATAGGCAAGGCCTCTGTTGTAAAACGAAACGGTGTCGTCGGGATTGAGAGAAATCGCTTCATTATAATCTTCGACGGCTTTCTGAAGATTTCCCTGTGTCTGATAAATATTTCCGCGGTTCGCGTAAAATCCCGCGAAATTGGGATTCAGTTCGATGGCCTTGTTGTAATCGGCAATGGCCTGCTGCAGGTTTCCCTGAGCCTGGTAGGCGTTGCCCCGGTTGGAATAGGCGCCCGCGAAATTGGGATTCAGTTCGATGGCCTTGTTGTAATCGGCAATGGCCTGCTGCAGGTTTCCCTGAGCCTGATAGGCGTTGCCCCGGTTACAGTATGCCGGCGCGTATTTGGAATTCGATTCCAGCGCCTTGGTGTAGCTGGCGATCGCCTGGGAATGCTGGCCTTTTTTGGTGTAGGCATTGCCCAGGTTGTAATAAGCTTCCGTGTATTTGGGATTGATTTCCACCGCCTTGTTGTAATCGGCGATCGCTTCATTCAATTTATTTAATTTCGCGTAGCAGTTTGCCCTGTTGTAATAGGCTTTGGCGTGCTTGGAATAGGCTTGGATGGCGCTTGTGTAATCGGCAATGGCCTGTTCCAAATTGCCTTCCTGGCGGAACTGGTTGCCGCGGTTAAAATAGTCTTCCGCCGTGCCCGCGGGAATGGGAGGAGCTTTCTGTGTTTGAGCGTAAAGGGATGGGCCGGATAAGAAAAAGACGACCAGCAAAATTAAAAAAAATGATTTTCTCATGTGTTTGCCTTCCTTTTTTGTATTTTTATTAATGCTTGGAGGTGCTGGAAAATTAAACAAAAAAAGATGGCAATGTCAAGATAAATCTGGGAAGGATTTCTTGTCTTTTTCCCCGTAAAAAATTATCTTTTTCGCAACATTCATCTTGTCAAAGAAAAAATATTGTGCTACAGGCCGTTCAATCCATTCATTTGACAAACACAAAACACATACAGGGGGGCGTATGAAAGAAGCCAGAGACTACCAGGAAATAGTGCCCGGTAAAAAGTGGTTTGCGACGCTTGTTACAAGGGTCTTTTTCTATTTTATCGGGATGGGCATGCAGACTGCCTATCGGATTGATCCGGATGTAAAAAAAGAGGTGGACAGCTGGCCGGAAACTTTTTCCTTTCGAATGGCCGTCGTCGGAGGCCCCAGCATGCTGATGCTGAAAAAAGAAGGGTCCTTTAAGTACTTGGGCGAAAAGGAGACCTTCTACTGTGATGTGGAGATGTGGTTCAAGAATATTGAATTTGCTTACCTGACGATGACCGCACGTATCAGCGTGCCCAATGCCGTGTATCACAACCGCCAGTTTGTCCGCGGCAATCTCAAATACATGATATCCATCATCCGGGTGCTCAATATCGTTCAAACGCTTTTGCTGCCTAATGTGATTGCCCGTTTTTACATCAAGGAAGTGCCGAAGCTTACTTTCAAGAAGCTGGTCAACAGGGCAATCACCTATTTCAACATCGGATACGGCGCGATCAAATAATCAAAGAATAAAACAGGAGGGGGACTGTTATGTCAAATAAAAATGAAGTGATACCTGAATACTATGAATTCTTTAATTCCGTCAAAATTATTTCCGGATACAAGGCGTTGGAAACCATTTCATTCGAATTGGGACGTCTGGGCGCAAAAAGACCAATCATCATTACGGACAAGGGCGTGGCTCAGGCCGGACTGATCAAGCATGTCGTGGACAGCTTCGCGGGGACGGATACGGTGATCGGGGCCGTTTTTGATGAAACGCCGCAGGACTCATCCAATGTGGTTGTCAACCAGATTGCGGCGATTTTCAGGGCTCAAAACTGTGATTCCATTATCGCCGTGGGCGGCGGATCGGCCATTGATACCGCCAAGGGCGTTAACATCGTCATTACGGAGAACACGGATGATTTGCTGAAGTTCATGGGAAACTACCGCCTCAACAAACCGATGAAGCCTTTTGTGGTGATTCCCACCACGTCCGGCACTGGGTCCGAAGTGACCATGGTGGCGGTGATCGCCAATCCGGAAAAAAACGTCAAAATGCAGTTCACCTCCGATTTGCTCCTGCCCAAGCTGGCGGTGTTGGATCCCCGCATGACCATGAGCATGCCTCCCAAAATCACCGCCGCCACAGGAATGGACGCGCTGACTCATGCCGTGGAAGCATACATTGGGCCGCAAAAGAACCCGGTGAGCGATGCTTTCGCCTCGGCGGCCATGAACCTGATCCGCGAGAATTTAATTGCGGCCGTGAAGGAAGGTTCAAACAAGGATGTTCGTCTGGCCATGGCCAATGCCGCACTGCTGGCGGGTCTGGCTTTTTCCAATTCCATGGTCGGCGTCGTGCATGCCTCTGCGCACGCCACCGGGGGAATTTGTCATGTCCCTCACGGGATCGCCAATTCCATTCTGCTGCCTTACGGCTTGGAATTTTACATCAAAAAGTCGCCCAAGGTGAAAGCGTTAATAGAGAATCTGCTTCTGCCTCTGGCCGGTCCGGAAGTTTATGTGCAAACACCGCAGGCGGAAAGAGCGGCCAAATCCGTTTCCTTCATCAGGGAGATGGCCGGCGAACTCAAGAAATTATCAGGTTTGCCCATGAAGCTGTCGGAAGCGGGCGTGACGGAAGATAAACTGGATGAGATTGCCCAGGCGACCATTGATGACGGCGCCATCGCTTTCAGTCCGGTGGAAGTCAGTCTTGAAGAGGCGAAGGGGATTCTAAAAGCCGCTTATTAAAACAATCTTTATCATATAAAGAGGTGGGAGATGATGAGTGAAACGCAAGAAGTCGCTAATGTCAGGGAAGAAAAAAGCCTGCCTGAAATAGTAGGGCCCAGCAATAAAGTTCTGGAAGTCGATTTGTCCTCGAAAACGTACTCGATTTATCAGGTCAAAGAGGATGAACGGAAAATGTACCTCGGGGGCAAAGGGCTGGGTCTGAAGCTGATCTATGACCGAATGCCCGCCGGTGTGGATCCGCTGGGTAGGGACAACATCCTTGCTTTTATGCCCGGCGTTTTGATGGGGACGGGGGCGCCGTGTTCGGGACGTTTTTCGGCGGTGACGAAATCTCCGCTGACCGGCATCATGGATCATGCCTCTTGCGGTGGACCGTTCGGCATGGCTTTGAAAACTGCCGGATGGGACGGGATTCTGGTCAAGGGGAAATCCGAAACCCCCGTGTATCTGGTGGTGACGTCTTCCGGCGTGGAATTTAAGGATGCTTCAGCGTTGTGGGGAAAGGATGCTTTTGAAACGCAGGCATTGCTGGGGAAAAACAAAAACGCCGGCGCGGTGGTCATCGGGCAGGCCGGTGAAAACAAAGTCTTGTTCGCCAATATCGTTTCCGAAAAACGTTTTCTGGGCCGGGGAGGCATGGGTGCGGTGATGGGTGCCAAAAATCTCAAGGCCATTTATGCCATCGGCGGCGCCTACAAGATTGTGGCGAAGGACAAGGAAAAATTCGACAAGGTGAAGAAACTGGCCACCAAGCGGATTAATGACAACGCCGTGACTGCGAACGCGTTGCGAAGATTCGGGACGCCGAATTTGGTCAACTATACCAACATGGCCGGCATTATGCCGGTGCGGAATTTTACCGATGGCGCTTCCGATAACGCCTATAAGCTCTCCGGAGAATACTTCAGCGAAAATTTCAAGACAAAGCACCATACTTGCAAGCCCTGCACGATTTTGTGCGGCAAGCAGGGAACTTTTGAAGGCAAGAATCTTTCCGTTCCGGAATATGAAACCGTTGGTCTGCTGGGCTCCAATCTGGAAATCTTTGATCCGGTTAAGGTTGCCGAATGGAATGATTTGTGCGGTCGGTTCGGCATGGACACCATCACCATGGGCGGAACGCTGGCCTGGGTGATGGAAGCCGGCGAGAAGGGCCTGATCAAAACCGACCTGAAGTTCGGGTCTCCCGAAGGCATTGCCCAGGCGATTGAGGACACGGCTTTTTGCCGCGGTTTTGGCGCGGAAATGGCCAAAGGGTCCCGGGCGCTTGCCAAAAAATACGGCGGTGAGGATTTCGCCATCCAGGTTAAGGGAATGGAACTGGCGGCTTACGACCCTCGGGGCTCCTATGGCATGGGTCTGAATTACGCGGTGGCCAACCGGGGCGCCTGTCATCTTTCTTCAACGGTGATGGCGCAGGAAAATTTTGTGCATGTTCTTGATCCCTATTCAACCATCGGCAAACATGTTTGGGTCAAATTCTTTGAGGATTTCTATTGTGCCATGAATTCCCTGCATACCTGCACGTTCACTTCCTTCGCTTACATTCTGGAGAATCCGCTGACCAAATACAATGGTCTTTTCTACCTGAAAATGGTGATGGGGTATCTCTATCCAGTCGCCATCAAGATTGCGGATATCAGCATTTATCACAAATTCTGGTCAACCATCACGGGCATGAAAATGTCGCGGTCGGAATTTCTGAAAGCCGGTGAGCGAATCCACATTCTGGAACGTTACATGAACACGCGGGAGGGCATTACGGTAAAAGACGATACGCTGCCGGGCCGTCTGCTGAAGGAAGGACGCCGGTGCGATCCCAAGGGACGCGTGGTGCCATTGGAAAAAATGCGGGAAAAATATTACCGCCTCAGATCCTATGATGCCCAGGGAATTCCCACGGAAAAAATCATGAAAAAACTTTCCATCGAGATTCGTTAAGAAAACATCTCTATTGAATAAATCCGGCGAACAGCCCAATCACAGCGGGTTGTTCGCCGGATTTTTTGTGTAGCAAACAGGCTGGCGGTTACATGATTTCCCGGGTAATCTTCCAGGCGTTGCCGATTTTTTTGAATTCCAATGTTTTCTTTCCACTGCTTTTCATGATGGAGGAACTATAGAATTGCTGGAAAGAAGCCTGAGCCCTATCCTGATTCACGGATATCTTGAGGCGATCAATGCTGATTTTGATGTCATCGCTTTTTTGGCGCACATTTGTTTTATGGGCAATCCATTCATCCAGGTTCATGCCGCGGGATTGAAATTCCTTCGCGTCATAGCAATCCCGATAAACTTTCATGTTCCCGGATCGCCAGCCGGTCAACCATTTTTGAATCAACTGATGAATTTCATTTTCCGGGGATGCGCTGCTTTCTTTCGTTTTGGTCTGAAGTGCTTTGTCGGCGGCATCGTCGACAATGTACCACTTGTCATTAACCTTTTCCAAAAAGAGTTTATTGTAAAAACCGTAAAAGTAATTTTTTGCGCTGCTGACGGCGTAAATCTGGTCGAACATGATGACGGCGTTTCTATCATTCTGGAGAATGGAGATATCTCTGGGTTGTAAAAGGAAATGGGGTTCCAGGGATTTTGCCTGATTGATTTTTTCATTGAGGTCACGCCGTCTCTCGCCCTTGATTTCCGCGCCCCGAAGATACAGAGAATCGATTTTTTTTAAATCTTTTTCGACGAAAGCCCTGTTCCACGACCAAAGAACAGCTTCGAGGTCATGTTTGGAAGGGGGGACGTAATCAGGGGAAACCCATCTGATGGTTTCAGAAATGATGACGGGTGTTTTATTCAGGTAAATGAAATCGGCCAGACGTTTCAGATCGTTGTCATGCAGGACCACGCAACCGTTTGATTGTCGGGGAAGCAGTTTTTTTGTCGTGCCGTGAATCCAGATATTGCCGCCGTTTCTGTTGGCTCGTTTATCCGGAATGGTCGGGTAATCCAGAGGAAAGGCCATGGAACCGAAAGTTTCCGGGTCGCCGGGGTTATTGACCACTTTTGTGACGAAGAAAATACCAGTGGGCGTTCTGCCGTCGCCCTCTTCTTCCTTGGGTCCCGGGTTTTTGCCCGTGGAGCAAGCGGATTCAAAGACTTTTTGAAAGCCGTTGGCTTTATGAAAGACGTATAATTTCTGGTGTTGCTTGTCGACAACCACAATGTAACCGTGGGAAAAAGACACAATGGAATCCGGAACCTTTTCCTCGCGAGCGGGGATTGCCGCATGGGATTCGGTCTCAAGGATGAGGCAGCCGACCAAGACCATCGCCGTCCATAAGATGTGATAAAGGAAAGTCAGCGAAGAATTTCTTTTTTCCATCAATGCGATCATTCCTTAAGTGTATTGAGAAAACGAAAAGTTCTAATAACAAAAAGATACAATTCGTTCAAGAATTTTAATTCAAAAATGCGAAAACCATAAAAAAACGGAAAAAACTCAACTGACAAAAACAAAAAAAAATAACAAAAAAAGTAGTTTACAAAATGACAATTTTTATTTATAAAAGCTTAAACTCTTAAGTGATAATCTTTTACAACATAAAAAAGCAGGAAATGAGGAGATTTTCTTGTCTGGCTTGAATAAAGATATCAATTCCACAGAGAAGCTTCTTAACGTCATACGCGGCCGGGATGAAAAGACTTTCTTTCGTGAGAAAAAAGCTCTATCCTTATCCGGCAAAAAACCCGCAAAAAAAAGTGCCATATCGTTTGCCGGCAATCTTTTTGACAAGAAAAATTTCGTTGTGGGCGTTGACGTCGGCAAAGATTTTATTTGTCTGGTCAAGACCCACAAGGGGAACAACGCTTTTCTCGATCACAAGATTATAAAATTCAGCCCAGATCTGTCCACAGATTCAGCCGAATTCAAGTCTTTGCTGAAGTCCTCATTGGTTCCGTTTTGCGGCGCCGTAAATCGCTGTGAAATCTGGACGAAGATATCCGCCGGAGAAGTCAACGTCTATTTTATCAAAGTGCCCCGCGTGCCCAAGAATCAGATGGATAACGTTGTGTACTGGACAGCCAAAAAAGAGGGCTTTCTTGATGAGAGCCGTTTAATCTTTGATTTTGAAATTCAGGAGCAGATCCCTGAAGAGGACAAAGCCAAGCAGTCGGTCATGGTTTATACCGCGCCGAAAGTTGAAGTCGAAAAGATCAGGGCCCTTTTTTCGGACATCGGAGTGCCTTTGTCGGGAATCACAACCGTTCCCTTTGCCATGCAGAATCTTTTCCGGTCGGGTTGGATGCCGGCATCGGAAGAAATATTCGCCAGTTTGTTCATCGGTGAAAACTATTCGCGCATCGACGTTTATGATAAAGAAAATCTGGTCATGACCCGGGGCATCAAAACCGGGAGTAGCAGCAGCATGGCGGAAGCCATCGTTTCTTCAGTCATGGAAAAGACCGGCGGCTTGCGGCTCGAGAAGGATGAGGCCAAAAAGATCTTGTTCAGCATTACGCCTGAATCCGAGAAATTAAAGACCGCGGACGGAAAGAAAGAGTTTAAAAAGGAAGAAATATTGGAGATGATTTCTCCTGTTTGGGAGCGCTTGGCCCGGCAGGTTGATTTGACGCTGAAAACGTCTTCCATCGGCAGCAAAAGGGTTGAGAAAATTTATGTTCTGTCGGCGGTCAGCATGGATAAATCCATCCTGAATTACATGAGCAATCAGCTGGGCACGGTCACGGAATTCTTTGACCCGTTTAAACAGCAAAAGGTTTCCGCGGCGGAGCAGGCCTTGAGCGCTTTTGAACGGATCCTCCTTTCGCCCGCTTTGGGACTATCCCTTTCCTGCAACAGTTACACTCCCAATCTCGTCTTCACGTATGTGGAAAAAAACAAGGAGCAGGCCTCGCAGAAATTCAGCAAAATCGCGCTCGGGTCGTTTGTTGCCGCTCTGGTGATCTGTTTCGGCGTGCTGGCTTATCAGGGTTTAAGGTACAAGGAATTGGTCCGGCAGGGTGAGAAGTTCAAGAAAGAGCTGGCTTTGTTTAATCCCCTGTTAACACAGGAGACTGTTTTGAAAGCGTCGGAGGATGTCAAGCAGCAAAGAAGCCTTGCCCGGCAATACGTTCAGAGGTATCTTTTCCTCGCCACCTTGGGGGAAATTTCTCATATCACGCCGCAGAATATCCGCCTGTTGAACTGTAAATTAACCAGGGGGGGTGTGATGCCAAGCACGGACGCCTCCGGTCAGTCCAAGCAGGAAGTGGCCGACAATATCCTCATTGAGGGTCTTGTCTTTGGAGAGAGAAACGCCCTGGATTCTCTGCTGGGGCAATATGTCGTGACGCTGGGCAATTCGCCGATTTTCGGCAACGTCAATATTCAGAAACAGGAAATCGTAAAATTTAACAACAATGACGTCATGCATTTTACGCTCAATGCCAAAATAGGTTGATTCATGAAGGATTTGAATTTTAACTTAACGAAAAAAAGTCTTTGGGCTGTTGTGGTGTATGCCGCGGTGATTGTCCTGTTTGTTTTGGTGGCGATCGTTCCTTTTTACCTGGCAAACCGAAAAATCGCCGGCGAGAATGACAAAATAAAGGCTCGGATTGAGGAGCAAAAACAGCTCGGCCCGATCTACGCTTCCATCCTTGACGAGATGAAGAAAAAAGACATGCTTGTTTTGCCTAATCCGGCGCCGGAAAAACTTTCCCGTGAAAACACAGCGAAATTCAAAAGTGATTTCAAGGCCATTGCGGATAAATCGAAGGTGAAATTGTTGTCATTTACGCCGAACTTGAGTACCTTGTCGGGCTCGTCCTCATCGTTGCTGCATCAAGTCGCCCTGAAGGGAGAGTTCAGCGGTTTTCAGAAATTGTTGATCGAGTTGGGCGGAATTCCCTATGTGGATAAAATTGAGGATATGGAAATCCGTCAGAACAACGATGGCATGGACTTGAAAATGAAGGTTTGGGTCGGTCTGAAATAGACGTAAGGGATTTATGGGCAAACTTCAGAAAAGAGAAATCGTCATCTTAGTTATCGCCGGACTGTTTGTTCTGTACGGCGCTTATGTTTACCTGGTTCCCGGATTTGGGAAAAAACAGGCGGCAAAAAGCGGCGAAACGGCCAAGGTGGAAAATTTCATCGGCACTGTGGCCGGGGATTTCAGTAAAGATAAGCTCAGCGATATGGATGAGCATGTCGTCGAATTGTCGGCCAAAGACTGGGCGAAGAGTCCTTTCCTGAGCCGGGAGTTGTACAGAACCTGGGCGGTGAGAGCGGGCGGTCCGTCAGGTCAGGAGGGCGCGAACATTGTTTATTCGGGGTATGTAGATTCGGGCAAGCATAAAATGGCGATCCTCAACGGCATAGAATATCGAGTAGGGGAGTCCCTGGAGATCGAAGGGTACATTCTCCGGCAGATCAGTCCCTCCCGCGTCGTCATTTACAACAAGAATACCGGAAATAGTTTGGAAATTCCCCTGCAAGAATAAATTTTGCGATTGGAGGTTGTCATCTTGAAATACTCTATGATCAATAAAAAAACCGTCATGCTGGTTTTGAGTTTCTTCGCGTTCCTCTTTTTATGGGGGTGCGCGGAAGATTTTCAGAGTCAAAGAAAGGATCCGTTTTTCGAAAAATGGTCGACGATGGCGGACACTGCTCAAGGACATTCTCCATACGCCCAGCCCAAGAAAATTGACACCGCCGCCCTATCGAGCAAAAAAACGGCCGCGACACCTTTGATGGGACCGGAAACGAGAAAACTGCCCCAAAGTCCGATTCACCTCGCCATGCGTCAGGCCGACCTCAAGGCCGTATTAAGGGCGATGGCCAAATCGGTCAACCTGAATCTTTTGGTGAAGAATGAACTGAAAGGTGAGATCAGCGTGGATTTCAAGGGCGTTGCCTGGGACAAGGCCTTCACGGGTTTGTTGCAGACTTACGGCTTATCGTATGTCTGGGAAGGCGACATTATCAGGGTGATGACCATTGAGGATGTCGAGCAGGAATTAAAACGCAAAGTGCAGATGCGGGATATTCAATGGGTCGATCCTCTTCTGGACCCGGTGGTCATCAATATTGATTATGCCGATCCCAAAAAACTGGCCGACACACTGCAGGATTTCCTGACCAAGGACAAGGACGGAAAACCGCGTGGCTCCGTTAAAGTCAATGAACACACCAATGCCCTGATTATTTCGGCGACCAGCGAGGACATGAAAAAGATATTGCCGATTATTGAAAAACTCGACAAGCCGACGGCGCAGATTTTAATCAAAGCCAATATTGTGGAAACCAGCAAGGGCGTGGCCCGCGATTTGGGCATCATCTGGGGCGGATACAACAAAGGAAAATTGGGCGGTCAGGAAGATTTGATCGTTACCGGCACGGGAGTGTCTCCGTTGGGCAGCATTGACAGCACGGCGAGGTTGGGCATGAATTTCCCCGCGGCGTTGGATACCTCGACCCCCTTGGGTTCCCTGGGTCTGTTTTTCGGAAAGATTGGCGGCAATATGCTGGAAGTCCAGCTGCAGGCGCTGCAGAAAGACAACAAGTTGAATATTCTTTCCAGCCCCTCCATCACGACGCTGGACAATCAGAAAGCCTATACGGAAAACGGGGAAAGAGTGCCCTATGTGACCACGGAAACGAGCGGTGGGACCACCACCCAGACAACCAAGTTTGAGGATGTTGTTTTGCGGTTGGAAATCACGCCGCATGTCATTGACGGCAAAAATTTAAAGATGGAAATTCTGGTCAAGAAAGATGAAGTGGATATGACCAGAAAATCATCCATGGGCGATCCCTATATCATCAAGAAAGAGACCAAGACGGAGCTGATTGTTCAGGACGGCGAGACGATTGTTATTTCCGGTTTGACCAAACAGAGAAAATCCAAAGGCGAAAGCGGCGTGCCGTGGCTCAAAGATGTTCCCATCCTGGGCTGGGCGTTCAAATCGGACAGCAAAGGCGACAATATGGAAGAGGTTCTCATCTTCATCACTCCTCATATATTACCGGTGGGCAGCAGTTAACGGAAGTCGGCTTCCGCAGGCCGGGCTGGAAAAAAACTGAAACAATCCAAAAAGCGTGCCGGTGCCGTGCCGGCGGTTGCGAGGGGAACCGGCTGAGTAAATAGCAATATGGCCTTTGAAGATGGATTATTACGCGATTCTAAATTTGAAAAAGGAGCCGTTTTCCAATTCGCCGGAGCCTGAATTTCTTTTTCAATTGCCTCAATTAACGGATTGTCTGCAGAAACTGGAGCTGGCGGTTCGCCTGCGGCGCGGCCTCAATGTGGTCATCGGCGATGTCGGCACGGGCAAAACCACGCTGTGTCGAAAACTGATTCAAATCTTATCGGCCGCTTCTCCCGAACCAGCCGAGATCGAAACCCATCTTCTGCTGGACCCCGAATTCAAAAACCCGCTTGAATTTCTGCAGACTTTCGCGTTGATGCTGGGGATCCGGGATGCGGAGAAAGAAACCAGCGAGTGGCACCTCAAGGAAAAAATCAAAAACATCTTGTTCGACAAAGGCGTTGACGAAAAGAAAATCGTCGTGCTCATCATTGACGAGGGTCAGAAAATTCCCGCGAATTGTCTGGAGATCCTGCGGGAATTTCTGAATTATGAAACCAACGAATTTAAATTACTGCAGATCATCATTTTCGCCCAGAAAGAATTTCTTCCCCCGCTCAAGAAACGGGCGAATCTTCTCGACAGGGTCAACCTGCTTTACTATCTCAAGCCTTTAAATTTCCGGCAAATGTGCGCGATGATCAACTACCGCCTCAAGGTCGCCGCGGAAAATGACGAGGCGCCTTCCGTATTTACTTTTTTGGGTTTTCTGGCCGTTTATTGGGTCACCTGGGGTTTTCCGCGCAAAGTCGTTTTTCTCTGCCATCAGGTCATTCTGAAAATGATTGTCCGCGACAAAAAAAAGGCCGGTTGGATGCTTGTGAGAAGCTGTTGGGGCGAAAAAGAAAAAGCGGTTGCACAAAAGTGGCGCTGGGCGCTGACGGGCGTGTTCATGATTTTGCTGGCGGGGGCGTCCGTCATGGGCATCCTTCATCGCCAAAACGCCGAAGCTCAAAAGGTTTCAGCGGCCATTCCGTCGGCCCGTGACGCTGCCGTTGTTCAAAACAGCTCCGTCGGCGCCGGATCCCTGCCGGCGGTGACGGAGGCGATCAAGCCCAAGGAAGATGTCAGCATGCCGGATCATTTGGGTGAAATCACCATGACCAAGCGAAGAACGATCTGGTGGACGTTATACAATATTTACGGTGATACCGGTTCGGATATCGTCAGCGCGGTTGTCGCCGTCAATCCTCACATACGCAAAAACATCGACCTGATCGAAGAGGGCACGAAAATAACGCTTCCGTCTCTTCCCGTCCAGATAAAGTCCGCCGGCGGGGGGAAAGCATTTGTCGCTTTAAAAGCTGGAAAAGATTTGGGAAAGATGTATAATATTTTTCGCAACCAAACCGATGATCAGATTCTTTTGCCGTTGGCTTTTTTTTCATTTTGGAATAAAAGAAACGGGATGGAATTCGCCATTGTTGTTGACAGAAGCTATACGGACGTGAATGACGCCAAAGCAGAAATAGGCAAGTTGCCGCCGGTCGCGGCTGCCGAGGCGAAGGTGTTGGCCGACTGGGACGAAGACACGGTGTTTTTCAACCGGCGCCTTGCGCATAACTGATTTTTTTGGAGGATCCATGAGAGACAAAAGACGTTTGGGGGAAATCCTGGTTAAAAAGGGAATCTTGACGGAAGAAATGCTCCAGAGAATCGTCGGAGAGCAGAAAAAGACCAATCTGAGGTTCGGTCAGTATCTGGTCCGTCAGGGCATTGTCCAGGAAAAGCAAATCATCGATATTTTAAGTGAACAGTTGAATATCAAAAAATATCAGGTCAATGAGTTTCCCATCGACATGGATCTGGTTCGACTGATTCCCATAGAAGTGGCGCAGAAGAACCAGGTGGTTCCGCTGAAAGTGAGGGGCAATCTTTTGATGGTCGGTGTTGTGGATCCTCTGGATATCAAGGTGTTGGATGCCGTTGAAAAGCTGACCAATATGGAAGTGGAACCGGTGATATGTTCGGAAATGGAGATCACGCAGATCATCAACAGCATGTACGGAATGCAGTCCGACCTGGGCGACATCATGGGCGGCATGGAAATAGAGACCAAAGAGCAGGAAGAGGGGGAGGCGAAAGAGGAAGTTCAGGTATCCCTGCTGCATGACCAGGCCGAGGAAGCTCTGGTGGTTCGTTTGACAAACTCCATTTTCGCGCAGGCCGTGCGCTACAAGGCCAGCGACATTCACATCAGTCCGCAGCAGAATTCCGTGCAGTTGCGCTTTCGCATTGACGGCAAGCTGATCGAGATGCCATCCCCGCCGAAGTCCATCTTCCTGTCGGTCATCGCGCGGATCAAGATCATCGCCAACATGGATATTACCGTTTCGAGGGTTCCACAGGACGGTCGCTTCACGCTGAAAGTGGAAAACAAGGAGATCAACGTACGCGTGTCGTCCATTCCGACCATTCACGGCGAAAACATCGTGTTGCGTCTTCTGGACATGAGTGCGGGAATTTACACGCTGGATAGCCTGGGAATGGATGAAGTGGATATGGCCAAAATTGAAATGATGTGCCGGAAACCCTACGGGATGATTTTAAGCACCGGTCCGACGGGCAGCGGCAAAAGCACCAGCCTCTATGCCATTCTCAATTCCATCAACAAGCCGGACATTAACATCATCACGCTGGAGGATCCCGTCGAGTACAGGGTGAATTCCATCCGTCAAGTGCAGTTGAACCGGAAGGCAGGAATGACCTTCGCCAATGGATTGCGGTCCATTCTGCGGCAGGACCCGGATGTCATCATGGTCGGTGAAATTCGGGACGCCGAAACCGCCGCCGTGGCCGTGCAGGCCGCCCAGACCGGGCATCGGCTGTTGAGCACCGTGCATACCAACGACGCGGCGGGTGTGATTACCCGTTTCATTGACATGGGCATTGAGCCGTTTTTGGTCTCTTCCGTGCTTCTCGTTTCGTTTGCTCAGCGCCTGGTGCGTACAGTCTGTCCCTACTGCAAGGAGCCCTATCAGCCGCCGGCGAATTCCCTGGCCCGTTTCGGCATCACCGAAGAAGAGGCAAAGCACGCCGATTTTCAGAGAGGGAAGGGATGCAACCAGTGCATGAACACCGGCTACCGGGGGAGGACGGGCGTCTTTGAAGTGCTGGTTATTGATGAGATGATTCAGGACATGATCGTCAAGCAAAGGCCGAGTCCCGAAATCACGCGCGCGGCGGTCGCCGCGGGGAAACTCAAAACCCTCCAGAGAGACGCGGCTGGTAAAGTCATGAAGGGAATCACCACGCTCGAAGAAGCGGCTTCCGCCGTCATGAGCTAAACCATACGACAAGGATGATGCAATGCCCAAATTTATTTATCAGGCCATTAATTCGGTAGGCGAAAATGTTTCGGGGAACATTGAGGCGGAATCCGCCGACGTGGCGAGATTCATCCTGCTTTCCCGGGAACTGATTCCTTCAAAAATAAGGGAATCCGACACGGAGAGAGGCCTTTTGAAGTCTGTCGCGGTCAGAAAAAAGGTCTCCACCGTGGATCTGGTGATGTTTACCAAGCAGTTTCATTCGATGCTCGTGGCCGGGATTCCCATTTTGAGGATATTATCCATTCTGGAAGAACAATCGGAGAACCCCGCCTTAAGAGAGGCGATTTCCAGGGTCATCAAAGACATCAACCAGGGTTCATCGCTTTCCGACGCTTTGCAGAAGTTCCCGAAGATATTTGACCGCCTCTATTGTGACATGATCAGGGCCGGCGAGGTCAGCGGCAATGTTCCGATTGTTCTGGAGCGGCTGATCTACATTATCGAACATGAGGCCAAAATCAAGGCGGATATCAAGTCGGCGTTGAGATACCCCGTCATCGTTCTCATCGCGTTGGTTTCGGCCTTCATCGTTCTTTTGACGTTTGTCATTCCGAAATTTGCTTCGGTTTTCAATCATGCGGGGCTGGAATTGCCCTTGCCGACGAAAATATCAATGATGCTCAACGCCTTCATCATGAAATTCTGGCCCATCCTTCTGGCTGTCGCGGCGGCAATTTTCTTCGGCCTGCGTTACTATTTCAAAACCAGCAACGGCCGGTTTGTCCGCGATTCATTTTTGCTGGAGATGCCCATTGTGGGGCCGCTGTTCAAGAAGGCGGCACTGTCGCGGTTTGCCAGCATTTTCGCCATCCTGCAGACCAGCGGCGTCCCGATCATGCAGTCCCTGAACATTCTTTCCGCGACGATGGGCAACGAGGCGCTCACCCGCGCGTTTGACAGCATCCGTGAGCGCATCAAGGAGGGCGCCGGCATTTCGACCCCGCTGAAATCCATCAAGTATTTCACGCCGATGGTCGTGGACATGGTGGCGATCGGCGAGGAATCGGGAAAGATCGACGAAATGATGCGGGCGGTCGCGGCGCACTACGACATGGAAGTCGAGTACGCCATCAAGGGTCTCAATGACGCCATCACGCCTCTTTTAATGGTGGGCATGGCCGCAATCGTCGGTTTCTTCGCCCTGGCGATTTTCATGCCAATGTGGGACTTGACAAAACTTGTGAAGTAAATGGCACATCCGAAATCAAAAGGGAAAAATCAATCCGGAAAAAATCTTTCCAATGGATTTGCCTCTTTCAAGATGAGGGGGAAAAATGTTCAGGTCAGCCTCTATGTCCTGATTCCTGTGATTTTCTCGGGGATTTCCACACTGGGCGTCATCCTGACATATCAGCTGATGCAGACGAAACTCCTGCAGCAAAACCCGAAAGTCTTCCTTTTTTTATTGGCCGCCGTTTCCGTGTTGACGCTCTTGTTCAGTGTTTTGCTCTTGCGGTTTTTCTTCAAGCCTCTTTTGAAATTCGTCCGGGAGACGCAAAAAATGCCGATCCTTAAGCATGCCGTGACACAAGAGCCGAAAATCACCCGTGATTTAAATCAGATCAACGAGATTTTCGATAATGTCACCCACATTTTGGGCAAGGTGGAGGCGCGGGAATTGTTTCCCGAAATCGTCGGTTCGAGTCCGGTTATGCGGAATGTCTTCACCCAAATTTTGAAAGTAGCGCCCACGGATGCCACGGTGTTGATTTCCGGGGAAAGCGGGACGGGCAAGGAACTGATCGCCACGGGCATCCATAAACACAGCCGGCGCAAAAACGGGCCCTTTGTCAAGGTCAACTGCGTGGCGGTGCCGGAGGGATTGATGGAGAGTGAATTTTTCGGCCACGAAAAGGGTGCTTTTACCGGTGCTGTCGAGCAGAAAAAGGGGAAGTTCGAACAGGCCGACGGCGGCACGATTTTTCTGGATGAGATAGGCGACATGCCGGAAACGACACAGGCGAAACTCCTGCGCGTTCTTCAGGAAAGGGAATTTGAGAGGGTAGGCGGTTCCAAAACGCTTAAGGTGGACGTCCGCCTGATTGCCGCCACCAATAAAAATTTGCCCCAGATGATTAAAGAAGGGAAATTCCGCGAGGATCTCTTCTTCCGCCTCAATGTTTTTCCCGTGAATCTGCCGCCTTTGAGAGAGCGCAAGGAGGACATCGCCCTGCTGGCGGATTATTTTTTGTCCCAACTGCCCAATCCAACAACGCTTTCCACGCCGGTTCTGCAGGCTTTGATCGGGTACTCTTGGCCGGGAAATGTTCGGGAGTTAAAAAACATTCTTGAGCAGGCATCCATTTTAAGCGACAACGGCATCATTGAAATGTGCCATCTTCCCGCTCTTTTTAGAAATGATATGGGAAACCGCCTCAATATCAGCGCTGACCTTTCATTGGATGAAAAACTCAATCTCATGGAAAAGGAGCTCATTATTGACGCCTTGCGCAAAACCGGAGGCATTCAGGTGAAGGCGGCCGATATCCTGGGAATAAACCAAAGGAGCCTGTGGCACAGAATTAAGAAGCTGCAAATCGATATCGGCACCATAAAGAATCTACAATAATTGTAGATTGTCCGCCAAATTTTGTATTTCAACATTTTAGAAGTGACTTTGGTTTTTTTGAAAAATTGTCTTGCCAAATGGAAAGAAATAAGTTAAATACTCAACATAAAAAAGAAAAATGTAATTATGGGCATAAAAAATCAGGCTGTTCATAATGTGGCATGAGCTTTGCTCTCTATAAATTAAAAACGAGGTTGAATTAAAACGAAAATATTTACAAAAGAAAGGAGAAAAGCAATGTTAAGAAATGAAAAAGGTTTTACGTTGATTGAAATCATCGCGGTTTTGATTATTCTGGGTATTTTGGCCGCGGTGGCGATCCCGAGGTATTTTTCTCTGCAGGAAAAAGCGGCGGACAAGGTAGCAGAGGCGACCTTATCCAGTGCTTACTCCGCTCTTTCGATAGGTTGGGCGGCGTATAAAATGAATTCAGCCAATGCGCCTAATACTCCAGCCGCTGCATGTGCCGGAGTTTCGGGAATTGGCGCTCCAAACACGGTTACTGCTCTTAGTTGTGGAGCTGGAGCATGGCCGAGCAGTGGCGGCAATGTTTCTGTTACGGTTACTTATAGCGGCGGCACAAATACCACTTTGTCCGGTCTATGGACAGTTCCGTGATAAAAGAAAACTGACGCGAAATTTAAAGAGGCGGTTTTTACCGCCTCTTTTTTTTGAGATGAAAAAGCTCCTTGCTTCGGTTTTTTTAATTGGCTTGCCATTGCCGCAAGTCAATTGTATGATGAAATCCAAAAATTGGCAGATATATTGCCCAATTCTAAAGTGGATTATAAAAAGATGGAAGGGAATCGCCTCGACCGCCCGCGCGTTCTTGTGATGAGCTCCACCTTCCCCACCCGGGAAGGCGGGGGAGAGCCCGCATTTGTTTTTGAATTGAGCCGCCGCCTCCAAGCGCGCTTTGATGTTTCCGTGCTTGCGCCTCGGACACCGGGGGCGAAAAAAATGGAAACCCTGGCGGGCTTGCGCGTCGTCCGGTTCCCCTATTTTTTCAACCGGTGGGAGAAACTGGCCATGCACGGGGGCGGTATTCTCAACCAGTTGAGGATCCATCGCCTCTATTATTTGATGGTGCCTTTCTTCCTCTTTGGTCAACTGGCGGAGCTGTGGCGTCTTCTGCGGCGGGAATCCTTTGACCTGATTCACGCCCACTGGATTGTCCCGCAGGGATTGGTTGCCGTCTGCGGATTGGCGATTACAGGCCGGAAGATTCCCCTGCTATGCACATCTCACGGCGGCGATTTGTTTGCCCTGCGCGGCAAAATATTGGAGACCATGAAAAAGCTGGTGATGCGAAGAAGCGATGCGGTGACTGTCGTCAGCCGGGCCATGAAAAGCAAGGTGGAGCAAATGGGGATTGCCGGGGAAAAAATTCATGTTCTTCCGATGGGTGTGGATTTGAGAAATCACTTTACGCCTGAACCTGCGGTGAAGCGCGGGGACTGTGAGCTTCTTTTTGTCGGCAGGCTGGTGGAGAAAAAAGGCGTTCAGGTTCTTCTCAAGGCCATGCCGCAAATTCTAAAAAAATATCCCGTCCTGAAACTGACAATCGCCGGTTCAGGACCCATGGAAGGGTTCTTGAAGAAACAGGCCGAGCGCCTTCAAATCGCCGATCGAGTTGAATTTCTGGGCCCGGTGTCGCAGACCGAATTACCGAATCTGTACAGGCGGGCGACGCTGGCCGTCTTTCCCTTTCTGGTGGCCGGAAGCGGCGATCAGGAAGGGTTCGGGCTGGTGCAGGTCGAAGCGATGGGTTGCGGCTGTCCGGTCATTTCCGGCGACCTGCCCGCCGTAAGCGACATCGTTGAACATCAAAAAACCGGACTGCTGTTTACATCCGGTGATGCGGCCGCCTTGGCCGAGGCCGTCATCCGGGCTCTTAATGATCCTGATTTACGCTTGGTGATGGCCGGGGAAGCAAGGCGACGGGTGACGGAAAAGTTTGACTGGCGGGTGATTTCGGAAAAGTACGCGGGGCTCTATGAGAAATTAATATCGAAGTGATTTTTTATTTTTTACTCCCTTCTTGTTTCAATCAGGCGTCTGTGAAAAAAATCCGCCAGTTTTGCACCCATCATATTCCACGTAGGAACTTTTATCGGCAAAGGAGAGAAGTTTTTCATCTGGCCGCGCAGGGCCTGCGCGAGTGATTCCGGGCTCTCCGGTTCATAAAGGTTTTGTGGATAATCCCTAAGCAGCTCGATCATTGGGCCGGTGGCCGCCGCTACAACGGGCACGTTGCAGGCGATGCTTTCATAAAATTTTTGGGGAAAACAATATTCTCCGAACAATGATTTGCGGTTGCAGATAACGGCGATGTCGAGAGCGGATAATACAAAAGGAACCCTTTCTGCGGGCAGCATGCCCAGGTAGTGGACGCGAGGATGGTTCTGAAGAGGCAGGTCCATGTCACAGGCGCCCGCCAGAACAAGATGAACATCGGGCCGCTCTTCGGCAAGCATTTCGAAAGCCTTAAAAAGCGCTTCAATACCGCGGGATTTGGAAATCGCTCCCGTCGTGCCGATGAAAATTCCATTTTCCGGAAGATTTAACACGCGGCGGCACTCTGTCTGGTCCAGAGGGCAAAAGGTATGTTCCGGCACGGCATTTTCAATCACTTCCATCGGACACGAACAGCGGATTGTATCGCGCACATACCTTGCCAGAGGCTTGCTTACGCAAGTGATTCCATGTGCTTTTCGCAGGGCGCGGCGGAATGCGGAGGTCATGCCGGGGAGTCGGGTTAAACCGAAACTTTCGAAATTGTCGTATAAATCAGTAACCAAAACAACTTTTAATTTCTTTGCGACTGAATATCCCAAAATCGCGTGCAAGACGTCCGAGCACGCCCAGACGATATCCGGCTGAAACGTCTTGCCGACAGCTCCAACCTTTTTCCAGTAATTTGCGGAGCCGACGGGAAACAGTTTATCCACATTTAACAAATGCCAGGCGACACTGGCGCCGTTTTTTTCATCTTCCCATACGCCTTCTTGACGGGTTCGGTAACTCAGACAGATGCCGCAAACGGAATGACCGGCTTTTGCAAGAGCAAGCGGAATCTCTCGAAAGCGGCCATAACGGTTATCTATCAAATCCTTGCTCATATATTGGCGTTTGCTGAGAACCAGAATGCGCATGATAAATCTCTAAATTGTTTT
>ERZ795047.1037-NODE-1037-length-31026-cov-8.508347_pt1 | contig 31026 bp, 34 predicted proteins | sample MGYA00375131_ERZ795047 | MGnify/ENA primary metagenome ERZ795047 (study PRJEB30176, sample SAMN05720228) | activated sludge metagenome | isolation source: Anaerobic digester | place: Japan | collected 2015-05-20 ...
AGATTGCGTAGCCCTGTACAGGCTGTATAAAAGCAGCCTTTGACAAATTGAACAATGAGATGGGAGTGCGGTTACGTGAAGGTGCCCCTCTTCCCCCAGGGGGAGCCAAAAACCGCCTTCTGACACCTATCTCGGCAAATGATGCTCCTTCATTGCCAGGGAGGAAGCTGCTCTTGCTAAACTGTCTAACTCGCCTGCGCGGGAAATCCGCTACAACCCAAATCACGCGTCCTTGCGATTCCTTGACACCAATATGGGCCTAGCATATAATTTACGCGGTATGCTGCCGGTGAGCTTGCAGGGAGGATAAGTTGAGATGAAAAGGACATATCAGCCTAAAGTTAGGCGTCGAAACCGAGTCCATGGATATAGGAAGCGCATGAGCACGCCAGCGGGCCGCAACGTGATGAGGCGCCGCAGGGCGAAGGGGCGCAAGCGACTTACGGTGTAGGCGCAGGGCGTCGCTGGTTTCTGGCCGTCGTCGGACGGCTTTTCCTTTAGTGGACACTCCCTATTAAATGCAGGGTGTTCTGTCTTCATTGGGCTGTTAGGAGGCCCGCCAATGCCAACAGTGAGTTTGCGTCGAACTTCAGATTTTCAAAGAGCTTTCCGCGAAGGCAAGAGCGCCGCAGGACAGTATGTAGTGGTGTACGCTGTGCCTAATGGCTTGCCTGAAGTTCGCCTGGGGTACCCTGTGGGAAAGAAACTGGGCGGCGCTGTCAAGCGTAATCGTATAAAGAGGCTGTTGAGGGAAGCTGCGCGCCTCGCGCCCAACATGCCTGGCATGGGATATGACATGGTCCTCGTGCCGAGGCGAAAGATTGCAGATCCGAACGTGCGCTGCCATAATGTTATTGGCGATTTGGAGAAGGTTCTTGACAGACTATCGCTCGAAACTGAGTTAGGAGAGCCGAGAAGCTGTGGCGGATCGGATGTATGAGGGTTGGAGGGGCAGCAAATGTGGGCAGTCCGGATCGAGTTAGGGTTGATTCGTTTTTACAGGACATGCATATCTCCGCTTAAAAGGTATCCGTGTTGTCGCTATGTTCCAACATGTTCGCAGTATGCTGAAGAAGCGGTCAAGAAGTACGGTGTTATTCGAGGCACATGGCTGGCTATGAAGAGACTGGCAAGGTGCCACCCGTTCAGCGCTGGGGGATACGATCCTGTCAAGTAGGCGTGATGAACAAATGGCGACAGCTAGGGCAGAAAGCCAAGCCTAAGTGCGAAAGGGGGATCCGCCAGTGGGCATCACTGGAGTGATGCAGAGCATTCTGCGATTCTTCGCAGAAGGAACAGGCAACCTTGCATGGGCAATCATCATAGTAACGACTTTAATAAGAGCTGCGCTCCATCCTCTGCAGGTTAAGCAGGTCAGGCTAATGGAGCAGATGAAAGAGATTACGCCGAAAGTGCAAGAGCTCGAGAAGAAGTACAAGGGGCAGCCTGAGGAATACCAGCGTCGGGTGGCGGAATTGTACCGTGACAATAATGTAAACCCGGCGGTGGGATGTCTCAGCATGCTTATTCCGCTCCCGTTTTTTGTAATATTCTACCGCGTTTTGCAAGACACCGCGTTCATTGGCGGATTGCCGGAGGCTGCGAAGGGATTTTTATGGATAAAAGATTTCGCCCTCCCGGACCCATGGGCCCTTCCTATTTTATCAGCTGTAACAACATGGCTTTCGAGCAGGCAAACGGCTACGGATCCGTCACAGAAGTCCATGGCGATAATCATGCCCATATTTATGGGCTGGATTGCTATGAGAATGCCGGCCGGCGCGGCGCTGTATTGGGTCACGAACAATCTGATCAGTGTGGTCCAGCAGTGGTTGATCCAGCGTCAACTGGCGGCGGCCAAGAAGGGAGTCAGCTAGATGGAGCCTGTCGAAGCAGTAGGCAAGACTGTCGAAGAGGCAGTTGAGTCGGGTTTGTCCACTCTGGGTTTGGCAAGAAGTCAGGTTGAAATAGAAGTCATAGATGAAGGATCTAAGGGATTGTTTGGGCTTGTCGGAAGGAGACACGCAAGGGTCGTTGTGCGCCCACTTGCCAACATAGAGAGCAAGGGAGAGGCTTATGAAGGCGCCATGGGCGCAGTCGAGTCTCCCGTGAGGGCTGAAGAGGATTTGGGCGGCATCGACGAAGATGACGATGAATGGAGAGGCGGGTCCAGTTTCGACGAGGACGATGCTAAAAGCAGTGGATATGTGTTCTTGGAGGAGCTGATCTCCCTGATGGGCGTAGATGTTGACATCACGGAGACCCGGTCTGAAGATATTACCCTGCTGGAAGTGGAGGGCAGATCTCTTGGCATGCTCATTGGCAGGCGAGGAGAGACGCTCGATGCAATACAATATCTGGTAAATTTGGCAGCCAACAGGGAGGCTCGGGCGTCCGGAAGCTCGGAGAGGGAGAGATACGTAGTCGATATCGGCGGGTATCGCAAGAGGCGAGAAGAGGTTCTCGAGAACAAGGCTTTGGAGCTTGCAGAAAGGGTAGTGCAGGAGCAAAGGGACGAAGTCATGGAGCCGATGTCTGCCCTTGAGCGACGTGTAGTCCACATGGCCCTCAGAGACTACGATGGCGTCGTTACGCACTCGGAAGGCCGGGAGCCATATAGGCGAATAGTAATATCCCCCAAAGAGTGAAAAGGATCGAGCGTATAGAGGGTGACGATGAATAGGAGTGCGTGTTTTAATGACGCGCACTTTCTTTTATGCTCTAGATGAGGAAGCCCGCTGCGGGATTTGGGGATGCCGATCGACTTGGTTGACACTCACGGAGATTGTGCGTGTGGTTAGAGTCTGAAGGAAGGGGGAAGCTCAGATGTTCAGAGAGGATACGATAGCGGCTATTGCCACACCTCCCGGAATTGGGGGGATAGCCGTAATCAGGATATCTGGTCCCGAAGCGAAAGATGTGGCCCAGCGTGTTTTTGTGCCTGCTCGGCCAGGTGCGGCGTCAGACGGCGCGGCTGGGCTGTATCCTATCCGAGGGTGGTTATGCAAGTACGGACACGTGCATGACGCCTCAGGGGAGCTAATAGACGAAGCGATAATGACCTGGATGCCCGGGCCCACATCTTATACTCGCGAAGATGTGGCTGAGATAAGTTGCCACGGAGGAACTGCTGTGGCGCGCGCGGTCCTCGAAGCTACTCTGAAGGCAGGTGCGCGCATTGCTCAACCAGGCGAGTTCACGCGGCGGGCGTTTCTGAACGGGCGGATCAGCCTTGAGCAGGCTGAAGCGGTGCTTTCCATGGTAAATGCCCGAACAGAGAGGGCTAGGAAAGCGGCCTCCTCATTTCTCGCCGGATCCCTTGGCGTGAAAGTGCGTGAAGCCGAAGAGAGCATCATTTCCCTGATGACGGTGATTGAGGCATCGCTCGATTTTCCGGAGGAGGATATACCCGACGTTGCGGTGCAGGAGATCGCGGATGAATCGTCGCGGATCGCTGCCATGCTGGAGGAGGCGTGCCAGGAAGCATCTATGGGACGTCTGCTTTGGGAAGGGGCCTCTGTGGCCATAGTTGGAAGGCCTAATGTCGGGAAATCCAGGCTTCTCAACGCCCTGCTCAAGGAGGAGCGGGCTATTGTGTCGGAATTGCCGGGGACAACGAGGGATGTGGTGTCTGAAGTTGCCAATATCCGCGGGATCCCTATAAGGTTGATAGACACAGCCGGAATGCGCGATTCGGTCGATCCGGTGGAGCGAATCGGCGTTGAAAGGGCTAAGATAGCTCTGGCAGATGCCGACGTGGCACTTGCTGTTGTGGACGGGTCTGAGCCGCTCGACATGGCCGACGCGGAGATCGTGTCGCAGACACCGGAATCGCATACCATCGTCGTCGTAAATAAGTGTGACCTGGCTAACGTCCTGGGCGATGAGGATGCGCGCCGAATCGCTGCCGGACGTCCTGTCCTCAGGGTTTCCGCGCTTACTGGCGAAGGGCTTGACAACTTGGAGGAGGCCATCGAGGCATTGGTGCTTGGGGATCGGGGTGCGGGTATAGCTGAGATTGGCGCGTTGGCCGGACAAGGGCTGCATGGCGGTCAAGCCGCAGATCAACGTGATGGGCTCGAAACAGAATCCGAAATGCTCGGCATGAGACGCGAAGATTGCTTGCGGCGCGCGGCACAATCCCTCAGAGATGTTGCCTGCGGCGTGGAGGAGAACATGCCGCCCGACATGCTGTCGATTGATTTGAGGTCGGCCCTGGATGCGCTGGGGGAGCTTACTGGCGAAACAACGAGAGAGGATATTGTGGATAGGATATTTGCCCAGTTTTGCGTCGGAAAGTAGGAGTCGAATACGGTTGTGCCTGACCGCATGGGCGATAGGCGGCATGTGAGAGACGGGGGGTGAATCGGAAATGGATTACGATGTCATAGTGATTGGGCTGGGGCATGCAGGTTGTGAAGCGGCTCTGGCATGCGCTCGGTTAGGATGTAGCACGCTTGGATTGACGGTGAGCATGGAGAACATAGCGCAGATGTCGTGCAATCCCTCACTAGGCGGACCCGCAAAAGCCCATCTCATTCGGGAGATAGACGCGTTGGGGGGAGAAATGGGTCTTGCTGCAGATGAGACCTTTATCCAGCTGCGGATGTTGAATACTTCAAAAGGCCCCGCTGTTCGTGGGTTGAGAGCGCAAATAGACAAGGCCGAGTATCAGGCGAGGATGAGGCGAACGCTTCAGCGCCAGCCCGGACTGGTGCTCACACAAGCTACAGTGTATGACATCATCGTGCGCAATGGAAGAGTAGTCGGAGTGAGCACCGAGATAGGGGAGATTTCGTCCCGGGCAGTGATCCTTGCTACAGGAACACACCTGGGGGGCAGGGTTCACATGGGGGAGATGAACTACGAGTCAGGCCCCGACAGACAGCCGGCCGCCGTTGAGCTGGGCGAAAACCTGAGGCGGCGAGGATTCGCCATGTACCGCTTCAAGACAGGAACCCCAGCCAGAATAGATGGGAGGACCGTGGATTACGATGCGACTCAGATCCAGTTGGGTGAGGAACTCCCATACGGCTTTTCGTATCTGCGACGGCCCTATCCGAGAGAGCAGATCCCATGCTGGCAAACGTGGACAAACGAAAGAACCCACGAAGTGATCAGGGAGAATCTTGATCGTGCGCCCATGTATACCGGCGCGATCACGGGGACAGGGCCGCGATATTGCCCTGCGATTGAGACAAAGATTGTGAGGTTCCCTGACCGCCCTCGTCATCAGGTTTATGTGGAACCTCAGGGGCGCGGAAACGAGGAGATGTATCTGTCCGGTGTGTCGACAAGCCTTCCTGTCGATGTTCAGGAGAAGATGATCAGGACAATACGTGGGCTCGAGAATGTGCACATCATGAAGTACGGTTACGCCATAGAGTACGACTGCATAGACCCGACTCAGCTGGCGCCTACGCTCGAGTCCCTGAAGATAGCGGGGTTGTATTTCGCAGGGCAGATAAATGGGACCTCCGGTTACGAGGAGGCGGCCGCGCAGGGACTTGTGGCGGGAATCAATGCGGCGTTGAGTGTCCTTCGCCCTGATGAGCGGCTCTTGCTCGATAGATCAGAGGCCTATATTGGCGTACTCATTGACGATCTGGTCTCGAGGGGAACTGATGAACCATATCGGCTGATGACTGCACGGGCCGAGTACAGGCTTCTTCTGAGGCAGGACAATGCAGATCTTCGGCTTACTCCCCGCGGAAGGGAGATTGGGCTAGTCGATGAGGACCGGTGGGAAAGGTTCGCTGCAAGGCGTAACGCCATTGAGCTGATTCGCAGTGGCGAAGAGCTTCCTGAGGCTCTCAGGGATTATGCTGAAGAGGCGACCGAACAGGTGGAGATAGAAAGCAAGTTTTCAGGTTATATTGCCAAACAGCGCCGTCAGGTGGAAGAGTTCAAAAAGCTTGAGAAATGGAAGATCCCTGAGGACATCGATTACACCAAACTGACGAGGCTATCGCGGGAAGCCCGTGAGCGCCTTGGGGTTGTTCGACCGTTTTCGGTTGGACAGGCATCGCGCGTGCCCGGCATTTCCCCCGCGGATCTGTTGGCTCTCACCGTTCACCTCAGAGAGATGACTTTGCAGGGACGAAAAGAGGAGGCAGCGAGGGACAATGGATGAGTTTGTTTATTACCTGAAACAGGGGGCTTGCGAGCTCGGCGTGGCTCTCTCAGAGCCTCAGATCGAGATGTTTTGTGCTTACAAAACAATGCTTGTCCACGCCAATCGCTTTGTCAACCTCACATCTATCACGGATGACCAGGGGATTGCCGTCAAGCACTTCGTTGATTCGCTCAGTTGCCTGCTCGTGGCGGGCACAGAGAATTTCAATAGCTTCGTCGATATTGGCACTGGCGCGGGATTTCCTGGGCTGGTGCTCAAGATCATGAATCCCGGAGCCCGTGCGCTCCTTGTGGACAGTGTAAGAAAGAAAGTGGATTTCGTGCGCGAGGTAGCAGATTCTTTGGGCCTCGATGGGGTGGAAGCTCTGCATGGCCGCGCGGAGGACTTCGGTCAGGATGGAGAATACCGTGAGCAATTCGACCTTGCTGTGGCGCGGGGAGTCGCCAACATGGGTGTTTTGGCGGAATACTGCCTCCCTTTCGTCAGGCCGGGGGGCCTTTTTGTTGCGATGAAGGGTCCGCGGGTAGTCGATGAAATGGATGCCGGGGGCAAGGCCATCGAAATACTAGGGGGCAGCCAGGCAATCCTCCGTCACCTTGCGCTTCCTTACGACGCTGGAGAAAGGGTGTTAGTCGCGGTGAGAAAAGAGCGCAATACGCCTGCGAAGTATCCGCGAAAGGCGGGAGCGCCGGCCAGAAAACCTCTGGGTGATGCATAATCACACTTTCGGGTGATACTGAATCGCCCACTATAGTGAAGGACATTCTTGCGGCGTGGCGAAGTCATGAACAGCATTCTAAGGAGGCGTAACGCATTGGGCAGGGTCATTGCAGTAGCCAACCAGAAAGGCGGCACGGCGAAGACTACGACCGCAGTCAACCTCGGTGCCTATCTTGCGATGGCAGGCAGAAGAATTCTTTTGGTGGACATGGATCCACAGGGAAACGCCAGTTCCGGGCTGGGTGTTGACAAGCGGGCCGTGGAGTCATGCATTTACAATGTTCTGATCAACGATATTGAGATTGAAAAAGCGATTCTCAACACGGGAGTCCAGGGGCTTGACATCGTTCCCGCTACGCTCAATTTGGCGGGGGCGGAGGTGGAGATGGTCAGTCTCATGTCGCGTGAGCACAGGCTCAGAAAGGCACTCGAGCCGGTGAGGGTCATATACGACTACTGTTTAGTGGACTGTCCTCCGTCGTTGGGCCTCCTAACAGTAAATGCGTTAACTGCTTCGGATTCCGTCCTGGTGCCCATACAATGTGAGTATTACGCCCTTGAAGGCTTGGGTCAGCTAATGCGGACTATCGATTTGGTGAAACGTCACCTCAACCCGGAGCTAGAGATAGAGGGTATTGTAATGACCATGTACGATGCCCGGACGAATCTCTCGCAACAGGTTGTTGAGGATGTGAAGAATAATTCCGGACAGCACGTTTTTGAGGCCGTGATACCGAGAAATGTGCGCCTGAGCGAAGCTCCGAGCTATGGAGTTCCGATATCTATGTATGATGACAGATCGAAGGGTGCCGAGGCGTATAGAAGTCTGGCCAACGAGATTATGCAAAGGGAGGGGGCTTAGCCATGGCGACTAAGCGGGGATTGGGCAAGGGCCTCAATGCAATCATAGGAGAGGCCATGCTCAATGAGGAGTCGCATGAATTACGGGGTATCGAGATACCGCTGGATCAGTTGACCGCGAACCCCTTCCAACCAAGAGCCGAGTTTGATCCGGACAAGTTGGAGGAACTGGCTGAATCCATCAGGGCACATGGGGTTCTACAGCCTATAGTGGTAAGGCGGGCTGGCGAGAACTATCAGATCATCGCCGGAGAGAGGCGTTGGCGGGCCGCACAGATGGCTGGTTTGCAGACTATCCCTGCGGTCGTCAAGGAACTTGACGATCCTGGAATGATACAGGTGGCGCTCATTGAGAACCTGCAAAGGGAAGACTTAAACCCGATAGAGGAGGCTTCAGCCTATCGGAAGCTGATGGACGAATTCAGTATGACACAGGAACAGCTATCCGGCACTTTGGGCAAGAGCCGATCGACAATAGCTAACGCTGTGAGATTGCTTAATCTCCCCGACGAAATACAGGAGCATGTCTCACGTGGGCGCCTGACAGGAGGGCATGCCCGATGCCTCTTAGCCCTTGATGACGCCAAGTTGCAGCTGGAGGTAGCAAAGGAAGTCATCGATAAGGGGCTGACGGTTCGTCAAACAGAGGAACTAGTGAGAAGGCTAGTGAAAAATGTTTCACGTGAAACAATTGAACAGGCTCCACAGGTGCCCGACCCGGATGTGGTAGCTATCATAAGGCACCTGAGCGAAAGGCTCGGGACGAAGGTGAAAATAACCGGGTCCTCGGGCAAGGGCAAGGTAGAAATAGAGTACTATTCAGAAGACGATCTAGGAAGGATTCTCGATATCATTCTTGGCATTGCTTGACGGCAACGCCGGTGGAAGGAAAGTTGATGGACTGGAGGAGGGACCGGGGCCTCGTGTGGCCTGGGCTTGATATGGAACAAAGTGCAGTAATTGGCCTCATCTGTGCACAACAGCAGCTCGTGCCAATGATTCTATCAATTATTCTATTGATAAGCGTGGTTGTTTTTATCAATGCAACGAACAGGATCAGACGTCTGGAGAAGGCATACCGCTCTTTGCTCGGGACGGAGAGCGAAGAGAAGGATATAGAACAGATAATCATGGAATATATTCGCAAGACGGACATGCTTCAGGACCAACTTGATGAGACTCGAAAGGAATTGGAGCGCGCACAAGATGCGGCTCTAGCTTACATACAGAAGGTCGGCATTGTTCGATATGATGCTTTTGACGATACAGGCGGAGAGCAAAGCTTTTCCATGGCATTGCTGGACGCCAACGCTAACGGTGTCGTCGTCAGTGGGCTGTCGGGGCGTGAGGAGACTCGTGTCTATGCCAAACCCGTTAAGGGCGGGCGTTCCCCTCATACGTTATCTGATGAGGAAATACAGGCTATTGCTAGAGCCATTGAGTCATCCAAAGAGAAACTATAGTGCCCAGGAAGGCGAACTGAACGAAAGTCGGGAAATCGGGAATCATTAATGGAAGATGTTGCAGGAAATCGGATTCATATGGCGAATATGTCCGTGATGTTGGTGTCTGCCAGGGGGCAGACTTCTTCTTGAGTCATCTTGAACGGGTTCGAAAGGGGGGCGACCGGTGCAGCAAAGGTTCATTCGGCGAGTTCCTGCCCGGAAGCGCCAAGGGTCCCTTACAGTCATCGCCATTCCATCCTCGGGAGAACCTCCAAGGTCGGTTGGCATTCCGACGCAGATGCTCGCGATCTGCGCTGCAGCACTAATAGGGGTAATTGGCATATTCGTGATCTCGTATTTGAACATGAGCCGAGGGATTGCGACGCTCAATGAGGCAAAGATGGACAGCGACAATGCCATTGAGCAATTGCTTTCAGAGAATCAGACGCTCAAGCTTGAGAAGCAAGAGCGACTTGCCAAAATGCAGGAACTTGCGAGCAAGACACAGATGCTGGAAGCGACAGTGAGCCGGATTGCTGACGAGAAGGCGGAGATATGGGCGATAGTGAAAGGTTCGGATGCGGCCCAAAAGAACGCTTCATCAAGCAATGCGGTTTCATCTAGGGGTGGAGCTTCGAGAGGTGGCGCTCCCGGGGCAGAAAGGGAATCCCCTGAGGCGGTGCTCGATGCCGTGGCAAATGCCCCGGCCGTAGATGTCGGCGCCGACGCTTTCGATGGAGAGCAGTATCTTGTGGAGACGATGGCAGAAGAACTTGAAATGTTGTTGGTTGCAACGTCGGCGATGCAAAAAGATCTGTCGGACTTGCGCGTCTCCGCTGAGACCTATCGCTCCAAGTTGGACCACACGCCGTCTGGATGGCCTGTCAACGGGCGAATCACATCAGCGTACGGCAACAGGCGGCATCCGATACTGCGGATCACTCGCTTTCATGAGGGCGTTGACATTGCGGCGACGCATGGCACGCCAGTAGTGGCTGCCGCCGATGGAGTAGTAGTCTTGTCTGGCTGGTCCGGCGGGTATGGCAATGCTGTAGAGATTTCACATGGCTTCAATTGCAGCACCTTTTATGCCCACAACTCGAGGAATGTGGTGAAGGTAGGGCAGAAGGTGAAGAAAGGGCAGATAATCGCCTATGTGGGCAGCACTGGCTTGAGCACTGGGCCGCACTGTCATTATGAGGTGCGAATAGGAGGGCGTCACGTGGATCCCGCGCCATACATGAAATAGAGCGCTTTAGCACAGACTTAGCAGGAGGGGATCGCATGTTTCGTAGAAGGCCGGAGAAGGCGCCTGGCGCGGCAAGAATTGATACTTACATAGGCAAGGGTACCACGGTAGAGGGCTCCATCGAGGCGAGCGGGTCGGTGCGGATAGATGGCTTTGTAAAGGGCACACTGCGCGTGGATGGCGACCTCATAATTGGGGCCGACGGCGTAGTGGTGGCGTCTGTAACCGCGGCCAATGTTACCGTAGCCGGTGAACTCAGGGGTGAAGTGAATAGTCCCGGAAGATTGGACATAGCACCCACTGGCCAGATGTTGGGTGATGTCATCGTCGGATCCTTGAATGTGGATGATGGCGCTTTGTTTCTTGGGCAGTGCAACATGAAGGACGAGGTTCGGTCCCAACCGAAGGTCCTGGCAGCTCCAGATGACAGCGGAAACTCCGATTCTCAGCAGTAGCCGGCTTGAGGAAATAATGTGGGATCGTTGGGGGTAAGCAATCCTTTGGAAGGTGCTTGCCCTCTTTTGATATGCAGCAAATTGAATCGAATGGGAGGGTTGTCAGTGCAGTTTCGTGACAGAGCCGAAGCTGGGGCTCTTTTGGGGAGACGGTTGCAGCAAGAAACATGGGATGACCCAATTGTCCTGGCCTTGCCGCGCGGAGGCGTTCCCGTTGCAGAGTGTGTAGCTGATGCCATCGGTGGAGAGTTGGGAGTAGTTGTAACGAGAAAGATCTGCGCTCCACATAACCGTGAGTTGGCCATAGGCGCTGTAGATGCTGACGGGAGGATGTTTATAGATTCACGCATTGTGCAGGCACTGGCTGTAGATGACTCCTACATCCGCGCCGAAACATCACGGCAATTGCAGGAGATTGAGCGGAGGATGGCAGAATACTGCGAGAATGGAGACGTGCCAAATCGGAAGGCCCGCGATGTGGTGCTTGTTGATGACGGCATTGCCACGGGATACACGATTCTGGCTGCCGCAAGGTACGTGCGGCGCCACGGTCCAGCGCGTACAGTGATTGCCACGCCAGTCTGCCCGCCCGATGTTTTTAGCAAGCTCCAGGAAGAGGCGGACATGGTAGTGAGCTTGCTGCTCCCGGCGCATTTCATAGCCGTGGGGCAATTCTATGAAGACTTCTCGCAGGTATCGGATGCAGATGTGCGCAACATCTTGACTCGCGTTTACACAAAAGGTAGTCGCTGATCATGTTTTCTGGTCCTCGCTAGTTAAGTAGTTTACGATCCCACCTGCTATTGCCTGAGCCATCCGTATTACCAAGGACAGACGGGTGTTCTGAAGCACCAGATACTCCATAAACCCACCAACGTTGACTATTCCTGTAATGTGCGCATCGCCTATTGGGGGAAGGTCCTTGTTTACCCCGGTTCCAGGCTTGAGCGGTCCTTCGGCAACGGTGATGTAGCCGACACTTCCAAGCTTGCCGAGGCAAGCATCGACCGCAAGAAGTCTGCATCTGCCCGGCTGTGCGGGCCTGATTTGGACAATGATGTCGGAGAGGTTGCCTGCATGGACAGGGTTCTCCAAGGTGCCTATTACTTTGACGGATTCGTGGATTATCTGACGCTCAGCAAGATTGGAACCGACTAAGGGTCCCAGCGCATCCCCTGTTGATCTGTCAGTACCGACGCATACGATGATAAGGCTGGGTGCGTTCGGACCTGGAGGAGCCCCCAAATTTGCCAGAAGAGCCTGCGCAAGGGAACTGCTCACATCAGGCGTGTCGACGTGGGCTCTGAAGGGTGTCTTCTCTCGGTGCGCCAGTGCAGGTTGACAGGTTTCGGCCATGGCGTCAAAGCTGCTATCCATTTTGCGACCCCACACCTCCCTTGTCTGAGCGCCGTTTCGCAGCAATGGACGGGAATGATTCTCTAGGTTGCGGCATTTGAAGTATATGAGTGTGCTGCCCCTTATATGTGGTCTGCGGGGTACGCTTGTCCACGATGCAATCGCCTACAGGATGGTACGCAGAAGTTGGAGCGAAAAAGCGTCTGGCAACAGAAGGAGAATCATTCGCGCAAGGGGAAATTGGCACCTTGAGGCTTTTCCCGGACTGCATCTATCTATAGCGCGGAACTGGGGGATGGCTGTACACGGCCGGCCAATAGCGGGAAACTAGTAAAGAGCCGGTGCTACTGTCAGGCGTGAGCTGAGGGGCACGCATTGTTCTTGCGGCTAGAGTTTGAATCTTAGACCAAGTTAGGCTGCCAAAAAGCAATCACCGCGGTGATAAGCGCATTCATCAAGCCATAGCGCCTGTTGGCTCTAACTGCAGCTCTCGAAAGCCGCCATATCTTCTCTTTGGGGTTAGAAGCTATGAAATGCGGCTTTACCTTTGTGGATGCTGTAGTTGACCAGTATAATGTGAATCCGCCTGTCGGGTAGTAGGAAACGACGTATTCAAGGAACTCAAGCTAACCCACTCTATCGGATTGATGGTGGACGCAGCCGCCTTTGCGGATATTCAAACCGAAGGAATCCGGGTTTGATTACTGCATAGCCCTCATAGCCGCCAGAAGACCAAGGTCGTATCTTATCCCGGACGAGAACGAGGTTTCCAGACACTATGGAACTCGGGGGCCCCTTTTGTGGCGTAAATCGTAGCGAAACGACGTCGATGCCGTCTTTTGATATGACATGAGGTGGATGTGTGCCGCATGGCCTTAACTGTTGAAATCTCGTAATCATTTTGGCCTCAAAAGCGCCACCTGGCCGGAGGCGGGCCTCCTTTCAGGGCAGGCCTGGCGCGATGGTTTGTGCCCGGGTTCGCATGGCGTGCAAGGGTGTTCACTTTTGTGGTAATATTGGTCACAACCTTACCCTATTCATATTGCGGAGGCAAGAGATTTCTTATGCGTATTGATACTAGTGGGAAGCGGAAGACAATACTCCTGGCGCTCATCTTTGTCGCGGCTGTGGCTGCAGGCATGTGCCTGGGTGCGAGGGGCGCCGTAGTGGCAGCGCTCTTCGACAATGAGCGCATATGCCGGGGGGTGTCGATTGACGGCGTCAGTGTCGGAGATCTTACTGTCTCCGAGGCTCGTTCGCGCCTGGAAGAACTCGTTCGGGAGTATGAGGAGTCTCCGATCTCAATGAGGTGCCAAGACGCTATCTGGCGTGTTAACCCTGGCGATCTTGGGGTTAGGATCGAGTTCGAAGCCGCCCTGAGGGCTGCTCATAGCTTGGGGCGGTCTGGTCACTTCTGCGAAAGGATCGCTGAGAGAGCGTCAATATCTCGGTCGGGTTACAATATTAGCTGGACTGTGACAGTCGATGAGCAGCTGCTCCGAGACTTTGTTTTTGCCATGGCGCAGCAGGTTGAGACTGCTCCCGTAGATGCAAGGCTCGTCATACATGACGATGACCGTGTTTCCATCGAGCCGGATTCAGATGGCTGGCTGTTGGACACGGTCGAGTTCATCAATGCGCTAAGGAAGGCCACTACGTCTCGGTCGCCACGGGAGTTGGAGATTCCTGTGAGGCGCATGCCTGCAAAATGTAGCACAGCATCCATCGAAGCCAAGGGCATTCGCCGCCTGATATCTGCATATACAACTAAGTTCGACGCGAGAAAAACCAATCGGGTGAATAACATCAGGCTTGGGGCACAAAAACTGAACAATAGGATGCTTGCTCCCGGCGAGGTGATGTCCTTCAACGACGTGGTTGGTCCGAGGATCCCCGAGAGAGGGTTCATGGAAGCGGACATAATCTTCGATTCCCAGCTTGTTCCCGGGGTTGGCGGCGGCATATGTCAGGTTTCAACTACGCTATACAACGCTGCATTGCTCGGGCTGATGGAGCCCGTGTCCCGCACAAACCATTCATTGCCGATAAGCTATGTGTCTATGGGAAGAGATGCTGCCGTTTCGTACGGATCCATCGATCTCAAGATTAAGAACACGACCGCCCATTATGTCTTGATACGATCGTATGTCGGGAGTGACACTGTTTCGTTCAAGATTTACGGGGATATGCCCGACAACATGGATGTAAGCATATACACGGAGGTTGTAGAGAGGCTCGAACCCAGCACAATAGAACGAGTTGATTATCTGGCGCCCCCGGGATCTGTGAGGGTGGAAAGTGATGGAAAGCCTGGCTACGTCGTGTCAGTATGGCGCATTATCAAGGTCGACGGTGTCGAGGCTAGGAGAGAGCTGATATCTCGGGATCGCTACAAGCCTCAACCTAAGGTAGTAGTGCTTGGTCCGACTGCCGCGCCAACAGCGACCGAACCGGAACCGAGTCTGCCTTCGATAGTGGATCCACCACAGGGATAGAAGAATGGCTGTGCATGGAGCTGAAATGTTATGACACGTGTGCTTCTTGCCGTAGAAATAGCGAGTTTCATCCTTATGGGCTTCGTAATAGGCAGCTATGTCGATTCAAAGCAAGGGACTAGGCCATGGGGAACGATAATCGGCTTTCTTGTGGGTCTGTTTTTGGGCGTGATGAGCGTGCGCCGCGCAATCGATGAGATCTCGTCTCGGGCTGTTGCGGGGGAGGGCCCGAAAGTCGTAAAGGTTGTTCGCCGCCCCATTAGTGTCCGAGCAGATGAAGCAAGCGGGGATCCCAAAGCCTTTTATTACCGGGGGACGGAGCACAAAGTGGAGGCGGTCATGAGCAAATGGAGGGATTTCACTTCTTCCGATAAAGCTATGTTGGGCGGAAAGCGGAAGGAGAGGGACTGGTGGTTGAACGGATGCGGAAAGGTGAACTACAGGATAAGAACTGAGGATGGAAGAGTCTTTGATCTACAATATGACGAGAGGAAATCAGAATGGATTCTCGACAAGTTTCTGGAATGACATGCTGTGAAAAAGAGACGGACAATGGCGATGGCGGGTCTAAATCGGCGTCATTATGGGACATGTTCTGGACATTCTTCAGAATAGGTGCGTTTACCATAGGCGGGGGATATGTGATGGTTCCCTTAATTCAGAAGGACGTGGTTGACAGGAAGGGTTGGGTCACCAAGGATGAATTCATCGATGCGCTAGCAATTGCGCAGACGGCACCCGGCCCGATAGCCGTCAATACGTCCGTATATGTAGGCTATGCGCTAAGGGGTTTTGCGGGTGCCGCAGCATCTGTAGCAGGCTGCATTATTCCATCTATAATAATAATCTTGATGATAGCATCGGTCTTCGATCGAATCTCCTCGCTAGATGTGGTCCAGGCGATTTTCTCTGGCATACGCCCAGCTGTTGCAGTCCTTATCGCGTCCGCTGCCATAAAACTAGGAAAACCGGTGATCCGCTCCGCCGGAGAATTGGCGATAGCCGCGGCTGCGGCGATAATGGTTTCTTTGCTTCATATCAGCCCTGCGCTGGTGGTTGTCATTGCTGCATTGGCAGGTCTTCTGACCGGGATTGGAGGAGATTCAAGATGAACCTCCTCCACATATACCTCAGTTTTGCCAAGGTTGGGCTTTTCACGTTCGGCGGCGGGTATGCTATGCTGCCGCTGATTGAATCTGACATTATTCAAAAGCGCGGCTGGTTGACTATGGCGGAATTCACGGACATGGTCGCAATTGCCGAGGTTACACCCGGGCCCATAGCCGTGAATAGCGCCACGTTTGTAGGGTACAAGCTTGCCGGGATAATAGGTGGAATCGTAGCTACACTAGGCGTCATAACCCCATCAATAGTCATTGTCTTGGCTCTTGCTGCTCTTGTTAGAAAATATGAGCGCACCGCCACGCTTAGTAGGATCAAGGTCGGCATGCGACCGGCTGTTGCGGGCCTGATAGCTGCCGCAGCAATATCCGTAGCAAAGGTGTCGATGGCTGAACCTCGTTCATATGCAGTAGCCGCTGCAGCAGCGGTCATGGTTTTTGTAGGCAAGATTGACCCCATCCTGGTCCTTGCTGTATGCGGGATTCTGGGAGCGCTCATCTTTTTCTGAGTCTGACTATAACGATGCAGGTGCGCCCTTGCCAACGGAAAAATGGGCTCATCACGGTCTCAAGGAGTCTCCACATATCGCATCCCTCCCGATGATTCCAGGGCCGCGCGACGGCTGCATTTCATTATATTTTTCGTGCAGCCGAAAGTGATGGCATGGGGCATATTAAAGCAAGTCAGCAGTTTGTTGAGTGCCCAGGATGATTCGCCGCTTTACACGGCCTGGCAGAGAGCGAGCGTCTGGAAGCGGCTTGAAGGGGCGGCTAGGTTATAGCCGCGAGGATCGCAAAAGCGTGCCAAACTCATATGAGAGGAGGGAAGGGCGGCACATTTCCGGAAATCCCGGAAATGCACCGCCAGATATCCATGATTGTTAGCCTTGCTACCTTCGAACACCTGCCCAAACGTGTTGGGGGTCTTGCAGAAGCTGCCACGTCTATAGGGGAGTCTCTAGCCAGGGAGAACGAGGTAATGGTCTTCATGCCGTCACACGGCATACATAAGACCGAGAAGACGCTGAAAATCAGAAAGTACGGGAAGTTTGCTCTGGACGCAGGTTCAGCTTCAACGCAGATTACCATGTATGAAATGGAACGAAATGGAGTACGCGTTTTCTTGTTGAGTGATGAGGTTATGGACCACCCAGATGTATACATGCCAAGGGAGATGCTGACGGCCAAGATACTCCGATTCGCTTATGCCTTTCCTGCCGCAATCAACTTGATCATGGGGAAGGAAGGGAAGAAACCGGATGTGGCCCACATCAATGATTGGCATTGCGTGTTGGGAGGAGCTGCAGCCAAAAAATACCTCGAGATACCCATGGCCTACACCATACACCGCATCTGCCGCGAAAAAATCGCCGTGAAGGATATGGAGGATGCGGGTCTATCGGAATTCATCGACCCTGAATCAATCGAAATCTCGGGAAAGCGGGAAATGTTCAACCTCGAAACGTATGGCTGTAGGGTCTGTGACCATCTAAATACCGTCAGCTACTCATACCTTTGTGAGGAATGGGATGAGTTTTTCGGGAAGTATGCCGGAAAGGCGACCTACGTTTGGAATGGGATGGATCATTCCTTTTGGGATCCGGCCAAACTCGAACGGGCCGGCATGCCAAGGAGGGAACGCCGCGCTGCGTTGCTCAAAGAAAATGGAATGGAAGACGGAACGCTCTACTTTTATGTTGGCCGGTTCGATATGGAGCAAAAAGGCGTAGACCACATGTTTGAGGCAATCCGCATGATATTCGATGGCGAGGTTGCCGGGGCAGATAGGCTAATTCCGAACTTGAGGGTTGTGGTCTTAGGCTCGGGAGATCCAGTACTCGAAGCCATGGCCCGGGACATGGAGAAGAAGTATCCGAAAAACGTAAGAGCGATCATAGGATACTTAGGAAGGGAAACTACTAGGGAATACTATGGAGCATCAGACTTTTGTCTGATTCCGTCCAATTTCGAGCCCTTTGGCCTTGTTCAGCTCGAGGCGATGTGCATGGGGTCGATTCCCATAGGCACAAGAGTAGGGGGCATAAACGATACAGTCCTTGACATCGACAAAGCCAAGGAAAACGCCACCGGCAAGCTGGTTTCCTCACGTAAACCCAAGGAACTAGCTGCTGCCATGGTCAAAATGGGCATTCTCGACATGGATGACCCTTCTAAGATCGAGAAGATCAGGGCCAATGGCAGGCCCCATGTCATGACCAATTTCACATGGGATCGGGCGGCCCAAAGATACTTGGCAATGTACCAGGGAAAGGCATCGATCATGTTGCCATTTGCGGATTACGGAGGTCCGTTTTAATCAAGGAGGCCAGGCACCATGCCAGAATTCAGGCAAGACATCATCACAGGAAACTGGGTTATCGTTGCGAAGGAAAGGGCTAAAAGGCCGGAAGACTTTTCCGAGCCGGAGAAACCCCGTAAGGAACGTTTTCGCGAAAACTGTCCATTCTGCGTAGGAAACGAGAAGCAAACGCCACCTGAGGTCTATGCCATCAGGGAAGAAGGCGCAGAACCCGACACCCCTGGCTGGAAAGTGAGGGCCGTCCCCAACAAGTTTCCCGCGCTTACATCAAATGGCCAGGTTAACACGGGCGATGTTGGCATTTATCGCACGATGTCAGGCATAGGGGCCCATGAGGTAATTTTGGAGACGCCTGATCATGACAGAAGTCCTGCCTATCTGACTGAGGAAGAGATCGCAGATGTAATAGCAACCTATCGCCATCGCCACCGTGTGCTCTTGGAGGATGAGAGGATCCAATATGTGTCTATTTTCCGCAACCATGGCAGAATTGCAGGAGCTTCTCTGGAGCATCCGCATTCGCAGATAATAGCTACGCCAATAGTTCCGCCTCTTGTCCAGCATTCTATCTCCTCGGCCAAGGATTACCACGATCGAACGGGCAGATGCGTCTACTGCCATGTCCTTGAGGAGGAGCGGAAGGCGGGCGTGCGAGTGGTATACAGCAACCCTGGGTTCATCGTGTTTGAGCCATTTGCGTCGAGGACGCCGTTTGAGACATGGATAATGCCGCTGCGCCATTCCCCATCCTTCGGCGACATCTCAGACCAGGAGATTGAGCAGCTTGCAGATGCTCTCGGATTGACCCTGCGTAAGATCGCCCAAGGACTGAACGATCCGGCATACAATTACATGATACGCACTGCTCCGACCGTTAGCGAATACGATGGCGCGGAGTACTTGCATTGGCATATCAGCATATTGCCTAAGCTGGCCATAGCGGCCGGGTTCGAAATGGGGACAGGCATATATATCAATACTGCGACACCCGAGGACACAGCTAAATTCCTGAGGAGTATATGACGGGAGGTCTGTTTTTTCGGCCCAGGTGCGAGCGCTTTCGCGCTCGCGGAGCAAGATCGAGCATAGTCCCCCCAATGCTGGTTATCCTATAACCACGATTGGCGAATCAAACCAGCACATGTACTGGGGGGGCAGAAGAGTCGATGAGTCAGTGGTTAGGACATATTGTGAGACTTGTTGTGTCGGCGATCGTGTTGATGCTAATCTCATCTCTCATACCAGGTTTTGCAAGTTTAACGTTTGGGACGGCATTAGTTGCAGCGGTGGTCATAACTGTGCTTGGATGGCTGGTCGAAGCCATCCTCGGGCATGGGGTATCCCCGTATGCAAGGGGTATTGTGGGCTTTCTCGTGTCAGCAGTGGTGATATATGCTACGTCGTTCATAGTGCCGGGCATGACCATAACCGTTGCAGGCGCCTTGCTAGCGGCATTTGTGATTGGGCTTGTTGACATGTTTGTCCCGACCACCTTGCGCTAGTAGTTTCACGTGAAACAATTGATGCCTGCGCCCACCCCTTTCGGCAGTTGGCCGGGAGGGGTTTCACTTTATCAGGCAGGACAAGTTGAGGTGATGTCTAACATAAGCTATGTGTGAAGATAGGGGTGGTCGCTTATGGAGACAGAAGCGCTGTCATCCTCCGCAGTGGACGACATTGTGGCCGGAGGATTCTCCAAACAGGCTCTTACGGATAAAACGGTGGTTATCCTATCGTCCTTGATCAAGATAGGGACGATAGTCTTGATCTCTGCCCTGATTCTTCGCATTTCCTTTCGCGTGATCGATCGCCTTTTCAGGAGTCGCGAAGATGAACATATCGCCTTGTTCAAGGACACGCGCCGTCTTGTCACTCTTAGAACGGTGAGCAAGAGCATTGTCAGGTATGTTGTATATTTCATCGGAGGAATCATGATCCTTTCTGAGCTAGGAGTCGATACTGCCAGCCTGATTGCAGGAGCAGGAATTGTGGGATTGGCTGTGGGAATTGGCGCTCAGAACCTTGTCAAGGATGTAATAACGGGATTTTTCGTTCTATTTGAGGACCAATATGCCGTCGGAGATTACATTGCGGTTGCCGGGGTCTCAGGCGTGGTGGAGTCGATTGGAATACGGGTGACGCGTATTCGCGACTTTGCCGGGCAGCTCTACATTATCCCCAATGGTTCTATAGGCATGGTAACAAATTATCGTGGGCATAACATGCGGGTCTTGTTTGATGTGATAGTCCCGTATTCTACCGACATAGAACATGCACTGCGCGTGCTTCAGAAGGCCTTCGACGAACAGAAGGCGAGCATTCCGGGGATTGCGGATGGTCCCCGCGTATTGGGAGTCCAAGAGATGAATGAAACGGGGGTTTTCCTCCGAGTGTGGGCAACTGCGAAGCCCATGGAGCAGTGGTCTGTAGAGAGGCAGCTGAAGATGATAGCGAGAAAGGCTCTTGATGATGCCGGAGTAGATCCCCCAGTGACGCACCAACGCATAATCATTGATAGATTTTCGGATCCAGTAGGCTCACAGGCTGAGGAAGGCGGGGAATGCGAAGCATGAGCTATCGGCTGGGCGATATAGTGAGAATGAAGAAACCTCATCCCTGCGGCAGCTCAACGTGGGAGATTCTCAGGGTTGGCGCGGACTTCCGCATCAAGTGCACGGGTTGTGGCCGCGTGGTTATGCTTACGAGAGCTCAGTTTATGAAGGATGTGCGGGGGATAGCTGATTCTGGCGCGGGAGGCGATGTCCATGCTGAATCTGGGAATCGTGGGCCTGCCTAATGTAGGCAAGTCCACTCTGTTTAACGCGTTAACCCGCGGGCGAGCCCAGGTAGCTAACTACCCGTTCACTACTGTCGATCCCAACATGGGAATGGTACAGGTCCCTGACAATCGGCTTGATGCCGTTGCGGCCGTTGCGGGGGCGCAGAAAGTGACTCCTGCCGCGATCCGATTTGTGGACATAGCCGGGCTGGTTCGCGGGGCAAGTAGAGGCGAAGGCCTCGGAAACAAGTTTCTGTCCCATATCAGGGAAGTAGATGCTGTAGTGCACGTGGTGAGGTGCTTCTTTGATACCGATGTAGCGCACGTCTACAATCGCCCGGATCCTGTGAGGGATGTCGAGATAATAGAGACAGAGCTCATACTGGCAGACCTGGAAAGCGTGGACAAGCGCATCGCCAAGACCGAACCGCTTTTGAAAACAGGGGATAAGCGGTGCCAATTCGAGATGGAGGTTCTGACCAGTCTCAAGAAGCATCTCGAATCTGGATTGCCGGCACGCCAGGCGCAACTGGACGCCGAGGAACGCGAGGTCGTGGACGAACTCTTCTTGCTTACTATGAAGCCTGTGATATTAGTGGCGAATTTAGCGGAGGAATGTGCGGAGCAGCTGGGAGAGCTTTTGCCGATGAATTCGATCTCAGGCTCGGATGCCAGTCGAGTTGTTCCCAATGATGTGGCAAGTCTCCATGCTCTCGAAGATGGGGACGGCGGCGCAAAGGGGACTGGAGAGGGCTCGAACTCAGGGATTATCGGGGAGATCGAGTCCATTCTTGATGCGTTGAGTTCGGTTGCCCACGGGGCGCCAGTTATCCCGGTATGTGCAGAGCTAGAAAGGCAGCTCTCTGAGCTACCTCCGGATGATGCCAGCGATTATCTGGCATCCCTAGGGTTAGCCCATTCCGCGCTGGACAGTCTGATTGCCACTGGGTACAGCATACTTGACCTTATCACCTTCTTTACGATTAAGGGCCCTGAAACTCGGGCATGGACTGTCGCTCGGGGTACAGTGGCGCCAAAAGCTGCGGGAAAGATACATTCAGACATGGAGCGCGGGTTCATAAAAGCGGAAGTGATACAATGGGATGAGCTTGTTGGAGAAGGATCTTTTGTTGCAGCTCGAGAGCATGGCAAGGTAAGAGTAGAGGGGAAAGACTATGTAATGCAGGATGGAGACGTAGTGCTTTTTCGTTTCAATGTATAATCAGGGTGAGCCCGGATACTTGGGATTTTTCACCCGCATAGTGGGTTGCGCCTGTCTGATGTGGATGTTATAATTCATGTCGCAATCCCTGCCCTGCGTGGAACGTAGGGCCGATAGTCCGAGGGGAGGTGAAGTCAGTGCGCGCCTACGAGAGCATGTTTGTTATTGCTCCTACAGTGCCCGAGGAAGAGATCGATGCCTTCATAGACAGGTTCGTCCAACTAATCGTGAACAATGGAGGCGAAGTGACTGAGATCGACAAAATGGGCAGGCGCCGGCTGGCGTACGAAATAGAGGATTTCACGGAGGGTTACTACGTGGTGCTCTATTTCAATGCTCAGCCTGATGCTGTAGCGGAGCTTGAGCGGGTGTACAAGATCACAGACAACGTGATACGCTCTATGGTCGTCCGAAAGGACAGCTAATTCCTTGCCGGGCTGCAAATATCAAGGCAGGGTGGTGTAATCATGAACAGGGTCGTAATAGTGGGGCGCTTGACCCATGATCCCGAACTTCGATTCACTCAGAATGGCATAGCTGTCACTAGATTTTCTTTGGCCGTTGACAGGCCTTTTACAAACCAGCAGGGAGAACGTGAAACAGATTTCCTTGATGTGGTAGTCTGGCGCAGGCAAGCTGAGAATGTAGCGGCATACCTGAAAAAGGGCAGCCTTGCTGCCGTGGATGGCCGTGTACAGGTTCGCAGCTATGAAACGCCCGAGGGCCAGAAGAGGAAGGTATGGGAAATAGTCGCTGATAGGGTTGAGTTTCTCGACCGAAGGGGCGATACGGGATCACAGATGTCCCAGGGTGGGTATGGCCGTACACAGCCGGAGCTGGGTGAAGATGAAGACGATGTTCCAATGCCTGAAGAGGCTGAGACATTCGGGGATCAGATAGATCCGGACATACGCTGATAGCGACAGCACCACTGCCTACATCAGTGGAGGGACAATATAGGTGAGACGTGAAAGAGGACGCAAGTCCAGAAGGCGAGTATGTTCCTTCTGCGTCGACAAAGTTCAGGACATAGATTACAAGGATACAGCCAGGCTTCGGAGATACCTCAACGAGCGCGGGAAGATCATTCCGCGCCGGATCTCTGGGAACTGCGCTAAGCATCAGCGCCAAGTTACGCTCGCCATAAAGCGGGCAAGGCAGATGGCGTTGCTGCCGTATACTGCAGACTAGTCTGGTTTAGATGGAACCGTGGCTATAACGGATTGGAAAACTCTTTGGCGGCAGCAGCCCCCAAGGAGTTTTCTTGCACATACGCCCATGTGTCCTACATTGCATTGGAAGGTTGGGCGGAAGGATTTTGCCTTTGGTGTCGAGAACGAACGAGTCCATTGACTGCATGGCACTTTAACACGGGGAGGAGTCGGAATGCCATATCCGAGATACACCGATATTGCCTGTGGTGTTAAGACAATTGACTGGCTTGAGGCGGAGATACTTGGAAGCATTGCCTCGTTGTATCGTTCTCTGGCGCGAGCGGATGAAGGCCCGCGCGTGGCCGATCTGGCTAACGCCATCATCGGTTGCTATCTGCTAGGCAAAAGGTTAGGAATAAGTTATGCTGAGCTGGAACAGCAAATCTCAGCGAACATTGATGAGAACATCGAGAAGGGGCACGAAATCGAAAGGTGGTATGGGGACTTTAGCGCTTTGGCGAATCACAGGAAGGGGCGTTCCACTTGAGTCAATCACGGAATCAAAACTTGCGAGCGCTTACTGAGGGGGCTCTTCTTGCCGCACTTACAGTAGTGTTGTATGTGGCTGACGTTTATACCAGAATACTCATTTACGTGGTTCCAGTGCCCATTGCGATTCTCGTAGTAAAGCATGATCTCCGCACAGGCCTCATGGCCGCAGCGGTCTCGGCTCTCGGTGTAGGGCTTATTTTGGGGCCAATAGACTCTGTGATCGTCTTTGTGCGTGTCGCAACTCTCGGTTTGACCCTCGGAGTATGCTTGGCAAAATTGCTTCCATGGCCTCGCACTATCGCCATTACCAGTGTCGCTTCGACCGTGCAGATTGCCATCGATTTTATGTTGGCCGCGGTAGTATCCAAACTCTCTCCGACAGAGTTCCTGGGCAGCATGATGGATGAATTCGCGGCGGCTGGCGAAAGAGCTGTTGAAATCTATGAAGGTATGGGAATGGGCGAAACATCCATGATGCTCGCCAGGCAGTCCGTTGAGCTCATGACCGTCTTGCTTAAGTCGTTTCTGCCTGTGATTGTGCTGTCAGCCGCAGTGTTGGGTGCGGTGATAGTGGCAGCCGTTGCTCGCTGGGTGCTTGTGCGCATGAATGAAAAAGTGGTGCCCGTCCCGCCCTTTGCCCGATGGCAGCTTGGGTGGGAGTGGATATGGGGCTTGATAGCGGGGATTCTCCTTTCGCAACTCGGGCAATGGATGGGCATTGAGCTCATATCGACTATAGGCAAGAACGTGACTATGGGGTTCGCCTTGCTCTATACTGTACAGGGAGTCGCGATTATCTGGCACTTCTTTACGAAGCGAAATATTCCGAAAGCCCTGGCCGTTATCGTGATAATCCTTATATACCTGACTCCGCCGTTCAATCTTCTTGTCCCCATAGCCGGAGTCCTCGATACATGGCTTGATTTTAGAAACTTGGCGGCGCAGTAGGGCTGTGCGCCAACGTACTTTGAAAGGGGGTAGCGGGCGGGGAACGAAATAATGCGCTTCGCCCGCGAAAAGTCGTGAAAGTAGTCCTTCTAAAAGATGTCCCGGGCTTGGGAAAGATGGACACTGCGCTAGATGTGGCTGAAGGATATGCCCGAAACTACCTGATTCCCCGGGGCCTGGCTATTCCGGCAACCTCCAAGGAGCTTAACAGAGTAAACAAGCTTCGCGAGGCTGAAAAGCGCAAGGGGGTTCGCCTTGAGGAGAAGGCCAGAGAGGATGCGCGCAAATTGAAGGCACAGGGGGTGACTATTCGGGCTAAGGCTGGCGAGACTGGAAGACTTTACGGCTCAATTACGTCAAAAGACGTTGCCGATGCAATCCATGAGTCGTTGGGGATGGAGATTGATCGCAGAAAGATCGAGCTGGCCGACTCCATCAGGGAACTTGGCACGTTCACTGCAACTGTGAGGCTTTTTCCCGGGATAAGCGCCGATATTACGATCAATGTCATCGATGAAGGAAAATGAAGATAGTTGCCCAAGGCGTACCCTAGGGCAGAGACGAAAGGGGTTTTGCTTTCATGAAGTCGCTCGTTAAGAAATTCACCAAGATCGGCAGCAGGAACCTGGCGGATAAGCTTCAGGACGACGAGCAACTTGTGCGGCAGGTGATGGCCCTTTTCGAGATCCTTTCAGATATTTATGGGCCTGACAGGCTAGTTCTGAAGGCTGGAAAGCTTGATGCGCTGAGCCTCATGCGTTCTGCGGAACTTGACGACAGGATTTTGGCTCTGGAACGAATAGTATTTGAGGATCCCACCATTGACCGCAAGCCATCGCCTGAAGAGTACGAATCGGTCTTGGCCGATATTGAGGAAGAGATAGCGGATGTGATAGCGAGGCGGCGGGTAGAGGACAAGATTGAAAAGCAAATATCCGACCGCATGCAGCAGAGGCATGAGGATTACGTAAATGAGATAAGATTGCAGATACTGAAGGAAGACTCCGGACCCGATACTGAAGATACCCTCAGGAAGTTGGCTGAACTGGAAGAGCTCGAAAAGAGGCGACTTGCCAAGTCCGCGCTGGAAATAGTGCGTCCGACTGCCATGTCGGAGATTGTGGGGCAAGATCGTGCGGTCAGAGCCCTTCTTGCCAAGGTGGCTTCGCCATTTCCACAGCATGTAATCTTGTATGGCCCTCCAGGAGTAGGGAAGACGACCGCTGCGCGCCTCGCCCTTGAGGAGGCCAAGAAGGTTGCCCTTACGCCGTTTGGCAAGGAATCGAGGTTCGTGGAAGTGGACGGCACGACCCTCAGATGGGATCCCAGGGAGGTCACGAACCCGCTTCTCGGTTCAGTGCATGACCCGATATACCAGGGCGCAAAGCGCGACCTGGCTGAAGGGGGAGTTCCAGAGCCCAAGCTCGGTCTCGTTACGGAGGCCCACGGCGGGGTGTTGTTCATAGACGAAATTGGGGAAATGGACCCATTGCTCTTGAACAAGTTGCTCAAGGTCATGGAGGACAAGAGGGTCAAGTTCGAGTCTTCATACTACGATCCTTCTGACCCGAATGTGCCGTCATATATCAGAAGGCTTTTTGAAGAGGGCGCGCCGGCAGACTTCGTGCTGATCGGGGCCACAACTCGTGATCCCTCAGAGCTCAGCCCGGCTCTGCGTTCACGGACTGCGGAGGTCTTCTTTGAGCCACTTACCCAGGTGGACATAGAGAATATAGTGAGCAATGCCGCTGGGAAGCTAGGGGTGGAGATGGATCCTGAGGTTCCGTCTCTTGTGAGCGACTATACCATCGAGGGAAGAAAGGCCACGAGCCTTTTGGTGGACGCCTATGGCATCGCCTTGTTCAGAGAGATGGATAATAGGCAGGACGGGAAGGCGAACGAAGCTGCATCCGGGGACGGTCCTGTCAGGATAACATTGGCCGATCTTGAGGAGACGATCCGTCTCGGACGGCTTTCGCCGTACGTTAATGTTCGCGCCTCTGATAGCGCCGAGGTGGGGAAGATCTTTGGACTCGGGGTGGCCGGATTCTTGGGCTCAGTGATAGAGTTCGAGGCCGTTGCGTTCCCGGCTCGCGAGGAGGGCAAGGGGACCATCAGATTCAACGAGACGGCAGGTAGCATGACGAAGGATTCTGTATTCAATGCAGCTTCTGTATTCAGATTTCTGACTGATAGGGACCTTGCCGATTTCGATGTCCATGTGAATGTTGTAGGCGGCGGCGATATCGATGGGCCTTCTGCCGGGACAGCGGTCCTTCTTGCAATTCTTAGTTCTGTTTATGCATGCCCGATCAGGCAGGATGTTGCAGTTACCGGCGAGCTTTCCATTCAGGGGAAGGTACGGGCGGTGGGGGGAATCTTCGAGAAGATATACGGGGCGCGACAGGCGGGCATCAAGAAAGTGATCTTGCCGGCCGAGAATGTCAAAGATGTCCCTCCCGGCATTACCGGTATCGAGGTGGTGTCGGTTTCAGATGTCGTTGACACGTTCAAGCATGTTTTTGAGGGGGACGCAATCTTTGGCGAATTGCGTAGGGAGTGAGTTACTTTGGCAACTGCGGATGTAGTGGGCGTTGATCGTGTGCCACCGCAGAGCCTCGAGGCGGAGCAATCGACATTAGGTTCAATGTTGCTCGATAAAGAGGCGATTGCTACAGCTGCCGAAATCCTTGTGGCTGAGGATTTCTACAGAGACGCGCACAGAGTGATATTCGATGCCCTTATCTCCCTGTTCAACAAGGGTGAACCGGCTGACTTAATCACTGTTACAGAGGCGTTGCGCCAGCGCAATGCTTTGGAGAACGTGGGCGGGGCTTCGTACATCAGCACGCTTGCAAACACGGTCCCGACGGCTGCAAACTGTGAATACTATGCCAAGATCGTCAAGAATAAGTCCATTATGCGATCTCTGGTTACAGCAGGATCGCAGATAGCTGCTTTGGGCTACGACCAGACGAACGAGGTAGCGGAGTCGCTGGACAAGGCTGAGCAGCTCATATTCAGGATCTCGCAACGTGGGGAGACGGGCACGGTCTCTGACATGAAGACGGTGCTGATGAGCACTTTTGATCGGATCGAGCGCCTTTACACCACGAAAGGGGCAATCACCGGCCTTTCCACGGGATTTACCGAGGTGGACAATATGCTGTCGGGGCTGCAGCCGTCCGAACTGATTGTCATCGCAGCGCGACCATCTATGGGAAAGACGGCGCTAGCGCTGAACATAGCCGAACATGTTGGGGCCAATGAAGGAAAGCCTGTCCTCATTTTCAGTCTCGAGATGTCTAGGGAGCAGCTCGCCCAGAGGATGCTCTGTTCCCAGGCGACGGTGGATGGTCAGCGGCTCAGACGAGGCAATCTGTCGGAAGCGGATTGGCAACGTCTGTCGCATGCGATCGGCCGGCTCAGCGAGGCCCCTATATTCATCGATGATAGCCCGACGGTTACAGCAATGGACATACGTGCCAGGGCGAGACGGTTAAAGGCTGAGCACGGCCTGTCGTTGATCATCGTCGACTATCTACAGCTGGTTCAGGGCCACGCGCGGGCGGAGAACCGGAACCAGGAGATTGCAGAGATTACCCGATCACTGAAGACGCTCGCACGCGAGCTGGAGGTGCCAGTGGTTTCCCTCGCGCAGCTCAGCAGGGCTGTTGAAGCGACTGCCGACAAGCGCCCGCTATTGTCACACCTCAGAGAGAGCGGTGAAATCGAGCAATCGGCAGACGTGGTTGCGTTCATCTACCGTGAAGATTACTACAAGCCCGACACGGAACGGAGGAATATCGCGGAGATAATCATCGCTAAGCAGCGCAACGGACCGACCGGTGTTGTTGAGCTGGTTTGGCAGAGGGAATACACGCGGTTTCGGAATCTGGAGAGGTTTGCCCAGGGCGAGTCGGCATAAGCCGTGGTCAGATATGCCGACCCGATCTGCCGATTCGGGAGGTCATGAAGTCCCGAATCCGTCGCGTGCCCTCGAGGATTTCCCTCTCGCCTGCGGCATAGGATATCCGGATGTACTGGTCGTCCTTGGGGCCATTTGGCGAATGAAAGGCACTCATGGACAGGACTGCTACGCCTGCGTCGTCCAGGAGGGCATCCTGGAGCTGATCTGCGTCAGCAAGACCAGCCATACGGCACGCTTCTGTGACATTGGGAAAGGCATAGAATGCCCCTAGGGGCATGTGACATCTGAAACCTGGTACACGGTTGAGCTCGGTCACGACGAGGTCCCGCCGCTTCAGGAATTTGAGGCGCATCTTCTCCACTTCATGTTGGGGCCCTGTGAGGGCCTCTATTCCGGCGTATTGGGTGAATGTGGCTGTGCAGGAGTGCGCATTGGCCATGAAGGTGTCGAACAGGGCTGCAAGCTCCGTGTTGACGACGGCGAAACCCAGACGCCAGCCGGTCATGGCATAGGCTTTTGAAAAACCATCAACGAGGATTGTCCGCTCTGCCATGTCTGGCAGGGACGAGATGCTGACGAAGTCGCCATCGTAGACAAGTCGGGAGTATATCTCATCTGACAGGACCCACAGGTCGTGTTCGATGGCGATTTCGGCAATGCGCGCAAGATCCTCCCGTGGGAGGAGTGTGCCGGTCGGGTTGTGCGGGAAGTTCAGGATTATCATGGAAGTATTCGGGGTTACCAGGCTCGCAAGGCGATCGAGGTCCAAGCGAAAGCCCTGGTCGGTATCGATGAATGGGACTGGAATAAAGTTTGCTCCGATCATACTTACTATTGACGGGTAGGCCGGGTATGAGGGGACAGGTCCCAAGACGTCGGCGCCACTTTCTACGCAGGACATGATCGCGCAGAATATCGCAAGTTTGGTCCCGGCGGCCACGACTACTTGCTCGGGAGATACGGATATTCCCCGGGTTCTGGAAATATAGTCGGCGATGGCACTCCGGAAGGCCGGCACTCCGGACGGGGGCGAGTAGTGTGTCCTGTTAGCATGGATTGAAGAGCAAGCTGCCGTTTTTATGTTTTCAGGCGTGGTGAAATCGGGTTCACCTATGTGAAAACCTATTATGTCGTGACCGGAGGCAACCATTTCAGAAACCTTTTTCAGTACCGAAAAGGCGCGCTCGGGTTCGAGCCGCTGAGCCCTTTTTGCGTAGTCCATTCATTCATCATCTCCAACTACAGAGATTGTGGCGCGAAGCGCCCTGCACACAATGTGGACTGGAGGGTTATTCGCATGGAGAAGAGTATTCTGGTCACTGCTGCAGTGGCTGCGCTTTTCTCTTTACTCAGTATTCCCGGGTATGCGCAGGATCTCCCGCGAGGCATCGATATTGCCCGGGTGACTGCTGAGAGGAAACCTCATGTTCTGTTGGTCCATGGCTGGCTGGCTACGTCCCTGGACATGAGCGTGCTCAAATACAAGCTGGAACAGGCCGGGTTTGAATGCGAAACCATCAATTTCTCGTATCTTGGGGCGGTGAGCTCCATAGCCGACTACGCCGTGGAGCTGGCGAGAAAGGTGGAAGTCGATTGTGCGGGCAAGGCTGATGTGGCAATCGTGGCTCATAGCATGGGCGGATTGGTTACCAGATACTACTTGGATAACCTGAGGCAGACGGCCCAGGTGAGTCTGGTCATCACCATCGGAACTCCGCACCATGGGACACTGAGTGGCAAGATCGCTCCCACCGCAAGTAGATGCGCTAGGGAGATGGCTCCGGGAAGTGAGCTTTTGCGGCTCCTCAATGCTCAAGAGGGGGATTGCCCGGGTGTTGAATTCCATGCGATCTGGACTCCTACGGATGGGGTGGTTATTCCGGCGGAGAATGCTATAATGTGCGGCGCGAAGAACTATCAGGTCACGGGCTTTGGAATGGCTCATATGACGATGCTTGCGAGCGATACGGTCTTTGAGATTGTCCATGCCATACTGCGGGGGCAGGATGTGGACGTATCCGGTCCTCAGCTGAGAGATCATACAGAGGCTGAAAAGCCTGTGGTTTTTCCATGGCAGTAGCATGAAATTGTGCCAGACCCTGTGGCGACGTCCAGGCTATTCTCGGTGAGTGCCTTGAAAGATCCTCTGTGTACGTGATATAATGGCGAAGCTAAAGATGTTGAGTGGGCCACTAGCTCAGGCGGTAGAGCACCGGACTTTTAATCCGGGTGTCGCGGGTTCGAGTCCCGCGTGGCTCACCATTTTTATACCCTTTTAGCTG
>ERZ795047.1045-NODE-1045-length-30904-cov-8.878991_pt1 | contig 30904 bp, 18 predicted proteins | sample MGYA00375131_ERZ795047 | MGnify/ENA primary metagenome ERZ795047 (study PRJEB30176, sample SAMN05720228) | activated sludge metagenome | isolation source: Anaerobic digester | place: Japan | collected 2015-05-20 ...
TTAAACAATCGATCCCGATAGCGATCCCGATCCCGATTTGGATGAAACCATGAAATCATGAAACCATGAAACCATGAAACCTTGAAACCAGAAACCAAAGAGAGTTGAAGGTTCAACTGCTCTTTTTAGGATTACCAGTCATGAAGGTAACACGATGAGCCGAAGCGACCATTTTTTCTTACTCGATGTCCTCGCACCTCCCCTTGTTTGCAGGTGTGGCACGGGCATCTTGCCCGTGATTCATGGGCGGGACGCCCGTGCCACGAAGGGGTTTGCAAGAGCCTTGTCCGTTTTGGTGTTCTCGGCCGTGACTTTCGCGGCGGGAGAGGCCGCTGCCGCCAAGAAATACATCTTCTCGGGCTGGGATCTCGGTGATGCTACACCCGCGGAGATCCTTAAATACGCGAACGAGTTTGACAAGACGGCATGCGACGGCGTCGCGATTTCGCTTGCGGGGGCGTTCCCCGGGGCTGACTCGTTCCGTCGCCGACATATCGCTGAGGAGCCACGATGGACGGATGCCGAACTCGATGCGTTCGTCCCGACGTTTATGGAGATCACCAAGCACCCGTCGCTCTCCCACTCCTTCGTTTCGGTTTCAGCCCATCCGCGCAAGGCGCGTTTCGCGTGGAATGACGACGCAGCATGGGGGCTCTTTCGCGACAACCTCGCGGCCATTGCGCGCTTCGCGAAGAAGACGCGCCTTGAGGGTATCCTCACGGACTTTGAGGATTACTGGAGGAAAAAACAGTTCGAACTCCAGCCTGAGGATGGCGACTACCGTGCTACGGCGTTGCTGGCGCGTCAGCGCGGACGTGAACTCTTCGGTGCGGTGTTCGCCGCTTTTCCAGAGGCGGTGATCCTCTCGTATCAGTTGCTCACGACCGACACCGCTTACGCCCGCAGTGACGATCCTGCGGGGCTTATGCTCGACAAGCAAGATCTCTGGCCGGCGTTCGCGAACGGCATCCTTGATGCGATGCCGCCGACGGCGAAACTGGTGGACGGCAACGAGAGCTTCGGCTACATGGCCAAAGCGTCGAATCAGGATTTCTACCGGAGCGTCCGCGACCAGCTTGTCGCGGTACTACCGCTCGTCGCGCAGGAGAACCGTGCGAAGTACCGTGCGCAGGTCTCCGTGTCGTTTGGGCTCTACATGGACTCCTATTCGGTCGGCACCAACTCCGCCTATTACTTCGGCCCCGTTCGCGGCAAGCGTATCCACCACTTCGAGGACAACCTTCGCCAAGCGACGGAGTGTGCCGACGAGTACGTTTGGTTCTGGGGCGAGAAGGGCTTCTGGATCGACTGGCCTGCAGACCTCAAGGAGCAGAGCGGCAACACGTGGCGCTCAAGCGGCAACGGCACTTGGCGCGGCAAATACTACGAAGGCGGATGGGGGCTCATCAAGCCTTGGTCGAAGACGCTCGACGGCGACTTCGACCTCATGGCGCGCGGCGTCAAGGAGCCGATTCGCTGTGTTCGCGAGCAACTCGCTCTCCAAAAAGCTGAAGGACGATTCGAGAACCTCGTGAAGGCACTGCCCAAACCGGACGGCGCGGGACACGTCCATCAGCGCATCACCAACCTTGAGACGGACGGCTGGTACGGGGTGCGCGTCCTTGGTCGCGGCAAGATCGTGCGCGGCAATGTCTACTTCCAGTGGCATGGCCGTTGGCGCTGGAACCTCGGCAACTTCCGCCTCCAGTTTGCCCAAGCTGACATAGAGGGTTGGCGTGAGGGCCACGCGCTCGTGCGCATCCCCGACGGCGCGACCGACATCTTTCTCATTCTCGACGGCAAGCGTGAGGACAAGACATCGACAACCGAGTTCAAGGAACTCGAGATTTTCCGCATCCGGTAAAGGGATAGTGAATAACGCTCTTTTAGGTTAAACCAGGCTGCGCCACATTGTGTCCGCGCACTTTGATGTGCAGCTCGCGCAGTTGCTTCTCGGTGACCTCTGAAGGCGCGTTCATCATCAGGTCTTGCGCCTTCTGATTCATCGGGAAGGCGATCACCTCGCGGATGTTGTCTTCGTCGGCCAACAACATGACCATGCGGTCGACGCCCGGTGCGATGCCGCCGTGCGGCGGTGCGCCGTACTTGAAGGCATTGAGCAGGCAGGAGAATTTTTCCTCCACCACCGACGGGTCGTAACCCGCGATCTCAAACGCCTTGTACATGATCTCGGGCTGGTGGTTACGGATGGCGCCGCTGGAGAGTTCGATGCCGTTGCAGACCACGTCGTACTGGAAGGCGAGAATCTCAAGCGGATGCTTGTTCAGCAGGGCATCCATGCCGCCCTGCGGCATGGAGAACGGATTGTGCGAGAAGCCGATCTCGCCAGTTTCGGGGTCTTTTTCGAACATCGGGAAGTCCACGATCCAGCAAAAACGGAAGACATCTTTCTCGATCAGATCGAGATCGTGTCCGAGCTTGTTGCGGATGTCGCCACCCATCCTGGCCGCCTTGTCCGGCTCGTCGCACAGGAAGAAGAGCACGTCACCATCCTGCATGCCGCCCATCCGCGCCAGTTCAGCCAACTCGTCCGGCGTCAGGAACTTTTGGATCGGCCCCTTGACCGCATCGCCGTCCCAGATCAGGTAGGCGAGCCCCTTTGAGCCCAGCGTTTTGGCGTATTCCACCAGCTTGTCGAAAAAGCTGCGCGGTTTGTCCTTGATGCCCTTGACCGGAATCGCGCGCACGGCCGCGCCCGCCTTAACTGCTCCGGCAAAGGCGTTAAAGCCCGAGCCCTTGAAAAGTTCCGAGCAGTCGAACATCTCGATCGGGATACGCAGATCCGGCTTGTCGCTGCCGTATTTGAGCATCGCCTCGCGGTAGGGGATGCGTATCCACGGCGTGGTGTCCACCGCCTTTTGCGAGAAGTGTGTGAAGGTCTTGTAAAGCACATCCTCGACAACGGCAAAAACATCATCCTGTGTGACGAACGACATCTCGATATCGAGCTGATAAAACTCGCCCGGCGAACGGTCGGCGCGCGCATCTTCGTCGCGGAAACACGGCGCGATCTGGAAATAACGGTCAAAGCCCGCGACCATCAGCAACTGCTTGAAGAGCTGCGGGGCCTGCGGCAACGCATAGAACTTGCCGTGGTGTATGCGGCTCGGCACCAGATAATCGCGCGCGCCTTCGGGCGAGCTACATGTCAGGATCGGGGTCTGGTACTCATTGAAACCGTGCGCTTCCATCGCTTTCCGTAGGAAAGAGATGATCTGCGACCGCAGCAAGATGTTGTTGTGGATGCGCTGGCGGCGCAGGTCCAAGAAGCGGTATTTGAGGCGCAGGTCCTCTGGGCCGTCCTCATCGCCCGGCAGATAGAGCGGGGTCGCCTCTGCAGCCGACTCCACGATACAGTCGTTCGCCACGAGCTCGACCTCGCCGGTCGGGATATCCGGGTTGATGGTCGAGGCATCGCGCGGCGTGACTTCACCGGTGACCGTGATGACGGTCTCAAGTCTAGCCCGGCTCAGCGTTTCGAAAAAGGAGCGGCTGGGATGAATCACGACCTGAGTGATGCCATAGTGGTCGCGAAGGTCGATGAACAGGATGCCGCCGTGGTCGCGGACGCGGAAGATCCAGCCAGAGAGTTTGGCGGTGGTGCCCGCGTCGGAAGCCCGGAGTTGGTTGCAAGTGTGCGTACGGTAAGGGTGCATAATCTTTATCCTCGAAAAAAAACGGGTGTTACTTTACCAAAAGAAGGAGGATTTAGGAATTAGGATTTAGGAGTTGAGGACAAGAACACTCCTAAATCCTAAATCCTAACTTCTCCTTCAGGTGCGTTTTCAACAAAGTTGAACCGCACCGTGAAAACATCAGGGTTGCATCTGGCGCGGGAATAAGCGAAAATCAGAAGCCGTGTGATGAATGGAACTCAAAAAGCGGAGATCCACGGTGTGCCGGGGGAGCGGGCGCGCGCGACAGGTGTGATGCGTGCGCTCTGGCCCTTGCTGGTTGCGTTGTTCGCGTGTGGTCTCTTTGCGGGGGCGGCTCTGCCGCAGGTGACGCTGGGCGTGGCTGGTGCCGGCTTTCTAGCGGCGGCGGCGTTCCTGGTCTGGGCGGTGTGCGACGGTCTCCGCGGCATCAATGCGTTTTTCAAAGGCGCACGTGGCGAGGAGAGCGTGGCGGTACTGCTGGCCACGCTGCCGCGTGGCTATCATGTCTTTCACGATTTTGACTGTGGTGCTTCGGGTGCCATCGACCATGTGGTGGTCGGGCCGAACGGGCTCTTTGCCGTCGAGACCAAGTGCTGGTCCGGGCGTGTCACGTACGAGGGCTCTGGCTTACGAGTGAACGGTGTCGAGCCGAGCCGCCCGCCGTTGCGGCAGGCACGCAATTCGGCCCAGGCGCTGGCGCGCTTTCTGGGCGAGCGGTTGGGGAGTGCGCCGCCCTGTACACCGGTGGTCTGCTTTGCGAGCGACACTTTTGAGCCGGGCCATTTGACGGCGGATAATACGGTGGTTTGCAATGCGTCGGCGCTCTACTCGTTGTTGGTGGCGCATGCGGGCCATTTGACGTCGGATGAATGTGAACGAATTGTTAAGGTGATGGAGCAAAAAGACTCATGATGAATCGGCGAGCAGGGATGTTCTGGGTAGCGGCGCTCGCGCCGATGATCGCCATATGGGCGGCGGCGGACAGGGGCAACGGACAACCGGTGCCGCAACCTCATTATGGTGATGTGGCGCAGAAGGTGGCACGCGTGCTGCCGGCGGCGCACCTGTTGCAATATCCGTTGGGCGACGAGATTTCGCAAAAGGCGTGGACCAATCTGATCACCGCGTTCGATTTCGACCGTAGCTACTTTTTACAGAGCGATATCGCCGCGTTCACAAACATGCAGACGCGCATCGACGATGCCGTTAAGGCGGGGGATGTCTCGTTTCCGTTTGAGGTCTACCGCGTGTTCCGCGCGCGGCTTGAAGACCGTTATGCCTATGTGACCAACCTGCTTGAAACCGGTTTTACGTTCACCGAAGACGAGACGTACACCTGGAAACGTAAGGACGCGCCTTGGCCGGCGACACAGGAGGAACAGGATGAGTTGTGGCGCAAGCGCATCAAAAACGAAGTGCTGGCGCAGCTTATCAGCCGCGAACTGGACCGTGCCGCTGCGACCAACACCGCCGCTGTCGTGACGAATGACGCGCCCGCTGCCGCCACAGGCGGCACGGCGACCAACACGCCGCCAGTGTTGACGCCGCAGGAGAATGTCGCCAAACGCTACAAGCAGTTTATGATCGTCATCCAGGACATGGATGAAGAGGCGATCTTGCAGCGTTACCTCAGCGCCGTGGCGATGGCGTACGACCCCCACTCCGACTACATGTCGCCGATGCGTAAAGAGGATTTTGACATCGACATGAACCTCTCGCTCTGCGGTATCGGCGCGCAACTCCGCTCGGAAGACGGCACCGCGATGATTGTGGAGGTGATCCCGGGCGGTCCCGCCGATCGCGATAAACGCGCCATCCGGCTGACCAAGGGCGACAAGATCATCGGTGTGGGGCAGGGCGATGGTGCCATAGAGGACATCGTCCATCTGCCGCTCAACAAGGCGGTGCGCAAAATCCGCGGCGAGAAGGGCACCAAGGTGGTGCTGAGCGTGATCCCGGCCTCTGATCCTTCTGGCACCACGACTAAGATCGTCGATCTTATCCGCGACGAGGTCAAGTTGGAAGAGCAGGCGGCCACCGGCCGCGTGGCGCGCGTGACGTTGCCGGACGGCGTCGTGCGCAAACTGGGGATCGTCAGGTTGCCGACCTTTTACGGCACGATGGACAGGCGGCCGAACCAGCCCGGCTTCCGCAGTGCGACCGTCGATGTAGCCAAGCAACTCGCCGCATTCAATAGCGAGAATGTCTCGGGGCTGATCCTTGATCTGCGTAACAACGGTGGTGGATCGCTGCGCGAGGCTGTCAGCCTGACCGGCCTGTTTGTGCGCAGCGGACCGGTCGTGCAGGTGCGTGAGGCGCGGCAGATCGTCGTGCTGCCGGTACCCAACATGGATCCGGCGATGGCTTTCCGCAAGCCGGTGCTCGTGCTGATCAACCGTGCCTCGGCCTCGGCTTCCGAAATCGTGGCCGGCGCGCTGCAGGACTACGGACGCGCCGTGCTGGTGGGCGATACGCAGTCGCACGGCAAAGGCACGGTGCAGACCGTGATGCCGCTGGGATCGGAAAAGTTTGGTTCGATGAAGGTGACGACCGCGAGCTTCTACCGCATCAACGGTGCTTCCACGCAACGCAAGGGCGTGGGCGCGGACATTGTGATCCCCTCGACGTTGGACGGGCTCGATATCGGCGAAGACAAGTTGCCGGGCTCGTTGCCATGGACCCAGATTGAACAAGCGCTCTACATCCCGGTCGCCGATGTGTCGAAGTTCGTGCCGCAGTTGAAAGAGCAGTCCGCCAAGCGCTTGGCGGACAATGCCCGCTACGTGCGCTACTGCACGCTGGTCCGGCATGTGCAGGAGGTCAATGAGCGGAAAGAAGTTCCGCTGGAGATCAACGCTCGCCGCAAGCTCATGAAAGCTGAAAACGAAATGCGTAAGTTGCAGGACGATGTACAGGACGCCTCGAAAGAGGGTAAGGAAGATGATGTGGTGCTCGATGAAGCGCTCAACATTCTGTCCGATCTCGTGACGCTGACGGGCGGAGCCGATATTCCGATGGAGACGGAGGGCGATCTGCGTACGCGCATGATGCGCATCTTTGGACAGGATATTCGTTAGTGCATGAGTTCATTAGTGCATTAGTTTGTTTTGGCACTGCTCGGATTTTTGGAACCGCCAAGGCGCCGAGAACGTCAAGAGGGGCTCTGGTTTTCATGAAGTTTCATGTGTTTTATGGTTAGGAATAGGTTTCGGGTTTTCTCGCAGAGCATCGGGAGGGACGAGCGTCGCTCGTCCGCGGGCAAGCAGACGCTTGCCCCTCCCTGCGCTTCGCAAGCCCGATGACAAGAGTTGGAGGAGCGGCATCTGGGTGGCGCACAAAGACGGAAAACTTTGTGGCCTTCGTGGCCTTTGTGTGAGATTGAGTTGGGTTGCGGGAACTGCTCGCGTTGGTTGTTTGGGCAGGGAGGAGTAAAAAGATGAAGCTGAAATTTACGAAAATGCACGGTGCGGGCAACGACTTTGTCCTGATAGACGACCGCGATGGGCATGTGCCGTGGGAGGATCACTTGCTGATGGCTGCGCTGGCCAGCCGCCGCACGGGAATCGGGTGTGAGGGGGTCATCTTGGTCCAGCACTCGGACAAGGCAGATTTCCGCATGCGCTTTCTGAATCCGGACGGGACGGAAGTGGAGATGTGCGGTAACGGCGCGCGCTGCGCGGCGGCCTTTGCCAACCGGATCGGTGCCAGCGGCACTGCGCTGACCATGGAGACGATGTGCGGGCTGGTGGACGCGCAGTTGAATGACAAAGGCGCGTGTGTCTGGATGCCGGAACCCGTCAAAAAGAATTATGGATTGGAACTGAAGGTCGGCGAGGAAACGGTACGCGGCGACTTTCTGGTAATGGGGGTGCCGCACTTTGTGGTGCAGGTGCCGAATGTCAGCACGGTTGATGTGCAGGGGTTGGGCCGGGCGTTGCGCCTCCATCCCGCATTTGCGCCAGATGGCACCAATGTGGACTTCGTGACGTTCCGTGCGCCCAACCGTATGACGATGCGTACCTACGAGCGCGGGGTCGAGGCCGAATCCGGTGCCTGCGGTACCGGCGCGGTCGCTTGCGCGGTGGTGGCGGTCGAGACTGCCGGTTTCACGTTGCCGACTCAGGTTAAAATGTCGTCCGGCTGTGATTTGATCATCGACGGCGACTGGCGGCACAACAAATGTACTGGCCTTACGCTCTCCGGACCGGTCAAATTCGTCTACACTGGCGAAGTCGAGCTGGACGAGCTCGATATGAGCGGAGAGATTGATTGATCGTCTGGCAAAAGACGCGACGGTGGGGCAGACGCATTTTGAATTTAGGATTTGGGATTTAGGATTTAGGAGTTTTGACGTGTGAAGCGCCTTGCGAGCCCAGTCAAAAGACGGGAGGGACGAGCGTCTGCTCGTCCGGCGGCGGTCACGCCGCCGCTTTTACCCTCGTCGTTGCGAGCCACTGCGTGGTCGCAACAAACGATCCAGATTAGGATGAAACCTGAACCCCCGAAACCCTGAAACCAGAAACCAAAGGTTGAAGATGGCCGATTATGTTCAAAAATGGCGTTGCACGTTGTATTGCCTTTGCATCTTTGCAATTGGCATGTTGATCGTCTTTCTTCCGGTGTTGCCCAAATACGCCGGGCTGGTCGCGCCGGACTCGATGCCATTTTTCGCGTGGCCGTGGCGGACGCCACACATTGAGAATCTGTTGGCTGGCGGAACTTTTTCACCGCATAACCTGTACTGGTTGATTCTGCACCCGCTTTACGCACACGAACTGACCTACATCATTGACACCTTGGTGCTGACACTCGGCGCGGTCTACTATCTGCACACGCAACGCCTGCACCCGCTGTCTGCATGGTTCGGCGGTTTGGCGCTCGGCTTCTGCGGTTACACCTTCACACTTTTCAGTGCTGGACATCGCGGGTACTTTCACATGTTCTCTTGCGCGATCTGGGCCTTTGGCCTGATCGCCAGCGGATTCGCGACACGGCGATTGACTCCGTTTGCCTTGCTGGGACTGGTTCTCGCATGGGGCGTGTCGTATCAGCCCGATGTCTTGCTGCTTGTCGGTTCGCTGGCCGCTGCCTATGTGCTCTGGCTGACGTTCTCAAACGCGGGCGTGGAGGCGTCGAGTTCCTCGCAATCGGCAATCGGCAATGGGCAATCGGCAAGTGCCGCTCCTAAATCTAAAATCGACAATATAAAATCTAAAATCCTCACCATCTGGCCGCGCTTCTTGATCTCGCTCGTCATACTTGTGCTGGCCGGTTTTGCCGGTGTCCGGTCGGCGGTGACCACGCAGATTGCCAACCGCGATGCGCAGATCGCCGGGGCAAGCGGTCGGTCGTCGTCCGAGGAGAGTACCGCAGACATGCCCGAAAAAAGTGCCGCCGAACGGCGCGAACGCTGGCTGTTCGCGACGAATTGGAGCCTGCCGCCCGAGGACGTTCTGGAGTTCCTTGTGCCCGGTGTCTTCGGCAACGACTCCGCGCAGCCGCCGTATCCCTACTGGGGGCGCCTTGGACGCCCCCACGACAGCCTGTTCCAAAAGGGCCGCATGATGCCCAACTACCGGCAACATACCGTCTATCTTGGTCTCATCCCGCTGCTCTTTGCGATCTTCGCGGCTTTCTCCCGTCCCGGACGAGCAGACGCTCGTCCCTCCCCAGAAAACAAAACTCCCAACTCCCAACTCCCAACTCCTAAATCCTCCTTCCTAAATCCTAAATTTTCCGACGTCCCCTTCTGGTGTGGTGTCTGGCTGGTCTGTCTGCTGTTGGCGATGGGACGCTACACGCCGCTTTACCGCCTATTCTATGCGCTTCCCTATATGGACTACATCCGCGCGCCGGTAAAGTTCCTGCATCTGGTAGAAATCGCCACTGCGTTTCTGGCGGGGTTCGGCATGGAGCTGTTTCTGCGCGGCGAACAGGATGATAAGTTGCGGCGCAGATTGGTCAAGCTGGCGTGCGGCATGGCTGGCGTGTTGCTGCTCGGCGTGTTGGTGGCGCTGACGGCCCGTCCGGCGATTGTTCGGCACATCACCGCCCTCGGACTGGGGCAGGTGGCCGATGCGCTAGGCGGTTACACGCTGCGCAATACCGTCCGTGCCGCAGGGCTGGCGCTGGTGGTCGCGGGTGCCCTGTGGGCTGTGGTCTACCGCATCCGCGATGATCGCGCCCCTTGGGTGCTGGCAGCGTGCCTGATCGCACTGCTCTGCCTTGATCAGGCGACTGTCGCCCGGCGTTATGTGCGGCCGATGGAGTTGGGGCCACTCTATCGCGAGAATGCGGTGGTAAAAGCGCTCAGGTCGCAAGCCGGTGATCGCACGCCGAATGTCGTTAGCTACGCCACACAGAATGTGCCGGGGCACGAATGGTTCAGTTCTTCGCTAGCCTTCAACGGCATCCGCAATTTAGCGCCCAGTCAAGACGATATGAGTGGCGCGTACGGCCAACTTTTCACCGCGCTGCAGAAGGACGCGCTCAAGCTGTGGCGGCGGCTGCATGCGCAGGCGGTGATTGTGCCGCGCAAAAATGCCGAGGGTCTGATCCGCGCCGGCGTGTTGCGTCCGCTGCTGGATTTTGAACTGGGGGCCGGGACCGTACGCTCGGTGCAACAGCCCGGCGAACAGACCTTGACCTTGGCGGCTGTGGTGCAGCCGGTGGTCGCACCCTATTTTGTTACGGAGTGGATGGGAGACATACCGGTGGCGCGCCATGCTGAGACGGCGGCGACTTCCGATCTGCCCGTTTCTGATGCGCCGCGCGTGGAGGGGCAGACCGGCGGTGCGGCGAAGGTGGAGGTGCTGACCACGCGCGGACGGCCAGGAGTGCTAGCGACGCGTGTGCGGGTTTCTGCACAGGCTCCCGGCCTGTTGGTATTCGATGAGCGGCTTCGCGACCGCCAGCAACTTCTGGTGGACGGCGCTCCCGTGCAGCTCTACACCGTTGATGGCATCTGGCCCGCCGCACTCATCCCTGCTGGCGATCACGAGGTTGTGTTGCGTACTTCCAAGCAGCCGGTCGCTCTGGTCATCAGCATATGCGCCGCGCTAATTGTTCTGGGATGGGCTAGTTCCGTGCGGCGTCGGCCAGTAGGCTGAAGGCTTTATCGGGGCCTGCGTCTTGCAGTCGTGCGGCAGTTTGGTCGGTCAAGGCCGGTAGGGCTCCGACCGCCGCATAAAAGGCGTTACGCTGCGCACGGTCCGGGAACTCCGCCACGGCACGCGCGCCGAGGTAAGGCGCATCCGCATACCGGGCCAGCACGCTCTGGCCGACCATGATCTGCATGCCCTGCACAAAGACAGAGGCGTAGCGGCTCAGCACCGGACCGGCCAGATCATCGACAAAAGGCAAGCCGCCCTTGTTCATCTCGGTGCCGATGTTGACCGGCAGGTCGCGCGCGACGCAACCGGCCACAATCTCGGCGAGCTTGGCCTGCTTGGTGGCCGCCTCGTCAGGTGACTTGAGGTTCCAGTTGCGGTCCGGAATGATGTTGAGCGCGGCGCAGCCTTTGGCGGTCATCAGGTCCAGCAGCCGGTCGGCGTCGGCCTCGCCGTCGCTGGTGCCGTCCAGCCAGGCGATGGTGGGGATGGCGTCGCACGCCTTCACCCAGCGCGTAAAGTCGTCTGCCAGCGGGAAGGTCGTTTCATCCGGCTGGATGTAGCCGATGCCGCCGCGCTTGGCGAGCGCGTTGCGGATCCGATCCTCGAGTTTCGGCAGTGTCGCTTCGAGCGCGGGGTAATCGGTCTCGTTGCAGGCGAGCAGCGGCGCCCAGAAGGCCGCGCGCGCTACGGCGTCGGCAAGTGCCTTCTCCGCTTGGACACGGTAGGCACGCACGATGTGGCGCTCGGTAGCGACACCTTTCGGAGTCAGCGGCAGCACGTCGCGCGCGTAGTCAATCGCAATCGCGGGCAACGCGGCGTTGACGCGGGCGATCAGCGCGAGATTGCGTTCCTGCGCGCCTTGGCGGAGTGCCGCCAGCGTTGTGGCTTGCGGCGTATCGGCTTCCGGTTCGCGGGCGAAGCCGCAGCCCATGATGTAGGTCACGCCCGGTTCGCCCGGCGAGCTGATATCGCAGGACGCCAGTTCCGGAACGTAGGCGCGGGTCTCCAAGTGGACGGCGGTACGTAGCGCCAGCAGGCGGCCGGCGGCGAGAAACTCCTCAAGGCCGTCGAGCACGTCAAAGTCGCACAGTGCCGCAGCGCACAGGCCGCGCGCGCGGCATTCGTACGCCACGCGTGAGGGCGACCAGCCGTCGGCGTTGTACGAAAAGAACGAATGGCAGTGCATGTTGAAGTTCGCGCCGGGCTCGGGAAAGGTCCCGGCGGCGAGCGCGTTGAGCGCGGCAGCGCGCGTTTCAGGTGAAAAGCTGTCCAGCGCGGCGATTTTCTCAGCGGTCATAAGACTCCTCCAACAGGTCTGCTTACAGGCATTCAGTGTTACGCCGTGCGGGCGCGGTCGTTGTATTCGCCGGTCCGCGTGTCGATACGGATCACGTCGCCTTCGTTGATGAAGAGCGGGACGGCCAGTTCGTAGCCGCCTTCGACGGTGGCGGGCTTGGTAACCTTGCCGGAAGCGGTGTTGCCTTTGACGCCGACCTCGCAGCTAATCACGGTGCGCTCGACCATATTCGGCAGTTCGACGTCAATCACCTTGTCGTTGAAGAAGAGGGCGTCGACGGGCATGTCGTCCATCAGGAAATACTTGTTACGTCCGAGCACCTCCTCCTCGATCACCAACTCTTCGTAATTCTCGTTCAGAAACACATAGTGGCCATCGTTTTCGTATGAGAAGCGCACCTGTTTCTGAACCAACTCCGGTTTCTCGAACCTGTCATTCGAGCGGAAACTTTTGCTCATGGTCGTGCCGGTCAGCATATTCTTCAGCTTGCAGTTATAGATCGCCTGTCCCTTGCCGGGCTTGCTGAAGTCAAACTCAGTGACCAGCCACGGCTGGCCGTCTTCCAACTGGATTTTTGCGCCCTTGCGCAGATCAGATACGGTAAGCATAATCGCCCTCTTTCGCGTTTGAAGTAGGGATTCATGTTACAGAGGGGCACGGCTATCTGTCAAGTTGCGCGACTGCGGATTTTGAAGGCGCGGAGAAATCCATTGGACGGGTTGCCGTAGCACGGTGTACATTGTCTCCGTTGGTTCTGGGACGGGAACCCAGACGATTGGGGCGTGTGCGCGACCTTTAACCTTTCAGATCCTTATGTTTACGACTTACGGTGCCTTGATCGGGCTTGCGATTGCGATCTTCCTCATCATCCGCAAGGCGACCCCGGCCTATGCCCTGATCTTCGGGGCGCTCGCCGGCGGTTTGATCGGTGGCGGCGGACTCACCGATACTGTCGCCGCGATGATCGATGGCACCAAGGCGATGATGCCGTCGGTCCTTCGGATTCTCGCCTCCGGTGTCCTTGTCGGCGCGTTGGTGAAGACCGGGAGTGCGGCGAAGATCGCGGATGCGATCGTCGGTGCGCTGGGGGCGCGGTTCGCGCTGACGGCGGTCGCCCTGTCGACGATGATCGTCTGCGCCGTCGGGGTGTTCATCGATATTGCGGTGATCACGGTCGCGCCGGTGGCACTTGCGGTCGGACGCAAGGCGAAGCTGCCGGTGAGTGCGCTTCTTGTGGCGATGATCGGCGGTGGTAAGGCGGGCAACATCATCTCGCCGAACCCTAACACGATTGCTGCGGCCGATGCCTTCAAAATCGAACTGACCTCGCTGATGGGTGCAAATATCATTCCGGCGATCGCGGCGCTCGTGGTGACGATTCTGATTTCGACGATCATGGCCAGACGGGCGGGGGATGTGACGACGGAGGTTGCCGAAGACGACGCGGCTTCCGCAACAGATCTGCCCTCGTTCATGCAAGCGGTGATAGGTCCCCTGACCGTCGTCGTTCTGCTCGCGCTTCGCCCGCTCTGCGGCATTGCGGTCGATCCGCTCGTCGCACTGCCTGTGGGCGGCCTCGTCTGTAATCTGGTGACCGGCAAGTGGCGTGATACCGTCGCCAACTCCGAGTTCGGCCTTTCGAAGGTGATCGGGGTCTCCATTCTCCTGATTGGTACCGGTACCATTGCCGGCATTGTCAAGGATTCGGGGCTCAACCAAGATATGATCGCGTTGCTCGGCGCCCTGCATCTGCCGACGATGGCGCTCGCGCCGGTTTCCGGCTTTTTGATGGCCGGGGCGACGGCTTCGACCACCGCTGGCGCGACGATCGCCTCGCAGACTTTTTCCGGCACGCTGGTTTCAGCCGGGGTGCCCGCGCTCGCTTCTGCGGCGATGATCCATGCCGGCGCGACGATCATCGATTCCCTGCCGCACGGCAGTTTCTTCCATGCGACTGGCGGCGCGGTCGGGATGTCGGTAAAGGACCGCCTGAAATTGATTCCCTACGAAGCTGCGGTCGGTCTTACCTCCACGATCGTCGCGGTCGTGTTGGCCGCGTGTGCGCGATAGGGCAGTGGAGTGTAGATGGTGCCAGGAGAGGGAGTCGAACCCTCACGGTGTCGCCACCGGCAGATTTTGAGTCTGCTGCGTATGCCATTTCGCCACCCTGGCACGGATGGAGCGGGCGAAGGGAATCGAACCCTCGTAACCAGCTTGGAAGGCTGGGGCTCTACCATTGAGCTACGCCCGCAGATGTATTAAGCTAATGTATCGATTTCTGTGTGGCGGGTCAATAGCCCGGTTGAGTTTTTCTGACATGATTGACATGAGTGGGGGCGGTAGTGGAGAGCGAGAGCCGTCGGAGCGAAGCAATGGAGGGCGAGTGTCCCCACGAGCCGCCTTCCGCTGCGCGGAAGAAATAGGTGATAACGTGCATGTTCAGATAGAAAGATTGGTGCCGCGTCCAAGGCGGGTCGTTCTGGGTGAGGGGGAATTGCGCGTTGATGGGGCGGGCATGTTCTCGGTTGATGCGGCGGCGGATGTCGCGCGTCCTGCGTCGCGTGTGCTCCGGCGCACCTTGGGGTCGGGCTGGCGGGAGTCGGGAGCGCAGACGTCCCCGCCCGCTGAGTGTGCCTGCATCCGATTTAATCTGGTGCCGCATGTGGCCGGGGCGCAGTCCTATCGGTTATGCGTCACGCCCGCAGGCGTTGAAGCCGAAGCGCAGGATTGCGCGGGTCTTTTTTATGCGGCCGTGACCTTGGCACAGCTTGTCGCGTTGTCGGGTGGTGCGCTGCCGGTTTGTGAGATTGAGGACGCACCGGACTTTGAGGCGCGCGGCGTGATGCTCGACATCAGTCGCGACAAGGTGCCGACGATGGCGACGCTGTTTGAACTTGTGGATCGGCTGGCTACGCTCAAGATCAATCAGCTTCAACTCTACACCGAACACACGTTCGCCTATCGCGGTCACGAGGAGGTCTGGCGCGACGCGAGTCCGATGACGCCAGAGGATATCCGCGAGTTGGATGCCTATTGCATTGAGCGGTGTGTGGAGCTGGTGCCGAATCAGAATTCGTTCGGGCATCTGGAGCGCTGGCTTGCGTTGCCGCGTTACGCGCCGCTGGCCGAACTGCCGCAGGGCGGCGCGCCGCTGCCGTGGGGCGGCGTACACGAACGGCCTACATCGCTCTGTCCGACCGACCCGCGCAGTCTCGCCCTGCTTGAGAATCTGTATGACCAACTGCTGCCGAACTTCACCTCACGGCTGTTCAATGTCGGCTGCGACGAGACCTTCGACTTGCGCGGTGAAGGCCGTTCGGCGGCGCAAGTACGTGAGCACGGCGAGGGGCGCGTGTATCTGGACTTTCTCAAGGAGATTCACGCGCGAGTCACCGCACGCGGGCGGCGCATGGCCTTTTGGGGCGACATCATCATGCGTCATCCTGAGCTGGTGCGCGAGGTGCCGCGCGACGCGCTAGCGCTGGAGTGGGGGTATGAGGCCGATCATCCGTTTGACGAGCACGGGGCGCTGTTCGCTGCGTCGGGGCTGTCGTTTTACGTGTGTCCCGGCACGTCGTCATGGAACAGTCTGGCCGGTCGCATGACCAACATGCGCGCGAATCTCGCGGTCGCGGCCGAGAACGGGTTGCGCCACGGTGCCTGCGGCTATCTGATCACAGACTGGGGCGACGGCGGCCACTGGCAGCCGCTGGCGGTGAGCTTCGCCGGCTATACGTATGGCGCGGCGCTGGCGTGGGGCGGCGCGCGCAACCGGGATCTGGATCTCGCGCAGGCGATGGATCGTTTCGGCGGTGCGCAGGGGTATGGCGATGCGCTGCTGCGGCTGGGCGATCTCTACTTGCGGTGCGGCGCGTTACGCGGCAACGCCAGCGAGCTGTTCCTGCTGCTTGCCAAGCCGCGCGGGCGCGCCTTGCCTGCCGGGATCACGACAGAAACGCTGCGGGATGTCCTCGGCGCGATTGACGGTATTGAGCGCGGACTGCCTGCGGAGCGGACATCGGTCGTCGGGCAGGAGGTCCGTCACGTGATCCGGCTGCTGCGTGCTGCGTGTCACCGTGGGATTGCGCTGCTGGACGGCACGATCGACACACCCACGACGCAGGCGTCGCTCGCGGCGGAACAGGAGACGCTGATGGCGGCGCATGCGGCGGTCTGGCGCCTGCGCAACCGCGAAGGCGGGCTGTCTGACAGCCTGGCGCGCATGGAGGTAATAAGTAATAGGTAAGATGTAATAAGTTTGCGGAGCACCGGGAGGGGCAAGTGTCACTTGCCCGGTAGCGGTTACGCCGCGCCCCATGAACGCCGAACGTCGAACGCAGAACGCTCAACTCCTAACCGCTAATCCCGCGTTAAAGCGACATCGCGCGGAGTACCGCTTATCGTCGCCAACCGTTACTTGAGCCACATGACTGTGCCGCCGTGGATGACGGTCAATGTGGCGCTTTGGCTGAGGATCGCTTGCGAGCCGGTGCCGTAGACTACCACGTCATAACTGCCCGCAGTGGCTTTTTTCACATCGTTGAGTAACAGCCAAGAGGCTGTGGCGCCGGGGATGGCCGTGCCATTGTGCCGCCATTGGAAGCCCGTGGCATTCGGGGAGAAAACGCTGAACAGGGCATCTTCACCTATACGTATTTTTAGGGAACGCGGCTGGTTCCAGATACCCGGGCGCGTTCCGGTCGGGGTGGCTGGCACACCGCGACGGGCAAGGATGTAGATGTCCTTGGTGGTGAACTCGCGCGCGTTGTAAGTGAAGGTCCAGTCGGGATCGTTTGAGGCATTCGGCTTGTTGCCGATACCGAGGCCGGGCGTCCGGTTGTTCGAGCCGAAGCTGACCATCGAGAAGATCGTCTGGCCTTGAGCGAAATTGTGGACCTGCATGGAGCCGTGGCCGACCGTCGTGATGGCGTCGATGGTGTCGCCCCAATCATAGCGACTGCCGTTTGCGCCCGGGATATTGAGGGCGTTGCCCGCCCCGTAGTTGTTCGGCCAGAACTCGATGTTGCCGGCGAGGATGCCTGTGCCGGTACTGACACTGATGTCGGCGACATTGGCGGACGCGTAGACCGTGAGGTTGCTGACGTACTGTTGCAGGCGGGCACCACGGTCGGCGGTTGGCACACCGATCATCGACAGGTCGTTGGTGTAGGCATCCATGGAGACCCAGACCCATTTGTGGACCCCGTTTGTATCGACTAGGTTCATGCAATAAGCGACGCGGTCGAAGGGCTGGATCTGCTGGAAACGACTCTCGTCAACCAAGTAGTTCGCGCCGTTGACGTAACTGACCGTGTTGCTGACGGGAAGGTAGGAGACAAGTTCGTAGTCGCCATACTCGGGGATGTCGGCGAGCGGGCCGATCGGATAGGGGACGGGTGCGCGGAACGAGAGGGCGGTGCCGGGGGCGACCGGATTGGCGTTGAAGGAGCGGTCGCGCACGCCGGTGACGGAGACTGAGTAGAGCTGGCCGGCGGTCAGCGGCGAGGTTCGCAGGATCACATCCCTCTTGTTGGGACTCAGCCAGGCATCGAGCACCGTCACGTCGGGTGAAACGGTGAAGAACGTTGGCGTGGCTGAACTGTCGGCCAGCGGCTCGTTGAAGCCGAGCGCGATCTGGTCGAGCGTGAGCGAAGCTGTGGCGTTGAGCAGGGTCGGGCGCGTCAGGTCGGCGGTGCTGCCCGCGCACAGCACAAACACGTAGAGTCGGCGGTGGTTGTACGATTCCGCGTTGTAGGCGAAGGTCCAGTCGGGGTCGCCGGTCGGTCGGTTGCCGATGCCGATGCTGAGCAGGTTGTTATTGTTGAAATTGCTGAGGGCAAAGAGTGTCTGGGCGGCACCTGCGCCGTGATTGTGGACCTGCATGGAGCCATGACCGTTCTGGCTGCCGTTGGCACTGCCGTCGCCGAAATCGTAAGTCGAGTTGCTGGCGCTCGGAATGCCGATCGAGTTTCCTTTTCCGTAATTGCTGGGCCAGAACTCGATGTTGCCGGTGTCGATATCGGTGCCGGTGACGATGCCGCCCACGTTGGAGCGCACATCCAGACGCGTGACACGCGTCTGGAAGAAGCAGTTGGTGCCGGGGAGTCCGATCTTTGAGGGGTCGTCGGTGAAGGCATCCATGGCGGTCCAGATCCACTGTGTCGGCGCGGTGCCGGCTTGGAGTTCGAGGTAATAGGCCACGCGCGAGTAGGGCGGAAGGTTGTTGGTGTCGGCGAACACGGTGTAAGTCGATGCCGAAGTGAAGAAGCTGCCGCAGACCGGCAGGTCAAAGGTGTACACGTGCCGATATCCTTGAGCATCGGGCACATTTTCCGCGACAGGTTGCGGCAGGGGCGGAGCGGCAGTGGGACGCACCAGCACATGCATGGTGCGGCGCGTGTAGTCGCTACCAGCGTTGCTCGCGAAGGTCCAGTCGGGGTGGCTGGTGGGGCGGTTGCCGATGCCGAGCGCAAGCGTGTTACCGTCGACGCCCCAATTGTTCATGGCGAAGAGCGTCTGCGCGGCGGCTGAATTGTGAAGCTGCATGGAGCCGTGTCCGCCGGGGTCACGGCGGTCGCCGAAGTCGTAGGTGGTGTCACTGGCACCGGGGACAGCGGCCGCGTTGGTGGCGCTGTAGTTATGGGGCCAGAACTCAAGGTTGCCGCCGGCCATACCGCTGCCGTTGACGATGCCGTCAACGTTGGACTTGACGTCGAGGTTGGAGACCGGCTGCTGGAAGATCGCGCCGGAGGCCAGGGTCGGCACGGCGATTTTTGTGCGGTCGGTCGTGAAGGCGTCCATCGACGCCCAGAGGTATTGGACGGTACCGTCCTTTTTGGCCAGTTCAAGGTAATAGGCGATACGGTCGAACGTATCAATCACCGGTGCTGTACGCGCGCGGTTGACGCGGTACGGGTCAGCGGCGGCATTGAAGTTGCCGATGACGGGAATATCGAGCGTGTAGACGCATTCGTAGCCGCTCGCAAAGTCGCCGGCGTTGGTGCCGATGTTCGTGATGATCTCCGGGGGCAGGGCGGGGGCCGCTACTGGGAGCGCAGTGCCGGGGGCCACCGCATTGGCGTTGGGCGATGCGTCACGGACACCGGTGATCGTAAGTGTCAGCGCGACATCGGCGGGCTGTTGCGAAGTCAGCAGTCTGATTGTCCGGAAGTCAGCCTCAAGGGTGGCGTCGAATATCGCGACACCGTGATCGAGCGTGAAGAGGCGCGGGTCAGCGGAAGATGGGGCCAGCAGTTCGGAGAAGCTGACGGTCACGAGTCGGCGCGAGAAGTCGGCCTGCGCCGATAACGGCACCGGCGGGGTGGTGTCGCTCGCGTCGCGGCGGACCAGCACGTAGAGCGTCTTGACGGTGAAATCGCCGCCGTTACCGCTGAAGGTCCAGTCGGGATGGTCTGTCGGACGGTTGCCGATGCCGATATCAATCACGTCGCCTGAACTCCAGTGGTTGATCGCGAAGAGGGTCTGGCGCGCATTGTAGTTGTGCACCTGCATGCAACTGTAGTTGGCACTGAACGAACAGGTGTCATCGAAATCATATTTGCTGGAGTTTGCGCCGGGGAGGCCGAGCTTATTGCCCGAGGTGTAATTGTAGGGCCAGAACTCGATGTTACCGGAGGAGATGTCGCCGGTTACGACGCCGTCCACATTGCAGACAACGTGCAGATTGCTTACAAACTGCTGATACACCACGCCGGAGGCGAGGTTCGGGATGCCGAGTTTGTCGGCGCGATTGGTGAAGGCATCCATGGAGACCCACACGTACTGGAGGTCGTCCTCGGGCTGCCGCTGGAGTTCGAGGTAATAGGCCACGCGATCAAAACTGCCGACATCCGCGCTGTAATCGAATGCATAGGGGACGATGGAACTGTAGTTCGGTTGGGTGGCGAGATCGAGCTTGTAGACCAGCGCGTAGGCGGCGGATTAAGGCACGTAGTTCCAGTAGCCGCGGGGCATGGGTGGCTTGTATGCGGTGAACGTGACTTGGCTGTTGGCCGGGATCGTGAACGGCGTCGGCGTGCTCTCGTCGTCGATGTCGCTGGCGGTGACGGTGTAAGACGCGCCTTCCGTCTGTTTCGAGGTGACTAGGGTGACGGTCAGATGATCGCCACTGATTGTGGCTGAGTGGAGCGTGAGGCCGCCACTGAGCGTGTAGTGAGCGATGTTGGTGGCACTGCTGGGGGACATCGGTTTGCTGAACACGACATCGATCTGCGTCCGGTTGGAGCGACCGGACGCACTGAGCAGGGCGGGGGGCGCGGGCGAGGTGAAAGTCACTTGGCTGTTGGCCGGGATTGTCAGTGCGGCGGGCTCGGTTCGGTCCTGGATGTTATTGAGCGTGACGGTGTAGGTGGTCTGCGGAGCCTGCTGTGAGGTGGCGAGCGTGACCGTCCGCAGGTTGGCGTCCAGCGTCGCGGACGTGACGGTCAGACCTTGGTCGATGGCGTAGTTCGCCGTGTTGGTGGCGCTGTCGAGCGAGAGGGGCTTGTTGAAGGTAATGGTCGCTGCGCCCCTGTTGGCCACGGTGCCGAGGGCGCGGATGGGTGCGGGCTGATTGGGTGCGGGCGAGGTGCCGATGATGTTGGTGATGGCCGGGAACCAGGCGTTGGCCATTTTCTGGTAGCCGACAGCGTTGGGATGCAGATTGTCCGCCATGTCGCTCAACTCGAGATAGGCGTGCATGTCGAGAAAATGGACGCGGCGTCCCAGAGCCTGCTGGGCGGCGACCTTAGTCGGAACGAACGGGTTGAACCAGTTGGTGATGGCGGTGTAGTTCGGCTCGCCGCGCTTCATGAGGGTGGTGACGATGATATGCGCGCTCGGCTGGCAGAGCGCGATGCGCGTGATGAGAGCGTCAAGGCGGTCGACGGCATTCGTGAACCGCGTGCCGCCGCCTGAGTCATTGGTGCCGATGTGCAGGAGGACCGCGTGCGGGTCTTCGATGGTCTCGAACCAGCCGAAGATGTTCTCGTAAAGGCCGAGCGATGGGTCGGAAATTCTCCAGCCGCCATGTCCTTCGTGGTTGATTTCCGGCAGGTCGGGTGAAGGGTTGGCGGTCGAGGTTCCGACATAGTCGACGATATAAGACGCATTCGTGAGCATGTGGTAAAGCGGGAGCCGGTATCCGCCGGCGACCGGCGTGCCGTGGGTGATGGAGTCACCAAGCGGCATGATGCGGATCGGTGTTGGCTGGGCTGTCACGAACCCGGTGAATAGAACGAAACCGAAAACGAGCGTCAAAGCGTTATATCGGGGCGTCATGCGTGACTCCTTACTTAAAGTAAACTTGTGAGAGATCTCCGTTACGCCAACCAAACGCACGGCAGACTTCACATCGTCTCAACAGTACTCTTTTCCCAAGTGTTTCGCAAGCCCCGTCTTGTTGACGTTTGCTTATAAGATGCGATATGATTTACGCACTTGAGGGGATGAAATGACGGCTGTGGACATGACTGAGCAAGCGATCGTTAAAACGGACAAGTACGCCCATCTGAAAGGGCTAGTGCTGTGTGGTGTGGACGCGAAGGCAATTTTTGGACTGCTGAGCGAGGGCGTGGTTGTTGTTGACCATAGCGGACGTATCGTGCTCGTGAATCGCCGCGTCAAAGAGATATTCGGCTACGGTGCGGATGAGATGTTGGGCCGCCCGTTGGATATTCTGCTGCCGGAAAAGTTCCATAGGAGCCATGCGCTGGCCATAGAGAGCTTTTTTAAAAACCCCCGTGCCCGTTCGATGGGGCACGGAAGAGATCTCGTCGCCAAGCGGAAGAACGGGGAGACGTTTCCGGTTGAGGTCGGATTGTGTGCGTTCAACGTCGGGCACTGCGAGTTGAGTATCGCCATCGTGGCCGATATCTCGGTCAGAAAAAAGATGGAGATGGAGCTGAAGGCCCGCAATGCAGAACTGGATGCGTTCGCGCATACGGTCGCGCATGATCTTAGCGGGGCGCTTACGCCGATAGTCGGATTGAGCGAGTCGTTGGCGGATAGCTACGAGACCCTTTCGCCGCAGGAGATAAAGAATGACCTGCTGTCGATCGCGAAGGCGGGCCTGAAGATGGGCGACATCATTAAGAGCTTGTTGTTGTTCGCCAGCATCCGCAAGGAAGATGTTGTGGTCAGTGAATTGGATATGGGCGCGATCGTTAAAGAGGTACTGCACCGCCTCCACTATGTGATTCAAGAGCGGGAGGCGGAAGTGGTGGTGCCGGAGCATTTCCCGCGTGCGCTCGGCGTAGCGGCTTGGGTCGAAGAGGTTTGGTATAACTACATCAGCAACGGACTCAAGTATGGCGGCAATCCGCCGCGCCTTGTCCTTGGGGGCGAGTCTACGGAAGCAGGCGAGGTTCGGTTCTGGGTTTCGGACAATGGTGCCGGTATTCCGCAGGAAAAACTCCCCAAAATCTTCGCTCCACTTTACCAAGTCAATGGGACTTCTTTGGCAGGGTACGGGCTCGGACTGTCTATCGTGCAACGCATCGTGGATAAGCTGGATGGTAAGGTCGATGCGCAGAGCCAGCCCGGTTGTGGCAGCACATTCAGCTTCACGCTTAAGGCTCCGTGATACGCGCCCCATGCGTTCCCGGGGAAGAGAGGGGGTGAGATGAGCCATCATGCAGGGGAACGATCTTTTAACGACACTCGGTTGCCTCGTGGCGGCGTTGCTGATTGCAGGGGTTGCGCTGAGTGACGTGCGCATCAACGAGGTTGTCGCCTCGAATCACGCCGGCCTGGTGGATGAAGACGGCGAGAGTTCGGATTGGTTCGAACTGGTCAATACCGGCACCCTCCCGGTGGCGCTGACTGGATGGGGGATGTCGAATGATGCCGCCGCTCCTTTCTTATGGACCTTCCCGTCGGTGAGCCTCGGTCCGGGTGCGCATCTGCTGGTGTGGGCCTCCAAGAAAGATCGTCGCCCGGACGTGGTGGCCGGCGGGGAACTGATCTTGATCCCGGAGAGCAGCGCATGGCGGTATTGGGACGCCGGTAGCGTGCCGGCCGGCGCGTGGCAGACGCTCGCGTTCGACGATTCGGCCTGGCCGCAGGGGAATGCCCGCTTCGGCCATCCGTCGGTACCGGATGGCACGCCGCTGGCCAGAAGCCCGGCTTCCCAGTTTTATCCGGCCTATTTTTTCCGCCGGACCTTCACGCTGAATGCCGTGCCCTCGGCCGAGGAGGTCGGTGTGCTCAACATCCGCCACCACTTTGATGACGGCGCGGTGGTGTGGCTGAACGGCGAGGAGATTTACCGCTATAAGATGCCGCCCGGCGCGGTCGATTATACGGCCTATACGGGTGACGGTTACAATGTGGACTACAACGGCAGTTGGCTGACCAACACGCTCAATAAAGCACAGGTGCTCGCGCTGTTGCAACCGGGCGACAATGTGTGCGCGGTGAGTCTGCATCAGTCGAAGCCGACCACCAGCGACGCGATTTTTGACTTGGGCCTCCGTTTCTTGGCCGGGACCGACAAGGAACTGCACACCAATTTCAAAATCAGTGCCAGCGGTTGCGACCTCTTTCTCACGCAACCGAACGGCACGACGGCGGACCATGTAGCGGTGCCGGTGATGCCGTCGGACTGTGCGGTTGGCCGCGCACCGGATGGCGTCGGCGCTTGGCACGTGTTGCCGGTTCCTACGCCGGGATTCGCGAACAACACCAACCAAGTCTATGAGGGCGTGGTCAGCGCGGTCACGGCGTCGGTTCCCCCCGGCTTTTATGCGGGGCCGACACTGCTCGCGTTGAGTACGGCGACGCCGGACGCGGAAATCTACTACACGACTGACGGCTCCACACCGACTACCAATTCGCTGCGTTACACCCACCCCTTTACCCTCAACAACCGCAGTCTTGAGACCAACGCCCTCTGCTTGATCAATACCGGCTCTTTTTACGTCACGCCGACAACCCTGCAACCCAAGGCGTGCATTGTGCGTGCGGTGGCGGTACGCCCCGGTTGGATGGCGTCGCCGCTTTTCGGCGGTACGTGGTTCGTGGGACCGCAGACCGCGTCGTTTACGGTGCCGGTGCTTGCCCTTGCGTCGGACCACACGAACATCTTCGGCGAGACCGGTATCTACGGTAATCCTGATGCGGCCAATAGGTATGATTGGGAGTATCCGCTGAATGTGGAGATGTTCGTGGATCAGGCGCGCGTGGTGGGTCAGACCATGGGGTTCCGTATTCATGGCGGTTACTCGAGGGCCATGGCGCAAAAAACATTGCGCCTTTACGCGCGATCGGAATATGGCGTATCGACTCTTGCCTATCCGGTTTTTCCCGACCAGCCGCAGTTTGGCGCCTATAAGCGTGTGCTGCTGCGCAATGGCGGCAACGACTGGACGAAGTCCATGATGCGCGACGCTGTGGCGCAGGAGTTGTGCAAGCATCTGCGGCATGACACGCAGGCATACCGGCCGTCGGTCGTGTTCCTGAACGGCGAATACTGGGGCGTCCACAATCTGCGCGAGCGCTACGATGCGCGTTATCTGGAACGCGTGTACGGTGCTGATCCTGAGCAGGTGGACATCATCGGTTTTCCGTACGGCTCTTCCGTGACGGTGGCGGATGAAGGCTCGGCGTCCGATTTCAACGCGCTGTTGACATGGCTCTCGACCAACTCGCTCGTCAATGCCGCCGCGTACGCCACCGTGACCAGTCAGGTGGATGTGGCGAACTTCATGGATTACATGCTGGCCAACATGTTTGTGGTAAACAAGGATTGGCCCGGCAACAACATCAAGTTCTGGCGCACGCGCACCGCGAACACTGCGCCCGACGCACCGTACGCCCACGACGCGCGCTGGCGCTGGTTGATGTTTGACGTCGATTTCGCATTCGCGGGTTGGGACCCCGATCCGCCCGACACCGACATGTGGGCCTGGGCCACGTCGACAACCGGCAGCGGCCGCGTCTGCGAGGCTGCCACGCGGCTGTTCCGAAGGCTGCTGGAAAACGCGGATTTCCGCACGCGGATGTTGACGCGCTACGCCGATCAACTCAATACTGCCTATCAGCCGCGTCGCACGCGCGCGCTGACCGAACAGTTCCGCGATGCCGTGGCGCCTGAGATGCCGCGGCACATCGCGCGCTGGCCCGGCGCGATTTTTAGCACAGCGACGTGGTCCAATCAGGTGGCCAGTATTTGGGCGTACGCGCGTGACCGTCATGCGTGGGAGTGGCGGCACATGTGTACGCGCTTCAACTTGAGTACGGCCGAGGTATGCGTGGCAACGTCCGATCCGGCGCACGGACGTGTGCAGGTCAACGACATCCTCGTGGATGGCGACACGCTGGGCATTCCCGATCCTGCGACGCCCTATCCGTGGCGCGGCTGGTATTTCCGCGAAGTGCCGGTGACTCTGCGCGCGCTGCCGCGTCCGGGCTATCGGTTCGCCGGCTGGATCGAGCCCGGTAGCACCAACGCTTGCCTCTCCGTGTTGCCGGTGTCCGCGCAACAGACGTTCACTGCCCGTTTCGAGCCTGATCCCAATGCGCAAGCGCCTGCGGTCTTTCTGCCCGCCGGTGAAGAGAACTGGGATAAGGATGCTTGCTGGGACAGCGGGCTCTTCCCGAATTGGCCGGGCGCGCGCGTGGTCATCCCGCCGCCGACCGTGCCGGACGAGGACGGATTGCCGCGCCGCAATGTGCGCATCGCCACGCAGCCGGTGACGGTCGGCCATGTGACGGTCGACAACGGGACGTTCAGTAACCGTATCCGCAACAAGAAGGATGCGCCGGCGGGAGCTACGTTAACGTTCGATGGCGGGGCGGAGGCGGCCTCGTTGACGGTGGTTGGCGATGACGTGGGGTTCACGGCGGTGGAGGTGACGCGCGGTGTGGTGCTGGCCACCGACCTGCGAGTGGTGGTGAGCAACACGGTGGGTGATGCGGAATACGGCGGCTTGCGCGTACAGGCGGGGTGGAGCGGTTCGGGCGGCTTGATCAAAGAGGGGCCGGGACGCTGCACGATGACCGGTGGCGGCAAGACGTATAGCGGGAGCACGGTCATTCGAGAGGGCGTGTTGAGTATGACGCAACCGGCCGCGCCGTCCGCCGCAGCCGGTGTCACGATTGAGTCCGGCGGCCAGCTTTGTTTGACATCGGGCGATCCGCTGAGCGGACCGCCGCGCACGTATGCGTTCGGCGGCGCGGTGACGCTGGCAAGTGCCGGAGCGGCGGGCGCGGCCGGAACGGGCGGCCTGCGTTATGCGCCGGGCGGTGTCGCGAACTGGGCCGCTGTGCCGGTGCCGGTCGTGCTGACGGCGGGTGATGCATGTATCGCTGTGGAGGATGTTTCCGGCGACCGTCTGCTGTGCAATACACTCGTGTTGGATGGCGGGCTCTGGGGGGTGTCGCCGTTGATGAAGCAGGGCGGTGGACGGCTCGTGGTCGCGCGTGATGCGGCGGATTATGAAGGCGTGGTCACGGTTGCGGGGGGCGGCTTGCAGGTGGACACGGCGATGCGCGGCGCGGATATCGCAATCGGCGATAACGCTTGGCTGTGCGGCACTGGCTGCGTGGGTAGCGTGACGGGCGGCGGCTGGATCTCGCCTGGGGCAGGGGGAGCGGGTCGCCTTCAAGCGCAATCTGTGGGTGGCGGAGTGGATTTCGCGTTCCGCTTCACTACGGCGGGGGATAACAGCGCGGGCAACGACACGCTGGAGTTGCGGTTCAGCGCAGCACCTTTCTCGAAGATACTGGACGCCGATAATCGTATTTATGTCTATCTCGACGTGTTGCCGCCAGAAGACGGTTACGTACTGGGTGGTTTCGCGACGGCGTCTTCCGTGGATTTCACGCGGTGGATCGCGTTGGCATCGTGGCACTTTTTTGTACTCGATCCGTACGGCACCGAAGTGTTTGAAGGGCAGACCTACGCCCCGTGCCCGGTGGCGCTCAATCTGTCAACGGTTGCGGCAGGTTCGGGCCGCATGCTCAAAATATCCCGCCCTACGCACGGCTACGCGGCATGGTGTGCCGAGTGGTTCACGCTGGCTGAACGTACGGATGTTGCCGTGAGCGGTCCGCTGGCGGTTGGTGCGGACGGCGTAGCCAATCTGTTGCGGTATGCGTTGGGAGCCGGTCGTACAGAACCGATCACGCCGTATCTGCCGCGCCTCGACCGCGTCGCAGGTGCACTGGTTTACGCGTATCGCACGCGCGTGGACGAACAGGCGGGGCTGTCATACCTAGTGGTCTGCACCGACGATCTGACCGCGTCCGCCGCATCTTGGCTGGACGCGCAGCAAGACACGGGACTCACGGTACGTCTGCTTGACCCGCAAGCCACGGAAGATCCGGCGATCGCGATCACGCGGCTCGAAATCATCCCCGGTCCGTCCGCGCCGGTGCGCTTTTTCAGGCTGAGGGTGCAGCAACCGTAACGGCGTGAGTCAACTGCTGTAAAAACGGGCGGCGAGGCGCGGAAAGATGCACGCAAGCAGGACGAAGAAGAGCGCTGGCAGCAACCCGCGCAAACCAGCCGCCAAGCAAAAACAGGCCTGTACCATCAAGAGATTGCGGATGTGACCGCCGATAGTCACGGGCACCGGTTGCAGTTGGTACATGACGCCGCCCAACAACCACGCGCGCATCAGGGTCATGATCATCAGGAACACGTAGGCCACAGGGAGCAGCGTTTGTGGTGGATGTTGCACGGTGCTTGCCGCGAGCACAGCGGGTAGCACAATGAGCAACGCGGCGAACGGCAACCAGCGTAGTGCACCTTGCGGTTTTTCGGTCGCCATCTCACGCGCGGCTAACGCTGAGAAGGCGGCCACGTAGAGCGTCAGGCCGACAGCGGCCAGCAGGACGGGCAGCCACTGGCCGAATGATGTCGGCACTCCGAGAGCCAGCGCGCCGAGCAGCAAGTTCATGCCGCGACAGAGACCCATCGTCAGCGCGCCCACTACGGGAATGCGCTTCGCACCGCCGTTGTAGAGGATGATCAGAGCGGCCAGCACTGCTGCGGCGTGCAGTGCCGGACGTCCGGCAATCAGCGCCAGATTGAGCCCGGCGAGCGCTACGACAACGGCCGCCATGCGCGCCTGTGGCACCGGGATTTCGCCCGACGGCAGCGGCCTGTCCGGCCGTTCGGCGCGGTCGGTCTCGATATCCATCAGGTCGTTCAGGATCAGACCGAAGGCGTACAGGCAAAGCGAGGCACCCGCTGCGGCAGCCAGCGCCGGAGCACTAGGTGCACGCGACACGGCTGCGGCGGCCAACAAGGCGCCGGCGACGGGGTCGCCCGGCACGGTCAGCAGGTTGGGCAGACGCAGCAGCCGGAACCAAGGCGCAAGAGTCGGGGTGGCGGACATTGGCTCCAGCTCAAGCTGGCTGGTTGGCAGCGCTCCAGCGATAGTACTCTTTCAACTCGAGATCGGCCGCTGCGGCCTCGTCCAGGAAGACCGTGGTGTCAGGGTGCATCTGCAACGCCGAGGCCGGCGTGAACTGCGAGACGCCGCCTTCGATCGCGGCGCGCACGGCCTTGGCCTTGTGTTCGCCGAAGCAGAGCATGATGCAGCGCTTGGCTTCGAGGATCGTGCCGATGCCCATCGAAATGGCGTGGCGCGGCACTTCGTCGGCTGCATCGAAAAAGCGCGCGTTGTCGCTGATGGTCTGCTGGGTAAGCGCCACAAGCCGAGTGCGCGAGACCAGCGAAGAGGCGGGCTCGTTGAAGCCGATGTGGCCGTTGGAGCCGATGCCGAGCACCTGGATGTCGATGCCGCCGGCTGCTTTGATCTCCGCCTCATACGCCGCGCAGTGCGCCGCAACATCCTTTGCCAAGCCATCGGGCACATGCGTGTTGGCCAGATCCAGATTCAGGTGGTTGAAGAGTTGTTCTTCCATGAACCGGCGGTAGGATTGCGGATGGTCGGGGGCGAGCCCGTGGTACTCATCGAGGTTGAAGGTGCGCACCCGGCTGAAGTCGAGTCCGTCACGGTGGGCTTGGATCAGCGCCTTGTAAAGGAGCGTGGGCGTGCTGCCGGTGGCGAGGCCGAGCACGGTCTCAGGGCGTTTGCGCACGGCTTCAGTAATCATATCAGCAGCCCGCAGGCTGGCCGCTTCGGCGGTCGGGCAAATAATGATGTTCATACGATGTCCTTTGCTTTACAGATACAGAATACAGTGAAATTGAGAAAGAAGGGTAACGCACCGGTGCCGGTTTTGTCAAACGATCATCGAGAGAAGGGAATTGCGCGCGGTATGTCATAGTCATGGACACCGTAGCCAAAATCGCGGTGTCCGGAAATCAAGCGCATCCGTCAAATACTGGACACCGTGCTAGAATCGGCTCGCATGAGAAACGAGATGTCACGGAAAGCCACGATGGAATACGTCGGCGCGAAGCGGCGCGCCTATTCAAAACTGAAGAGCAAGAAGGCCAAGAGTGCCGCGATCGACCAAGCAGTGGGGGTCGTAGTTTGACATTAGACATTTCGTTTTTCCAGACACGCCGCCATCCTTTCGGTGGTGCCTCAGTTGCCTTGCCATGACGATGCATTACCATACCACAAAAACGCTCCGCAACTCTCGAATGTCTAATGTCAAACTACGACCCCACTACTCTCTCAAAAACGCTCCGCAACTCTCGAATGTCTAATGTCAAACTACGACCCCACTACTCTCTGGAGACACGCGACCGCACAACTCACTATTCAAAGCAAACGCGGCACGTATATGCGCCATTCTCCATCGATGTAGATAAACAAGGGAATCCCTTTCAAGACAGGTTCACTGTTCATGTCATCTGGCCATATCAGTAACGGCATACAGACCGTTCCTTGCTTTATGCCGTAGTTATCTGATGGATAAAAATCAAGAATGCTGGGGTCTCGTATCGTGGCATTTCTCAATAGTCCGGAGAGTTGTTGCGAGTAGTCAACACCTTCGTTAGGACCTCTTTCCAAGAAGAAAGCATTTTGTGCTTTTTCGGGATTGTCCTCGATTGTTTTGAGAAACTGAGCGCTTCGCAGTCGGGCAAGAAATTCTTCCAAGCGCTTAAACATGACAGGATGCCGTGTTTTGTAATCTAGCGCTCGCTCGTACTCTTCAATCAACTTTTTGCAAACAACAATATGGGGTGTCGAATTACTCACGATGACACCTCCGAAATTATTCTCGAACACTTCTGGGAACAGACGCTCCTGACACCCTTCATCCAAAAGATGGGTCGCCTTCAGTGATGATCTGTGTTCAGAATCCGAGCGTTCGCCAGAGACATCCCTTAGAGTGACATGCTTAAAATGAGCGAGATTCAGGGTAATATCACGGCCTATCACACTCTTTAGGGTATCGGATATATCTGGATCTTCAAACAGCAATGGAAATTCGCGGCCTGCCACCTTGATTAAAATCGTTTCAGATTTCACCGATTCGTCACTCGGCTCTACAGTGTTGGGAGGCGCAATCTCTGTCTGCTGTGTGAGGACAAACACGGCCTTTTCTGAAATTGGGACAGCGTCTTGTTGGGGTGCCTTGGCAACGTTTGTCGCCCGTCGTTCAGAGGAAGGCATTCCCGGTGCAAGCGGATCATTGGTTCCGTTTCGGAAAATCAGCACGATCATCGCAACCGTAATGATAATGCCACACAGAAAGAATATGTCTTTGCCGCGCATCATGAACTCCTCCTAGAAGCAGTGCGGGGTCGTAGTTTGACATTAGACATTTCGTTTTTCCAGTAACTTTAATACGTGTGCCGCCGACCGATGCAAGGCTTTGTCGTTTTTCAGCCGCGCCGCCATCCGTTCGACTGCCTTGGCAACTGCGGGCACGCTCAACCCGCCAGCCTG